>Ga0207695_10002836_pt1 | contig 25176 bp, 21 predicted proteins | sample KBSC54metaG_FD_184354 | JGI IMG/M metagenome (GOLD analysis project Ga0207695, IMG submission 184354) | Corn rhizosphere microbial communities from Kellogg Biological Station, Michigan, USA - KBS C5-4 metaG (SPAdes) (version 2) | ecosystem: Host-associated > Plants > Roots > Rhizosphere > Soil...
TGGAACTTGAAACCCGCGGCCTCGACCTCCTTGCGCACGACCGCCGGGTCGATCCGGTGCAAGGTGTGGGTGACGTTCGGATCGCCGGGCAGCGCCACGTGATCGAGCACGATATACTCGCCGCCGGGCTTCAGCGCGTTGAAGACGCTCTTGTTGAACGCCGCCATGTCGAAGTTCGGGATGTTGTGCAGGTCGTGATAGTTCTGCGCCGTGAACACGATGTCGGCCGGGTTCGGCACGGCAAGCGCCGCCGGCGAGGCCTTGATCGGTTTTACGTTGGAATAGGCCGGCTCAGCCGCCAGCTTCTCGATCGCGGGGGTCGGCGTCGGCTTGGCGGGATCGCTCGACGGCCGCGGCGGCGGATAGACCGCGTACACCGTCCCCTTCGGCCCCACCGCCTTGGAGAGCAGGCGGGTGAAGTAACCGCCGCCGGGGATGAGTTCGACGACGGTCATGCCAGGCTTCACGCCCACGAAGTCGAGCGTCTCGGCGGGCTTGCGCGCCGCATCGAGGGCGGTGTCGGCCGCCGGGCGGCCCTTGTCGGCGACGGCGGCGGTGATGTTGGCGGCGGGCTTGGCCATCACCGCGCCTGCGGAGAGCGCCGCGGCCACGACGGCCGTCAGCAGGAGCTTGGATTTCATCGCGATGTTCCTCCCAGGGCGATCCTTTGAAGTCGCCCTGCGGTCAAGGTAGGGGCGACCAGGCCTGACCGGAAGCCAGGCTTGCGAAAATGCCGTCGACGGCCGCCTCGCTCACGTCCTCCAGGCGGGCCGGCGCCCAGTTCGGCGCATTGTCCTTCTCGACGATGACCGCGCGCACGCCTTCCAGGAAATCGTGACCCACCGTCAGACGGTGGGCGATGCGATACTCCATCTCCATCACCTCGGCGAAGCTGGTCGCCTTGGCGCCGAGCTGCAGCTGGCGGAAGGCGACCTTCAGGCTGAGCGGCGACTTGGCGGCGATCGCGCCCGCTTGCTCGCGCGCCCAGTCGCTGTCGGCGCCCTGCAGCGCGCGCACGATCGCTTCGACGCTGTCGCCGGCGAACAGCTGAGAGATCTCGTCCTGGTGCGCGGCGAGCGCCGGCCGGCCGGCGTCGGCCTCGAACTCGGTGAGCAGGGTCTCCAGCGCCGCGGGATCGGCGATGATGGCCGTCTTCAGCGCCTCCAGCTTGGCCGCCTCCACATAGTCGGTGATCACGCCCAGCAGCTCGCAGTCGGCCGCTCGGATGCGCGCCCCGGTGAGCGCCAGCCACAGGCCGATGTGGTCGGGCATCCGCGCGAGATACCAGCTGCCGCCGACGTCCGGAAACAGGCCGATGCCGGTCTCCGGCATGGCGAAGACGGTCCGCTCGGTCCCGACCCGGAACCTGACCGGGCGCGCCACGCCGACGCCGCCGCCCATCACCACCCCGTCCATGAAGGCCACGACGTGCTTCGGATAATGGAACAGCAGGTGGTCGAGCCGGTACTCGGTGAAGAAGAACTCCCGCGCGGCGATCCCGTCGCCGGCGCCGCTCTCGGCCAGCGTGCGGATGTCGCCGCCGGCGCAGAAGCCGCGCTCGCCCGAATGATCGAGCATCACGATCGCGACGGCCGGATCGATCCGCCAGGCGGTGAGCGCTGCGATCATCTCGCGGCACATGGTCGTGGTGAGGGCGTTGAGGGCCTGCGGCCGGTTCAGCGTCAGCCGCCCGACCTCGCCCTCGACCCGGACGATGACCTCCGGGCCTTCGCTCATCGGTAAAGCTCCCGGGCGATGATCACGCGCATGATCTCGTTGGTGCCTTCCAGGATCTGGTGGACGCGAAGGTCGCGCACGATCCGCTCCAGGGGGAAGTCCTTCAGGTAGCCGTAACCGCCGTGCAGCTGCAGGGCCTGGTTGGCGATCTCGAAACCGGCGTCGGTGGCGAACCGCTTGGCCATGGCGCAGTACTGCGTGGCCTTGGGGTTCTGCAGATCGAGGGCGTGAGCCGCCCGGCGCACCATCAGGCGCGAGGCGTCGAGGTCGGTCGCCATGTCCGCGAGCCGCCACTGCAGCCCCTGGAACTCCCTGAGCGGCCGGCCGAACTGTCTGCGGCTGTCGAGATAGGCCTTCGCCGTCTCCAGGGCGAACCCTGCGCCGCCCAGCGAGCAGGAGGCGATGTTGATCCGCCCGCCGTCCAGGCCGGCCATTGCGAACTTGAAGCCCTCCCCCTCGTCGCCGATGCGATTGGCCGCCGGCGCCCGGCAGCCGTCAAAATTCACCTGAGCGGTGGGCTGGGCGTTCCAGCCCATCTTGCGTTCCTGCGCCCCGAAGGAGAGCCCCGGCCAACCCTTCTCGACGACGAAGGCCGAGACGCCGCCGGCCCCCTCTCCGCCCGTGCGCGCCATCACGACGTAGATGTCCGAGACGCCTCCGCCGGAGATGAACGCCTTCGCGCCGTTCAGCACATAGTCGTCGCCGTCCCTCCTCGCGGTGGTCGTCAGCGCCGCGGCGTCCGACCCGGAGCCCGGCTCGGTCAGACAGTAGGAGGCGATCAGCTCCATCCGCGTCAGCCGCGGGAGGTAGCGCCGGCGAAGCTCGTCCGCACCGAACCGGTCGATCATCCACGACGCCATGTTGTGGATCGAGATGAACGCCGCCGTGGTGACGTCGCCATATGCGAGCTGCTCGAAGACGATCGAGGCATCGAGGCGGGAGAGCGCCGAGCCGCCGACATCCTCGCGCACATAGAGCCCCGCGAAGCCCAATTCGGCCGCCTTGCGCAGCACGTCGGCGGGAAAGTGCTTCTCCTCGTCCCAGCGGGCGGAATTCGGCGCGAGCTCGGCTTCGGCGAAGGCGCGAGCCGCGTCCTCGATCGCCCGCTGATCGTCCGTCAGGCTGAAGTCCATGGCCGTCGCCCGTGCCTCCGCCGCGCGGCCAAGTCAATCGTCGACCTTGCGCCGCGGGCCGCGATGCGCGACAGGCGCTGGCATGACCAGGGCGCCGCTCGCCAGCTATCCAGCGCTCCGTCTGCGGCGCCTTCGCCAGGCCGACTGGATTCGGCGGCTGGTGCGCGAGACGGTGCTGACGCCTGCCGACCTGATCTGGTCGATGGTGATCCACGAGGGCGAGGGACAGGTCCCGGTCGGCTCGATGCCCGGGATCGCGCGGCTGTCGGTCAAGGAGGCCGCCGCCGCCGCCAGGCAGGCGAAGGCCCTGGGAATTCCGGCCATCGCCGTCTTCCCGCACATCGACGGCGCCAAGAAGGATGCTCAGGGCACCGTCGCGCTCGATCCCGATGGATTGGTCGCCCGGGCGGTCAAGGCGATGAAGGACGCAGCCCCCGAGGTCGGGATCATGTGCGACGTCGCGCTCGATCCCTTCACCGAGCATGGCCACGACGGAATCGTCCAGTCCGGACGGATCGACAACGACGCCACCGTCGAGCAGCTGGTCGCGCAGGGCTTGATGCAGGCGCGGGCCGGCTGCGACATCCTCGCGCCCTCGGACATGATGGACGGCCGTTGCGGCGCGCTGCGCCAGGCGCTCGAGACAGAGGGGCTGCAGGACGTGATGATCATGTCCTACGCGGCCAAGTACGCCTCGGCCTTTTACGGGCCCTACCGCGAGGCGATCGGCTCGGGAACGCTCGGCACGGGCTCGATCGAGAACCCGGCGGACAAGAAGACCTACCAGATGGATCCGGCCAATTCCGACGAGGCGCTCCGCGAGGTGGCCCTCGACATCGCCGAGGGCGCCGACATGATCATGGTCAAGCCTGGCCTGCCCTATCTGGACATCGTGCGCCGCGTCGTCGAGGCGTTCGCGCTGCCCACCTTCGCCTTCCAGGTCTCGGGCGAGTACGCCATGCTGATCGCGGCGGCCCAGAACGGCTGGCTCGACGAGGAGCGGGCCATCCTCGAATCCCTGGGCGCGTTCAAGCGCGCCGGGGCGGCCGGCGTGATCACCTACTTCGCGCCGCGCGCGGCGCGGATGCTGGGCGCATAAGCCCGATTTTCCGCTCGCCGAGCGCGCAGCCTAGCTAGGCTTCGCGACATGCCTCTCCGCCGGCTCGCCGGCTCGCCGCCCCCCTGCTCGCCCTGCAGCAGGACATGCTGGCCGTCATGCTGCCGGACCTGTTCATCCGATTCGGCGAGAAGGCGAAGGCGGCCGAGGCGAAGCGGAGCCAGCCTTAGCCCGCGTCTCCGCCGGCGCCGCGAGCGGCCGGAAAAAGCAACTCTGCTTCGCCTTGACCAGCTTGCTGCAGGCGTCTTCGGCCGCCTGGGCGCTCGCCAGACCCTCCAGGCGCGCGGTGAATCGCTTCCTTCCGCTGATGTCGGTCATGTCCAGCCGCACCGTCAGGCCCTCGGCCAGGGGGCCGAGCGTCTCGCGGGCCTTGTCCAGAGCCTTGCGGGCGGCGGCTTCGGAAGGGCCACGGGTGATCTGCAGGAAATAGCGCTCGCCCGGCTTGGCTGCGGCCACGGCCCCAGGCGGAGACGCCGACGGCGCCGCGGCCTCCGGAGCGATGTCGACGACCTGCTGGATGGGCGCAGCCTTGTCGTCGGCCTTGTCGTCGGTCTTGGCGTCGGGCTTGTCGGACTTCGCGGCCGCCTTTTCGGCTGGCGGCGGCAGCGGCGGCAGCTCGACGACCCGCGGCAGCGGCGATGCGGCCGCAACGTCCGTGGACTTATGGGGGCTGGACACCTTCGCCGGCAGGGGCGCGCCCCGCAGCGGCCAGGCGAACGCCGCGTCGCAGGCCGCCGCGACCAGCCTGGAGTCCGGCTCCGACGGCTTGGGCGTGCTCCAGTCGGCGTCCGGCGATCCCACGACGGGGCGCCCTTGCCGGTTGCGGTCCGGGTAGCTGGCGCTGCGGATCACCTTCAGGCGGCTGCGCTTGCAGTCGACGAGCAGGTTCGCCTCCCAGGACTGGAAGCCGTGCGCCCGGCCCCAGCCGTTGTCGTACGCCTCGGTCCGGACCAGGACGATGACCTCGCCGGTGGGCGAGGGCGGACCGAGCGGCTCGAGGCTGTAGACGTTTTCCGGGCCCACGACCGCGATCTGGGACGGCATAAGATCGGTCGTCTGCGACACCCATGCCGCGAGCGCCGAGCCGGCCGGCGGACCGGCGAGAGCCGCACCAGGGAACAGGGCGGCGAGCAGCGCCCCCTCGAGTCTGTACAGGAGCTTGGCCATGCGAACCTGCTAACCGAGGTTCGCTAAGGTCCGCTTAACCAGCCCTGGCCATCGCGCGCCTCAGGTCGTGAAATAGGCGCTCGCCTCGGCGTAGCCCGGCAGGTTGATCATCTGGACGAAGCGCAGCCCGATCTTCTCCAGCACACGCTGGGAGGGTGTGTTGTGAGGCGCGGTGATCGCTGCGATCCGCTGATGCCCGAGGGTCTCGCGGCCGTAGGCGAGGACCGCGCGCGCCGCCTCGGTGGCGTAGCCCTTGCCGGAATTGCGCTCGAGGAAGGCGTAGCCGATGTCCGGGCAGTCGAGACCGTCCCGCTCCACGAGGCCGCACATGCCGAGCGGCTCGCCCATGCCGTCCCGGACCACGAACCACGGCGTCTTCGAGAAGCGCTCGGCGATGTAGGCGCGCGCCTGGTCCAGCGTGCGGACGTCGCGGTCGCCGATGTTGGCGATCCAGCCCGGATCGTTGAGCAGCTCCAGCACGAACGGCGCGTCCTCGAGCGTCGGCGGGGCGAGCGTCAGGCGCTCGGTGCGGAGTTCGGTCACTTGGCCGGAGACTCCAGGCGCGCGACCAGGCTCGAGGTGTCCCAGCGGGCGCCGCCCATCGCCTGCACCTCGGCGTAGAACCCGTCGACCATGCGCGTCATGTCGAGCTGGGCGCCGTTGCGGGTCGCCTCGTCGAGCAGCAGGCCGAGGTCCTTGCGCATCCAGTCGACGGCGAAGCCGAAGTCGAACCTGCCCTCGCTCATGGTCTTCCAGCGATTGTCCATCTGCCAGGATTGAGCGGCGCCCTTCGAGATCGCCTCGTACACGCCCGCCGGATCGAGCCCGGCGCGGCGGGCGAAATGCAAGCCCTCGGCGAGCCCCTGGACGACGCCGGCGATGCAGATCTGGTTGACCATCTTGGTGAGCTGGCCCGAACCCGGGCCGCCCATCAGCCGGACAGCCTTGGCGTAAGCCGAGATCACCGGCCGCGCGGTCTCGAAGGCCGCCGCCTCGCCGCCGCACATGATGGTGAGCTGGCCCGCCTCGGCGCCGGCCTGTCCTCCGGAGACCGGGGCGTCGACGAAGCCGCGCCCGTCCTTGGCCGCGAGCGCGGCCATCTCCCGCGCGACCACCGCCGAGGTCGTCGTGTGGTCGACCACCACCGCGCCCGCCGCCATGGCGGGGAGCGCCTCGCGCACCACCTGCCGCACGTCGTCGTCGTTGCCGACGCACAGCACGAGCAGCTCCGCGTCGTTGGCCGCCTCGGCCGCGCTGGCGCAGGCGCGCCCGGCGTAGGTCCCGGCCCAGCGCCGCGCCTTCTCGGGGCTGCGGTTGAACACCGTCATCTGGCGCCCGGCCCTGGCCAGATGCCCGGCCATGGGAAAGCCCATCACGCCCAGCCCCGCGAACGCGACTCTCATGCCAGCTCTCCGCGCATTAACTCTCTCCGCAACGCCATCTTAACGGGCCTCGCGCAGGCTGACGCGAGTCAGGCCGGGCGTGAGGTGTTGCCGATGTCGGTGGGCGAGCAGCCGATCGTCGTCAAGAAGATCAAGAAGGTCGTCGAGGGCGCCCACCACGGCGGCGCCTGGAAGGTGGCCTACGCCGACTTCGTGACGGCCATGATGGCCTTCTTCCTGCTGATGTGGCTGATCAACACCACCAGCCCCGAGCAGAAGCGGGGCATCGCCGACTACTTCGCCCCGGCGTCGGTGTCGGAAACCACCTCCGGCTCCGGCGGCATCCTGGGCGGCACCGCTCTGGGCTCCGACGGCTCAAAGAGCCAGGGCTCGTCCTCGATCATCCAGGACCTGGCGCCGGATTCGAAGAACCCCAACAACGGCAAGAACAAGGACGCCTCCAAGGCCAACGCCGAGAGCGCCAACACCGAGGCGCTGCGCAAGGAGCTGGAGAAGCGGGAGGCGGCCGCCTTCCAGTCGGCGGCCCAGTCCCTGCGCCAGGCGCTGCAGGACATGCCGGAGCTGGCGGAGCTCTCGAAGAACATCATCATCGACCAAACGCCCGAGGGCCTTCGCATCCAGCTCGTGGACCAGGAGGGCCGCTCGATGTTCGACGAGGGCTCGACCAAGCCGAACGCCCGGGCGACGCTGCTCCTGCGGGCGGTCGCCAAGGTGATCAACCAGCTGCCGAACCGAATCAGCATCTATGGCCACACCTCGGCCAGCACCGGCGGCAGGAAGAGCGACGGCGACTGGACGCTGTCCTCAGGGCGCGCCGAAGCGTCGCGGAAGGTGCTCCAGGGCGCCGGCGTCGACCCCGACCGCGTCTATCAAGTCTCGGGCAAGGCCGCCTCTGAGCCGCTTTATCCCGATGATCCGACTCTGCCGGGCAACCGTCGGATCGCCATCGTGTTGTTGCGAGAGGCGCCGGTTCTGCCACCGGATTCAGGCCTCTAGCTTCGGCTCAGCCTTGCGCAAAGCCCCGGCATGACGCCTAATCCCGTCAGAGCCGCGCAGGTGAGCATTAGGGCGATCCGAAGTCCGTGACGCAGCACTTTCCGACCCGTCAGCTACGGTTCTTCCTGACCGCGCCCTCGCCCTGCCCCTATTTGCCCGAGCGATACGAGCGCAAGGTGTTCGCCCACCTGCCGCTGGCCGACGGCGCGGCGGTGAACGACAGCCTCACCCAGGTCGGCTTCCGCCGCTCCCAGAACATCGCCTATCGCCCGGCCTGCGAGGGCTGCGCCGCCTGCGTCTCGGCGCGGATTCCGGTGCTGGACTACCTCTTCTCCCGCTCCGAACGCCGGACGCTTTCGCGCAACGAGGATCTGACCCGGCACGTGGTCGAGGCCGAAGCCACCATGGAGCAGTTCGACCTGTTGCGGCGCTACCTCAACGTCCGCCATGCGGACGGCGGCATGGCCGAGATGACCTGGCCGGACTACGTCGCCATGGTCGAGGACACCGCGGTCCGCACCCACATCGTCGAATACCGCGTCCGGCCGAACGGCAGCGGCCCGGGCGACCTGATGGCCTGCGCCCTCGTCGATGTGATGAGCGATGGCCTCTCGCTGGTCTATTCCTTCTACGATCCCAACATCAGCCGCCGCAGCCTCGGCTCGTTCGTGATCCTCGACCACGTGGTCCAGGCCGCGCTCTCCGAGTCGCCCTACGTCTACCTGGGCTACTGGGTGCGGGGGTCGGAGAAGATGGACTACAAGGTCCGCTTCTCGCCGATCGAGCTCCTGAAGCCGGAGGGCTGGACGCTGGTCGCCGGCCGCGAGCCCGGCGCGCGCGATCCCGCCTGAGCGCCTCGGACGCCCCAATCCTCGACTGGCGGCCGCCGGCCGGGGCGTCTAGAAGCCCGCGCGTGACCCGTTCCGCCCCGCCTGCGCCATGGCCCGACAGCTTCGCCTGAGGCTCGGCCGGCCCGCCTCCTACGCCCGCGACGAGTTCGTGCATGGGCCCTCCAACGCCCAGGCGACGGCGGCGATCGACGCCTGGCCGCGCTGGTACGGCGGCTGCCTCGTGCTCGTCGGGCCGGAGGGCGTCGGCAAGACCCATCTGGCGCTCGCCTGGGCGGGCAATGCGCGCGCGGTGGCGCTCGAGCGCCTGGCGCCCGAGGTCGCCGCCGCGGACGGTCGGCCCGCGCTCCTGGAGGACGTCGATCGGGGCGTCTCCGACGAGGCCCTGTTCCATCTGATCAACCTGGCCGGCAAGCGCGGCGGTGGCTTGCTGCTCACCGCGCGGACGCCGCCGATCGCCTGGCCGGCCGGGCTGCCCGACCTGCGTTCGCGGCTGAACGCGCTTCCCGTCGCCGAGATCGAGCCGCCGGATGACCAGGTCCTCGAGGGCCTCCTGCGCAAGTTCTTCAAGGAGCGGAACATCCGCCCCGGAGGCGACGTCTATCCCTTCCTCCTGCGCCGCATCGAGCGCTCGGCCGCCGCCGCGCGCGAGGTGGTGCGCCAGCTCGATGAAGCGCCCGATGACCTCAAGCCCGTGTCGCGGGTGCTGGCGCGGCGGATTCTCGAGGGCGATTGAGCAAATCTGGCTTTTTCCCGGGCGCGTTCACATCTGGGTTAATGTCCGGGTCTAATCTTGCCGGCGACTGGCCGCCCCTTGGAGACGCCTGGAATGAGCCTTGCTGCGCCCGTCGCATCGCCCGTTGCGAACGATGCCGCGCACGCCGTCCATGCCTGGGATGACGCGCTCGCCGCCTCGCCCGCCCGCTTCTTCAACCGCGAGCTCTCCTGGCTGGCCTTCAACCGGCGGGTGCTGGCCGAGAGCATGAACCCGCGCCATCCGCTGCTCGAGCAGCTGAACTTCCTGGCGATCAGCGCCAACAACCTCGACGAGTTCTACATGGTGCGCGTGGCCGGCCTGAAGGCGCAGCTTCGCGAGGGCGTGCAGGTGATCAGCCAGGACGGCCTCACCCCCGCCGAGCAGCTTGAGCGGGTCAACGCCGAGGCCGCCGACCTAATGGCCGACCAGCAGGCCCGCTGGGGCGCGCTGTGCGGCCAGCTCGCCGCCGAGGGGCTGGTATTGGCGCCTGCCGCCGAGGTGACCCCGGCCGAGCGGGCGGGGCTCGAGGAGACCTTCTTCTCGCAGCTGTTTCCGGTGCTGACGCCGCTGGCGATCGACCCGGCGCATCCGTTCCCGTTCATCCCGAACCTCGCCTTTTCGCTGGTGCTGAAGCTGCGGCGCGGCTCCGACAATCGGCTGCTCTACGCGCTGGTGCCGATCCCGGCTCAGGTCGCACGCTTCTGGGAGCTGCCGGCCGCCAGGTCCGGGCGCAAGCGCCCCGAGCGCCGCTTCGTCTCGCTGGAGGGATTCCTGGCGCTGTTCGTCGACCATCTGTTCCCCGGCTGCGAGATCGAGGGCCAGGGGGTGTTCCGGCTGATCCGCGACTCCGACGTCGAGATCGAGGAGGAGGCCGAGGACCTGGTGCGCGAATACGAGGCGTTGCTCAAGCAGCGGCGGATGGGCTCGGTGGTGCGCGTCGAGGTCGAAGCGGCCATGCCCGAAGAGCTGCAGGCCTTCATCACGACCAATCTCAGGGCCGAGCCGCAGGACATCGTCCTCGTGGAAGGCCTGCTCGGGCTGGACGAGCTCAGCCAGCTGATCCCGAGCGACCGGCCCGAACTGCGCTTCAAGCCCTACGAGCCGCGCTTCCCCGAGCGCATCCGCGACCATGGCGGCGACTGCTTCGCCGCGATCCGTGAGAAGGACATCCTGGTCCACCACCCGTTCGAGAGCTTCGACGTGGTGGTGCAGTTCCTCAGGCAGGCCGCGCGCGACCCCAACGTCGTGGCCATCAAGCAGACGCTCTACCGGACCTCCAAGGAGAGCCCGATCGTCGCGGCCCTGATCGAGGCGGCCGAGAACGGCAAGAACGTCACCGCCGTCGTCGAGATCAAGGCCCGTTTCGACGAGGAGGCGAACCTCAAGTGGGCCCGCGACCTCGAGCGGGCGGGCGTGCACGTGGTCTACGGCTTCATCGAGTACAAGACCCACGCCAAGCTCTCGACCGTCGCGCGGAAGGAAGGCGAGACGCTGCGCACCTACTGTCACTTCGGCACCGGCAACTACCACTCGGTGACGGCGCGCATCTACACCGACCTGTCGTTGTTCACCTCCGACCCGGCGCTGGGCCGCGACGCCATCCGCCTGTTCAACTACGTCACCGGCTACGCCCAGCCTGAGCGGCTGGAGAAGCTCTCTTTTTCACCGATCACCATGAAGCGCGACCTCCTGCGACTGATCGGACAGGAGGCGGAGAACGCGCGGAGCGGTCAGCCGGCCGCGATCTGGGCCAAGCTCAACGCCCTGGTCGACCCGGAGATCATCGATGCCCTCTATGCGGCCAGCCGCGACGGGGTGTCGATCGACCTGGTGGTGCGCGGCATCTGCTGTCTGCGTCCGGGCGTTCCGGGGCTCTCCGAGAACATCCGCGTCAAGTCGATCGTCGGCCGCTTCCTGGAGCACGGCCGGATCGTCGCCTTCGCCAACGGCGCGCCGATGCCCTCCGGCCGCGCCCGGGTCTTCATCTCCTCGGCCGACTGGATGCCGCGCAACCTCGAACGCCGGATCGAGTGCCTCACGCCGATCGAGAACCCGACGGTGCACCAGCAGGTTCTGCAGCAGATCATGCTCGCCAACCTGAAGGACGAAGCGCAGAGCTGGACCTTGGACGCCGACGGCCGCTATACGCGGGAACCGTCCTGGGACCATCCGAGCGCCTTCTCCGCGCACGAGTATTTCATGACCAATCCCAGCCTGTCGGGGCGGGGCCAGAAGGTGAAGGACATGCCGCGCGCGATCGATCATGTGGCTGCGCGCGGATAGCCGAGTCGAGCCCCGCCAGGCGGCGGTCGTCGACATCGGGTCCAACTCGGTCCGCCTGGTGATCTACCGGCTCGACGGACGCGCCATCTGGACCGTCTACAACGAGAAGTCGCTGGCCGGCCTCGGCCGTGATCTTCCGGCGACCGGCCGGCTCTCGTCCGAGGGGATCGAGGCCGCCCTCACCGTGCTCCGGCGATTCCGCTCGCTGCTCGACGGCTGGAGCGGCGAGGACGTGCAGGTGGTGGCCACCGCCGCGGTTCGCGAGGCGGCCGACGGACCGATGTTCATGAAGCGGGTCCGCGAGGAGACCGGGCTGAGCGTGCGGCTGCTGTCGGGCGAGGAGGAAGCGCACTATGCGGCCTTCGGCGTGATCGCCGGCCAGCCGGACGCCGACGGCGTGGTGGGCGACCTGGGAGGCTCGAGCCTGGAGCTCGTGCGCCTGGATGGGCACGCGGGCGCCGCCGACGGCCTGTCGCTCCCGCTCGGGCCCTTCGCGCTCGGCGCGCCAAGGCCGCTAGCGATGGACCGCACCCGCCACGCCATCGAGGCGGCGCTCGCGCCGCAGGCCAACCGCTTCGCCAGCCGCGAATTCCACGCGGTCGGCGGGGCTTGGCGCAACCTCGCCCTGCTGCATATGGAGCTCGCCGACTATCCCTTGCGCGTGGCCCACCAGTACGAGATGGGCCGCTCCGACGCCCTTGATGTCGCCCGCTTCGTCGCGCGGCAATCCAAGGCTTCGCTGCAGCGCATCGAGGGCCTCTCAAAGAAGCGCTTCGAGACCCTGCCCTACGCCGCCCTGGTGCTGGAGGGCGTGATCCAGGCGCTCGGGGTCAAGCGCGTCACGGTCTCCGCCTTCGGGCTTCGCGAGGGCCTGCTGCTGGATTCGATGGCGGCCGACGTCCGCCGGCGCGACCCGCTGATCGAGGGCTGCGAAGTGTTGACCGCGGCGCGCGGCCTCTCACCCGAACTGGGCGGGGCGCTGGAGGCCTGGATCGCGCCGGCCTTCGAGAAGCTTCCCGCCCTGTTCGAGAACCACCGCGAGGCCACCCTCATCGCCGCCGCCTGCCGCTTGGCGGATCTCGGCGCGCGGCTGCACCCGGATCATCGCGCCGACGTCGTCTTCGAGCAGGTGCTGCGGGCGCCGATCGCCGGCATGAACCACACCGAGCGGGCGTTCCTGGCGAGCGCCATGTTCTCGCGCCACACCGCGGCCAGCACGACGCCCGAGGAAGCCACCGTGGCGCGGGTGCTGAGCCCCGAGCGGCGGCAGCGGGCGCGCGCCCTGGGCGCGGCCATCCGACTTGGCTGCGACCTCTCCGGTCGCAATCCACGGCTCCTGGAGCGCTCCAGCCTGGCGATCAAGGGCGAGCGCCTCGCACTTACCGCCGCGCCGGGCTGGGAGGACATGCTGCTGGGCGAGCAGACCGCCAAGCGCGCTCAGACGCTCGCCGCCGTGCTCAAGCTGAAGCCGGAGCTCGGTTAGTCGCCATCGCGCCGGGGCGCGGCGACGTCGAGCGGCCTGAGGCCGGCGCCCAATCCGCGCATCCCGAGCTTCTCCGCAAAGCGCCTCGCCTTCGCCGCGTGCGCCGCCGAGGGATGGATCTGCACATAGCGCGCCTGGGCCATCCGGCGGGCCTTGCCCTTCAGTTCGCCATCCTCGGCGATCTGCGTCTCCAGCCAGCCGTCCACGTTGCGCCAGAAGTGCGGCCGCGACCCGTCCGCGTCGTCGAAGCCGTATTCCTCGGCCAGATCCCCCACGTTGAGCGCTATCCCCGACTTCCGCCCGACCTTGGAATCCGCCGCGAGCGCCGCCACGGCGCGCCCGAGGAACCGCGGCGTCTCGGAGAACTGGAAATCCCAGTGCTCCTTGGCGGCGTCCCGCCAGTTCGCCTCACTCACCCCGAACCGGTCCAACATCGCCTCCGAGCGGAGGAATCCCGGCGTGATCGCGAGCGCCGTGACCCCGGTCCCGGCCAGGTCCCAGGCGAAGGCATAGGCCAGCCGGATCGCTGCGGCCTTCACAAAGTCATAGACGACCTGGCCGCGGTAGCCGGGCATCTCGCCATCCGTCACCTCGACGATCAGCCCCTGGTTGGCCGCGACCATCATCGGCGCGAGATGGCGCGCGGTGATGAGGTGGCTGAACACGGCCTGATCGACCAGCTTCCGAGCCTTTTCGATGTCCTGCGCCCAGAACTTGGCGTTCCAGTCGACCATCTCGTCGCCGCCCCAGATGTCGTTGACGAGGACGTCCAGGCGACCGTCGTCCTCGCGCAGGCGCCGGGCCAGGGCCTCGACCTCCGCCTCGATCGTATGATCGACTCGCACCGCGACGGCTTCGCCGCCCTCGGCCGCGATCAGCTCCGCCGTCTCCTCGATGGTCTCCGGCCGGCCAGGCGTCGCGCTACGCTCACGCGTGCTGCGGCCCGTACACCAGACTTTGGCGCCAGCCGCGGCGAGCTCGCGGGCGATCCCTCGGCCCGCCCCCCGCGTCGCCCCGGCGACCAGCGCGACCTGACCCTGAAGCGGCTTGTCCATGATGAGCCCTCCTCCGCGGGTGGGCGAGCTTACCGCGAAGGCGTCGGCGCATGGCAAGAGGGCGACGATCCGGTCGCCCGAACCGCCGCCCTCTGAACCAGATCCGTTGGGGGATCTAGGCCGTCAGGTCCGGAAGGAACTCCTCGCGCCAGGGGTCGCCCCCCGAAGCGTCTCGCCCGCCCCCGGCGCCGCAAGAACCGCAAACCCGGGTCGCCCCGGACCGCCTTTCCTTGAAGAACTCCTGCGCCGAAACGTGCCGGTCTCCCGATCCGTCGCGCCGCAGTTCCTGTCGGCAAGAGGACCTTCCCCTAACCCCGGTCGGGGCGCAATGGGCGCGCGCCCGGCGGCTGTGGGAGAACCTTGGTTCTGCGCGTGGACAGTCTGTGGATAACCGCCGGATGGCGCGACATACGCCAGGTTTTCCAATGCCTTGGTTTCATCCTCAGGAACCGAGGCCGGATGCTGGAGCTAGCCGGCGCTGGCGGCTTTCGGCGTTCGCCGGACCTCCACCACGCGCACGCGCGCGCCGTCCAGCACCAGGGCGAGCTCGCCGCGCTTGAGCTTCAGGGCGTCCTCGCCGAACGCCTCGCGCCGCCAGCCCTTCAGGGCCGCGGTATCGGCCTGGTCGTTGTTGGCGATCAGCTCCAGGTCGGCGACCGTGGCGATCAGCTTGGAGGCGACGCCAGCCTCCTCCGCCCGCGCCTTGAGCAGCACCTTCAGGAGCTCGACGACGGCTCCGGCCGCCGGCGAGGACGGCGCCCTCGCCCGCTCGATCACCGGCGCGTAGCCGTCGGGGTCCTTCAGCGCCTCGCGCACCGCCGCGAGCAGGTCGGGCCCGAAGCGCGAGCCCGAAAAGCCCTTCGGCACCGAGCGCAGCCGGTCGAGCGCATCGGCGTCGAGCGGCGCCTGGGTCGCGACCTCGTCGATCGCCTCGTCCTTCAGGATGCGGCCGCGCGGCTGGTCGCGGGCCTGCGCCGTGCGCTCCCGCCAGGCGGCCACCGCACGGTAGACCGCCAGGTACTTGGCCGTATGCCGCCGCGGCTTCAGCCGGCGCCAGGCGTTCTCCGGATCCACGTCGTAGTTGGAAGGATCGGTGAGGCTCGCCATCTCGTCGGAGACCCAGCCCAGCCGCCCCTCCTGTTCGAGGCGCTTGCGCAGCAGGGGATACAGCTTGGCCAGGTGCGTCACGTCGGCGAGCGCATAGGAAAGCTGCGCATCCGACAGCGGCCGCCGCGCCCAGTCGGTGAACCGGCTGGACTTGTCGATCTCGATCTTCAGCATCTGGCGCACCAGCGCGTCGTAGGCGATCTGCTCGCCGTAGCCCGCCGCCATCGCCGCCACCTGGGTGTCGAACAGCGACCGCGGCATGGCCTTCAGGTTGTTGAAGATCTCCACGTCCTGGCGGGCGGCGTGGAACACCTTCAGGATCCGCCCGTCGCGGAGGATCTCCAGGAACGGCTCCAGGTCCATGGTCTCGGCCAGGGGATCGATCACCGCCTCCGCCGAGGCCGCCGCCGCCTGGATCAGGCACAGCCTCGGCCAGTAGGTGGTCTCACGCATGAACTCGGTGTCCACGGCGACGAAGGCTTGGCCTTTCAGCTTGTCGCAGAACGCCGCCAGTTCGGCGGTGGTGGTGATCGGCGTCATCGATTAGCTATAGCCTCGCGGCGGTGCGAGTCTGCAAGACGCGATCCGCGCATTTGCGCCACAATTCCCTTCGAAGGTCGACCTTCCCGATGAGCGAGCGGCCCAACGGACTGACCTATGCGCAAGCCGGCGTCGACATCGACGCGGGAAACGCGCTGGTCCAAAGGATCAAGCCGCTGGCCGGCTCCACGGCCAGGCCCGGATCGATCCCGGCGCTGGGCGGGTTCGGCGCCCTCTGCGACCTCAGGGCCGCGGGATACGAGGACCCGCTGCTGGTCTCCACCACCGATGGCGTCGGCACCAAGCTGATGCTGGCCATCAAGACCGGCCGGCACGGCACGGTCGGCGTCGACCTCGTGGCCATGTGCGTCAACGACCTGCTTGCCCAGGGCGCCGAGCCGCTGCTGTTCCTAGACTACATCGCCACCGGCAAGCTGGATGTGGACGCCGCCGCGAGCGTGATCGCCGGAATCGCCGAGGGCTGCCGGCAGGCCAATTGCGCCCTGGTCGGCGGCGAGACTGCCGAGATGCCGGGGATGTACGCCGGCGACGACTACGACCTGGCGGGCTTCTGCGTCGGCGCGGTCGACCGCGACAAGGTGTTGCCGCGACTGGCGGACCAGCGCGCCGGCGATCTGCTGATCGGCCTGGCGAGCTCGGGGCCACACTCCAACGGCTTTTCGCTGATCCGCCGGATCGTCGAGCGCTCCGGCCTCGGGTGGGAGGCGCCGGCGCCGTTCGCATCCGGCCAGACGCTCGCCGAGGCGCTGCTGACGCCGACCCGCATCTACGTCCGCTCGGTGCTTCCCGAGCTGAAGGCCGGGCGCATCAAGGGCCTCGCCCACATCACCGGCGGTGGCCTCGTCGAGAACCCGCCGCGCGCCGTCGCCGAGGGCCTCGTCCCCCGCTTCGACTGGAACGCGTGGGCCGCGCCGCCGGTGTTCGAATGGCTGCAGGGCGTGGGCGGCGTCGCCGACGCCGAGATGCGCCGCACCTTCAACTGCGGCGTCGGCCTGATGCTCATTGTCGGCCCCGATGACATGCCGAGCGTCCTCGCCAACCTCGCCGCCGCCGGCGAGGACGCGTTCGTCATGGGCCAGCTGGCGGCGCGGGGTTCATGATGCGACGCGCGCTCCTGGCCATGGCCGCCGTCCTCATGCTGAGCAGCCCCGCCCTCGGCGCCCAGCCGGGCACGCCCGAGGCCGCCGGCTTCACCCAGCTCTTCATCAGTCCCTGCGGCGAACCCTATCGCGGCCGCCCGGGCGACCCTTATCCGATCGTGCTCTGGTTCAAGCAGGCCGACCTCAATCACGATGGCAAGATCGACCTGACGGAGTTCCGCGCCGACCACGCCGGGTTCTTCGACGCGCTCGACAGCGACGGAAACGGCGTCATCGAAAGCGCCGAGATCAGCTTCTACGAGAACCGCTTCCTACCCGATGTCTATCGCCGCCAGCAGGAGCTGGGCGCGCTCGCGCCGCCGGCCAAGCTGATCCTCGTCCAGGGTCTCGGCGCTTACGGCCAAGACCCCAATCTCGGCGAAGGCGCCCAAGGCCCGCCGCCGAGCCTGGGCGCTCAGCGCAAGGCGCCGATCCAGTACGTCGGCGCCGCCGCCTACGGACTGCTCGCCGAGCCGGAGCCGCTGACCGCGGCCGACGCCAACCTCGACGGACGCATCACCAAGGCCGAGTTCCTGGCGGCGGCGGATCGCCGGTTCAAGCAGCTGGATCGTCGGGGTGACGGTGAGCTCACCCTGGACGAGCTCCCCATGACGGCCGCCCAAGCCGCGGCCGCACACCGGCGGCGCTAAACCGCTCCGTTGCCGGCGTTAGCGCAGGCTCGCGTTGATGGCCTCGAGCGCTGCGGCGCCAGGGACCAGTTCCGGCTCGGCCAGCGCATTGAGCGGCGTCTCCACCGTGTTCAGCGCCTCGTGCAGGTCGCCGGCCGAGGGATCGATGTAGAGCAGGCCGGTGACGATCTCGCCGAGCGCCTGCTTGGCCTGCAGGAAGCCCAGGGCGGCGGCGCGGTCGGAGGGATCGTAGAGCTCGGCGAGCTTGTGCAGACTGAGCACCGAGCCGTCGTGCTGGGCCACCTGCACGGTCTCCCCCGGCGCATAGTCGACGTGTATCGGCGCCCGCGGCGTGATCACGTCCAGCCGGTTCACCGCCTCGTTGTGCTCGCGCACATAGTCGAAGCTCTTGGTCGAACCCGCGTGGTTGTTGAACTGCACGCAAGGGCTGAGGCAGTCGATGAACGCCGCGCCCTGGTGCATCAGCCCGGCCCTGATGAGCGGCGTGAGCTGGTCCTTGTCGCCGGAGAAGGAGCGGGCCACGAAGGTCGCCCCGAGGGTGAGCGCCATGGAGACCAGGTCGATGCCGGCGTCGTGGTTGACCACGCCGCGCTTGGACTTCGAGCCCTTGTCGGACGTGGCCGAGAATTGGCCCTTCGTCAGGCCGTAAACGCCGTTGTTCTCAACGATGTAGAGCATGTTCACGCCGCGCCGCATGGCATGGGCGAACTGGCCGAGGCCGATCGAAGCCGAATCGCCGTCGCCGGAGACGCCCAGATAGATCAGGTCGCGGTTCGCCAGATTGGCGCCGGTCAGCACCGAGGGCATGCGGCCGTGGACGGTGTTGAAGCCGTGGCTGTGGCCCAGGAAGTAGTCCGGCGTCTTCGACGAGCAGCCGATCCCCGAGAGCTTGGCGATCCGGTGCGGCGGCAGCTCCAGCTCGTAGACCGCCTGGATGATCGCCGCCGAGATCGAATCGTGGCCGCAGCCCGCGCACAGCGTCGAGACCCGCCCTTCGTAGTCGCGCCGCGTATAGCCGAGCGCGTTCTTCGCGAGCGCCGGATGATGCAGCTGGGGCTTGGTGATGTAGGTCATTCGGCAGCCTCGATGACCGGCGCGACGGATATCAGCGTCGCGATCTCGCCGGCGATGAAGCGGGCGGTGATCGGGGTTCCGTCGTAGTGCAGGACCGAGACCAGCTTCGCCGGATCGACGCCGCCTTCGGTGACGATCAGCGTCTTGAGCTGCGCGTCGCGGTTCTGCTCGACCAGGAACACCCGCTCGTGGGCGGCGATGAAGGCATAGACCTCGTCGGCGAACGGAAAGCCGCGCACCCGCATGGCGTCGAGGTGCCGCCCCTGCCCTTCCAGCGCATCGAGCGCCTCCTGCATGGCCGCCGTCGTCGAGCCGAAGTACAGCACCCCGTCCGGCGTCTTGCGTCTCGCCTTGCGCAGGATCGGCGCCGGAACCAGGGCCTTGGCCGTCTCGAACTTCCGGAGCAGGCGCTCCATGTTGCCGACGTAGACCGAGCCTTCCTCGGAATAGCGGGCGTAGGGGTTGCGCGAGGTGCCGCGCGTGAAATAGGCGCCCAGGGACGGATGCGTCCCGGGATAGGTCCGGTATGGAATCCCGTCGCCGTCGACGTCGAGGTAGCGGCCGAAGTCGCGGCCGGCCTCCAACTCCTGGGCCGTCATGACCTTGCCGCGGTCGAGCCTGCGGGCGTCGTCCCACTTGAAGGGCTCGGTCAGCCATTCGTTCATGCCGATGTCGAGGTCGAGCATCACGAAGATGGTGGTCTGCAGCCGGTCGGCGAGGTCGAAGGCCAGCGCGCCCATTTCGAAGCACTCGCCCGGATCGCAGGGCAGCAGCAGCGGATGCTTGGTGTCGCCGTGGCTGGCGTAGGCCGCGGCCAGGATGTCCGCCTGCTGGGTGCGCGTCGGCATCCCTGTGGAAGGCCCGCCGCGCTGGACGTCGAAGATCACCGCCGGGATCTCGGCGAAATAGGAGAGCCCGATGAACTCGGTCATCAGCGAGACGCCCGGGCCAGAGGTGGCGGTGAACGCTCGGGCGCCGTTCCAGCCCGCTCCCACCACGATGCCGATCGAGGCGATCTCGTCCTCGCCCTGGATGATGGCGTAGCGCGCCTGGCCGGTCTCTGGATCGGTGCGCAGCTGCTGGCAATAGCCGGTGAAGGCCTCCGCAAGCGACGTCGAAGGCGTGATCGGATACCAGGCGCAGACCGTGGCCCCTCCGTAGACCGCGCCCAGCGCGGCGGCGGCGTTGCCCTCCACGTAGATCCGCTCGCCCACCTTGTCGGCGCGGCGCACCTGCAGCTTCAAGGGCTTCAGCTGCTCGCGGACATAGTCGAAGCCCAGGCCGAGCGCCTCGATGTTGGCGTCGATCAGCCGCTGGCGGCCGGCGAAGTCCTCGGCCAGCAACTCCTCGACCACCTTGCGTTCGATGCCCAGGAGCGCCGCCAGCGCACCCACATAGACGGTGTTCTTGAACAGCTGCCGCTCGCGCGCGACCTGATAGCGGGCGTTGCACATGGCGGTCAGCGGCACGCCCACCACGGCGACGTCGTCGCGGAATTTGCTCGCCGGCAGCGGCTTGGTGGAATCGTAAAAAAGAACGCCGCCGGCTTCGATCTCGGCGACGTCCCTGTCCCAGGTCTGCGGGTTCATCGCGACCATCAGGTCGACCCCGCCGCGCCGGCCGAGGTGGCCCTCCTCGGTCACCCGCACCTCATACCAGGTGGGCAGCCCCTGGATGTTGGACGGGAAGATGTTCCGCGCCGCCACCGGCACGCCCATCCGCAGGATCGCCCGCGCGAACAGACCGTTCGCGCTCGCCGACCCCGAGCCGTTCACATTGGCGAACTTGACGACGAAGTCGTTCACCCGCGGCTTCAGTTGCTCAGGCATGCCGCCCCCGCATGCGTCATATCGAGGAGGAACTTCTGCATGTCCCAGGCCCCCGTCGGGCACCGCTCGGCGCAGAGGCCGCAATGCAGGCAGACGTCCTCGTCCTTCACCATCACCCGACCGGTCGGCAGGGCGCCGGAGACGTAGAGGTCCTGGGTCAGGTTCACGGCCGGCGCCTTGAGCCGGGTGCGCAGCTCGGCCTCCTCGCCGTCCTCGGTGAAGGTGATGCAGTCCATCGGGCAGATGTCGACGCAGGCGTCGCACTCGATGCACAGCTTGTCGGCGAACACCGTCTCCACGTCGCAGTTGAGGCAGCGCTCCGCCTCCTTCAGGCCGAGGTCGCGGTCGAAGCCCAGCTCCACCTCCAGCTTGACGTTCTTCAGCGCCACCGCCTTCTCGCGCAGCGGCACGCGGTAGCGCCGGTCGTTGGAGATGTCGTTGTCGTAGCTCCACTCGTGGATGCCCATCTTCTGGCTGACCAGCGAGAAGTCGGGCGCTGGGCGGACCTTCACGTCCTCTCCGTTCAGCAGCTTGTGGATCGAGATCGCCGCGTCGTGGCCATGCGCCACCGCCCAGATGATGTTCTTCGGGCCGAACGCCGCGTCCCCGCCGAAAAGGACGTGGGGGATCGTCGACTGCATGGTCGCCTCGTCGACCCGGGGCATGTCGTAGGCTTCGTCGAACTCCACGCCGATGTCGCGCTCGATCCAGGGGAATGCGTTCTCCTGGCCCACCGCCACCAGCACGTCGTCGCATTCGTAGTGTTCGTCCGGTTCGCCGGAGGGGATCAGCTTGCGGCGGCCCTTCTCGTCGTACTCGGCCCTGACCACCTCGAACAGCACGCCGGTGAGCTTGCCCTCGGCGTGGGTGAAGGCCTTCGGCACCCGATAGTTGATGATCGGGATGTCCTCGTGGATCGCGTCTTCCTTCTCCCAGGGCGAGGCCTTCATCTCCTCGAAGCCGGAGCGGACGATCACCTTGACGTCCTCGCCGCCCAGCCGGCGCGAGGTGCGGCAGCAGTCCATGGCGGTGTTGCCGCCGCCGAGCACGATCACCCGCTTGCCGATCTTGTCGATGTGGCCGAACGAGACGCTGGAGAGCCAGTCGATGCCGATGTGGATGTTGGCCGCCGCCTCCTCGCGGCCGGGAATCTCCAGGTCGCGGCCGCGCGGCGCGCCGGAGCCCACGAAGATCGCGTCATAGTCCTCTGCCAGCAGCGCCTTCAGGCTGTCGATGCGCGCGCCCATCCGCAGCTCGATGCCGCCGAGGCCGGTGATGTAGCCCACCTCTTCGTCGATCACCTCCTCCGGCAGCCGGAAGCGGGGGATCTGGCTGCGGATCATGCCGCCGGTCTTGGCGTCGCCGTCGTAGATGACGAGCTGATAGCCGAGCGGGGCCAGGTCGCGCGCCACGGTCAGCGAGGCCGGGCCGCAGCCGACCAAGGCGATTCGCTTGCCGTTGGACTTGCCGGCGGGCTTCGGCAGCCGCCCGGTGATGTCGGACTTGTTGTCGGCCGCGACCCGCTTCAGCCTGCAGATCGCCACCGGCTCGTCCTCAACGCGGCCCCGCCGGCAGGCCGGCTCGCACGGCCGGTCGCAGGTCCGCCCGAGGATCCCGGGAAAGACGTTCGACGTCCAGTTGATCATGTAGGCGTCGGTGTAGCGGCCTTCCGCGATCAGGCGGATGTATTCCGGCACCGGCGTGTGCGCCGGACAGGCCCACTGACAATCGACGACTTTGTGGAAGTACTCAGGCCCCCAGCTACTCGTCCGCTGCAAAACGTATTCCTTCCCGAAACGCTCTACTCCCGTGCGGCGCGGCGACTGCCGTGGAGCGGCAGAGGGGCCCTGTCCCGCACGACGCGGCGTGATGACGGGAGGTTACGTCCGCCGCGCCGGCCTAGCCAAGCCTTTCCTGATCCGTGTTCACTGATTTTGCGTTTCCGAAACGCGGCTTGGCCCGATTTTTCGGGCTTCCCGGAAAGCTTCGCCTCAACCAAACGTGACCCACGGAATGGATTTCCCGGCCGGCGAAGCTCTGGCCGCGTCGGGAGGTAAATGATACCTTAACAGGCGGGAGCCCCTGACCCGGGGCGCGGGAGACGTGAGCCATGACAACTTCGAGCGATGTCGTGCCGACGCCCGCCTCCGACGCGATCATGCCCGGGCGCGAAGCCTTCGCCGCCCCGCTCGACGAGGACGCCGACCCCGTCAACCTGTACCAGGAGATCAACGAGCGCCGCGCCCGGATCGAGAACGCCGAGTTGCTGCGCCGCCTGCGCGGCCTCTGAACCCCGCCAAGCCTGATTCGCCCCCAATGCGCGGCCGGCGAATGCTCGCGGCCGCCACCGCCGCCCTGCTCGCGGGCTGCGCGGCCCTGACGCCGCCGATCCCCAACCCCGCCGGCGTCCCGCCCGAGGCGCTGACCCTCGAATACGTGCTCGATCGCGGCTGTCTGGCCTACCTGCTCGGCGAAAAGACCGAACGGGAGGCGATGCGCGGCCTGCGCCTCAACTACATCCGCCCTATGTTCAGCATGGACCCCGGCGGGTCGGACCCCTACTGGGCCGGCGCCTACCCGGGGCTCGCGAACGTCCGGGTGAGTCCGGGCCTGTGCGACATCAACATCCACGGCCGCGACGTCGCCGCCTATCGCGCGGCGGCCGAGAGGGTCTTCCAGCGCCGCCTCGGAGCCGATCCCGGGCAGGATGCGCGCTCCGGCTACAAGGCCTGGGTTACCGGGCAGGCGACCGGCTGCCGCCATGGCCTTCGCTACACCTACTACCCGAGCCCGGGGCGGCCGTTCTTCAGCGTCGACATCAGTCGCGCGGACTGCGCGACCGATCCGCTGCGCGCCGCCGGTTGAGCGCACGATCGCCCTTCCACGCGCCGCGCCCGGCGCTGTAAAGCGGGCCGCCGCCAGCAGGAGACCGCCCGTGGACGTATCGGCCCTGACCGACTTCCTCGACGAGATCTGGAGCCGGGAGATCGTCCCCGAGCTCGTCGACTACATCGCCATTCCCGCCAAGTCGCCGCACTTCGATCCCGACTGGCAGACGACCGGCCACATCGATCGCGCCGTGGAGCACATGGTCCACTGGGCCAAGGCCAAGCTCGAGGAGATCCCCGGCGCGACGCTGGAGGTGGTGCGGCTCGGGGGACGCACGCCGGTGATCCTGATCGAGGCGCCGGGCGAGATCGACGACACCGTCCTGCTCTACGGCCATCTCGACAAGCAGCCGGAGATGACCGGCTGGTCCGAGGGACTTGGGCCCTGGACGCCGGTGATCCGCAACGAGCGCCTCTATGGCCGCGGCGGCGCCGACGACGGCTACGCCATCTACGCCTCGACCGCGGCGCTTCTGGCGCTGCAGCGGCAGAATGTGCGGCGCGCCCATTGCGTGGTGCTGATCGAGGCCTGCGAGGAGAGCGGCAGCTACGACCTGCCGTTCTACGTCGACCATCTGGCCGACCGCATCGGCTCGCCGTCGCTGGTGATCTGCCTCGATTCCGGCTGCGGCAACTACGACCAGCTGTGGGTGACCACCTCGTTGCGCGGCCTGGCGGGCGGCCTGCTCACGGTCGAGGTGCTGGAGGAAGGCGTCCACTCAGGCGACGCCTCTGGCGTGGCGCCCGACAGCTTCCGCATCGCCCGCGCGCTGCTGTCGCGCATCGAAGACGAGGCGAGCGGCGAGATCCGGCTCGACGCGCTGCGCGTCCAGGTCCCGGCCGAGCGCATCGACCAGGCCAAGGTCGCCGCGGCGGCGCTGGGCGAGGAGCTCTGGCGCAAGTTCCCGTTCGCGGGCGGCACGCGGCCGCTGACCACCGATGGGGTCGAACTGGTTCTGAACCGCACCTGGCGGCCGCAACTCGCCGTGGTGGGGGCCGAGGGCCTGCCGCCACCGCAGAGCGCCGGCAACGTCCTGCGCCCCCGGACGACCCTGAAGCTCAGCGTCCGGCTGCCGCCCACCGCCGACGCGGGCGCGGCGCAGCAGGCCCTGACGGCGGCCCTCACCACCGATCCGCCGCAGGGGGCCGAAGTGCGCTTCGACGGCAATCAGGCGAGCTCCGGCTGGAACGCCCCGCCGCTCGCCCCCTGGCTCGAGCAGTCGCTGCAGCGCGCCTCCCAGGCCGCGTTCGGACGCGAGGCGGCGCTGATGGGCGAAGGCGGCACGATCCCGTTCATCGGAATGCTAGGGGAGAAGTTCCCGCATTCGCAGTTCGTGATCACCGGCGTGCTCGGCCCGCACTCCAACGCCCACGGGCCCAACGAATTCCTGCACATCCCGACCGCGCGCAACCTGACGGCGTGCGCCGCGATGATCCTGGCCGACCACGCGCAGCAGGCGGCCCGTTAAGCGGCGAAGATCCAGCCGTCGTGCAGGCTCGAGAGCTGAGTGTTCTGCAGAACCACCTCGCCGCCGGCGGACATGTCGACCACCACGTCGCCGCCCTGCTGACTCACAGCATAGGTGTCGCCGGGGTCGACCTGGACGCGGTCGCCTTCCTCGGGGTGGAAGTCCGTCACCACGGTGACTCCAGCGTCCGCGAAGCTGTGGAACACGTCGGCTCCGGCCCCGCCCGCGACGGTGTCATGACCGCGGTCGCCGGAAAGCCAGTCGTCGCCTGCGCCGCCCGAGAGACTGTCGTCGCCCTGGCCGCCGCGCATGACATCATGGCCATCCGCGCCTTGCAGCGTGTCATTGCCTAGGTTGCCGTACAGGAGCCCATCGCCGGTGTGGGTGACCAGAAGATCGTTCCCCTGGCCGCCGACCAGCCAATCGTTGCCACCCCAACCGCCGTCGAGGCTGTCGTTGCCCTGCATGCCCATCAGGCTG
>Ga0207695_10002837_pt1 | contig 25175 bp, 19 predicted proteins | sample KBSC54metaG_FD_184354 | JGI IMG/M metagenome (GOLD analysis project Ga0207695, IMG submission 184354) | Corn rhizosphere microbial communities from Kellogg Biological Station, Michigan, USA - KBS C5-4 metaG (SPAdes) (version 2) | ecosystem: Host-associated > Plants > Roots > Rhizosphere > Soil...
TCACTTTTTCGTGATCCACGGTCTCTCGCGACACGATCTCCAGCCCAAGTTGGCCGGCATAGAAAGAAAGCGCCTCATCAATCGAACGCACCGCGATCCCCAGATGATCTATGCTGCATTTCTCCGCGATGGTAATCTGCCTCCGCGGCCGCGATTCAAGATGATCGGTTAATGCGGCTACACCGGTTCCGTCAACCGCGACCGTCCTGAAAATCGGCACAGCATGATGACCAAGCGACAACATGCCTTCGAGTTCACGCTGCATCTGCTCCGCCCCCGCGTGATCGGACTTGTTAATCACGAATACATCGGCGATCTCCATAATGCCCGCTTTAATCGCCTGAACATCGTCGCCCATGCCGGGCACCAGAACAACCGCCGTGACATCCGCATTCCCCGCTATGTCGATTTCATCCTGCCCCACGCCAACTGTCTCCAGAATCGTGATATCGAAACCTGCGCCTCGGAACAGATGAGCCAGCGCGATGCTGGTTCGCGCCAGTCCGCCCGATGCGCCGCGCGTAGCCATGGAGCGGATGAAGACTCCGGGGTCCGCGTGATGCCGTTGCATGCGAATCCGGTCCCCCAGAATCGCGCCGCCAGTCGACCGGCTTGTAGGGTCCACCGCGACAATAGCAACCGTCTTTCCACGCGCCCGAAACTCCGCGGTCAGCGCATCCACCAGCGAACTCTTGCCTGCGCCCGGAGGTCCCGTTACGCCGACGACAATGCCGCCGCCCTCGGAAAGATTCAGCGCGACGGGTTCACCATTCTCAACGGCAGTCGCGGCGCGCGCGAGTTCGCGAAAGTTCAACGTCAATCCTTTAACAGCTGCCGCGCGATCACCAGTCGCTGTATCTCGCTGGTCCCTTCGCCAATCGTGCAAAGTTTGACGTCGCGATAGAATTTCTCAACCGGATAGTCCTTGATAAAGCCGTAGCCCCCATGAATTTGCACGGCCTCATTCGCAATCCACACGGCCGCCTCGGATGAAAACAGCTTCGCCATGGCGGATTCCCGCGTCACGCGCTTCCCCGCATCGATCATTCTGGCGGCCCGGTAGTTAAGCAGCCGCGACGCATCGATCTTCATCGCCATATCGACCAGCTTGTGCTGAATTGCCTGGAATTCCGAAATCGGCCTGCCGAACTGCTTCCGCATCTTCGAATACTTGAGCGCCGCATCGTAAGCCCCCTGGGCCATGCCTATAGAGAGCGCGGCGATTGAAACCCGGCCGCCGTCAAGAATGCGCAGACTGTCCACGAACCCCTCGCCTTCTTTGCCCAGAAGTTGAGTTTCCGGCAGCCGGCAATCTGTAAAGATGACTTCGCCGGTATCGCTCGCGCGCAGTCCAAGCTTGTTTTCTTTCTTGCCCGCGCGGAAGCCAGGCATGCCTTTCTCAAGCACGAACGCCGAAATTCCATGCCGCGCGGCTTTGCGGTCCGTCATGGCCATGCCGACGCAAACATCCGCATAATGCGCGTTGGTGGTGAATGTTTTGGAGCCGTTCAGAATCCATCCATCTCGCTCGCGCGTTGCAGTGGTGCGGGTCCCCGCCGCGTCCGATCCGGCTTCGGGCTCGGTGAGAGACCAGCATCCGATCCATTCTCCGGATGCTAATTTCGTAAGATACTTCCGCTTCTGCTCCTCGGACCCGGCTTTGTAAATGTGATTCGAGCAAAGTGAAGTATGCGCGGCGACGATGATTCCAACAGAGCCATCCACCCGCGAAAGCTCTTCGATAATGATCGAGTATTCAATGTAGCCAAGCCCCGCGCCCCCGTATTCTTCGGGGAAGATAGAGCCCATATAACCGAGCTGACCGAGCTTCTTAATAACTTCCAGTGGGAACGTCTGGTTCTCGTCCCAATCCATAACGTGAGCAGCGATTTCAGCGGTTGCGAAATCGCGAACCTCGCGCCGAAGCTGTATTTGCTCCGGTGTGTAATCAAAATCCACGCTTCGATTATCGCTTGAGGCGTTCGCGCTATGGCTTTGGACGACGCTTCACCAGGGCATCCGCGTCGCCCAGATCTTTGTTCCGCCCAGTCGATTCCTTGTTCCGGATGAGATCTTCCAGTGCAATAAAGGAGACCGGAATATCGCCCAGTAAACCGTACACGGTTCGCCCAGGCATCCTCGAAACTTACGCCGGATATGGATGTGATCAGATCTATACGGTTCGGCGCCATTCCGAGTTGCACGATTTGGTCCGGCCCGCTGAAATCTTCCGGGGTAAGCCGGAGACTGGCAAATCCGAATTGTTGCAACGTCAGCAAGATCGCGCTGGCATTGTTGAGCTCGGGTCGAACGAGCAAATCGATATCCGCGGTAAAGCGTGGATATCCGTGCCAGGCCACCGCATAGGCGCCAACCACCAGATACTCAACTCCGTTCGCGTTGAGTAATTCGATAAACTCGCTCAAATCTTTGTTGAGTCGCACCGGGATACATCCGTTCCTGGAGTTCGAGAAGAATCTCGATGCGCCGCTCCCTGGGGATGCGGAGATCGTCTTCGATGTTCGCAGCCTCAGCCTCTTCGAAGCTGTCAAATTTGCGAATCACTCTTTCCACTTCGTGATTTTACCGCGTCCCGGCGTCCGCACCTCCGCGCCATTCACGTTGCAAGTGGCGCGCGCAATGTGACGTATTGTAATTTTTTGCCTCCGCAAGACCCTTTCCTCCAGCACGGTCATATAATCCAACGCAGGCGCTCAAGTTGTCCGGAACGCCACGAAAGGTATCGATGCTTTATACGCGAAGACAGATCGGCAAAGTGGCCGCTGCGGCATTGCCGCTTGCGCTGCGGCTGGACGCGAAGCCGGATTCGAAAATCGGCGGCGTGCAGGTGGGAACCATTTCCTACAGCTTCCGTGAAATGCCGGACGGCAACAACGCGGAAGCCATCCTCGGTCATATGGTCGAACTGGGGCTCAGCGGCATCGAACTGATGAACGGTCCGGCCGAAGCCTGGGCCGGAGCGCCTGCCCCTGCCGCTCGCGGAGGTATCGGCCGCGGCGCGCCTGGCCGTGGACGCGCGCCGCTCACGCCAGAGCAGCAGGAAGCCCAAAAGAAAGCCGCCGCCGCACTCAGAGAATGGCGTCTCTCCACATCCATGGACAAATACAAAGCCCTCCGTAAGCTCTATAACGATGCCGGAGTGAACATCTACGCGTTCAAGCTCGGCCTGTTGCTCGCCATGTCCAATGAGGAATACGAGTACACCTTCAATGTCGCCGAAGCTCTGGGTGCGGACCACCTCACCATGGAACTCCCTCAGGACGGTGCGCTGACCAAACGTGTCGGCGAGTTCGCCGCCAAACGCGGGATGTACGTCGGCTACCACGCCCATACCCAAGCCACACCTACCCTTTGGGACGAAGCTCTGGCCCAATCCAAATACAACGCCATCAATCTCGATCTCGGGCATTACACAGCCGGCACGAATGAGAGCCCCATTCCATTTCTGAAGAAGAACCATGGCCGCATTGTCAGCATGCACATGAAAGATCGGAAGTATGAGAACAATGGCGGCGACAATCTCCCGTGGGGCCAGGGCGAAACGCCCATCAAAGAAGCGCTTCAGCTCATGAAGACGGCAAAGTACAAGTTCCCGGCAACAATCGAGCTCGAATATCGCACTCCGGAAGGCTCCACTGTTATGACCGAAATGAGGAAGTGCGTCCAGTACTGCAAAGACGCGCTTGCCTGAAGCCTTTCAGGGCAAGGACACAGGTAACCACGAATGAACAGGAAAATTTTATCGATCACAGCGCTGGGCGCAATTCTGCTGGCGACGACACAGGTGACCACGCTTATCGCCCAGCAGCCCCCGCCCGCCGCTCAAGGCGGTCGCGGTGGCGGACGAGGCCGGGCCCCGCGTGCCGGCGGCTTCACGCAGTTCACCCGTCCCCTCGCTTCGCAGGACGTGCTCGCGCGCGGCAAGACCATCTTCGAAGCCAACTGCGCATCTTGCCACGCCTCGGATTTTCGCGGGACCAATAAAGGCGTGAATATTCTGCGCTCCGGGCCCGCTCTCGATGACAAGAACGGCGAACTCATCGGCCAGGTGCTCCTCAAACACAATCCTCCGGTCAACCTGGTTCAGGCGGATGTTGTGGCCACCGCGGAATACATTCACGGTGTCCTCTCCACGTCAGGCGGTCAGGGAAGCCCTCCCGGAAGAAATCCGGCCGGCCTTCAACTCAACATATTGGTGGGCAACGCCACCGCGGGCAAGACTTACTTCGCGGCACATTGCGCGGGTTGCCATTCCGTGACCGGCGATCTCAAAGGCCTCGCCTCAAAGTATGAAGACGATCCGCGCGGGCTGCAGGGCGCATGGGTCGCGGGCACGCAGGCCGGCGTATTCCGGGCGGGGCGCGGCGGCGGAGGGATTGGCGTGGGCCAGCCCGCAACAGTAACGCTCGCCGGCGGTGAAAAGGTTCAGGGCAAGCTGGTTCGCAAAACCGACTTCCTGATTGTGATTACCCTCGCCGACGGCTCTCGCAGATCGTGGGCTCGTGAAAACGGAATCCCCAAAGTTGACGTGACCGATCCGCAAGCGGCCCACAAGAAAATGGCGCTCGAACTTGACGATCCCGACAACAAGAACATGCACGACGTAACCGCCTATCTGGCGACGCTGAAATAGAGAGGCGAAAAACGTGAAAAGACTATTTTTGGGCATATCGGTCCTGCTTCAGAGCGTGCTGCTTGCGCAGAGCGGCGGCCTTGATCCGACAGACATTCAGAAGCCTTTGAAAGACCAGTGGACGAGCTATTCGGGCGACCTCAGCGGAAAACGCTACAGCCTGCTGAAACAGGTGGATACCAACACCGTCAAACACCTGAGCCTCGATTGGATGCAGCAAGGCATCGAAACCGCGTGCGGCCCCACCGGCGTTAACCCGAACCCCGCGGCCGGCGGTGGCGGAGGGCGCGGCGCCCCCGCTGGCGCTGCGGCTCCCATCGTTGTGGATGGCCTGGGCAAAGGCGATGCGAATAACTGCGTTCCGGCGCGTTTCGGTGGTGGGGTTCTGGTCGTGAATGGAATCATCTACGCCTCCGCGCCCGATAACGTTTATGCCGTTGACGCGCGCGACGGCACTGTCCTCTGGCACTTCTATTGGAAGACACGCGGCGGCACCAGTCTTGCCACCCGCGGTCTCGCCATGTGGCATAACTACATCTACTTCGAACTGCATGACGACTGGGTGGTGTGTCTCGATGCGAAAAACGGACACCTCGTCTGGAAAAAGGAAATCGCCAGCTTCGATCAGCAATACTTCTCGTCGAACGCGCCCATGATCCTCGGCAACCACGTCATCATCGGTACCGGCAACGATATGGATTCTCCCGCCTTTCTGAAGTCCATGGATCCCGAAACCGGCGAACTGCAGTGGACCGCCTACTCAACCCCGCAGAACGCCGGCGAACCCGGCCTGGACACATGGGCCAGCCTCGATGCCTCGCGCCACGGCGGTGGCACCACATGGATTCCCGGCTCCTACGATCCGGAAACACATCTCTATCTCTATGGAACCGGCAATCCGACACCCGCTTACACGGCTGGCCGCGGCGACGGCGATAATCTCTACACCTCCTGTCTCATCGCGCTGAATGTCGATACCGGCAAGATGGCCTGGTATTTCCAGACCTCTCCCCACGATACCCACGACTGGGATTCCACTCAGACCCCCGCTTTGGCCGACATGCCTTTCAACGGCAAAATGCGTAAGCTGGTAATCACCGCCACACGCAACGGCTACTTCTATGTGCTGGATCGCGTAACCGGCGAGCATCTGATCACCACGAAATTCGGGCTCGTCAACAACTGGGCATCCGGCATCGATTCCAACGCGAAACTCAATCTGGACGCAAAAGGTCAACCGAAGCGCAATCCGAATAAGGATGCAACCATCGCCGGCTCACTCGTGAACAACGACGTTACCAACTACCCGCCCCCGACCTTCTCGCCGGATACCGGATTGTTCTATGTCCACGAACAAAATGCTCTTCGCGTCTACTACCTGATGGACCCCGATCCTCGCGGATCAATGGGCCTGGGCGGCACCGGCGGCGCCGGCACTGGCCTCAACTGGGGCACCTTCCTGGACGCGATCGATTACAAAACCGGCAAGGTCGCGTGGCGCCATGAACTCCAGGGCGGCAGCGTTGGCCTCCTGACCACCGCGGGCGGCGTGCTTTTCCTCGGCAATGGACAGGATTTCGAAGCCCTCGAAGCAAAGACGGGGAAGCCGCTGTGGCATTCGGCCATCGGGGCTCTCTCGAGTCCGCCGGAGACATTCATGCTCGACGGCAAACAGCACGTCCTCGCAACCGGCAGCGGCGCACTTTACATGTTCGTCCTGAACTAAGGTCTTCCGGCCGCAATGAGAATCCAGCGCAATGAACCGCCAATCCGGCGGCGGTTCATTCACCGCTGGCGCAGACTTACTGTCGACTTATCCGCTGGAGGAACAGCTGGCCGGGTTGGCGAGGAACACCGCCCCGCGAGCGATTTCCTCCGCCCGTCATACCAAATGCTCCGCCATCTGAAACTTCGAAGCCGGATACAACTCCCAGACCCCATCCGGCTTCAACTCCAAAATCTGCGAGTGATACTTCACCAGCCCCGGATGATGCGCCACGCTCACAACAGTCGCCCTCGTAGCGGCGAGCTGCTCATACAACGCCTCTTCATTCTCATGATCCAGCGCGCTCGTCGCTTCATCCAGCAGCACGTACCGGGGATTCTTCAGCAGCACCCGCGCGAACGCCAGCCGCTGCCGCTCTCCCACTGACAAAACCTTTTCAAAATCGAGTTCCTTGCCGAAGCCTCCGCACCGTTCCTCCAGATCCCTCAGGTTCACCCGCTCCAGAACTTCCCGCGCCTCTTCATCGCTCAGAACCCGTTCGAGATTCGGATAACTCAGTTGTTCCCGCAGCGTTCCCACAATCATGTACGTGTGCTGCGGCAGAAATAACAACTCGTCCGCTTCCGGCCGTTCTATTGTGCCCGTACCGCAATTCCACAACCCGGCCATCATGCGAAGCAGAGAACTTTTCCCCAGCCCGCTGCCGCCCACAATCATCAGACTTTCGCCGCACTCGATGGTAGCCGTAAGTTCTCTAATCAGCGTTCGCTCATAGTTCGGCGTCTGCAGCGTTACGTTGTCAAAGTTCAATCGCTGGCTCACCACCATCGCGATCTTGTCGCGACCGCGGCTCGAAACAGCCGGCATACCAGCCTTCTTTAAGGTTCTGTTTAACGCCTTCACACGCCGAATGCCCGCCGCGAATCCGGCCAGGCTTTCCATGTTGTCCACCAGAATCGTAAGCGATCCCATGATGGCCGCAAATGCGCCCGTGGCCTGCACGATTCGCCCCACTTCAAACTTTCCCGAGAGCACCTGCGGCGCGATCACGATGCTGGGCAGCAGCGCCATCAGCAGTGTATGAGTGTATTGAAAGAAGTTGAACCCGAATTGCCACTGAATCAGCCTCTTGTAGTTCTCGAACAGAGCGCCGAATAAACCCTGCACCTTCGTTAATTCCTGATTCTCCCCGTGGTACAAAGCAATGAATTCCGCATTCTCGCGCACCCGCACCAGCCCGAACCGGAAGTCCGCCTCCTTCCGCCGCTGCTGATAGTACAGGGTTACCATCCTTCCCCCGAACACGCCATACGTCACCATCGTGACCACCGCCGCATACACCACCAAAATCAAAACCAGAACCACCGAAATTCGCCAGAGCACAAACCCGAAAGCCCCCACCTGCAGAATGGCGCTCGTCAGGATCAACAGGAAATTTACTGACTGCCCGGTGATCGAATAGATGTCGTCGGCAATGCGCTGATCCGGATTGTCGATCTCCGCCTCCGTGTGAAGTTGGTAGAATGCGTGATTCTTGAAATAGCGTCCTAAAATCCGGAAAGTCAATGCCCTCCGCCAGTACAACGCCATCCGGTCTCGTACGAAGTAATAAGCGGAATACTCAGGCACCGCAACCAGCAGCAACAGCAGGTATATGCGGACGGAATGCCAAAAGCGCTGCCCTTCACGGCCAGCCAGCGCCGAGGCGAATTCCCCCGCCTGCGTGTTGAACCAGACGTTCAGTTGCGTTTCCGCCACCAGCAGCCCAATCAGCGTCAGCAGCAGTAACCACGCCTTCCTGCCTTCTTTGGAAGACCAGTAGGGCCTTGCGATCGACAGTGCCTGCTTCAGCAGGTTCAAATTGATTTTCACGCCACGCCCGGCACGATCGGCGCCGCGGCTGGCATCTCGCCGGATTCCCGCGCCAGTTCCGCAAACCAGCCCTCGCCTTTCATCAATTCCCCCGGTGGCCCTTCTTCCGCCACCGCGCCGTCCCTCAACACGTAAACGTAATCGGCGTTCTTCATCATCGTGTAGCGATGCGCGATTACCAGCATGGTTGGCTTCGGCGATATCGCATCCAGCGCGTCCCGTACATCCAGCTCGGTCGCGTAGTCCAAATTCGCCGTGGCCTCGTCCAATACCAGTAGACGCGGCCGATCGATCAGCATACGTGCGATCTGCACCCGCTGCCGTTCACCCAAAGACAGGCCCACGCCGTTCTCCCCCACCTCGGTGCTAAGCCCCTGCGGCAACCGCGCCAGCGCACGGCCCAGACCCGCGGAGAGCGCCGCCTCCAAAATCTCTTCCATCGTCGCTTCCGGTCGCTTGTAACTGATGTTGTCCGCCAGCGTTCCCCGAAACACCGTGCCATCGGACGCCACCACTCCAATCGCCGCCCGAACCGAGGAACATCCCGCCTGGCTTAGCGGTTGCCCGTCCACCAGAATCTCGCCTGACGATGGTTCAAACAATTTCAAAAGCAGGTCCGCCGTGGTTGTTTTCCCGGCGCCGGAAGGCCCGTCCAGCGCGGTAACCTTTCCCGCCTTTAGGGTCATGTTGATCCCGTGCAAAACCTCCTGGTCCGGCGTGTATCCAAAATGGACATTCCGAAACTCCACCAGACCCTGGCCTTCGGGCAGCGGAGCGCCCGTCGGCTCCAGCGGGCCCGCTTCCCGCAGCTTCACCGCGCGCCGCAGAGACGCAAGGTTTTCCTGCAGGCTCACCGCCAGCCCGTTCAGCGAATCGATCGGAGAATACAAGCGGTCCAGATACGCCGCGAACATCACCACATCGCCCGGCGTCAGTCTGTGACGCAACACCAGAAAGCCGCCGTATCCCAGCACCAGTGATCTGCTCAGATTACTGATCGCCACCTGTGACAGGTAGAATTTCTGGCTGGTCTTCATCCGGCGCAAATACACCTGGTAAGCCGCCAGCGATTTCGCCCGCAGTTTCTCTTCTTCGCGAGCTTCGGCGCCCGAAAGCTTCACCGTCTTCACCGCGCCGATCGCGTCCACAATATGCGCCGAAATGTCCTCCCACATCTGGTAATAGGGGTCCAGATTCGACTGCAGTCTCAACGCGGCGCGCCGCGCCAGCCAGACATACGGCGGCAAAAGACTTACCGCCAGCAAAGCCATCTGCCACTTCTGCGTCAGCATAATTGCGCAAATCGCCACCAGACGTACCGCTTCCGGAGCGATCTGCTGCGATACCGCATGCACCACCGGAGATACCTGATCGCATTGATCGATACGGCGCGCCAGTCCCGCGCTCGCCTGGTGATCGAAAAACCGAATCGGCAGTCGCAGCACGTGGCCAAACGTGTCCACAATGAGTTTCGATTCCATGTGGCTCGCCACCAGCGACCCATAATAGGTCGCGCGCTGATAAAAGTAATAGGAGGTCACGGCAATAGCGAACAAGAGAGCCGCTGAAACCAGCAGCGTGTGCAGTGTTTGTTGCGGACTCTGGGCTGCCACCCCGGCCATTCCCGAACCGGCGGCGGGCTCCTCGGTCACAAACATGCCCGCTACCGCGTTAATCGCCGAACGATATACCAGCGGCTGCATGAGATCGAGCCCCGTGTACAGAAACGAAAACAGGCTGACGATAATAAATTGCCGCTTATACCGCTTCGCAAGTTCAAACAGAGCCTGAAAAACACGGCGGTCGAACGGCGACTCCTCGCCTCCAGCTTCTGTACGCTCGCCGACAGTCTCCATGTCCGGAGTGGGAAAGCAATCATTGGGCCAAACCGCACTTTTCACCCTCGAGTGCTCGAGATTGGACATATAATGTGAGACAATCCTGCCAGGCTATCCTGCCTAGACCGCCCCGGCCCACCGCCCTTTGATGTGACAATCGATGGCTTTCGGATCATCTCCGCCGGGCCACCCGAATCGCCGCGCATCTCGCCAGTTTGGCCCGTCCGGCTGCCACTGCGTTTCAAACGGACGCCTGCGCCACGGAGATGCCGCACGAGAGCGGAAAATACGCCCGCGCTTTTCAACAGATGATCAGGGGTGAAATCGGGATAGATCCCGGCGGCCGCGCCGCGCGTGGAGCGGCATTGGCACGGCTTCCCGCAAGGGCCAGCGAAGCCGTCTTCGCGATTGTCGGACACCACAGCGGAATTCCGAATCCGAACGATGGCTCAACTCCACTCTTGCAGCGAATAGATGTGGCCAAACACACCGCTAACGCCCTGCGTGAAACCGCCATCGCCGACTGCTCCGGAATTTTGGAGGCTCTCGCAATGCTGACGACCTCGCCTACCCTGCGCACCCGAATGCTCTTTAGCTGCCTCGTGGACGCCGACCGTTCGATTCCGCTTCTCGTCCGCTCTCCCGGCAGGCTCTCGACTTTATCCCGAGGCTGAAAAGACTATTGTGCGGGAAGGTTCAGCGCGCTGCAATCGCCAACGCCGCCACAGTCCTACGTCCAGCCGGAACCCGGCCCGCCTGCCGGTCCCGCCCAAACCGCTTTGCCAGCCGGTCCGCCCGCTCTTACTCTGCCCGCGCGTCCCGGTCGGTTGGGGAACCGTATAAACCCTGATGAACCCAAACTGGAAAATCCCAGGCCTGAATCCACGAAACCGGCCCCCCCGAAGACTTCACCGTCTGTCCAGGGAACTGTCAAATAGACGATGAGAATTCACGCAGTGCCGCTCCGCCGATTCTTGTTCGGCAACACAGCGCTGTTCTGTTGCGCTGCCGCCTGCCTCGCGGGGAATCTGCGGATTGAAATTGTAAGGGGCAGCGGAACAAACAATTATTCGGGTAATGGTCAGAGAAATCCGCCCCCGCGAGTCCGCGTTTTTGACGAAAAAGGTACTGGTGTAGCTGGCGCAATTGTAATCTTTACGGCCCCTTCAACGGGCCCCTCAGTGGATTTCGCGGGCACTGGGCGGGTCGCGCGCGCCTTGACCGATGAAAGCGGTGACGCGGGATCTCCGTCCGTTCGTCCAACAGGCGGCGTCGGCCCCCTTGCAATCGAAATATTGGCTGAGAAGGATGGAGAAACCGCCAATGCTCTGATGTACCAGATGAACCTGGGAGCGTTGCCCGACTCTGATCGCGATCTCGAGATAGTCGCGATACCCGACGTGAATGCCGATATTAAGAACACCAGCCGGCAGCAGTTGCGAGTGCGCGTAGTAGGCGCTGATCAGCGGCCCGTCGCAGGTGCTTCCGTGCTGTTCCAACTGCGTGCCTGGAACGCCGGTAAGCAGGAGGAACTCAAGAGGGTGTCCCGAATTTCCGGATCCGATGGAATGGCTGAATTCGGTGTCGACATGAAGATTGGCAAAACCGAGATCGAATTTGTCGTCCGGGCCGAGGCCGGGGGCCTCATAGCCACTCGTTTCTTTTCGCTGAAGCCTCGCTGAACAACGTTACCGGCCTGTGTGGCCTGGCTCAACTTCGCGCACCTTGAGGCAGCCGGGCTCCAGCGATGTCAATGCAAACTGACAGACCCGTGTGAGGACCATTGAGCGCTGACCACCCCGGCTCAGTGGCCCTGACTTCGACACCTCTTGTTTTTAGGGCCGAAAACCAAGGAGGTGTTCTTCCGATTAGTATTAGTGCAGTGTCGGATTTGGTGCACGAGTTCCACAATTCTCGCGCCGCGGATATCACGGATCTTTCGCATTACGACGGCAAGTGCCTTCAGTGCCACGGACAGGCCGCCGGTCGGGAACGCGGATGGTAAAACATGCCCGTGTCAGGCACGGGCCGCGTGAAGTGCCATTATGCCCTTAGCACCGCTGGGAGGTTTCAGCTCGAAAACTGAACCGGGTATCTCTTCGTTCAAAGTCAACGCCTCAATTGATCAAATGAAAGATGTACGGCCTTCTTCTTCTCGCCCGCCAGAATGCAACGGTTCACTTCCGGCACTCGAAGGTCTCCCGACCGACTCGAATCGTCTCTCGCTTGCAAAATACTGGCGTGCCCACGGGATCGAAACTGATTCGGTCGCATGAGGAATGAAGTCTCAATACCCCGCGACTCTATGCCCTATACCATGCCCATTGCGCACCTCGTCACGATTCAACAAAAACGTATGTAAGTAATTGAAATCGCGGGATCTGTCGATTCCGAAGTGGCCTGAAAACAAAGGTCTATAGGGCGGCGACCGACAGGCTGTAAGATCTAAATTGGCGGAGAGAGAGGGATTCGAACCCTCGATAGAGTTTCCCCTATACACGCTTTCCAAGCGTGCGCCTTCAACCACTCGGCCATCTCTCCAAAAGTGAAAACTACTTCCAAAATGAAAGAAGCTTCGCACCGGGTCTCAACGACGAAACCGATGCGAAGCTTCAGAATAACATGCAGCGGATGTAAAGCCGCCAATACGGAAACTATCTGCCGCGACCGCCGCCACCTACATTACCGCCACCGGCCGGGGCCGAAACTCCGCCGCCCCCGCCGCTGGATGCCGCGGGAGAGTATCCGCCGCCCGACGGCGACGATGCCACAGGCGAACTGCCGACGCTGTTAAAGCCCGGATTGAAACCGCCGCGCTGAGCCGCGGAGCCATTGAAGCCCGGGCCGCGGAAGGCTCCGTTACTATTCGTGAGCGCCGGCCCTTCCGCGCCGCGCACTGGCGAACCAAGCGTGGGATGCGTATTCACTCCCGCGCCCATTCGCGAAACCTGCGCAGCCGCAAGAGACGACGTCCCGATGTTGGTCAGAGGCACGCCAACCGACGAACTTGCCCGCGAACCGCCGCCACCGTTCCAGTAGTAGGCGTTCGGAGCATAGTAACCATAGATCGAATACGGGCTAAAGTAGCCGTATCCAAACGGACTCCACAGGGTACCCGAATACGGCATGTACGTATACATGTTCAGGAAGGAGTTGTAATACCAGTTGCCCGAAAACCCACCCGCCTGGCGAATAAGAGACGGATCGTAACGTCCGTCGGCACGATATCCGCTGCCCGACGCCAGGGATCTCGCCGATGACATGTTCGCGGCCGAGATATAGGCTGAACGGTCACGAGCCCAAAGATACAGATCGTCCACGTCTTTCTCGTTGAACTTTTCTGAGAGAAGCGCCGCCGAAAACGGCATTAAATGGCCTTCTTTAATGGTTGCCTTGTTGTTTCCGGCCACCACCAGAGCCTGCCCCTTGAAAACGCGCATCTGGCTGGGAGAAGACGTGATTTCAAAGATCCCGAACTTCACGGGCTGGATCTCATAATCCTTGTACAAAATGGTTACCGCGGGCGACTTCACCGAAACTTCCGGATCGTCCGACTCCACAACCGCCGTCCCGGACAAAACCTCGACGCGAGTGCTCAGCAGCCGATTGTCCAGCATCTTGATCTCGGTATTCTCGCCCACGCGCAGGAAAACGCCGGGCGTAAGCAGAATTTCGGCGCGGCCCTGAGCTGTGCTCAATACGCTTTTCTCTTTGATTTCAGAGAACTTGCCGACTTTCGATTCAACGCGAACGCCGTCAATCGACACGGATCCGTCGAAATAGTGGAGCGTACCCGAGTGCGTCGAAATCACGCTTTGGGCGCTCAATACACCTGCCGCAAATCCAAAAAACGCGGCCACGCACGCTGAACGATGATGGGTAAACATAAAATGCCCCTTGTCGTAGATCATCCTCCTACCCAAGGCCAAAGTCAAACGGGGAAATCAGAGGCGAAACACTTTGGGCGAAACTACGCCCTTCATCGCGTTCCTGGTATCCACAATCAGATGCGCATCGCACAACAAAGCCTTGTAGTCGAACGAACTGTGGTCTGTAACGATCACCACGCAATCCGCTGACCTGACCGCCTCATTCGGACTCGCCTGAAGGGTCTCACCCTCAAGCCGGATTTCCCGCACGAACGGATCCACAAAAAAAACGTCCGCGCCGCGCCGCTTCAGCAGGTGAATGATGTCGAGCGCCGGCGATTCCCGGACATCGTCAATATCGCGCTTATAAGCTACCCCGTAGATTACGATTTTTGAACCCTTGACCGGTTTTGCGACCTCATTTAGAGCGTTCTGTACCTTAGTAGCGACAAAGTGCGGCATCTGACCGTTGATGTACCCGGCCAGTTCGATAAACCGCGCCTCAACACCAGCCTGCTTGCTCTTCCACGAAAGGTAAAAAGGGTCGATTGGTATGCAGTGACCGCCCAGCCCAGGGCCCGGGTAAAATGGCATGAATCCAAAGGGTTTCGTGGCAGCGGCCTCAATCACTTCCCAGACGTTGATGCCCATTCCATCGCACATAACCGCGATCTCGTTCACCAACCCGATGTTGATCATCCGAAACGTGTTTTCCAGCAGTTTCACCATTTCAGCGACTTGCGTGGAACTCACTGGCACGACCCGCTCGAGGGCCTGCGCGTAAAAAATAGCACCCAAATCGGTGCAGGCGGCGGTCTTGCCCCCCACCACCTTGGGGATATTCCTGGTCTGGAACTTTGGGTTGCCCGGGTCAACCCGCTCCGGCGAGAAGCAAAGGAAAAAATCCTGGCCCGCCCTCAATCCGGAACGCTCCAGGATTGGCAGCACCAGTTCATCCGTCGTCCCCGGATACGTTGTCGATTCCAAAATGATCAGCATGCCCGAATGAATGTACTTCGCGATTTCCTCCGTCGCCGCCACAATGTAGCTCATGTCGGGATCTTTGGTCTTCCGCAGAGGCGTAGGCACGGCGATATTAATGGTGTCCAGTTCATTGACACAGGCGAAATCGGTAGTCGCCCTCAGCAACCCTTGCCGCACCAGCGGCGCCAGCACGGATGAAGGGATATCTCCCACATACGAATCGCCCGCATTCACGCGAGCCACTTTGGCCTCACTGAGATCGATTCCGACCACGTGGAACCCGGCTTGGGCGAATTCTACAGCCAGCGGCAACCCGACGTAGCCTAATCCCACTACTCCGACCGTCGCCTTCCTGTTTACTATTTTCTCCGTGAGCGCCACGGCGGTAGCTGGTGTGGCAATAGAAGTCATGTTTTTCCCCCATAGAAATATATTCCTTCCGCAATAAATTCAGCGGGCCCTGTCAAAAACACCGACTCTTCGAAACGCAACGTCAGGGCGCCAGCGGGCGTTTGCACCGTTAGCGGACTTTCCGCGAACCCTCTGGCAATTGCGGCCATGGCCGCCCCGGTAGACCCGGTTCCGGAACTGTTCGTTTCGCCCGCGCCGCGCTCCCAAAACCGAACGTCAATCGTATGCCTGTCCACCGGTCTCACAAAAGAGACATTCGTGCGGTTCGGAAATCGCCCGTCGTTCTCTACCGCTTTCCCCACGGCGCGCCAGTCGAAATCGAAATGTTCAACCGGAATCGCGCATTGTGGGTTGCCCGCGTCAATAATCACAGTATCGCGTTCCCGCACAATGGCGCTCAGTTCGTTGACGCGAACGTGCCCCATATTCATTTCAAAGAGGTATTCGAGACCCTGCCGTGAAATTAGTTGCAGATGTTTGATGCCCGCGCCGGTACGGATTCGAACACTTCCCGCATTCTGGTCGCGCAACAAAAGCGCACCCGCGCATCGCGTGCCGTTCCCCGAAAGCTCAGGCTCGCTCCCATCGGAATTGAAGAGCCGAATGGATGCGTCGAAGTCGGCGCCGGCCGCCCGGTCCACCAGCATCCAGCCATCGGCGCCCGCGCCTGTATAGCGGTCGCAAATAGCAACAGCCACGGCAGGCAGATCGCCGGCGGGCGCATCCTCTGAAAAAGTCAGAAGAAAATCGTTTTTCGCGCCGTGCAATTTAGTGAAGGGAATTTTCATTTAGTATTCGATTGATGTCGAAAGCCCGGTGATAGATCTCGATCACAGGCTGGCCTTTCACAAAAATGCGCTCGCTCAGTTCATAGCGCGGTCCGTGAAGGCTCGCCCTGTCGATAATGCCCTGCACTGTGTCTCCGCCCATCGCAATTGCCCAGTCTTCCCATAAGAACAAATCCGGCCGCGATTGCGCCATCAGGAATTGTGGGTTGATGTCGCCCGTCAGCGTATCCCGCAGCGGCACTCCCAGCGTTCGGTAGATGGCCGTCATGTCATTGAAACTGGTGAAGAACGTTTCATGCGGTCCCTTTGCTCGCTGAAGAAACTGTACCGCCTGCTCGGTCCATGCGCGCCGCCCCCGAGAGTTGATCTCCGCTTCCTGCCAGACGATCCCGTGGGAATTCCAGCCGATTGCAAACGGCGCAAAAGCCACCACGAACAAGATCGCGGCAGCCCATTTTTCGAAGCGGCTGCCCGCCAGGTTTACCAATGCCGCGACGCCTAACGCCAGCATCGGCAGAAAGGCCATTGCATAGCGGATGTTGTACCAGCCATGCGGCTCCAAACCTGGAACATGGATGGGCGACCCGCCCGATGAATGAATGCTCCAAACGTAAAAGACCGGCGGGAGCGTTAACAGAAATACCGGCCAAAGTGCCCGCCGGTTGAGCAGGGCGGCAACTGCCCCGGCAGCCGCGAGCAACAGGGCGGGCAGACCCGCAATCAGGCGCCCGGCGGCCAAAAAATATTGGGCGGCCACCCGCCAGTTGCCCAGCCCAGGGTAGGTTGCTTTCCCTTGAATCGCTCTTGGCGACCACGGCCCGCGGTAGAAATAAAGGGCATCTTCGAAATACCACCAGTTGTGCCAGAACCAAAGCAGCGGGCCCGCTCCGGCGATTAAGCAGAACAGAACCGTGGCGCTCCACCGCTTGCCCGCGCCTTTCCAGAAGATAAAGGCCGCCACAAACGGCAACAAGAACCACGCTTCGTAACGCGTCAGCGCCCCGGCGCATCCCGCAATTCCCGCACCGGTCAGCGCGCCCCATCCCTGCGTATCCGCAAAGCGGACCGTGAAATACAGCAGGGCGAACAGAGATGCATACAATGCGGCCTCCGTCATGGGAATAGCGCCCAGGTAGAGCGTGTTGGGGTTCAGCAGAAAAATCGCTGTTGCCGCCGTTGCAGCCACAGTACAGGCGAATATCCGGTTCACGGATGCAAACAGAAATGTTCCCGCCAGCGCCATGCAAATGCCCGACGGGATCGCCCCCGCAAGGCCCGTGCGCCACAATTGCATATCGCGCACAAACGGAATCATCAGCAAATGCGGCAGCGGAAGCCATGTGGTTCCCAGTTGCACCCAACCCGGCGTTCTTGAGTCGATCGTCCGGCGCGCAATATTGAGATGCGCCTCGGCGTCACCTGAATAAAGCGTGGCGCCAGTCTTGTAGAAATACGCGATGGCGGCGGCCATCACAGCCAGGCAAGTCACAAGACAGAGGGCAGTTGCAAGAGTGGCGGAATTGCCCTGGGGCCTGGCGTTAGAACGTCGTGAAATCTTTGAATTCCTGGAAGCGGCCATCGATCTCACCGCGGGTCAGCGTGCGGAACCGGTCCACGCCAAACCGCTCACAACAGAAACTGCCCATCACCGAACCGTAAATCACGGCTTTGCGAATTTCGTTATGGTCCACCTTCGGGCTCTTAAGATCGACGCCCCGGCCCGCCAGATATCCCATGAACCCGCCGGCGAAGCAATCGCCCGCGCCAGTTGGGTCGAACACATCTTCCAGCAGGTAACCAGGCACCATGAAGTGCCCGTCGCGCCGCCACAGAATCGCGCCGTATTCGCCGCGCTTGATCACAAGCGTGTTCGGGCCCATGTCCATAATTTTGGCCGCCGCCTTCGTCAGGTTGTATTCGCCTGAGAGCATCCGCGCCTCGCCGTCGTTGATTAGGAGGAAATCCCATTCTGCGATGGTCTGCAGCAACTCTTTACGGAAGTCCGCAATCCAGTAATTCATCGTGTCGCCGCCCGCCAGACGTAGCGAGGAATTCATCTGCGACCGCACCGCCCGCTGCAGCGCGGGTTGAATATTCCCCAGAAAAAGGTAGGGCGCCGACTTATACGAATCCGGCAGTTTCGGATTGAAATCGGCAAAGACGTTCAGATCCGTAACCAGTGTTTCGCGGTCGTTCATATCCGGCGAATATTTGCCAGCCCAGAAGAAAGATTTGCCCGGGACCCTTTCCAACCCCTCCAAATCGACCCCGCGGGATAAGAGCAGATCGGTATCTTCCTGCGCAAAATCCTCTCCCACAACCGCAACGATCTTTGGGCTGGTGAAAAAACTCGCGGAGAGCGCGATGTATGTGCATGAACCGCCGAGCATGCGGTCCACTTTTCCGTGGGGGGTTTCCACTCCGTCGTATGCGACGGAGCCAACTACGACCATTGACATTCTTTTGATTGTAGCTTTGACGTTCTATTTCCACGCCGCTGTATTCCGGTCGCGCGTCCTGTGGGTATATGCTCGGAACGCCCCTTCATGAATCCGAACAGACTTTCCGCCGTGGGCCTCATCGTACTGATCGGCTGTATTTTGGCCCTCGTCTTCCGAGAGGCGTTCTTCGGGACGGAGCCGGTGGCGATAGCCATCCAGGCCGCCGCAATTGTATTCATGCTGTGGGCGCGGCTGACCTTCGGCCTGCGCAGCTTTCATGCTACCGCGAAACCGACCGAGGGCGGCTTAATCACGCGCGGCCCATACAAATATTTTCGCCATCCGATTTACTCGGCGGTTCTCTACTTCACCTGGGCTTCATTGATCGACCACTTTTCCGCGTGGAATTCGGCTCTGGTTATTTTGGCGACAGGTATGCTTGCACTCCGCATGGCATCGGAGGAGAAGCTTCTGGTGGGGCGATATCCGGAGTACGCGGAATATTCACGAAAGACCAAACGCGTAATTCCTTTCGTGCTCTAACAACCTCGCGTGAGTCGCGCTGCGAGCCACCACCAACAATAAGTCGCGCGCCTCGCGGGCATTAAAAAGGGGACCACGCATTGTCCTGAGAAATTGCGTCTGTCCCCTTTTCGTCCCCGATAAAATGCGTCTGTCCCCTTTTCCAAAGCGCCCTTTTTCCAGCGTGAGTCTTCGCTACCGGCGATCGTCCCGCGGGAAAACATCAACTGACCGAACATCTCCATCCCGCGGATCCACCGAACAGGAAAACCGGAACGACTCCGCGCCATTCCGTCCGTAGCCGCGCAGATCCCCAACCACCCGTGGTCCCCTGTCCGTCTCCACCCGCGATGTCCCAAGCGTGATGCGCTCGTATCCTTGCGAATTGACCCTTTGTTGCGCGGCGCGTTCGCAATTCTGAATTGCGCGTGGGTTGACATCCGCCTGTGGACGACCCTGGAAACCGAGCGGCTCCATCGTCGCGCTGCGCACCCGTCCGTTATCGAAATTCACGGAACACGAGAAGCGCATCACCTGACCCGGCTGTCTGGGAGCGCGAACCTCTACACTGCCGATCACCCAATCGTTCCGGCCCGGATTGTCATCAATCCTGGTATCCCGAAACTGCATGTCACGCGTGCGGAACTGGTCCATGACCTGCTGACGTATATTGTCCTGGCAGACTGACACGGCCTGTTGAACGGTGAAGTTCCCGCGCCCGTATCCCGGTCGATTGTCCGGCCCCTGCGGCGGATATCCCGGTCCACGATCTGAATAATTCGCATTTCCCCACGTGATGTCGAACGTGTACCCCTCGGAACCGTTATCGGGATCTTCGATTTCGATAATCGCCGGCGAGCCGTTGCGGGGTTCCCGCACCAGTTGCTGCCGTCCGCGCCCATCTACCCCCTGAAAACGAAACCCCTGCGGATTCGCAGGCATCGGGCTGGTGCATTCAAACCTGCGCCACTGTGGTGGCTGACCCTTAAGATTGTTTAGCTGTGCCGTTGCGCCGCGAATTTCTACCTGCGCCGCCCCGTCCACAACAACTTCTACAGTGCATTTGCCCTCATTTGGATTTCCGCCGCCGCGAATGGATGCCTGTCGCGAATAGCTTTGGGCGTGCAGGCCCGTGCCAAGTACGGTGAGTGCCATCGCTGGAAGTAAATACTGAAATCTCATCTCGAAATACCCTCTAAGTGTCTTAGAGAGCACGCTTAGCGCCAAATGAAAAACTGTTCAGCTTTCAGTAAGTTCCAGCTTGGCCCGGGGCCGTTAGCCTTTCAGATATCCGGGGAACTTATCCGCCGAAGCGGCATAGTTGGGGAAGACTGGCTTGATCGACCGATTCCCAAGATGCTTGTAAACCGCCTCACTCAGCACAGCCCGAAAATCCGTCGTAAGTGCAAGATCCCGTTCCTGATAGAGCTGTTCCGGCGCCAGCCCCGGCCACTGCCCGTAGACCCTGCCGCCGATCACCCGTCCCCCCATCACGAACATGGCATTCGCGTGCCCATGGTCCGTGCCGCGATTGCCGTTTTCCTTCGCGGTGCGACCGAATTCAGACATGGTCACCACTACCACGTCTTCCATCCGGTCACCCAGATCCTGGTTGAAAGCAGCCAGTGCCGTGCCAAATTCCGCCAGCCTCGTGGCTAATTGACCCGTGGAAGGCTTCGGCCCCACTTCGTTCACATGCGTATCCCATCCGCCAATATCGGCGAACGCGACTTCCACTCCCACATCGGCCTTGATCAACTGTGCGATTTGGCGAAGACTGTCCCCGAACTTGCCCTTCGGATAGCTCGCTCCGGCTGACGGCTGATAGGGTGTTTTCTGGATGGATTGCAACAGGGATACCGCCTCAAATGTTTCGCGCCCGGTTCCGCCCAAAATCTGGTCGTGCGAGCCGGCGTACATCGATTGCAGTGTTTTCGCCGCCGCGGCATCGCGCACGGTGAAATTCCCAAGAGTCTCAACGGCTACCACGCTGTTCGCGCCACGCATAGCGCGGGGCAAGGTGGGCCCCAGGCTCACGGCGCGAACCGGCGAAGGTTTGCCCTCACTCGGAGGAAGCGAGCGATTGAGCCAGCCGTCGCTCGTGGCCTTCAAACCAGGCGTGCCCGACTCCATGTAGTCCTGCGCGTCGAAATGCGACCGGGTCGGGTCAGGAGAGCCTGCCGCGTGGACAATCGCCAACTGCTGTTTGTCCCACAATGGCTTCAGCGATGAGAGAGCCGGATTGAGTCCAAAGAATCCATCCAGATCGATCGCGCTTTCGCCGGGCGCTTCGGACGAAGGCCTCGGAATCGCAATCGAAGGCCGCAAATCGTAATAACGTTGCTCGCCGTGAGGCACTACCACGTTCAAACCGTCCGCGGCGCCTCGCTGGAAAATCGCGACCAGCACCTTCTTCTTACGGCCCACTGTATCGACCGCAAGGGCGGCGCGCTCCAGCCAAAGCGGGGCTGAGCCCACGCCCACCATGGCAAGTGCTGAATTGCGTAGAAAGATTCTGCGTGAAACTGACATGTCTTTGCCCTTATCTGCGTTGAAAGTCCGGTGAGGCAAGCGTCAGGCCCGCCACCAGCGGTCCGATTCGGTCCGGGCCGATTTCCTTCTGCTCATCCAGTCCCGCCTGAATCGCCGCACGGGAATCAGGCGAGGGATCGGTGAGCAGCAAGCGTCTCTCCACCTGACCGGCGTCCCCTGTAAACCGGGCCATGTCGACCTTCACGCCTGGAATTTTTGCTTGCGCCAGCGAGTTTGCGAAGTTCATCCGGGCCAGCAATGACGCCGAATTCATCCAGTCTCCGCCGCGATTCGAATAGCCCGTCGGTTCCTGTTTACGATATAGCGGCTCCCCGAGCTGATTCATAACCGCGGTAAGCGAAGTTGCCATCTGGACATCGCCGTCCACTGCCCTCACAGCGCTTACCACCATCTCAAGAGGCGATTTCACCTTGCCGCGAAATACGCCGGGATCCCAGAACTCAGTCGAAGTAATCATTGTCCGCATGGTTTCGCGCAAATCGCCGTCGGTAGACGTGAATGTAGCCGCCATTCTCGATACCAATGCATCCGGCGGATCGTCGGAAACAAACCGGGTCGCAAGGCTTCGCGAAATGAACTTTGCCGTCGAAGGATGATGCGCAAGGATGTCAAGAACCTTCATCCCATCCTCTATTCCGCCGCCCGCGGGAATGGTCACGCCCAAAACGTGTTTCTCGCCACGATCATGCACGCGCGGATTGAATTGAAAGTCGCCGCCTTGCCTTGGCTGCCTAAGCGTCCAGCCCGTGAAGCACCGGGCCACTTCAGTCACGTCCTGCTGCGAATATCCTCCATCCACACCGAGCGTATGCAGTTCCATCAGTTCTCGGCCATAGTTCTCATTCAGACCTTGCCGACGCTTCTGGTTGCGGTTGGCGGGCACATCCCCTCCAACCGATTGCCAGTTATCGAGGTAAAACAACATTGCCGGACTCTTCGCCGTCGCAACCAGCATGTCTTTAAATTTGCCGAGCACGCGCGGCCTGATCACATCGCGTTCGTATGCCGTAACCAAGGTCCGGTCCGCGCCCTTATCGATGTAGATATTGAAGTGGTTATACCAGAAATCCGTCAGCACCTCTTCGAGTTGCCGGTTACTATAGATCGAACGCAGCAACTTACCTTCGTTAAGATCGCGGCTAACGGTCTGCATCGGCGCATTCATCACCTGAATCTGCCGTCGCAGTTCGGGTGACACGCCGGCTCCGAAACGTGCCCGCATTCCCTGCGGCATGGCTTCGAGAACAGTTAGAAGCTGGTCGGCGGGTAACGATTGCAGCAGCGCCGAACGATCTTCCGGCGTGCCTTTCGCGAGCGTCATCTTTTGACCGGGGGTGAGCGGCAGAGACATCAGAGAACTTCGGAAATCGGCGGGGGTTTTGGGCGATGCTTCCGCCGGACCATCGTCTGCCGCCTTCTTTTGCTGTATTCGCGCGATGATTGTCTTAACAGCCGCGCGCGTGGCCGGATCGTCCGGAAGCGGCATCCGCCCGTCCGCCATCGCCTTTACCATTTGCTGGTCAGGATACTTCCGCAGCATTTCATCTGTCGACATCCGAAGCGTATCAAGGGGCGCCAGCCTCGCTTCGAGAACCGGATTCTCAGCGATTGTTTCCGGATGAAGCTGAGCGTCAATCCACCGATCAAGCCCCATCGCGCGAACTTCATCCAAATCGCCAATCCGCGCGCCAAATGTTAGCCGGTTCAGAGCATGCAATATCTTTTGCTCCTGAGTCATCTGAGGAATAACAGGAGCAGGAGCCGCCTTCGGCTTTTTCTTACCGTATAAGCCCGCTGACACTAGTACTAACGAGAAGCAGACAGCAATCGGAACCCGACGTCGCATAGTTACTCTAACTCTAAGCGCCGCACAAAGTTTCGGCTAAGACAGCCAGGCAACGCTCGGCAGGACTTTTGATTTCATTACGCGCACCACTTTAGAGTTCTGTAACGCTAGACTCAAGTAAGTCCGCGCCCGGGGTTGAACTGCCGGGGATGGGCAGCTCTGAACCACCCTTGGGATTTGCAAAATATCCAATCCCGAGACCCGACTTTATCGCCCCGGCTGAAAATAGCGGCGGCTGAAATCGCGTGTACTGCTTCCTATCCCCGCAATCGCAAAACAAACCACACAGCGCCCACCGAGAATAACGCCACCGCCGCGGCCCTCACAGCGATAACACGATGCCAGGCTGAAATCCGCATCTTGCCGATCCCGTAGCCCGCAATCAACGCAAGCGCCAACAAGCTAGCCCCTGCGAAAGCCGCTCCGGTCAACACCCACCCTGCCCAATAGCCCGACTGCGAAATGAAAGCAGCGAAATACATGCCCGCGAACCCGCCAAATAGCAGCGCCAGCATCCACCTGCCACGTGATTTCGGAAATGCGATAACCTCAAATGCCAGGTACGCGAGTGCCAATGCCGCCGCCGCCTCCGCAAATCGCGGTGACGGTTCCCAACCGGCGCGCAGAATCCCGAGCGCCCCCGCGCACTCGCCCGCCAGAAACGCCGACCCTGTCAACAACAACTCTCGTTTTCGGCGCGCTGCAATCGCCAATGCGGCAAGCAGCAGTAACTGAAACGAATTCGTCCACACGCGAAGGGCGCCCGCGCCCGATTGTTCCACCGCTAACTCTGCCGCGGTGGGAGGACGAAACGCCAGCGTAGCCGACGGAAATGCCGAATCGAGAATCGCCTGATCGGGCTTACCCGCTCTTTCGGCATGCAGCATATGGATGTGATTCCCAACCGTAACCTCGTAGAACGTGCATTCGACGCCTAACCGCTCCACCGGCTGCGAAAACTGATAATCTGCCGCGCAGATGTAATTGCCTGAAGCCGCATCGTCATGGCATTCCTGGCCGCGCATGCGCCCGGTCTCGAATCCGCTGGTGAATCGAATGTGGCTGAACAGGGCTCCCGCGGGGTCTTTCACCCGCGTCATCTCGTACTTCGGCATCCTAAGCAGGTATTCCACCTGGCTCCCCGAAACCGTGACGAAGCCGGACGACATGCTAATGGCGTGCGCCGAGGCATTCAGAGCAGCCAGCAACCACAAAGAAAGCCCGTACCGCGGCCACGCGATCTTCAACGCGGCAACACCTGCCCAGCCGAGAGCACGCGGGACTTTCGGAGCCGAAAATACAGAAGGCGCAACAACGCCAACACCGGAATGCTCAGAAACACACCTTCCACTCCGCCGATTTCGCCGCCCGCGAAAACGCCAAAAATCACGAACAGAGGATGCAGTTCCACCCCCTGGCTCATTAGATTCGGCGACAGCACATAATCCTGAAAGATACGAAAAATTCCCAGAAAAATGAAGACGCCCACAACCGGACCCCCGCTGAACGCCGTAACGGACAGAATCACAATAGCGGCCGTCAAAGGACCAACCAGAGGAATAAACTCCAGAGGGAACGCAATGGCCGCGAGCAAAATCGCGTACCGCACCCCCATTGCGCTTAGCGCAATACTGAAGACGGTAAGCGTGGAAAGGCAGAGGAACAACAACG
>Ga0207695_10002838_pt1 | contig 25163 bp, 17 predicted proteins | sample KBSC54metaG_FD_184354 | JGI IMG/M metagenome (GOLD analysis project Ga0207695, IMG submission 184354) | Corn rhizosphere microbial communities from Kellogg Biological Station, Michigan, USA - KBS C5-4 metaG (SPAdes) (version 2) | ecosystem: Host-associated > Plants > Roots > Rhizosphere > Soil...
AGATGCCGTCCATCGACCAACCATGCGAGGCCGCGCCGTCACGCAATTCCTCCGCCGTCTCCGACAGCGTCACGTACATGGTGGGTTCGCCGCGGCGCCGGCCTTCCAGCAGGAACTGCTGCGCCAGCGTCGTCTTGCCGGCGCCGGGGTTGCCGTCGACGAGGTAGAGGCGATCGGCGATCAGGCCGCCGTGGAGCACGTCGTCCAGGCCCTGGACGCCGGTCGAGGCACGGTCGGGTTGTCGTGGTTCTTGGGTCATGTCATCTCCGGCCCCATCGTGGACTGGCCATCGCTGCGCAGGGGCCGGAGCGACAGACGCGGGGGTGTGGAGCACCGATTGGCAAACGGCGTGCGCGACAGCAATGGCTATCGATCCATGCAAGACAATAGCTCACACCATCACACCTCTCACCCCTGGCGCGCCCCGTCCGCCGCCGGCACCGGCCACGGCGCCGGCGACTTCACTTCCTTGAGGGTGAGGATCGTCTGCATCGCCTTGATGCCCGGCAGGCGGCGCACCGTCGTCATCGCGAAGTCCGCGTAGGTGTCCAGATCCTGCTTGACCACCTGCAGCAGGAAGTCGGAGCTGCCCGCGATGCTCCAGCACGCCACGATCTCGGGCAGGTCGGCCACGGCGCGCTCGAATGCGTTGGCCTCCGCCTCGCCGTGGTCGCCGATGGACACCATCACGAACGCGAGGACGCCCCAGCCGAGCGCGCGGCGGTCGAGCTTGGCCTCGTAGCCGACGATGACGCCCTCGTCCTCCAGCCGCTTGACGCGGCGCCAGGTCGGCGACGTGGACAGGTGCACCTTCTCAGAGAGCTCGGCCACCGTCAGTCGACCATTGCGCTGCAGCGCGGCGAGGATGCGGGAATCGTGGGCGTCGAGGGGGTGAGGCATGGATATTCCAGTTGATCGCCGAAATCATGGACTTCATGCCTCCGTCCCGGCTTGACGGGGCATGGAAAGGCAGGATTTTCCTGCCATCCAGCAATAGCATGGCCTGCATCGAACCACACGGAGGATCTCCCATGCTTTCAGGCTTCACGCCGCCGTACACCCCGTCGGGCCGGTCGGCGCTCATCCCCGCCCCGCCCTGGCACTACGCCGGCCAACTGCTGTCGCTCGCATTCGACGTGGATCGCGCCGCGGCGCAGTCGCTGCTGCCCGAGGGCTTGGGCACCGCCACCGGCGCGGCCGCCGCGCATTTCTGCGAGTGGCAGGCGTGCACCGACGGCAGCGAGCTGCTCGACCCGGCCTATTCGCAGTACCGCGAGTTCCTGGCGCTGGTCGAGGCCGAGCGCCAGGGCGCGCGCTGCTTCTACTGCCCGTTCATCTACGTCGACCAGGACCTGTCGATGGCGCGCGGCTGGCTGCAGGGTTGGCCGAAGAAGTCCGGCAGCGTGTGGCTGACGCGCAGCTACGACCTGGACCACCCTGCCGCCGCCCCCGCGCGCGCGGGCAGGCGTTTCGGTGCGAGCCTGGCGGTGAAGGATCGCAGGCTCGCCGAGGCGGCGCTCACGTTGACGGGCGAGGCCGCCGCGCCCATCGGCTTCCTGGCAGCGCCGAGCTTCGGCCTGATCCCGTCGGCCTCGCTGCTCGGCGCGCCGGACCGGGGCAGGCCGACGCTGGCACGCTCCACCGTGCAGGATCGCGTGCAGGGCCCGGCGCATGCCGCGACCGGTACCCTGCGCTTCATCGACAGCCCGCGCGACGAACTCGCGTTGCTGCAGCCGGCCCGCGTGACGGCCGCGAGCCTGTCCACCTTCGCGATGACGATCACCGGCGCGATCGCCGGGTGACCGCCCGCGGGGCGCCACACGTCCTCAGGCCACGTTCAGCGCGTCCAGGCCCAGCGTCGACGAATTGGAGGCCGTCTCGTCGAAGCTGCCGTGGATGGAGGCCATCATGGCGCTGTCCAGCGACAGCTCCATGTAGCGGTAGCTCGTGCGGATCGCCTGGCGCACCTGCGCGATCTCGTGCGCGCTGGGGGCGTGGCCCAGCAGCGTGGCGACGATGTCCAGCGCCTCCCACGGATGCGTGTCGTCGTACTCGGCGTGCACCTTGAGCCAGCGCATGGCCGGCGAGCGGATCTCGTCGGGCAGCGATTGTGCGTACGTGTCCTGCGAGCACACCACGCACGACCACTCGCCGGTGGCGCCTTCGACGGCGTAGTTGGTGGCCGCGATCGCGACGGCCAGCTCGGCGCGATCGCACACGTACCAGCACCAGTGCGCGAGCGACTGCATCTCCTCGATGTCCGAGCCCGAGCGCAGGTCGTTGAGGGTCAGGCCCGCCGCGTTCGCCCAGTTGGCCCAGTGCTCCGCGTGCTTCTGTTCGACGCGGATGTTCTGGATCAGGTAGCGGCGCGCCATGTCGGTGCCGACGCTGTCGCCGTAGGCCGCCTTCTTGAGGTTCATCGCCATGAAGCGGGGGAACTGCTCGATGGTGGGCCAGATGCCCAGCATGAAGCGCTGCATCGCCGGCAGCGGCAGGCGCGCGTCGCGCATCAGCGCGAACAGTTCGTGGTCGACGACACGGCGCTTCTGCGGCGATGTCTCGTGGACGACGCGCTGCAGCCAGACCGGATAGCTACCGATGCTCTTCAGATCGCCCGTGCGGCGGAATGCGTTCGACATGGTTCTCCTCTTGGTTGATGACGACAGGCCCCGATGCTGCCCGCGGGCAAAATCGTGAACAAGTCGTCATTTCTCCATCTTTCAAACCATTACATCCCGCGGCCTTGACACGCGTCATGGCGCGTCATCGGCAAAGGATCAGGCGAACGCCTCCTGGCTGTGCGCGTCGAAGACGGCGAGCACCTCGTCGAAATTGATGGGCTTGGTGAGGTAGCTCTCGAACCCGCAGGCCATCGCGGCGCGGATCTGCTCGGGCAGCGCGTCGGCCGACAGCGCCACCAGGCACACCTCGCGCGTCGCGCGGTCGCGGCGCAGCTCGCGCGCGAGCTCGATGCCGGTCATGTCGCCGAGGTTCATGTCGACGAGCATCAGGTCCGGCGGATCGGCGCGCGCGCATTCCAGCGCCATCGCCCCGCTGGTGGCCACGCGCAGCGATACCCCGCGCCGCATCGTCACCAACTGGCGCACCAGCTCCGCGTTGACCTCGTCGTCCTCCGCGTACAGCACGGTCAGGGACGGCGCGGCGGGCGATTCGCAACGGCCCAGGTGCGCGGGATCGGGCTTGGCGGCCGGCGCGCTGGCGATGCCCAGCTTCAGGCTCGCGCAGGTGCCCACGCCGAAGGTGCTGGAGATGGTCAGCGTGCCGCCCATCATTTCCGCGAGCTGGCGCGACAGCACGAGCCCGATGCCGGTGCCCTCGACCGCCGACGATTCGGCGCCAAGGCGGTTGAACGGCTGGAACAGGCCGGCCAGCTGGTCGGCCGGGATGCCCTGGCCGGTATCGGTGACGAGGATCTCGCATTCGTCGTCCGTGCGCCGCCACGTGAGTGCGACGCGGCCGCCCGGCCGGTTGTACTTGACGGCGTTGCTCAGGAGGTTGACGAGCACCTGGCGCAGCCGCACCGGATCGGCGTTGACCCACAGGTCGCCCGGCGGCACGACGCGCGCGTCGGTGCGCCTGCCCAGTCCGGCGATGGGATTCTCGGAGGCGACGAAGACCTCGATGCCCGCCTTGGTCACCAGCGGCGAGACCATCGTGGCCGCCTCCTCGATCACGCGCGGCAGCTGCACGGCCTGCGACGACACGGACATCTCGCCCGACTCGATCCGCGACAGGTCGAGGACATCGTTGACGAGCGCCAGCAGGTGCGAGCCGGCGTTCTCCACGTGCTGCACGCGCTCGAGCTGTTCCGCCGACAGCGGCTTGACGGCGTCCAGCCGCAGCAGCTTGGAGAAGCCGATCACGGCGTTCAGCGGCGTGCGCAGCTCGTGGCTCATGCGCGAGAGGAACTCGGTCTTGGCCTTGTTCGACGCCTCCAGCGCCTCATGGGTCCGCCGCTCGGCGTCGGCCAGGATGCGCGCCGTGATGTCGCGCAGCACGATGGTCGTGAGCACGCCCTGCTCCATCTGCAGGCGCGACAGCGAGACTTCGATCGGGAAGGCGCGGCCGTCGCGGCGATGGCCGGTCAGGGCTTGCAACGTGCCGGCGGCGGTCGCGGCGCCGGCCGGCGCGGACACCGGGGCGTCGGCGATGTCCAGCGCAGCGACGAAGCGGTCGATCGGACAGCCCAGCGCCTCGGCGGCGGTCAGGCCGAACATGGCCTCGGCGGCCTCGTTGAACAGCACGATCCGGCGCCGCTCGTCGACGGTGACCACCCCTTCGCTGACCGCGTGGATCAGGCGCTCCATGCGCAGGTCGGACACGGCCTGCATGCGGATGCTGCGGCGCACGAACAGCAGGCCCGTGATCGTGAGCAGCGCGGCGATGCAGGTGTTCAGCGCCAGCAGCAGGCGCTGCGTCGATCGCGACGCCTCGCCGAGCTCGGCGGAGAACCGGCTGGTCAGGATGGTCAGCCGTTCGTTGAGCTCGCGGGATCGCAGGAACATCTCCGCGACGTCCGCCGAGCCGGCGTCGCCCGCGCGGATGCGCTGGTGCGCGCGCTCGACCAGCACGCGCAGCTCCTCGATGGTGCGATCGCCCTCCGTCCAGGTCGCGATGGTGCGCGACATGAACGGCAGGTGCTGGAACCAGCGGAACATGAGGATGAGCCCGTCGATGTCGTCGGGATGGTTGCCGCCGTCGAGGAAGCCCCGGCGGGCGGCGGCGATGTCGGGGTCGGGCCGCTGCAGCGCCTCGCGGGCGGCGCGGTCGCCGAGCGGGAACGCCAGCGCCGACGTGAAGCGCGCGTAGTCGGCCTCCTCGTGCTTGTCGGCGTAGTCGAGCAGGTAGATCTGCGCGTCCTTCTGGGCCTTCGAGTACAGGCTCTCGCCGCCGACATAGGCGCGCACCGTCGACAGCAGCTGGATGCTGAAGGCGGTGACCGAGGCCTGCAGCATCGTCATGGCGACGAACACGGCGACGATCGGCCAGTATCGCGGCAGTCGGGGTATCGGGCGGAGCTGGTTCAATCGCTTCATGTGGAGGCACAAACCCGGCCGCCGCACGGCCCAGCAGCTCGCGCATGGGGCGTTTCGTACCGGCTCGGAGTCAGGGATACCGCACGGAGACGGCCGGATCGAGCTTGGGGACCATCGTGCCTGATGAGCGGCGGTCCGGCGAGGGGAACCCTCCCCGCCGCGCCGTGGGGAGATCTCGACTCGTGCCGGCGGCGGGCGCCGCGCCGCAGGCCGGGCCGGCGCCCGCCCGGGCGGTCAATGGATGCGGAACGACGAGAACGTGTCGTTGCAGGCGCTGCCCACCCACGGCGTGTCGCTCGTGAACGTGCACCTGCTGCCGCCGAAGTTGCCGTCGGTGTAGGCGTCCACCGTCCAGCCCGCGGGGATCTTCAGCGAGCTGACCCAGTCGTTGGGGATGTCGACCGGCAGCGACGCATAGTCGCCCTTGCCCTTGGGCGCGCTGTAGCTGCCGCCGAAGTCGATGTCCTGGAAGAACGTGACGCCGACCGCGCCCGGCACCGTGGCCACGCCGTTGAGCTTCCATTGCTGGGCGACCGCGCCGTTGCAGTCCCAGATGCGCAGCACGTTGCCGTTGCTGGCGATGCCGTTGGGGGTATCGAGGCAACGGCCCGACTGCGGGTTGAAGACGGACCCGTCCGCGCGCGGGATCCACTTCTGGCCGCCCACGCCGTTGCAGTCCCACAGCTCGACCTCGGTGCCGGCGGCGGTGCCGTTGCCCTTGATGTCGAGGCAGCGGCCGAGCGAGCGGAAGGTGTTGTCGGCCAGGACGTACTGCCAGTGCTGGTCGGCCGAGAACGTCTGGCAGTCCCACAGCTGGACGTTGGTGCCGTTGCCGCCGTTGTCGTCGCCGGCCACGTCCATGCACTTCATGCCGGGGCCGGTCACGGTGTTGACCTCGCCGCCGCGGCTGTCGCCGCCGTAGCCCGCGGCCACGATGTCGGCCTGCACGGCGGCCTCGGTGGCGTCGGACGGGTAGCCCGCGACCATCACGCCCTCGAAGAACGAGCCGACGCTCCAGTTGCTGTTGTCGCCGCCGGTGCCCAGCACGATCGCGCCCTCGAGGCTCATCGGGATGTAGCCGCCGCGCGTGGGCAGCGTGCCGGCGTACTGCGTCGTCAGTCCGCCCGACTGCGCGTTGCCCGAGTGCAGCGCGAACCGGGTGCGCGCGTCGTTCTTCAGCATCGCGGTGACGAAGTTCGCGCTGACCGGCGTGTTGTCCGGGTTCGAGCCGTTGCCCATGAACAGGCCGTTCTCGAGGTCGGCCTCCACCCACGGGCCCGGGCCGGTGCACGGCGCGAAGTAGCACGTGGTGCCGAGGTTGACCGCGTCCATGTGGCCGTTGCCGGTGTCGTTGGTGCTCGTCTCGGCGTTGCCGTAGTCGAAGCAGCAGCCGTCGTTGACGTGGGTGCCGCTGGCCACCATGTACATGCCCTCGGGATTGGCGCCGAACGCCACGCCGCTGGTGGCGTTGTTGCGGTAGCCGTTGCGCGCCGAAATGTACAGGCCGTAGACCGGATGGCCGTTGGCCACGATGGGCAGTGCGTTCGCCTTCGAGCCGAAGTCGTACGGCGCGGCACCGCCGCTGCCTTCGATGGCGAGGTCGTTGTGCCGCGTGGTCTGGTCGTACAGGGTGGTGATGAGGCAGGTCGTGCCGGCGCAGAAGGCGTCCTGCTGCGCGGCGTCGGCATAGCCGCCGGCGCTCAGCGTCATGACGTCGGTGGACGCGCCGTCGGACTGCCGCTGCACGCGGTAGAGGCGGCCGCCGTAGCCGCTGAACAGCGCGCGTGTCGTGCTGTGCGCGGCCACGCAGGGCGTGCCGCCGTTGGCATAGAGGTCGCAGGGGCCGGCCTGCGCGTGCGTGGCGAACGCCGCGAGCAGGAGGCCGAGGAGCCGGAGCGCCTTCAGGAACAGGGTGCGTTGTCTCGTCATGTCGGTCTTTCGGGTCTTGTGTTGATGTGGGAACCGAAAGCCGCGCCGCGCTCGAGCCGCTGCGCGGCGATCGATCCGGGAACCTGTCAAGCCATTTTTGAGGACGTGCGTCCACCGCGCGGGAATTCGGGTTCCCGCAGCGGCAGCGAAGCGTAGCCAGACGACGTCCGGCGATGGATGGAGATTTCGGCCGACGGGATACGGGTTCGGGTATGGCGCGCCTCGCGTGCGGCGGCGGCAGGACGCTGCTGGCGGCTGCATACCGCGAACAAGGTATGGCGCGCACCGCCGTCGCGCGGCGGACGGCCATGAAAAAGGCGCCCCGCCACCTCGCGGTCGCGGAGCGCCAACCCATGCGCCCGGGAGAAGACGGCCCGGGCGCCCGCTATCCGTGCACCCTGCGCAACGGCCCGCGCGCGCCGGTGGACACGCCCGGCCCGCTGAGCCGCAGGACGCATTCGATCGTCCCCCAGCCGCGGCGCGGACGGCCGCCATCGTCTGCGGGCCGGAAGTGCAGGCGCCGCAGCGCCTGCATCAGCGCGCCGTCGAGCACGACGTTCTCGGCTTCGAGCCCGCTCGGGCGCGAGAGCTGCACGTCCAGCACCCGGCCGTCGGCCTCGACGAGCACGTCGAAGTGCGCCGTCACCAGCGGCGAGGCGCTGACGAAAGGGCTGTAGGGGGCGACGGGCATGGCGCCTCTCCTTGGTCTTCAGAACGAATAGCCGACCGACACCATGTACGTCCGCCCGAACAGCGGTCGGCCCATGATGGCGCCGCTGCTGCCCTGGCCCGAACCCGAGACGCGCGGGTTGCCCTCGGTCAGGCCCAGCGTGTCGGTCGCGTTGTTGACGGCCACTCGCAGGTCGACGCCGTTGGCCAGGCTGGCGGACGCGCCGAGGTCCAGCGTGTCGTACGCGGGCAGCGGCTGCAGGTTCTGCGGATCGCTGTAGCGCTGGCCCACGTGCGTCCACGTGCCGAACAGGCGGAACGCGCCGAAGTCCGTCGGGATGCGCCAGGACGGCGTCAGGCGCAGCTCGACCTTGGGCACGCGCTGCACGTCGTTGCTGCTCAGGTTGCCCGAGTCGACATAGCGGCCGCGCGCGAAGTCGCCGGAGAACGCGATGTCGAAGTTGCGCACCGGCCGCACGTTCACCTCGAACTCCAGGCCCGTCGACTCCGTCGTGGCGCTGAAGCTGGAGCTGCCCGTGCCCACCTGGAACTGCTGGAACTGCGAGTTCTTGAGCTTGTTGGTGTAGATCGACAGGTAGGCCGTGTACAGCGAAGTCACCGCGTTGAAGCCCAGCTCCGCCTGCGAGATGCGCTCGATGCCGCTGCCGTGCAGCCCGTTGCGCACGTCGTCGAACATCGGCAGGTGCGCGCCGCTGTTCAGGCGCACGAAGGTGCTGAACTGCTTGCTGAGGTCGTAGTTCGCGCCCAGCGTCCAGGACGTGGCATGGCCCGTCCAGTGGTAGACGGTATGGCCGCCGTTGAAGTACGCCAGGTTGTTGTCGTACAGCGTCAGCGGATTGCCGTCGAGGTCGCCGGTGGACAGGTTGCGCGACGTGCCGTCGAGGCGCTCCGTCTCGAAGCGGGCGCCCGCGTCGACTCGCAACGCGTCGGTCAGCTTCCATTCGTCGGCGACGTAGCCCGCCGTGTTGCGGCCGTTCCAGTCGGCATCGAGGTCGAAGTTGAAGGCCGACGAGGTCATGCCGTGGTTCGACGCCAGCACGCCGTTGTCCAGCTTCACGTCGACCAGGCGGGGCCGCGCGTCGAGCGTGACCAGTTCCTGGTTGCCCAGGTACCAGAGATCGTGCGAGGAATAGTCGGCGAAGTACGCGCCGACGGTCAGCGTGTTGCCCTTGAACAGCTCGCCGCTGACGTGCGTCTCGTCGGTGAACGACTGGATGCGCTTGTCGACCGACCACGGCATGATCTGCGCCACCATCATCGAGGTGTCGGCGATCGCCGCGCCGTTGCCTGCATAGCTCGCGCTGCCGCCGGTGGCCGGGGCGCCGGCGGCGGCGACCACGCCCGGGTCGCCGTTGGCCGCGGCCACCTGGCTCGCGATGTAGGCCGCCAGCGTCGTCGGCACCCCGCCGTTGACCAGGCCGTAGGTGGGCACGGTGCCGGACGTGTAGCCGTTCTTGCTGTTCAGGCTCCAGTTGCCGATCTTCTGGTCCAGCGTCGCTCCGAAGGTGCTGAGGCTGGGGCCGCGGCCGCGGCCCATGTCGATCTGGAACGTGCCCGGCGTCGCGCCGGGCGAGGTCTCGATCGTCGCGTAGCGGGTCTCGTCGTCGTACCACGTGAAGGTGCGCGGGTTCACGCCGGGAAAGGGCGAGACGTGCTTGCCGTCGGCGCTGCCGGTCAGCGGCACGTCGGTGTACCAGGCGCTGCTGACGTTCATCGAGCGCGCGTACAGGTCGAGCTCGCCGCCGCCGTCGAGCTTGTGCGTGACGAGCGCGCTGAGCTGGCCGCCGCGATTGGACGGGAACTGGGTGTCGCGCAGGCCGTCGCTGGTGCCGTAGAAGCCGCCCACCGTGGCGAACCAGTTGTTGGCGATCGGGCCCGACCAGTAGCCGTCCAGGCGCCGCAGGTTGCCCGAGCCCGCGGTCAGGCGGATGTCGCCCTCGGCGGCGTCGTTGCCCTTTCTCTGCACGAAGTTGACCGACACGCCGGGCTGGCCCGAGCCGTAGATCGGGCTCGTGCCGCCGCGCAGCACTTCCACGCGCTCGATGGTGTCGTCGATGCGGAACAGCGACGAGCCCTCGAGGAAGGACAGCGACGGCGCCGCGAAGATCGGCGAGCCGTTCATCTGGATCGTCGCGTAGGGCGAGTCGCCGTCCTCGGGAAAGCCGCGCACGCGGATGTTGGCGCCGGACTCGCCGCCGGTCGTCTCCACGAACACGCCGGGCACGATCTTGAGCAGGTCGGCGGTCGACGTCGGCGCGGCATCCTTGATCTGCTCGGCGTCGGCCGTGGTGATGGAGTAGCCCGCCTCCTTCTTGAGCATGCCCTCGCGGCGCGCATTGCCGGTGACCACGACCTGCTGCGCCTGCGTGAGGTCCTTCTCGCTGGCCGCGGTGCGAGGCGTGCCGGTGGCACCGGCGGGCGCCTCCGGCGCGGACGCCGGCGCGGCAGGCGCGGCGGCGGAGGCTGCGGCGGCCGGCGCGGCCGCGTCCTGCGCGGCAGCGTGTTCGGCGGCCATCGTGGCCACCAGCGCGGTGATTGCAAGCGTCAGAGTGCTGTGAGTCGATCTTGTTCGGGTCATGTCGTTGTCGCCCTACCGTGAGTTGTCCATCCGGTCGGCGGCCGTTCGTGGCGAACGTCCGTGCCGGCTCCGAGGGTGCGCCGGCCTGCTGAGCGCGGCCGGCGTCTGCCGGGCGCCGGAGTTGTCTCCATTCCGGCGCCTGGGATCAATGTAGACAGCCCGTCGCATCGCGAGATGTTGTTCTTTAAGGCTGCACGAAAACTTGATTTCAATTCCGCGGCGCGCGTGAAACGGATGAAACACGGCCCCCTGCGCGCGACCGTCAGCGCACGCGGGGCACACCGGGCCGTGCGGCCGCCGCCGGCGCCATTCGGCGCGCGAACGCGGCGTCGTCGGCGCCGAACACGTGAACGTGCTCCGCCGGGAACGACACGCCCACCTGGTCGCCCGGCGCCAGCCCGTCGTCGTCGGACTTCGCCACGATCGCGCCGCCGTCGGGCAGCCGCAGGTAGACCCAGGCGTGTTCGCCGAGGCGCTCCACGTGCGTGACGGTGGCGCGCAGCGCGGCGTCGGCGTCCAGTCGCACGTGCTCGGGCCGGATGCCCGCCGTGACCTCGGCGGCCGCGGCCCCGGCCGGCGGGTCGACCAGCGCCCGCACTCCGGCGCCCGCCATGCGCAGCGCCAGCCCGTCGCCGTCGATCCCCGACGCGACGGCGGGCAGGAAGTTCATCGCGGGCGAGCCGATGAAGCCGGCCACGAAGCGGTTGGCGGGCCGGTGATAGAGGTCCATCGGCGCGCCGACCTGCGCGATGCTCGTGGCGCCGGGCGCCCCGGCCAGCGGCCGCAGCAGCACGATGCGGTCGGCCAGCGTCATCGCCTCGACCTGGTCGTGCGTGACGTAGACCATGGCCGCGGTGCCGAGCGCGCGGTGCAGCCGCGCGATCTCGACGCGGGTCTGCACGCGGAGTGCGGCATCGAGGTTGGACAGCGGCTCGTCGAACAGGAAGACCGAGGGCTCGCGCACCAGCGCCCGGCCGATGGCCACGCGTTGGCGCTGGCCGCCCGAGAGATCGCGCGGCTTGCGATCGAGCAGCGCATCGAGCTGCAGCATCGTGCTGGCCGCGCCGACGCGGCGCCGGATCTCGGCGTCGTCGATCTTGCGGTACTCGAGCCCGAAGGCCATGTTCTGGCGCACGGTCATGTGCGGGTAGAGCGCGTAGCTCTGGAACACCATCGCGATGTCGCGCTCGGCCGGCGGCAGCAGGTCGACGCGGCGGCCACGCATGTGGATCTCGCCCGCGCTCGGATCCTCGAGTCCCGCCACCAGGCGCAGCAGCGTGGACTTGCCGCAGCCCGAAGGCCCCACGAAGACGCAGAATTCGCCGGGCGCGATGCGCAGGTCGATCGCGCGCAGCACGTCGACCGCGCCGAAGCGCATGCCGACGCCGCGCAGGTCGATGGCGGGCGCGTCGTTCGTGTTCATGGGAGAGCCTCCGTCAGGGTCTCGGGCGATCGCAGGCGGCCGAACCAGGCGCCGTTGGGCGGCATCACGCAGGCCTGCGACCGGCCGTCGGCGTCGCGCTCCATCTCGGCGTCGAAGCCGTGGCCGTCGAGCGCGACGACGTCGCAGGGCTGCAGCGGGTAGCGCGCCGGATGCGCGGACAGGTTGAAGATGCACAGCACCGCGTCGTCGCCGTCCTGGCGCACCCAGGCCACCACCTGCTCGTGCTGCGGCAGCAGGCGCATCGATCCGCGCAGCAGCGCGGCCTGGCCGCGGCGGAAGGCGAGGAAGCTTCGATATCGCGCGAGCACCGAGTACGGCTCGCGCTCCTGGTCGTCGACGGCGCGCGAGCGATGCGACGGCGCCATCGGCAGCCAGGGCGCGGCGTCGCTGAAGCCGGCGTGCACCTGGCGCGTGGACCACGGCATGGGCGTGCGGCAGCCGTCGCGGCCCTTGAAGCGCGGCCACATCTCCTTGCCGTACGGATCCTGCAGGTCCTCGAAGGCGATGTCCGCCTCCGACAGGCCCAGCTCCTCGCCCTGGTACAGGCAGGCCGAGCCGCGCAGCGAGCCCATGAAGGCGAGCAGCAGCGGCGCGAGCGACTGCGGCTCGCCGAGCGCGCGCCAGCGCGTGGCCACGCGCACGACGTCGTGGTTGTTCAGCGCCCAGCAGCACCAGGCATCGCGCGTCTCGCGCAGGAACTCGTCGAGCACGCCGTGGATGAACAGCGGCGTGCAGTCGGTGCCCATCAGGTTGAAGGTGTAGGCCATGTGCAGCCGGCCTTCGCGCGTGTACTCGCCCAGCGTGTGGTACTCGTTGTCGTCGCCGATCTCGCCGATCATGGTGCGGCCGGGCACCTCGTCGATCAGCGCGCGCAGCTCGTGCAAGAACTCGAGGTTTTCCGGCTGCGTCTTGTCGTGGACGTGGCTCTGGAACGCGTACGGGTTGCTGGGCGGCACCGCGGCGGCGAAGCGGCCCAGCGGCTGCGGCGGGTTCGAGCGCAGCTGCCGGTCGTGGAAGTAGAAGTTGACGACGTCGAGCCGGAAGCCGTCGATGCCGCGCGCGAGCCAGAAGCGCGCCACGTCCAGCACGGCGGCGCGCACCTCGGGACAGTGGTAGTTCAGGTCGGGTTGCGACGCGAGGAAGTTGTGCAGGTAGTACTGGCCGCGCTCGGTGTCCCACTGCCAGGCGCTGCCGCCGAACAGCGACAGCCAGTTGTTGGGCGGCGTGCCGTCGGGCGAGGCGTTGGCCCACACGTACCAGTCGGCCTTGGCGTTGTCGCGGCTGGAGCGGCTCTCGGCGAACCACGGATGCGCCGAGGACGTGTGGCTCAGTACCAGGTCGATCAGCACCTTCAGCCCCAGCGCGTGTGCGGTCTCGACGAGGCGGTCGAGATCGGCCAGCGTGCCGAAGCGCGGATCGACATCGCAGTACTCGGAGATGTCGTAGCCGAAGTCGCGCATCGGCGACGGGAAGAACGGCGACACCCAGATCGCGTCGACGCCGAGCGCCGCCACGTAGGGCAGGCGGCGCACGATGCCGGCCAGGTCGCCGATGCCGTCGCCATTGCTGTCCTGGAAGCTGCGCGGGTAGATCTGGTAGATCACGGCGCCGCGCCACCAGTGGGCGTCGGCGCGGGAGGAGGTCGGGCTCATCGGGTGCAAGAAGAGTGCGGGGAAGGGACGGCGCGGCGGCGTCGGGGCGTCAGCCCTTGACCGCGCCCTGGGTGAGGCCGGAGACGATGTGGCGCTGCAGCAGCAGCACGAGGCCCACGAGGGGCAGCGTGACGATGACCGACGCGGCCATGATCCCGCCCCAGGGCAGCTCGAACGCGGACGACGCGCTGATCAGGGCGATGGCCACCGGCACCGTGCGCGACGACGCCGACAGCGTGAACGTGAGCGCGAACAGGAACTCGTTCCACGCCGCGATGAATGCCAGCAGGCCGGTGGCCACGAGCGCAGGCCACAGCAGCGGCAGGAAGATGCGGAACACGAGCGTGAGCGGGCCCAGCCCGTCCATCGCGGCGGCCTCCTCCAGCTCGCGCGGCAGCTGGCGCATGAAGGTCACCAGCACCCACACGGTGAACGGCAGCGTGAGCATCAGGTCGGAGACCATCAGCGCGCCCAGGCTGTCGTACAGGCCCAGGACGCGCACGAGCTCGAACATGCCCGACAGCACCGCGACCTGCGGGAACATCGACGCGGCGAGGATGCACATCATGAGCGTGCCGCGCCCGCGCAGGCGCACGCGTCCGAGCGACCACGCAGCCATCAGGCTCAGCACGAGGCTGATCGCCACCACCACCGTCGAGACGATCGCCGAGTTCAGCAGGTTGCGCCCGAACGGGTGCTCGGCGAACAGGTGGCGGTAGTTCTCCAGCGTCGGCGCCGCCGGCACGAGGCTGGGGTCGAACAGGCCGTCGCCGGTCTTGAGCGAGCTCGACACGGCCACCAGCAGCGGGAACACGGACACCACCATCACGGCCAGCGCCGCGGCCAGGTAGCCGATGCGGGCCGCCAGCGAGCCGCGCGGGCGACGAGCCGAAGCGCTCATGCCGCCTCCTCCGCCGACGAGCGCAGCACGCGCAGCGTGGCGAGCGTGCTCAGCCCGATGACCAGGAACAGCAGCGTGGCCGCCGCGGAGCCGTAGCCGACCTGCTGGAAGTCGATCAGCTGCTCGCGCACGTACACCGACATCGTGCGCGTGGCGCGGCTGTTGGCCGTCATGACATAGACGAGGTCGAACACGCGCAGCGCGTCGAGCAGGCGGAACACCACCGCCACCGCCACGCCCGGCGCGATCAGCGGCAGCGTGATGCGCCAGAAGACCGCGCGCGGCGGCACGCCGTCGACGGCCGCAGCCTCGTAGCAGTCGCCGGGCACCGTCTGCAAGGCCGCCAGGATCAGCAGCGCCATGAATGGCGTCGTCTTCCAGACGTCGACCGCCACCACCGAGAGCAGCGACAGCGTCGGGTCGGCCGTCCACGCCACGGGCCCGTGGATCAGGTGAAGTGCGGACAGGTAGTGGTTCACGACCCCGAACTGGTCGTGCAGCATCCAGCTCCACATCTTGGCGGACACCACCGTGGGTATCGCCCAGGGCACGAGCACGCTCGCGCGCAGGGCCGTTCGCAGCCGCGACGGGTGGTTCAGCAGCAGCGCGACGCCCAGCCCCAGCACCGTCTCCAGCGTCACCGAGACCAGCGCGAAGCCCAGCGTGTTGAACACCGCGCGCCACCAGGCCGGATCGGCCAGCAGGCCATACCGCCCCAGGTAGTTGCCCAGACCGACGAAGCGCGCGGCGTGCGGGTCGGACAGCTGCATGTCGGTGAGGCTGATCCAGACCGTCCGCGCCAGTGGCCAGCCGGCCACCGCCACGAGCAGCAGCAGCATCGGCGCGAGCATCCACAGGGCCTGGCGCACGCGGCGGGCCGCCAGCGTGCGGCCGCCGGCGCTGCGCGGGCTCGGTCCAGGAGAGGCGATCGTCGACATCGAGGCCCCGCTCAATTCCACTTGCCGCCCCGGCTCACGCGCTCGAGCGTGGCGGAGAGCTCGGCCAGCGCGTCCTCGGCCTTCGCGCGATGCGAGAGCACGTCGTGCGCCGCGTTCCAGAACTCGTTGCTCACCTGGTTGTAGCGCGTGCCGGCACTGACCGCGGGACGCGAGACGGCGTGCGTGAACACCGGATAGAGCTCGCCCATGAACGGGTTGGCGGCCAGCACGTCGGCATCCTTGTACAGCGCGAGCAGGCTCGGATTGAACGAGCTGCCGATCGCACGCTGCTTCTGCACCGGGGCGCTGGTCATGTACATCACGAGGTCGGCGGCGAGCGCCGGGTAGCGCGAGTACCTCGACACCGCCAGCGACTCGCCGCCCAGCGTCGCCGAGTGCGGCCCGGTGGCGGTGGCCGGGAGCACGGCCACGCCGACCTTGCCGCGGATGCTGCTCTGCGGCGCCTGCGCCAGCGACCACGCATAGGGCCAGTTGCGCATGAACACCGCGTTGCCGGCCTGGAACACGCCGCGCGACTCCTCCTCGGCGTAGTTGAGGACGGCGGCCGGCGAGATGTCGCCGACCCAGCTCGCGGCGTTGCGCAGCGCGGCGGCCGCCCGCGGGTTGTTCACGGAGATGCGGCCGTCGCGCTCGACGATGGCGCCGCCGCCGTAGCTCGCGAGCCATTCGACGGCGTCGCAGGTCAGGCCCTCGTAGGCGCGGCCCTGCCAGACGTAGCCCCACATCTTGTCGTTGCCGGCGGCGCGCTCGGCGTCCTGCACGCGCCGCGCCTCGAGCGCGAGGGCGGCCCAGGTCTCGGGCACCGGCAGGCCGTACTTGGCCAGCAGGTCCTTGCGATAGAACAGCAGGCCCGCGTTGATGAACCACGGCATCGCCACGAGGTGGCCGTCCTTGGTGTCGGCGGCGACGAAGTCCGGGAACATCTGCTGCTCGGCGCCATGCGCGTAGGGGCGCAGGTCGATGAAGTGCGAGCCGAGCAGGCCGGGCCAGACCACGTCCACCTGGAACACGTCGATCTTGTCGGAGCCCGAGCTGAGCACCTGCTCGTACAGCGCGAGGCGCTCGCTCGAGTCGTTGGGCGTGGCCACGACCTGCACCTGGTTGCCCGTCTTCTTCGCCCAGGCCTGCGCGGCGTCGCGGCACTGCTCGAGCTCGCGCCCCACCGCGCCGCAGGAGATCTTGATCGACTCGGCGCGCGCGCCCGGCGCGAGGCAAGCGGCGGCGGCCAGCGCGAGCAGCGCCACGGCCCGCCGTCCCGTCGACGCCTTCACTTCCCTGCGCTTGTTCTCGAATAGGCTCATTGCTGTCTCCAACGTCCCGCTCCTCGAAGAGCCGCTGCGCGAACTCCGGAACTCCGTCGACGTCGGAAACGATTTGACCGCCGGCGGGCGCGCAGAAGATTTCGAATGTTTCGGGCGGCCGGCTACGCGGCTGTAACCTGCAGCGTGCGGATCCACGCCGCGAGCTGGCCGAGGGAGAACGGCTTCTGCAGGAAGTGCGGCGCGCCGGCGTGCGAATCGCGCAGGCCCTCGATGCCGGTCACCGGGCCGTCGGCGTCGTCGCGCGCGGCGTCCACGGCCAGCTCGGGGACCTCGCCGGACATCAGCAGCACCGGCAGCCCCGGCCAGCGCGCGCGCACCATGCGCACCAGCGCGATGCCGTTGGCGCCCTGCCCGAGACGGATGTCGCTCACGAGGCCGTGCACGCGCAGGCCGCCGGCCAGCGCGTCCATCGCGTCCTCCGCGTTCGCGGCCGCGTGCACGCGCACCCCGAGCTGGCGCAGCTGCTCGGCCAGCGTCGCGCCGAAGGCCTCGTCGTTCTCGACGACCAGGAGCGCACGCCCCGGCAGCGGCTCGAGCGCGGCGATCGGCGTGGCGAGCGACGGCGCGCCGCGGTGCGCGGGCGCGGTCGTGGGGAAGCGCAGCGCGACGCGCGTGCCGTGCCCGGGCTGCGTCTGCAGCGTGATGTCGCCGCCCGACTGGCGCACGAAGCCGTAGACGATGGACAGTCCCAGGCCGCTGCCCTCGCCCGCGGGCCGCGTGGAGAAGAAGGGCTCGAACGCGCGCGCGGCCTGCGCTTCGCTCATGCCGATGCCGGTGTCGGACACCGCGAGCTCGATCCACGGCAGGCCGTCACGGCCGGCCACGCGCGTGGTCGACACGGTCAGCGTGCCGCCGCGCGGCATCGCCGCCGCGCTGTTCATGACGAGATTGAGCAGCGCGTTCTCCAGCTGGCCGCGGTCGATGTGCACGGGCGCCTGCCCGCCGTCGAGTTCCAGCACCAGTTCGACCGCGTCGCTCGCGCTGTACTCGACGAGATCGCGCATCTCCTCGACCATCTCGTCCAGCAGCACGTCCTCGGCCTCCAGCGGCTGGCGGCGCGCGAACGCGAGCAGGCGCCGCGTGAGGCCGGCCGCGCTGGCGGCGGCGCGCCGCACGCGGCCCCACTGCACGCGGGCGCGCTCGTCCTCGGGGCCGACGGTGGCCTCCAGCAACGCGAGGTTGCCGAGGATGGTGCCGAGGTAGTTGTTGAAGTCGTGCGCGACGCCGCCGGTGAGCTGCCCCAGCGTCTCGAGCTTCTGCGCCTGCTGCAGCTGCGTCTCGATCGCGCGGCGCGCGCTGAGGTCGGTCACCAGCGAGACGGTGCCGCCGCCGGGCATCGAGCAGCTGCGCAGGTCCAGCACCTGGCCGTCGGGCGCGTGCAGCTCCAGGTGCTCGGCGCGCAGCCAGGCCTCGGGCGCGAGCTGGCCCAGGGGCACCTGGCGCTGGGACTCCGGGCTGCTCCAGGTGGTGTCCGCGGGCATCGCCGCCAGGAGCGCGGACGGACGCGCGCCGGCCGCGGGCGCGACACCCTGGCGGCCCAGCATCTCCACCAGGCGGCTGTTCCACAGCAGCAGGCGGCCGTCGCGATCGAACACCGCCAGCCCGTCGGTCAGGTTCTCGTGCACGGCCTCCAGCAGCTCGCGCTGCGCGTGCAGGTCGCGCACCAGCTGCTGCTTGGCCAGCAGGTTGTCGCGGAACACCTCGAAGCTGCGCGCTAGCGCGCCGAGCTCGTCGGGCCGCGCGGTGGCCGGCGTGGACAGTGCGGTGTCGCCGGCGGCCAGGCGCGACATGACGTGGGTGATCTTCTCGATCTCGCCGACCAGCCGCCGCACGTAGCGCGTGGCGAACGCGCCGATCACCACGCACAGGGCGGTGAGCACGAGCATCAGGGCCTCGCTGGCGCGCACCGCGACCCGCATGCGCTCGCTGCGGTCGGCCGCGGCCAGGCGCAGCTGCGCCACGTAGCGCGAGGTCTCGTCGCTGAGGTCGTCGGCGTTGGCGCGCGTGAGCGTGACGAGGTAGTCGATCTGCGCGTCGTAGTTCACCAGGGCCTGGCGGCAGCCGAGCACCGAGTCCGGCCCCTCGGTCAGCGCCACGAGCTCGCGCGCGTCCGCGGGCGCGAGCGACTTCGTCGCCCCGTGCTGCCGCGCGGACAGCAGCAGCGCCTCGGCGTCGGCCTCGAGCCGGCCGATCGTGGCCGTGTCCGAGACCGCCGCCCCGAGCACCAGCGTCGACCACAGGCTGGAGATGCGCGGGTCGGCCGGCTCGCCGTGCGCGGGATGCAGCACCTGGCCGAGGCGGTCGAGTCGCTTGAGCTGCGCGTCGAGGCGCTCCTGCTCGCGCAGCTTGCGCTGCGACAGCTCGATCAGCGCCGGCAGGTCCTGGTGCACGCTCTGCTGCAGGCGGTCGATGACCGAGCGCAGGCGCGGCGGCGTCTCGCCGAGCTCGGACGTGCTGCGGCCGACCTGCGCGAGCAGGGATTCGACGACCTGGCGATGCGTGTCCAGCTCCTCGGCCGACAGCGAATCGCCCAGCTTGGGCGCAGTGCTCGCCAGCTGCGTGGCGCGCTCGGAGAGCTCGAGCGCGTGCGAGATCCGCGGCAGCAGGTCACCCTCCACGCCCGCCAGCGTGGACTGCATGCGCCGCAGGCCGACCCAGCCCACCGCCGTGAGCAGCACGGTCGCGCCCAGCAACAGCAGGAAGGCCGCGAGCAGGCGCGTGCGCACCCGCCCCAATCGCCGCACGGGCCGCTCGCCGGCGGCCGCGGCCGCCGGCTCGACGGCGCCGGCCGCGGGCATCAGCATGGCGACACGTCGACCGCGAAGACGTAGCCCATCCCGCGCTCGGTGCAGATGAAGCTGGGATGCTTGGGGTTGGACTCGATCTTGCGGCGCAGGCGCAGGATCAGCACGTCGATGGTGCGGTCGAACACCTCGGTGTCGAGGCTGCGCGTGTGCTCCAGCAGCTGGTCGCGCGTCCAGATGCGGCGCGGCTGGCGCACGAAGGCCTCGAGCAGCCGGAACTCGGCCTGCGTCAGCGCGCACAGGCTGCCGTCGGCGCGATGCAGTTCGCGCTCGGTGAGGTCGAGCGTCCAGTGGCCGAAGCGCAGGCGCTCGTTGTTGTCGGCCGTGGCCGGCGCGCGCGCGGGCGCGGGCTGCGGGGCCGGGTCGTAGCGGCGCAGCACGGCGCGCACGCGGGCGATGAGCTCGCGCGGGCTGAACGGCTTGACGAGGAAATCGTCGGCCGCCAGCTCCAGCAGCAGCACCCGATCGGTCTCGTCGCTGCTGCCGCTGATCATGATGATCGGGATCGCCGAGCTCTGGCGCATCTGGCGCGCCAGCGTCAGGCCGTCCTCGGCCTTGAGCCGCAGGTCCAGCACCATCAGCGCGTAGTCGCGGCTGGCCATCGCGCGCCGCGCGTCCTCGCCGTTGCTGGCGCCGTCGGCCTCGAAGCCGGCGCGCCGCAGCACGTCCTGCAGCGAGGCCACCATGTCCGGCTCGTCGTCGACGACCAGCACGCTGGGGCGCGACGTCTCGATCGCCTCCAAGACTGTCTCCAATTTGAATGACGCCATGTTCTTTCCCGCTCGGCGACTGCCCCTCGACGGGGGCCTGCCGAGTTGACCATGCCCGCCCGACGCGCATGTTTCAACTATTTCAATATCGCTCAGCGCCGGCGGCGGCGCAACGCCCGGGAGGCGCCGCTCCCCCGAGCCGGCGACGGGGGGGCCGGGCCCGTGCAGACGTTCGCGTGCATGTTTGCACACCCGGCCCCCGATGAGTCGCCCTCATGCTGGCCGGGGCCCGCGGCCTCCCGCGGGCCGCGCGGCTTCGCGCGGGCCGATGCGCTATGCTCCGGCCCCGTGGGATGGGAATGGGGCTTCCCGACAACCGCCGATCCCGGCTGATAGCTCCTGCCGACACCGGGCGTCCGACGTCCGCGGCGGGAGCGTGCGTTGTCCACGAGCACGCGCCCCGCGGATCACGATGTCCGGGAGACTCCAACCGCGAACTCGGACCATGCACAAATACCTCCTCGTCTTCGCCGGCGGCGGCCTCGGTGCCGCGCTGCGGCATTTCGTCAACGGCGCGTCGCTGCGGCTCGTGGGCAGCGACTGGCCGCTGGGCACGCTGTTCATCAACGTGACGGGCTCGATCCTGATGGGTGTCGTCGCCGCGCTGTTCGCCTTCAAGCTGTCGCTGCCCCCGGCGCTGCGCCTGTTCATCGCCACCGGCATCCTGGGCGGCTACACCACGTTCTCGACCTTCTCGCTCGAGGCCGCGCTGCTGGTCGAACGCGGCCAGTCCGGCTTCGCCCTGCTGTACGTGGCGGGCTCGGTCCTCCTGGGCGTGGGCGGCCTGTTCGCCGGCATGTGGGTGGTGCGCGCGCTGGCCTGACCGAGCTCGGCGCGCGATCGGGCATCGCGGACGACGATCCCGCCGCGGCCGGCCGCGTGCCAAATCAGGGCGGGATGCGGCCTTGATCCGGCGATTGCCGCCGCCGCATCTGCGGAAAATTCGAGACGTCCCGGCCCGCATCCGGTCCGTCTCGAAGGCGCGCGAGCGCCCATCCCACGCCCATGTTCCATCGCTCGTCGTGCGCCGCGCTCCTGGTCGGCGTCGCCTGGCACGCCTGTGCCGCCACCCACCTGCCCCCGCCGTCGCTCGAGCCCGAGACGGTCTCGGGCGACGTCCGCTTCGCCGAGCGGTGGGTCCGCGAGCACGACGACAACCGCGGCCGCCCCTACGCCATCGTCGACAAGAAGACGGCGCACATCTATGTCCACGGCGCGGACGGCCGCCTGATCGGCAGTTCGGCCGTCCTGACCGGCTTCGCCCGCGGCGACGATTCGGTGCCGGGCATCGGCACGCGTCCCGTCAGCCGGATCCGTCCCTTCGAGCGCACGACCCCGGCCGGCCGCTTCGAGTCGCAGCCGGGGCGCACGCCGGCGGGCGAGGCCAACGTCTGGATCGACTACGACACCGCGATCGCCATCCACCGGCTGCGTCCGGGCCGGTCGCAGCCGAAGCGGCAGGCCGCCCTGGCGTCGGCCGATCCGGCCGCGCACCGGCAGTCGTATGGCTGCGTGGTCGTGCCGCCGGCCTTCTTCGACGCGGTCGTCATGCGGGCTCTCGGCAAGGCGCGCGGCGTCGTCTACGTCCTGCCGGAAGACCGCCCGGTCGAGACGATCTTCCAGCAGACCCTGGCGGACGCCGACGCGCGCAAGCGGCCGCTGTAGGCCACCGCCGTCCACCCCACCCGTTCCGCGCCAGGACCACTGTGGGGAGATCTCCCGGGCCGGCCGCCTTGGGCGGGCGAACCGGCATCTTCCGCGGACATTTCGCACACCCGCCGACCCGGCCGCCTGCTCGACCAGAACTCCTGACACCCCCTGAGGTACAGCTCGAGCGCACCATTTCCGAAAAGGCGTTCAACCCGCCTGGAAAGATCACCACCATGTCCTTCCCCCTCCTCCGCAAGATGCTGCGAGCGCGCCGCTGGCTGATGCCGCAGAGCCTGGCCACGCGTGCCTCGCTGGCGACCTCCATCGTCTTCCTGGCGGGCGTCGCCGTGATGGCATCGGTATCGCTGCAGACCTTCGACAACCAGCTCAGCACGGTGCTGTCCAGCGAGCAGGACCTGCTCGTGGGCCGCATCGCCGAGAACGTCGACTACCGCATCGAGCTGCTGCAGAGCGCGTTGCGCGACAGCGCGGCGCACATCGACGAGCACGACCTGTCGGACCTGCGCAGCGCGCGCGAGGCGCTCGAGCGCAACGATGGCCTGGCCTCCGTGTTCGACCGGTCGGTCTTCCTGTTCTCGGCCAAGGGCATCCTGCTGGCCGAGCGCCCGTACCGTCCCGACCGCATCGGCCAGGACGCGACATGGCGTCCCTACATCCGCCAGACGCTGCAGACGGCGCGGCCCGTCATCTCCGAGCCGTTCAAGACCAACGCGGGCGACGGCAACTACGTCGTCGTGCTGACGATGCCGGTGCTCTCGCGCGACGGCAAGCTGATCGGCCTGCTCACCGGCAGCCTGGGGCTGACGCGCCCCGAGATGCTGGGCAGCGTCGCCAAGACCCGCATCGGGCAGACCGGCTACGTCTCCATCGTCACGGCCGACGGCAAGCTGATCATCGATCCGGACGCGCGCCGCCTGTCCAAGCCGATGTACGCACCGGGCGCGAACGCGCTGTTCGACCGCGCGCTCAAGGGATTCGAGGGCACGGGCTCGAGCATCGACGAGGGCGGGCGCGAGGCGTTCATCAGCTACCACCGCATCAAGACCGCGGGCTGGATCGTGTCGGCGGTCTATCCGAAGGAGGAGGCCTATGCCTACATCGGCAGCCTGGTGCGCAACTTCCTGCTGGCGCTGGCGGCGGCGGCGCTGGGCATCCTGTTCGCGATCTGGTTGCTCACGCGCTACCTGACGCAGCCGCTGATCGCGCTCAGCCGCCACATCACCGACTACACCGCGACGGACGGGCGCATCGCTCCGCTGCCCGGCGGCAGCGCCACCCGCAGCGGCGAGGTGCACGCACTGACCTCGGCGTTCAACGCACTGACGCGGCGCCTGAACGAGCGCGAGGAGTCGCTTGTCAGCACGATGCGCCAGTACCAGCTCATCACCGAGGGCTCGACCGACCTGATCACGCGCCATGCGCGCGACGGCTCGATCCACTTCGCCTCCCCGGCCAGCCAGAACGTGCTGGGCATCGAGGCGCAGGCGCTGCTGCACACCAACATCGCCGAGCGCGTGCACCCCGAGGACCTGCCGCTGCTGCAGGCCGCCTTCGACGCCGCGGCGGCCGGCGACGGCGCGACGACGGTCGCCTATCGAGCCCGCCTCGCCAACGACGAATACGTGTGGCTCGAGAGCGCGCTGCGCTCGCTGTCGGTGAGCGGCCAGCAGGACGACATCCTCTGCCTGTCGCGCAACATCGACCAGCGCAAGCGCATGGAGGACCAGCTCCACCTCGAGGCCCGCACCGACCGCCTGACCCGCCTGCCCAACCGCCTGCTGCTCGACGAGCGCCTGCCCGTCGCGATGGCGCGCTGCTACCGCGAGGGCTCGCTGCTCGCGGTGCTGCTGATCGACCTGGACCGATTCAAGGACATCAACGACACGCTGGGCCACCACAGCGGCGACGAGCTGCTCGCGGCCGTCGCGGCGCGCTTCGCGACGTGCACGCGCACGGGCGACACGGTCGCGCGATGGGGCGGCGACGAGTTCGTCGTCGTGCTGCCGGGCCTGCCGCATCCCGACGCGGCGCGGGCCATCGCGGAGCGCTACATCAAGGCGCTGAAGGAGCCGTTCACGCACGCGGGCCAGCGCCTGCACGTCACTGCGTCGGTCGGCATCGCCATCGCGGGCGAAGGCGCCGTGGCGGCCGAGACGCTGCTGGCCAACGCCGACGTGGCGATGTACCGCGCCAAGCGCCGCGGCGGCGGGGCCTCGGTCACCTACGCGTCCGAGATGAACGAAGGCGCCCACAGCCGGCTGTCGATGGAGAGCGCGCTGTTCCACGCCGTCGAGCGCGACGAGATGCGCCTGCACTACCAGCCGCTGGTGTCCGCGCGCACGGGCCGCATGGTGGGCGTGGAAGCGCTGCTGCGCTGGGAGCATCCGGAGCTCGGCATGGTGTCGCCTGGCGTGTTCATCCCGATCGCCGAACGCATCGGCGTGATCGCCGACATGGGCGACTGGGTGCTGATGACGGCCTGCCGCCAGATGGCGCAGTGGCACCGCAGCGGCCTCGCCGGCCTGGGGCTGTCCGTCAACATCTCGGGGCGCCAGTTCGCCGGCGACTCGCTCGTCGACACCGTGCGTGACGTGCTGCGTTCCACCGGCCTGCCGCCCGAGTGCCTCGAGCTGGAGCTGACCGAGACGCTGCTGATGGAGGACAACCAGCACAGCCAGCAGACGATCGCCCGCCTGAAGAAGCTGGGCGTCACCATCGCGCTGGACGACTTCGGCGTCGGCTACTCGTCGCTGAGCTATCTCAAGCAGTTCACGCTCGACACGCTGAAGGTCGACCGCGCGTTCACGAGCGAGATGCTGACCAGCGCGGAGTCGGAGGCGATCGTGCGCGCCACGTTCGACATCGCGCGCGCCCTCAACCTTCGCACGGTGGCCGAGGGCATCGAGACCCGGCCGCAGGCGAACTTCCTCGCCGAGCTGGGCTGCGACGTGCTGCAGGGCTTCTACTTCGCCAAGCCGATGCCGGCGGAGAACCTGCTGGCGTTCGCGACGGCCGCGCCGATCCACCTGCTCGGACGTCAGCCAGCTTCGGCGGCCTGAGCCGGCGGTTCACGGCAGGCCGCGCAGCGCCGAGGCGACGAGCGCGTCCTGTTCCGCCGCGTGCACCGAGCGCCGGCAGCCGGCGCTGGCCGCCGCGTCGGGCCGGGCCGCGCAGCGCAGGCGCACGGCCGCGGGCAGCGCGTCCTCCAGCGGCTCGCGCAGCGCCGTCCATGCGCCATGGTTGCGCGCCTCCTCCTGCACCCACACGACCTCGGCCAGCCGCGGCAGGTGCGCCAGCCGCTGGCGGAGTTCGGCGGCGGGCAGCGGATAGAGCTGCTCGACGCGCAGCAGCGCGACGCGCGGATCCGGCCTCGCGGCGAGCTCCGC
>Ga0207695_10002844_pt1 | contig 25153 bp, 30 predicted proteins | sample KBSC54metaG_FD_184354 | JGI IMG/M metagenome (GOLD analysis project Ga0207695, IMG submission 184354) | Corn rhizosphere microbial communities from Kellogg Biological Station, Michigan, USA - KBS C5-4 metaG (SPAdes) (version 2) | ecosystem: Host-associated > Plants > Roots > Rhizosphere > Soil...
GAGATCCGATGGCGATGTCCGTTTGGTGAGCGGAACGTGGGAATTTGCCCTTGAATGAACCTTCGGGCGAGCGCGTGCCGTATGATCGGCGTTAGCCATGATCAACTCCAAGTCAGTTGGTTGTGGTCAGCGGATCGTATGGGGTGCAACCCATGCGATCCGCGCTTCTTACACTGCATTGAGCAGCGTCGATGACGTACATGCCCGTGAAGACAGGCACGATCGACCGGCCGAATTTCTCACAGGTCGATGGAAAAGTCTGTAGGGCTTGGTTGAGAAGTTGCGGCGATGGCGCTTGAGCGATGCATGCGAATCCTTGTCAAGTACGCCGCCTCTTTATCGCGCCTCTTGGGCGTCCAATATCTCGTTCCACCTGGACACAGTTGCAAGGCACAAATCAATGTGTCATGGAAACAGTGATCCACTGGAACTCCACACGCCTATTTTCTGCGTACCATCCAAAGCCGCATCGCCCCACGGGATCATCAGCCGACATCTTCGTATTTCTGGCACTCAACCGCGCACCAGATTTCGATGCTTGGCAAAAGACTCTAAGGGCGGATCGTCCCGAAATGCGTTTTGTTGCTCCAGTAGACCTCGCGAAACACAGTGGCTTTCTGCCTGTATTCGTAAATGGTAAACGCACAGGGTTCGGGATTGCGATGAAGTGCCATTGAAACCGGGGTTTGAAGCTGCTCGGCAATGTAGTGCGCAAACCACAGCGCTGAATTCGTTGCCTTCACATCGGTAAGAATCGCGGAAAGTGGGACCACCACGTCCCGGCAAACCTGAGAGTCCTTGCGTTGCTCGCAGGCCTCGACGCGATTCCAAAGCTCTTCGGGATCGTGGACCCAAGCCGGCGCGCCAGAGGGGCGATCGTGATCGGTCTTCATGATTTCCGCTTCGGCGACGCGGTGGCTACAGTCGTTCCACACCTGGCGGCGTTCATCGAAGAGCCGGAGACCCATGCGATACGCCGCAGCCTGCACTCGAGGTGGTTGACACCTGTCACTTGTGCCTCAACGTCACGGCGGATCAACTGCCGATGGTGAAAGGAAATCCCTCGCCCGAGAAAATCTCGGTGTCAAATGGATCCTCGGACTTCCTATGACGTGAAGTTCTACTGCCTAAAATTTATGAGCGAGCCAGAGAAAATAGTGCGCGGGACCGAAAACGCCTCAGGAGGACTGAAAGATGATCCGCTGACACTGGCAGCGGCGGGTGTCCTTGCCTATGTGACGGAGACGATCGGCCATGAACTGGTGGGGCACGGTGGGGCCTGCCTCGCGAGCGGCGGACACGTCACCGCGTTGGCGCCCCTGTGGATGCGCTGTTCCGTCGTGACACCGTCCATGGTCCTTGGCGGCCCGCTGTTCAATTTTATCGTCGCTGCGGGAGCCGCCGCGCTTTTGATGAGGCGTCGCCAGGCCAGCGCGTTTTCTTACTTGCTATGGCTCGCTTTCATCTTCAATTTTCTTATCGCTTGCGGTTATTTGGTGGTCGGTGGCGCCCTCCGTTTCGGCGATTGGAGCGTCCTCTTCGCCGACATCTCCCCGAGTTGGATATGGAGAATAGGAGCCGTGGCCGTCGGCATAGGGGGATACGTTTTCGGCCTCCACGTGGCGGAAGGACTCTATGCGCGGATCTCCGGCCCAGCGAAAGATTATCGCCAGGCCTTTGTTCGTCGCACGTTGATTCCCGCCGTTGCTGCGGCCATTGTCGCGCTCGCCGCCGAGTTAGCGGGTGGTCGACTTGCGCCGCTGGCGCTTGCCCTACCGCTCGCGTGCACCTTGATCGTGGGATGGAGCGTCAGCCGCACCGATCCTAGCCACTTACCTACCCATGAAGGCTCCAGTTTCATCGTGCGGATCAATCGCCGATGGCAGATCTCCGCACTCGTTCTGGCGCTGATCTTCGTGTGGGTGATTGGTCCGGCGCCAGGATCCGGCTAGATTTTTCGCACTGCTTGCGCTGACATGTCTAGGTCCCTCAACTGAGGGAAACCACATGTGCTCTCCATTCTATCTGTCTCATGGCGACCGTCTTTGGCCGCGCCCGATCATCGTCCTCGACCTCCGGTGTTCCTCCATCGGAGGCCTACGGCCACTGTCGCACGGTGGGTCGGCTCTTTGGTGTGCGCACCAGCACTTCAGGAGCCCAGTGAAGGGGGCAAATCCCCCACCTCGTCCTAGCGGCACTGGGCGGTGATAGATCTGGCAAGGATGTGGAAGACAACTTCATAGGCGGTATACGCGGTGGGCAGGTGCGCACCTTCAACATGCACTACCCAGCGTGAATATCCGGGACACCCACGAAATAATCCTCGCCGATGAGGCACCCTCCAGTTTTCCACATTCCGTGCGTGCCCTAGATTTTTCACTTCCCCGGAAACCAGACCCAAAGGGACCAAGGGACCAAGGATGATCACCAAGGGCTAATGGCTCGAACGTCCTAGAGGGACAGGGAAGCTTATTTTGGCTTTCTTGCCTGCCTGGCAAGCACCCTTTCAAGCGCTGCATGCTTCTCGCGCTTCTTGTCTTTGAAGTACCCGATTATTCCAACTACTGCCGACACCGCCAAGCCTAGTAGGACAACTAACCCAAAGGCCAATTCCACGTTATCCATCCAAGATGGACGGGCGCGATAGGGACGAAGTGCGAACATAGCCATGAAAACAGAACCCTTCATAGATCCCCTCCCCACTTATGAGCTCTTTGAACCTTTCCTTTGCAACTCATTCTGAATCGCACGCGCTGCTCTAACCGATATCTTCCAGCGCACCGTCCATAAAAACAACAACGGTGAGAGCAAGAGAAACATTAGCCCAAGAGTTTTCTGTTCAACGACTGTATCAGAGACTGCCGCTGGCAGATGAGGGTCATTCAGCACATCGCAAACGTCCTTTCGTATATCTCCAAACTTGGACGGATCCAGATTCTTTTTACAATCGTCTGCCGTCATCGCCAGATATCGACGCCCACCGAATGGATAAGCTGAGTAATTTGTGACATAGAACGAGCCACCGCGTTCGGACGTGAAATGAAGGAGAGCTTCTTCGCGACTCACACACATAACGCCAAACACTAGGAATATCACGGACAAGTAACGTAAAGCGTAAGAAACCACGTCTACGGATTTTTCGCTAGGAACTTTCTTTTTTATTTCTAGCTTTTCCAGGTCAAAATATTCACCAGCCTCACCGATTGTCCCGATATCCAAGCCATGACTCTCTGACCATGCTGACACACGACATGCTTGCGGATGGCTATCTACATTGACCAAAAGAGCACGACATTTCATCAACTCGGATCGCCGCTGAAGATGCTTGCTCAACCAATCCCCCTTCGCTAGATCATCTTTATTGGCGGTAACCCAAAGTCGATAGTTCAACAAAAAAAGGGATCTTGACCTAACTACTACCCAAGCTAGCGGAACAGCGAGCGTAAGAAATCCCCAATACTGATTAACGAAGGACATCACATCTTTCAGTACATCTGGCATGGTGATTCAATTCAAGTTGAGATAGCATTTTATCGGCTACCCCATAAAATTCTAAAGAACCTAAGGGTCGTGGACAGGGACATCCATCATCTCCACTGACGGGGCAATGATCATTGCGCGGGTCTCCAGATCTGCCACAGATCTGCCAACTCCGTCGGCAAGTGGCCATTTCAGACATGGATAGTGGACAGGGACATCCATCATTCTTACTGACGCAAATCACACATTGCTCTTCGCTACTGGTCACCGGTATCGACCGACGGAACGCCACCTCGTCAGCGGATGGCTATTTCGTGGGTGTCCAGATCTCGTTCCAGATCTCGTTCTCTTCCTTCAGTAGCATCAAGGATCAAACAAGGCTCGACCCTTTAGGCAAACCGACTCAAGAGAGACCATTGTGGAGATTCCAGCTAGAACCCAGCTACTTTCGCTGGCGCGGCCAGTTCGCATGGCCTTCTTCATGGCTAGAGCGGAATACCTTTCTCCTAACGGAATATTTCTTGGGTGTCCCAGAAAGAAACGAGGCAGTGTGCACCTTGCCCGCACAGCGTCTACGCGAAGCGAACCTGATTCGTGACACACAATAAGAGGCTGGGCTTTCAATGATTTGTCTCGACATCTCAATCAATGGATCACCCTTTTGCCGTGCAGGCATCGAGCAATCCATCTTTCTTAGCTCGGTGCTTCGCATCTTTGTTGGCTCAGAAGATTGCGCATCACTTAGCATTACTGGCATGTGCGAGCTTTCGACAGACAGTAGCGCGCACGTCTATTGGCCGGAGAGGAATCTTTCGCCGGGAGATGTCGTTCGATTCATGATGATCGACGCGGCTGATCCGACAAGCCCTAGCGAGATCAAGGCAACCGATACTCCCGAGTATCTGGAAGAGCAACGGCAGTTCGAAGAGTTTGAAAGGACTTTTGTTCCGCCCGCGACTCCTGCTGAGCGCCGCTGGCCAACGCTCGGCTTTCGATGCCTCTTGAATGGCAAGGAGCGAGCCGTGGCGGTCATGACACCCCATGAGGAGCACATGACCTGCTCGATTGACTGGAACCGCTACCAGCCTGGCCGTTCTCGCGTCTCCGTTCGCTCATTTGGTCGCTCTACGCAATCGGGTGCAGCCAAGACCCAATGGCTTCGGGCCGACCTGTTGCTGGGCGACACGATGGATGTCGAAATTCGTGTATAGGATTCAGTCCGGCCTGGCACCCAGGCCGGACTGCTTGATTCTGGATTTGACTGTCTGCTTTCGACATCAAAGCGCATGTCGGTGATAAGGGGAAACTTGGCAGACTGGGGGCCACGCACGAATAGTTGGTGGAATTGACAGGGACTTGCCAACGCGCTGAATCGCATTAGCTTGGTGTCAAGCTGACGGTACGCACGCTCGGTATCTTTGAAGAATGCGTAAAATTGATACCCGAACTGGTCCTGGAGGCGTCATGCTTGTTCGAATCATATTCGCCCTTTTGGCACTGGCACTCTTCTCACCCGTCACTCGATCACAGGCAGGAGCCTTACAAGGTCCCATCTATGGCGGCGGCCAATTTGGATGCACCACGTGGAACGAGACTTATGAGGGCGACGTGCATGCATGGGCACGCTATGGTGAATGGGTTGCTGGTTATATCAGTTCGGCAACGAAGGAAAAGGGGCTGGCTCGCACCAACAACACAGCGATGTTCGGCTTCATTGCGTCTTATTGCAAAGCACATCCCAACGATACCATCGCCACCGCCAGTGAAAAGTTCGTGGCAACGTTGCCATCGTCAAGCGCAAGCAACGCCCATCCTTGAACGCCGTTGGAAACTAATTCGTGGCATCACCCACCGGTTTTAATTTTTAGAGCACGGTCGACATCGCGTCCTTCAATGACCCACTCGTTGGCATTGTGCCCAGAGGGCTGTCGAACGCAGATGGCCTTCTCCAAGCGGTGGCGGAGGCGCTCCAGTTCCCTGACTACTTTGGTCACAACTGGAATGGGGAAAGGAACTGGACACCCATCAAATCTCGCCTACCAATTCGTGGGTGTCCCAAATCTCCATTTCATGGGTGTCCAAAATCTCGTCTCGCCACCCGCGCACGCCTGAGCGTACTCAGGTACGATTCGCTGGCGTCGGCGGCAAGCGCGAGAGCTTCTCCAAGATCTTTGTCACGCCGGCTTGTGCGCACACTTCATCCTTGTCACCGCCCGGCGATCCGCCCACGCCAATGCCCGCGACGATCTCCTCACCACGCTTGATCGCCACGCCGCCAGACAACGTGGTCACATTCGGTGTGGATGCCAACGATTGCGCCGCTAGGGACGGATATTTCCCAAGAACTTCGAGGAACTGACTGGTGCGATCCAGATGGAAGATCGGCCCCATCGTGACGGCGGTATACGCTTTCCGATAGGCAGAATCCTTCGTATGGATCGTCGCGTGATCGCCACGCAGCGTGACCTGGGGTGTCCCGGCCACATCAACGACGGTGACCGTCACGGGATAACCCTTGGCGCTGCAGCTGCGTTCGGCTTCAAGGGCGGCCTCGAGGGCCAGGTTCATCGGCAGGACGTAACCGCTCGTCGAGACCTGCGCTCGGGCCGGCGCCATGCAAGCCAAGCCTGCCAACACGGTTGCGCCAAGAGCTACAACGAAGTTCATTTTCGGCATTTCAGTTTCTCTCAAAGAAGTCATTGGACCGGCCATTCGCCGATGCGCAGCAATCAACCGTGCAGCTGCCTCCTCAAACACTAGTGAGGCAGGGGTCGCGGCACTACACACGCATGCTGGGGAACACTTCGGCAGAATTTGGGCAGATGGCCGCTCACTTCTTGGCGATCAGCAATGCCGATAGACTCACGCCACTGATCAATCAAGCATGGTGTGCCCATGGATCGCCTCGAAGTCATGACCATGCTGCTGGCTGCCGTCGACCAGGGGAGTCTCTCGGCTGCGGCCAGGACCTTGCAGATTCCCGTCTCCACGCTGACGCGCAATGTCACCCAGCTGGAAGATGCCCTTGGCACGCGACTGTTGATCCGCACCACCCGCAAGTTGGCCTTGACCGACGCGGGGATGGCATACGTCGCCGCCGCGCGCCGCATCCTCGATCAGGTTGACGAGCAGGAACGCGATGCCAAGGGCGAGTTCACCACGCCGCGCGGAGAGCTGGTCATCACCACGCCGGTGCAGTTCGGCCGGCTGCACGTGCTGCCGGTGATCAATGCGTTCCTGGCGCAGTTCCCAGAGATCAAGGTGAGCCTGATCCAGTCGGATCGCAACATCGATCTGATTGATGCACGCGTGGATCTGGCAGTGCGAATCGGGAAGCTCCCAGACAGTTCGCTGGTGGCGACGCGGGTGGGCTCGTTGCGGGTGGTGGTCTGCGCCAGCCCCGGGTTCCTGGCCGAGCATGGCGTTCCGCAGCGGCCGGAGGATCTGGCCAAGGTGCCCTGTGTCGTTTTCAACAGTCCGTATCTGTCCCCCTGGCGTTTCCGCGCAACCGGTTCGAGCGAGCCGACCACCATCGCGGTCAATCCGCGGTTGGAAGTGACCGCGCCGGATTCGGCCACCGACGCATGCGTCGCAGGCATCGGCCCGACCATGCTGCTGGAGCATGACGTCGCCGAGGCGGTCGATGCGGGCAGGCTTCAGATCGTCCTCAGCCGGTTTGAGGCCGAGCCAGTGCCGGTGCACATAGTTCATGTGTCGCGCAACGTCATGCCCATGAAGCTGCGCCGCTTCATCGATTTCGCGGCGCCGAGGCTCCGGGAGTCATTGGCGCATTTCGGCAAAGCGCCATGAAAGAATGCAGCGAAGCCGGCCATGCGGCGACCGCCTTCGCTGCTGGTTTCGCCGGGCTCGCCGAGGCGAAACGTCCGCGAGCCTTAGAACTGCGTGAGACCGCCGTCGACAACCAGCTCCACGCCGGTGGTGTACGAGGAATCATTGCTGGCTAGGAACAGCACGGCCTTGGCCGCCTCGGCCGGATCACCAAAACGCTTCAGCCCCACCTGCTCCGTCAAGGCAGCGGCGACTTCCGTCAGCTGCGCATCGGTCAGGCCAATCTTGCTGTAGAACGGCGTGGCGATCGTGCCGGGGCTGACCGCGTTGACGCGAATCCCGCGCGGCGCCAGCTCCGCGCCCAGCGTGCGGACCAGTGAGCGTGCGGCCGCCTTCGTTGCCGCGAGCACGGACAGGCCAGGCTTGCCTACGGTGTTGAGGAACGAGGTGGTGACGATGATGCTGCCACCCTTGGGCACCAGCGGGGCGGTCTTCTGGATCGTGAAAAGCACGCCGGCGAAGTTGAGCGCCACGTTCTCCTCGACATAGGTCGGGGTGATGGCTTCTAGCGGAGCCACGGTACTGGCGCCGGCATTGGCGAACACGATGTCGATACGGCCGAAGGCTGCCTTCACCTGATCCACCGCGCGCTCGATGTCCTCCACCTTGCGCAGATCGGCTGACACCAGCAGCACGTCCCCGCCCAGTTCCTTGCCGGCCGTGGCGAGGCGTTCCGCGTTGGAACCCACGATGACCACCTGGGCACCTTCGGCGCGGAACAGCCTCGCCGTTTCCAGGCCGATACCCGACGTGCCGCCCGTGATGAAGGCAACTTTGTTCTTCAGTTTCATATTCGATTCCAGAGAAGGAGAAAACAGCATGCCCACAAGTCATCGGCCTACGCGTCCTCGCGTTCTGACCTTGCCTGCTTGCGGCACATGATGTATTTCGGCATCACTCTGGTGAATACCAATACTGCGAGCAGCACTTAACCGAAAGCTGGTGAGATACCCGCTGCCGAATCGAGACGTGGATAGGGACATCCATCTTTACTCCACCCGTTGGCGGATGACTATTTCGTGGGTGTCCCAAATCTCGCCACCCCGAGCCAGAAGAATGGCCTTGATCCGGGAATCTTTGTTTAGCCTTGCTCAAACTTTATCAAGGACGGCCGATATCAAGGATAGACACCGCCAACGGAACCCGCCATGTCGTCATTTGAATCAGAATTGGACAAGTTGCGCATCACGACGCAGGCGTGGTTGAAGCGCCCACTGACCGCGACCGAGGAACAATTGCTGCGACAGCAGTTGCACACCAAAGGCCAGGGATCCGATCCGTCGGGGCCGATGAGCCTAAATGACGTAAAAGCGCTAGGTCGTATGCCGCTGTCTTCAGCCAACCCGGACCCGTCGCAAAACGACTCGGCCATGCGCGATATCTTGAGAAAGCTGCAAAGCACTACCGCGCAGGCGTTGCAGTCGCAGGAGCGCGAAGCGCAGGCGATCAACAACCTGCTCGATGCGGCCCGAACACTCAACGACTTAAGGCCTTCATCGGCGATGAGCGCGCCACCGACTGCGGATGCCGACCGGCTGGCCGAGCTCATCCGTGCAGAAGTTCAAAAGGCATTCGATCAACAATTGAAACCATTGCAACGACGGCTGGAAGAAGCGCTCGGAGCGCTGCAAAAGGCACAGGGATCGGACACTCCGACCGAGTAAGGCAAACGGTGCGGCAGTCTAAACCGCATGTCGAAATTCGGGGCACCAATGAAATGTCCCGCCGATGGGTCAACTCCCGTTCGCCAGATTTCTTGGTTGTCCCAGATCTACGCTCCTACCTCGTCGGCAGATGACTATTTCGTGGGTGCCCCTCCCAAGCCTCCTCCCACATCTCCCAGGGGCCGTTTTGGAGGGGTCGTTTTGGGACATCCAGGAAATCACGGCTTCATTGAGTGATGGCAGTCTAGTCCCACTCGGTTCAAATGATGGGTGTCCAAACCTGCTTTTATGAGACGCTCCGAACCGAGCTCAGAAATTGGCGCAACCCAAATGGCATTTCAAAACCGTACCCCGTTAAAAATCGACAACCATTACGTTCCCCAGCTTTACCTTAAGCAGTGGGCCGTAGACAGAGCGATCCTGACCTACCGTCTCTTGGTATCGCACGAACGGGTGCCCACGTGGACGCGAAAACCATTACGCGGTATCGCGTGTCGCTTGAACCTCTACACCTATGTAGGTGCGGAGGGGACAACCGATGAATTCGAGCAATGGCTAGAACGCGAGTTTGAGACGCCCGCCGCTGACCCCATTCAAAAGGCCATAAATCGACAACAAATGTCGAAGGATGACTGGACGGCCCTGGTCCGATTTGCGGCCGCACAAGATGTCAGAACGCCTATTCGTCTCATAGATTTCTTGAGGCGCCAAGGCGAGGGTATGCAGGAACTCATGGACCGAACGGTCGCTGAATCCATCGCAAAATTGGAGCGTGGTGAAGTCACTCTTCAAAGTTCACAGGCCCGCCCGGCATTGAGTTCGCCCCAGGGGCCTTTCAAGGTGGTCATCACCCCCCAGGAGAATGGCACTGGGCAGTTGGAGGTCCGCACGGTCGTGGGACGGCGGCTTTGGTTGTCGTTGTTTCCCCACCTTCTCACTAAAACCATTACTCCCCTTCTCAAACACAAATGGACCATCTTGCAGGCACCCGACGGCATCACCTGGCCGACATCTGACAGCCCCGTCGTTCGGCTCAACTACTACAAAGATGGAACCTACGACCTTAAGGGTGGCTGGGGCGTTGAAGGTGGTGAAATCTTTATGCCATTGAATAGCCAATATCTGCTTTACACCAAGATGGGAGAAAAACGCGCCCATCCACGAAACACGCGCCTCGACCGAAATACAGCGCTTCTTCTACGCCGCATGATTGTTCAGAATGCGCACCGTTACGTCTTTGATACGACCGAAAGCGACGTTGCGCAAATTAGGCCGCGCATCGTGAACGAAGAGGAATTCAAAACTGAAGAGGCCACCTGGGAAAGATGGAACACCGAGCAAAGTGGCGCAGAAACAGAACTGGAAGAATTTGGTAGGAGGTCAACCCGACCCCGACCCTCAAGTCCTTGGGGAAATCCGGAGCACCCATGAAATGTACCCTTTGCCGACGGGATACATCCAGTTCGCGAATTTCTTGGGCGTCCCAAATATGTTCATCCAGGGTATCCCAAACAGCCTTCGTCTGACCTTGATTGCTCATGACGGCATACGCATAGAGCGCTACTGCAAAGCTGTCCGCCAGTACCAGCAATCGCTCTTCCACCCAAGCCTTCCGGTGCTCGTAAGAGCGCCCGCTATAGGTGTCCTCTCCACAGAGAAAGGCGCGTCGGACACAGCGAGAAATGCAATGGAAGAAACCCGGCATCTCCGGGTCGACTGTTTGAAGGCGTGGGTATGTAATGGACACACATTGCGCTTCGCTACAGGTCGGCGGTATCGGTCTACGGAACGCGACTCCGTGGGCTGGTGACTATTTCGTGGGTGTTCCAGATCTCCGCCAATGGTTCTATTGCGGTGATCGACTTGTCCATGGTGCCGTCCGAAGCCACCCACATCTTGATTGCCGTGTTCGCACGCCTAGTTTTCGAGGTGAGCCAGCGATATCGCAAACAGCGCGAACATAGGGAACCGCTGCCAACCGTTCTGGTTCTGGAAGAAGCTCACACCTTCATCAAACGAGGAAGAGATGACGACGATGGCTTGCCATCTCCTTCGCGCCTGTGCCGAGAAGCATTCGAACGGAGCGCTCGGGAAGGTCGAAAGTTTGGCGTGGGCATGATCCTTTCTTCCCAACGGCCCTATGAGTTATCCCCTACGGTTCTCGCTCAGTGCAACACCTTCCTTCTTCACCGCATCGTCAACGACAGTGACCAGGATCTGGTGCGACGCTTGGTTCCTGACAACGTGGGCGGAATGCTTCGGGATCTACCGAGCCTGCCTTCACGCCAGGCCATTTTGCTTGGCTGGGCCACGCCGCTGCCGGTCTTGGTTGAGATGAGCGAGTTGGACAAGAGCCAACGCCCGCAATCCGCCGACCCCGATCTCTTGGATGTTTGGACCGGAAAAGGGGAGCGCGATATTGATTGGAATCTCATAGCGAAAAACTGGGCAGGCAACTGATTCCTTGTCTTCTTTCAGGGGTCAGTTCGGTGTCTCGTTCGTCTATTGCCACCTGCGGCACGTGCCCCCCCCTGTGGGCTATAAGACCAATCTTTGGGTCAGCACATCTCTGTACTCAGCGGCAGGTCGGCCAAAAAGTTCCTCGACTCGCGCCGGCGACATCAGATGCTCTGCCCTTAATCGGGAACACGACGGTGACGCTTGTTGAACCTCATCCGGTGTCATCAGCCAAATCGGACTGAGATCCAAAAGGACCCCATTTTCAATCACAAGTTTCACCACTGCGAGCACGTGGTAAAGCCGGTTAGCTGGCTTTTCGTAGGTATCCCTCCCAGTCGTTTTAACCGAGACCGAACGAAACTCGCGGCCGTTCACCGCGATCAAATCGTTACCCGAGTCCTTAAGTGGCGGAGCCGCTTGAACACCGTATTCAAGTAGGCGAAGCTGCACCAACAGCTCACCGATCGTGCCGATGTAGGTGGTATCGAAGATGGGATTCACTGAATGGCCTCAAGTGATGGTGACTATTCGTGTCAGCGGATCGGTCTGCTCTTGAACACGCCATCAGATAGCGCCGTTCATATGAATGGGCTACGCGGCTGCCTCAAATCTTGTCCCAGGTCCTTCGGCTACGGATATAGGCATCGTCATTAGCAAGGGGACCAAGTATCTCGCTGAAAAACGGGATGTCGTTTGACATCACCCCTCTGGCCAACATCTCAAGCTCACCAAGAAGATCCACCCAATACCGAACGATCTGTAGCACGAGAAGTTGGCGATATGGTGCAATGGCTTTGTGCTTAAGCGTGCGGCGCACGCCATCTTCATACGAAATGACAGGTGTGCCGTCTTCGGCCGTGTGCAATACAAATGTAATCTCGTCCATGGAGGCGGATTGATCCGCCTTCTTTTCGATCAGTGATTTTCTCTTGGGACTGACTCTGTCCTGATACAACTTTTGATCCACCTTACTTGCCCAGGCGGCGATGGGGTCCTTGCTCTTTGTCCGACCGCTGAGTAGGTCGATGTTGGAATAGCGATCCCCTCTGGCGAATGCTGAAAGCACCTCAAGAATTGATAGGTAACTTGGATCAGACAGGTCCTGCAATGAACGGAAGCGCAAGCCTCTGCCAGTCTTGATCACCTGTGATCGCTCATAAAGATTCATGAGGTCATGGCTTATTTCCATCATTTCTTTGCCGGTTGGGAACGCGCCACGGTGATCGATGGCGTGATCGAGCATCACGCAAAGCTTTCCCAGACGTTCCAGCCCAACCGACAGGCCAGTGAAGGCTTGAAAATATTCGCCATGGAGAGCGTAGTTCGCCCGGTAGATGTGGGTCGCGCCTGCGCCAAGCATCTGTTTGGTCAACGTGGCTTCACGGAGAAGCGCTTGGAATGTCGAAGACAACGGTGCCATGCGAGCGATCCTCCTTTCTGTTGAAGACAATGACTGCCCTGCAAACGGCTAGTTCGAGCCTGGAAGTGGGTAGAAGCGTGTGGCGACATCTTCTGCACGCGCCTCTACCATGAGGTCGTGAACAAACTTCTTCTTTGAAACCAAACGAACGGTAGGCAGCCCCGTCTCGTCGTAAGTTTCGAGCCTAGCAAGCCACTCCTCTCCGAAATCGATGTAAACAGGGCACGAGGCGTCCAGCCAGGTTCGGCGCGGCCTGACCCAATCGTATTGCATGTGCCCTCGATAGACCGCCTGAACATCTCCTTCGATTTCATGCATGAAGTGATAAAAGCCTCCGCAGCTGTGCGTTGCCCGAGTCACCTCCGGATACTCCTTTTTTACTTCGGAAAACCTGAAGAAGATGCCTCGATTCGCCCCATGCATGTGGCGTTTCGCTTTCTCCCAAATGAGGTCTTGGGCGATGTCAGAGGTTGGATCTGGCAGGATGTGATAGAGGTCGAAGTTATTTCTGAAGTGGTCGCCATTTACCACCCACACTAGGTTGCGATAGAACTGTTCCCTTGAGATGCGCTCGGCATCGGACATGGGGGAGTTCTGGATCTCAACGACAATACCCGTGGACGTCTTGATGTCAGCGCGGTGGATTTCTCCATCCTCAGCAACGTGGGACACCTCCCTCCATTCCTCGGGAAACAATGCCTTCCACGCTCGGTGCCAAGGCGTCTCGGTTTCCCACCACGGGTCACAGTTGCGACGACCAAAGTGGGCCCAGTGGTGCATCACGCGTGGACCACATTTCGCAATCACGATGGAACCGCATTGAGGGCAAAGCCCTCGCCCGCCCGAAACGGGTGCCATCCGCTCACCAGATACAAGAGCGATTTCCATCCGTCCTCCGAGTGCATTCGCTGTTTGCACGCTGATTTTCAGCATGCCAGATCGTCCAACAGCAAAGGAACTGGACACCCATCAAATCTCGCCTATCAACTCGTGGGTGTCCCAAATACCCCCAAATACCCCTCTACCTTCCGGCGACCCTACTTACCTTGCCATGCCAACACCTGGCGGCTGCTGATTTTGCGCTTGGTTCTGTTGTTGTTGTTGCTGTTGTTGTTGCTGTTGCGCCTGCGTTTCCTGGTGTTGCTGAAACTGCTGCATCGCCTTCGGCCACTGCGCGCCGGATTGCTGCATGGTCGTGTTGATGCCCTGCACTGTGTCGACGTTGGCATGTTTGTCGAAGAAGCTATCTCTCATTCCAGCTGGCCTCTCGGCCGCCCATAACTTGCTCGCATCGTCATTGAAAGCGGCGAGGTCAATGCGTTGTAGCCCGCTTTGGCGCGCTGATACTACGAGAGAGGCGGCGAGGTTCTCGCTACCTTGATCCGACGTTCGTCCCGCCTGCTGATCGAATCGGAATACATGTTCACGCGCTTGCAGGAACATGGCGTTGTCAGGGTGCCTGGGGTTATCCAGGCGTGCCGGAGCTTGGGCGTCACCGGTTTGGCCAGGCGCGGGCTGATCGTGCGGCCTAGCGTGTGCCGCTATGGCATCGTTGATTTCTTTCGCGGTGGTCCGGCCGACCTTTCCATCATCTTCCAGGCCATGGTCCCGCTGAAATGCCCTAACCGCTGCCTCCGTTGTATCGCCAAAGTCTTTATCCACTTTCAAGGGTTTGTTGTTGGCGTCCGTATACCCCAGATCGTTCAGGTGTGCTTGTAGCTCGCCTACTGCATCGCCACGAGCGCCGTGTTTCAGCAAGCCACCACCATGATGTGCAGCCGGGTGGCCATGGCCGTGTGCCGGGTCAACGATGGGCAGGTTACGCGAGTGAAAATTGGGATCGGCGGGCAGTACGTCGTATTTCTTTTCGTATGCAGCAACGAACGCCTCCATCTTTGGAACTTCTGGCATGACATGCTGGCGAGATAGCTCCAGTCCACCGAATTCCTTCTGGGGGCCATCATGGTGATACTTGTAGATGTATTCCTCGCCTTGTCCTTTGCTCGCAGCCAGAGCGGCATTCTCTTTGTAGAGCTGTACTAGCGACTCGGCCTGCTTGGTCATGTCACCGGCATTCGCAGGCGTCATCCCCACGCCTTTTCCGGTGCCATCCGTGAACTGGCCCAAGCCGTAGGCGGACGTTGTACCCGCCGCCGCGTCGGGATTGAAACCCGATTCGGCACGCGCGATCGCAAGCACATAGGCGGTTTCATGCGTGTTGAGCCCGCCACGCTGAGATGCCTCGATTAGCGCATCAATCTGACGTGACTGCACTTCCGGGCTAGCGTCGCCCCAGACGTGCGAATTCCCCGCAAGGCGCCCGTTCGAAGTGTCTATGGGATCTTTGTAATGGGTATGCGCTAGATCAAGCTGAGCTTCGCGGTACTCCAAACCCTTGCGCTGAACCAACTCGCTGTATGTCTCGTTCTTTTCCATAAAAAACCGTCCTTGTGTATCTCCGTATCAGGGCAGGTAATCAGTGCTTGCTCTTTTTAACCCTAGTTTCTCAAACAAGGCGTTCAGCTCTTTATTGTTTGGATAGTCTTGTTGCAGAGGTGGCAGCTGGTCGTCATGCAATATCGGCGGATCATTGTTCGTCAGCAAATGGCCACTCACGTCATAGGCGGCACTCCACTCGCAAAACTCACAGCCCCTTGGGCGTTCGCCATATTCAACTAAAAAATAGGCGGTGCCATCTTTCGAAGATGTGCACGCAAGCCCCACGGCTGTGTACTCGTCCAGGCCTTTCGGCGTGGCTGGGTTTGATTTCGCGCCGTCCGATGTTGTGAAGCTAAGCGTGGTCTTTTTGCACTGCGCGCTTCCCACCGCACAGGTTAGTTTCATTGTCGATCCGCCGCACATTTTCGAAAGTGATGGCGACTTACCCGCATGTGCTGCATCGACTGAAAAAGGCAGAACAAAAGCAGCGCAAGCTATCGCCAATGACGTCGCGGTGCTCGCGCGAATGAGGAATTTCAACACCTGACCTCTCCATGGGTTTCTGTGGGGTTCCGCGTACCACCATAACCCGAGTTACAGGCTGATTTAAAGCCGTTATGTCTCAAACCAAAAAGTCCCGACATGACCGGGGCGTTGGCGGAGAAATGCAAGTCGACCGTTGTATATTCGCAGGATGTTGTAGCCCCCTACTCAGACGACTGGCTATCGCTGGGATAGCCAGTCGCGGTACTCGGGCATGTTGCGTTTGATCTGTTGGTCTAACCAGATGACCTCTTCGCCTGAGCTGGTTCGGTCCCAAAATTCTACAAACTCTGTAATCCGCGTGGCCCGCTGGGTTTTAAGGCTCGGTCGCTCTCGGACACCTGGGCGCGTGCCCATTTCATCCTAGCCGACCCGAATGAATAACGCTGCAAATTGCAAATAGTGTGCAATCCATATGATGGTGTTGCCCAACCAATTGGCCAAGCACCGCTTTTCTTCAGGACAACAAAAAAGCCCTAGAAAAAGGGCTTTTCGTAACATATGGCGGAGAGAGTGGGATTCGAACCCACGGTAGGCTTACACCTACGGCAGTTTTCAAGACTGCTGCCTTAAACCGCTCGGCCATCTCTCCATTGGATTGTTCGCATTGCGCGAGGGCGGGATTCTAACAGGAATAGCTGCCTTGCCCTACCCTTGCGGAGCCATGTTGTGGCCTATGACCAGGCGGTGGGTGGCTGTTGTCGATTCTGGTGTGGGCTCGTAGCCGAGGGCTATGTAGAACCGGAAGGCGGCTTCGGAATCGGTGCGTAGTACCAGTGAGGTGAATGTCCTGGCTGCTTGCTGTTCGATGGCCCTGACTAGTTGGCTGCCTATGCCATGGCTGCGGGCGCTGGGGTGGACATAGAGGTGTCGTATGCGGCCGGTGTTGGGGGCCTTGCTGTAGGGGTCTTTGGTCAGGCCACAGACGCCTAGGAGTTCGGCTTGATGGTAGGCGCCTAGCAGGGTTTCGCCTGTGGCGTTGAAGCATTTTTGGCCGGTGAGGTATTCGTCTTTGAGCCGCACCAGGAAATGGAATCCTTCCGCTGTGCTGGCTTCGATGAGTGGGGTCAGGAGGTGCCAGGGTGGTGGGAGGAGAGGTTGGATTTCCATGGTTGGGGTTTGGGCCTTTGGTGCTCGCTCCGGGTGGTTATTTTGATGGATGACGGGGGTGTGGGTTGCGCCTTGTTGGGGGGAGGCGCTGGGCCCCGGCGTTCGCCGGGGCGACGGTGAGGGTGATGGGGGGTGGGTTATTCGGGGGGCTGAATTTTCAGCGGTGAGCTTCCCGGGTTTCCCGGATCAGGAGTGGCCGGTGATTGGGCTTGCCCGCCCTTCTGGGCAGGAGGGGCTTTTCGACGGCGTGGCTAATTTATCCAGTCCTCGGTGCTCGCCTGTCAGGGTGGGATGTGGCATGCATCCGTACTGAGGAGTGGGTTCCGGCCTTCGCCGGAATGACGAGTGGGAGGGGTTTCCTGGTTCGCCAGCTCTTTTGGATCAGGAATGGCCGGTGGATGGCTTTGCTTGGCCCTTTTTTGACAGCGCGATCAGCGCCCATACGATGATCCCCACCGGAATGGCCGCACCGACGATCGGCAGCAGCAGTACCGGCTCTCTTATGACCATGGGGATCAGTTGGGTGGCGGCGCCGTAGCCTATGACCCATAGGCGCACTGGGCGGCTTTTGCGGCCGAACCAGAACGCCGCCGTTACCGCGATGAATGCGATCCAGCTGAGTACCAGGTCGAGCGTGGGCAGTACCCACACGCTGGCGAAGCCCAGGCGGATGATCAGTACGGTGAAGAGAACCGCCAGCAGGAAGTAGCTGGCGGTCCATTCGACTTTGTTCCAGTTGCCCTGCCCGCTCATTTTTTTGCCTTACGCGATGGTGTCGAGGTTGCGCATGTATGGGCGCAGCGCTTCGGGCACGGTGATGGAGCCGTCGGCGTTCTGGTAGTTCTCCATCACCGCGATCAGCGTGCGGCCTACTGCCAAGCCCGAGCCGTTCAACGTGTGGACGAGTTCGGGCTTGTTGGTTTCCGGATTGCGTACGCGCGCCTGCATGCGCCGCGCCTGGAAGTCTTCGCAGTTGGAGCAGCTGGAGATTTCGCGGTAGGTGTTCTGGCTGGGTAGCCACACTTCCAGGTCGTAGGTCTTGGCGGCGGAGAAACCCATGTCGCCGGTGCACAACAGCTGCTTGCGGTATGGCAGGCCGAGGGCTTGCAGCACTTTTTCGGCGTGGCCGACCATTTCTTCGAGCTGCGCGTAGGAGTCGCTTGCGCGCGCGATCTGCACCATTTCGACTTTCTCGAACTGGTGCTGGCGGATCATGCCGCGCACGTCGCGGCCGTAGCTGCCGGCTTCGGCGCGGAAGCACAGCGAGTACGCCGTCATGCGCAGCGGCAGCGTGTCGGCGTCGACGATGCTGTCGGCGACCAGGTTGGTCAGCGAGACTTCGGCGGTGGGAATCAGGTAACGCTTCGATTCGCCAACTTGCGTGGAGAACAGGTCCTCTTCGAACTTCGGCAGCTGGCCGGTGCCATGCAGCGCGTGCTCGTTGACGATGACCGGCACGTTGCATTCGAGGTAACCGTGCTCGCTGGTGTGCAGGTCGATCATGAACTGCGTGAGTGCGCGATGCAGGTGCGCGAGCTGGCCACGCAACACGGTGAAGCGTGCTCCGGAAAGTTTTGCGCCGGCTTCGCCGTCGAGCCAGCCGTGGCGTTCGCCGAGTACGACGTGGTCTTTGACTTCGAAATCGAAGTTGCGCGGCGTGCCCCAGCGGGTGACTTCAAAGTTGTCGTTTTCGTCTTTGCCGACCGGGACGGATTCGTGCGGGATGTTGGGCACGCCCAACGTCATGGTGGCGAGCTTGGCCTGGACTTCAGCCAGTGCGTGCTCGTTGGCCTTGAGCTTGTCGCCGATGCCGGCGACTTCGGCCATCAGCGGCGCGACGTCTTCGCCCTTGGCCTTGGCCTGGCCGATGGCCTTGGAACGGGTGTTGCGCAGGTTCTGCAGCTCCTGCGTTTCCGTGGACAAGTGCTTGCGCTCGCTCTCCAGCGCCTCGATGGCGGAGACGTCCAGGGCGTAACCGCGGGTGTCCTTGAGGCGCGCGGCGGTTTCGGCCAGGCGCGTACGCAGTAGAGCGGGGTCCAGCATGATCTCGTCCAGTGATGGCTTGAACGGGAATTATCGCTGGGGGGGTGGGAAGCCGCAAATGGCTTGGAGCTAGAAGTGAGTTGAGAGGAGTGAGTAGTGAGAGAGAGCACGTTCCCACACGTCCTGCTGCCTTCGCTTGTCTTGGGGAAAGCAGCTTATTTATGGGCTGGGGAGAATCCCCTTCTTCCCGTTTCAATATCTTAAACCATGGGGGGCTTGCCGCAAGCCCCTGGTTGTGGTGCCCAATCGCCCGCCCTTGGCAAGTGGAGAGGCGGTATGAGTGTGCTGTTAACGACGGCCGAGCATGCGGTGGTGATCGAGCACGACGTGGTGATTGTCGGGGGCGGCCCGACCGGGTTGATGCTGGCGGGCGAGTTGGCGTTGGCCGGGGTGGATGTCGCGATTGTCGAGCGGCGCGCGAACCAGGCCCTGCCCGAACCGCGTGCGGGTGGCCTGCATTCGCGCACGCTTGAGGTTTTCGATCAGCGGGGCCTTATCGATCGGTTTCTGGCGGAGGGGCAGATCGCGCAGGTGGCGGGGTTCGCCGGGGTTACCCTGGATCTGGGCGACCTTCCCACCCGGCACAACTACGTGCTTGGGCTGTGGCAGAGCCACATCGAGCGCATCCTGGCCGGCTGGGTCGACGAGCTGGGCGTACCGGTTTATTACGGCAACGAGGTCATCGGGTTTACGCAGGACGATGGCGGCGTGGATGTCGCGCTGGCGGGCGGTCAGTCGCTGCGGGCGGAGTATCTGGTCGGGTGCGATGGCGGGCGCAGCTTGATCCGCAAGGCGGCCGGCATCGAATTTCCGGGGTGGGATGCGACCACCAGCAACCTGATTGCCCAGGTCGAGATGACCGAGGAGCCGGAAATGGGCATCCACCGCACGGCGCTTGGCATGCATTCCTTCGGGCGAGAGGAATATGAGATCCGCGACGGCAAGATCGTGTTCAAGCCGACCGGGCCGATACGACTCATGGTGACCGAAGCGCAGATCGGCACTACGGCGGAACCGCCTAGCCTGGAAGAGCTCAGGGAAGCGCTGGTTGCCGCCTGCGGGACGGATTATGGAATGCACAGCCCTAGTTGGATCTCCAGGTTTACCGACATGACCCGACAGGCCGCGAGTTATCGCCAAGGGCGGGTGCTGCTGGCCGGTGACGCGGCGCATATACATGCGCCGGATGGTGGGCAGGGTTTGCAGACCGGCGTGCAGGATGCGGTGAATCTGGGATGGAAGCTGGCGCAGGTGGTCAAGCGGATTTCTCCGCAAAGCCTGCTCGATACCTACCATGCCGAACGCCACCCCGTGGCTGCCCGCGTGCTACGGCACACGATGGCTTCGACTGCGTTACGCCGGCCGGATGAACGGACCAAGGCGCTGCGTGAAACGATGGCCGATCTGCTTGGGATGGAGGAACCGCGCAGGCGTTTTGCCGCGATGTTGTCGGGGCTGGATATCCATTACGACCTGGGCGAAGGGCACCCGTTGCTTGGGCGGCGCATGCCGGATCTCGATCTTGTTATTGCCGATGGGGCGGTGCGTGTTTTCAGCTTGCTGCATCGTGGCAGGCCGGTGCTGCTCAACTTTGGTGAATCGGGCGGCTTCGATATCGCGCCTTGGGCGGATCGGGTTCGGTGGGTTGATGCCCACTATGCCGGTACGTGGGAGCTGCCGGCGCTTGGGGTTGTTGCTGCGCCTGGTGCTGTGTTGATTCGGCCGGATGGGTACGTTGCCTGGGTTGGCGATGGGCGCGGGGTTGGGCTTGTTGAGGCGTTGACGACTTGGTTTGGGATGCCAAGGTCGAGTTAGGAAAGGCTCCCGCGAGCACCCGACCCCCTCACCCCATCCCTCTCCCCCGGTGAAGCCAGGGGAGAGGGAGCAAGACATCAGCGTGCTCGCCGTCCCAGCCACCAGGCCATGGCTGCGCCGGCCAATATCCAGCCTACCAATTGCTCAACCAGCGCGGCCAAGGTGAAGTCGAGAGGGAAGCGGTACCAGTTCCAGTACGGCACCATCGTGCAAAGCCAGCTGAAGATCGCCGCTGCAATGGCAATGCTGATGCGCCGGCCGAAGGTGAATGCCGCCAGCCCCATTACGAAGGCCAACGCCAAGGCTGCCAGCGTATCCGATGCCCACTGGCGCCCCAACTGCGGCCCCATCTGGGTCATGTTGTCGGCCTGCGGCATATATACGATGAAGGCATAGGGCGCGTTCTGCACTTTCTGCGTATAGAGCTGCACCGCGCCCTGGTCGGACATTTTGTCCGGAGCGAGCGAAGGCACCATGTAGATGCCGGCTTGCTGGCCCAGGCCTGGGCGCAGGCCGTTCAGCGCTGCGTCTTCATTGACCGGCATATGGATACCGACCATGCCCAACCCCAGCACCGTATGCGCCAGTGCGCCCCAGATGAAAATCACGATGCCGCCAATAATCCCAGCAACAAGTACGCGCATGATCAGCCCTCCCCGGTTCTCATCAATGGTGGCTGCAATCTAGAGGTGAACCATGGCGGGGGCAACCATCTGAAAGGTCTATCAGCGGGAGCTGGTTGAACCATGCTCGTACCGGCGATGTCCGAATCAGTGCTGTCCCAACCACTGATGGATAAGGAGATGCTGATGTCTGGTTTCAAGCGTTCTTACTTGCTGGTTGCTTTGGGGTTTGTCGCTGGCGTGGCGGTGTCGTTGGCCAGTGTGACCCTGGCCACGTCTACATCCACGTCCTTAGCCGCAAAAGCCACTCAGTACTTGCACGCGAAATACTCGGTTTCTCTGGACGAGGTAAAGCAGAGCTTCGTTTTTGCGGAGCCCTTTGCCGACAGCTATACCCATACCGTCACCATGTCCGACGGCACGCAGCGCACGATCAGCTTGCGGCCGATGATGCATGACGGAATGCAGGTAATCGAACTCCGTGACAAAGCCGGCACTGGCGCTGGCAACGGGGGCCTGAGCTATATGGGCACCAACGGCACTACCACAGACGGCAAACTGATGATCAGCGTGAAGGACCTTGACGCTATCCGTGCCCAGATGAAAGCAGCGAAACAATAACGCCTGATCAAAGCCATAACTCGGCCATAAGGGAGCCTGCACACTTGGCGACGATGTAGCTCCCTACTCCGCGAGAACCTCGATGAAACCTCTTCGCACCCTTGGCGTTGCAGCGCTGGTTCTTGTATCCACATTCCACACAACTGCATTTGCCGCCGATGCGACGCAGGGCCGACTGGATGCCTTGTCCCAACGGGCAAGGCCCGGCACCTTTGGCATCGCCGTGCTCGATGTGCAAAGCGGCCAGTCGTGGCAGGTCAACGCCGATCGCGGTTATCCGATGATGAGCGTGTTCAAGGCGCCGTTGGGTGCGGCGGTGTTGGCAAAGGTCGAGCGCGGCGAGCTTTCGCTGGCGCAAACGGTCACGATTAAGCGCGCCGACCTGCGCCATGGGCATAGTCCGATCGCGGATCATTTTCAGGGCGACAGCGTCACGATGACGTTGCGTGACTTGCTGGCCGCTGCCGTCAAGGAAAGCGACAACACCGCCGCGGATGCCTTGCTGCGCCTGATCGGCGGGCCAGCCAGCCTGACAGCGTTTCTGCGTGCGCATGGTATCGACGGTATCCGTAGCGATCGGAGCGAAGGCGGTATCTACAACGATGTCATGGGGCTGGATGCGCAAGGCAAGGCGCCGGCTAACGACACGCCGGCAGCGGCAAAGCTGCGCATGCAACGCGGTGTGGCCGCTTATATGACGGACCCACGCGATACCAGCACCCCTGCCGGTGCGGTGGATTTTCTGCGCAAGCTCTGGCTCAACCAGTTGCTATCGAAAGACTCGACACAGTACCTGTTGTCGCTGATGACACATGCACCGCTGCGGCGGCTTGAAACAGGTTTGCCGATGGGTGTGACGTTCGCGCACAAGGGTGGCACCTCCGATACGTTCGACGGCATGACGCCGGCTTTCAACGACATCGGTATCGCGCGCTGGCCGGATGGTCACGCGGTGATCGTGGCGGGCTTTCTGACCGGGTCCACGGCGCCGGAAACCGAGCGCGCGGCGCTGTTCGACGCCCTGGGCAAGGCGGTGGGCGAACTGGAGCACTAAAGCACCCTCGCCCATCGCTATACTCGGCCCATTCACGGTACGGGTCGCCCTTCGGGCGCATCGGGGGGCTGCCGGATGATGGACGAACAAGTCGATCTTTGCGTGTCGCCGCTGGTGGTTGCCGGGCGCGTGCGCGGCGGGCGCGCCACGCAACAGGACGAGTTGGTTTGCCTGCATGCACCCGACGCGGATGCGCGCCTGCTGGTGCTGGCCGATGGCATGGGCGGCGACGGTGCCGGTGAACTGGCGGCGCAGGCGGTAATCGGCGTGGCACAGCAGATGTGGGAACTGGGCACGTGGCGCGAACAGCCTGGCTCGTTGTTTCTGGAGTCGCTATGCCAGGAAGCGCATGCCCAACTGCGCCGGCTGCGCGACACGCTGGCTAGCGGCGAGCCACATTCGACTGCCGTGGCGCTGTTGATCAAGGGCAACCAGGCTTGCTGGGCGCATGTCGGCGACAGCCGGTTGTACCGGTTCCAGGGATGGCGTTGCCTGGAGCAGACCCAGGACCACAGCGTAGCGGAGCTGAAACGACAGCGCGGCGATATCTCCGAAGCGGCGCTCGCCACCGATCCCGACCAGCACAAGCTGTTGCGCGGCCTGGGCGGCACGCATGCACCTGTCGTTGACCATGGGCTGGCCATGCTGCGGCCGGGCCAGGCGTTCGTGCTGTGCAGCGACGGGGTCTGGGAACACCTGTCTACGCGGGAGCTGGCGGAGTTGGGTTGTGCTCGCGATCCACAGGCGGCGCTACAGCAGGCTTTGGCCTTGGTGGTCAGCCGCGGCGGCGAGCACGCCGACAATGCGTCTCTAGTTGTAGCCCGTGTTGCCGATACGGGATGGATGCGGCGGTTGATGGCATGGATGGGATCCACGTTATCGGGTGCCGTATCCGCGCGTCGCGACGACGTCGCGGCTTAGATTCACTTTGGAACCGATATTGCGAATGGCATCAACACAGGGACTATCCAAGCGCGTACGAATGGCAGGGTGGCTGGTGGCCGCGCTTGCCGCCTCCGGCTGCGCGCAGGTCAGTACGTTCAAGTCGAAAACCGTCAGTACGCCGACCAGCCGGGGATCCGCTGCAACGCCGGCGAGTGATACGGGCGGTGCTGCCGATCTGTCGCTTACTGCGATCATCAATGATCAGTTGCAGATGGGCCGTTATACCGAGGGTGAAAAATCGCTGCGGCGTTACCTGAAGCAGCACCCGGACGATCGCCTTGCACAGAGCTTGATACGCCAATTGATGGCAGATCCGCAGCAAGTGCTGGGCCCTTCGTCGCGCAGCTATGCGGTGCAGTCGCGTGACTCGTATAGCACGCTGGCGGCGCGCTTTCTTGGTGACGGCAATCAGTTTTTGATACTGGCGCGTTATAACAACTCGTCCAATCCTTCGATGCTGCGCGCGGGGCAAGTGTTGCGTTTGCCGGCGTCAGCCAGGAATGCGCCGGCCGTTGCGCCACCGTTGGCATCGGACGCTGTCGTCAGCGGCGGATCGCCGGCTGTGCAGGCGCGGAGGTTGCAGGATCAAAGCCTTGTGTTGCTTGGGCAGGGGCACCGTGATGATGCCGTGTCACGGTATGACCAGGCCTTGTCGCTCGATCCGACGCTGAAACCGTCCAATAGCGATGCAGCCGGGTTGCGCACTCAAGTGCTGAACAACTATCACGAGCGTGCCATCGTGCTGTATCGCGATCAGAAGCTCGATCAGGCCATTGCCTTGTGGGATCACGTGCTGGCGATCGATCCTGGGTTTGAGGCGGCTACGGTTTATCGGACGCGGGCGTTGGAGTTGAAGCATCGGCTCAAGCAGCTTTGACTGTTCGCCGCGACCTGGAAAAAACCTCCACATTCGTCATCCCGGCGTAGGCCGGGATCCAGTGGCGTTATCGTCAGATTGTTGCGTCAGTGCGTGGATATGCTCGCGAAAATCGGGAACCGAAGCCACTGGATCCCGGCCTACGCCGGGATGACGAGTAGGAGGGGTGTTCTTAAGGGTTTGTGGAGAAGCTGACTCGCATTACCCTTT
>Ga0207695_10002847_pt1 | contig 25142 bp, 24 predicted proteins | sample KBSC54metaG_FD_184354 | JGI IMG/M metagenome (GOLD analysis project Ga0207695, IMG submission 184354) | Corn rhizosphere microbial communities from Kellogg Biological Station, Michigan, USA - KBS C5-4 metaG (SPAdes) (version 2) | ecosystem: Host-associated > Plants > Roots > Rhizosphere > Soil...
CCAGCAGCAGCGTCTGTGCATCGCGCGCGGCATCGCGATCCGCCCGGAAGTGCTGCTGCTCGACGAACCGTGCTCGGCGCTCGACCCGATCTCGACGGGCCGCATCGAGGAGCTGATCGCGGAGCTGAAGAGCGACTACACGGTCGTGATCGTCACGCACAACATGCAGCAGGCAGCGCGCTGCTCGGATTACACGGCCTACATGTACCTGGGCGAGCTGATCGAGTTCGGCGAAACCGAAAAGATCTTCATCAAGCCGGTGCGCAAGGAAACGGAAGACTACATCACCGGCCGCTTCGGCTGATGACGGAGAACAACAGCCATGTCGGATAAACATCTGTCGAGCCAGTTCGACGCGGACCTGAATGCCGTGTCGTCGAAAGTGCTGGAAATGGGCGGGCTCGTCGAGTCGCAGATCGTCGGCGCGATGCACGCACTCAACGAATTCGATCGCGATGCGGCCGAGAAGGTGATCGCGGCCGAGGAAACGCTGAACGCGATGGAAGTCGACATCGACCAGGAATGCGGCAACATCATCGCGCGGAGGCAGCCTGCCGCGCGCGACCTGCGTCTTTTGATGTCGATTTCGAAAACGATTACGAACCTCGAGCGCGCCGGCGACGAGGCAGAGAAGATCGCGAAGCGCGTGCGCCGCCTGGTCGACGAGCCGGCCGCGCGCGCGGTCAACATCGCCGAGATCAAGGTGTCGGGCGAGATGGCCGTGACGATCCTGCGCCGCGCGCTCGACGCGTTTGCGCGTCTCGATACGGTGGCGGCCGCGCAGATCGTCAAGGACGACAAGGAGATCGACATGGAATTCCGCGCGTTCGTGCGCAAGCTCGTGTCGTACATGCAGGAAGATCCGCGCACGATCTCGGTCGGCCTCGATTACCTGTTCATCGCGAAGGCGATCGAACGGATCGGCGACCACGCGAAGAACATCGCCGAATTCATCATCTACATCGTGAAGGGCACGGACGTGCGGCACCAGCCGCGCGACACGCTCGACCGCGAAGCCAACAGTTAACGCGACAACGTACAGGAAGAAAAGAGGTGCCGATGCCCAGCAACATTCTCGTCGTTGAAGATGAGCCCGCGATTTCCGAACTGATCTCGGTGAATCTCCAGCACGCCGGTCATTGCCCGATCCGCGCGTACAACGCCGAACAGGCGCAGAACCTGATCAGCGACGTGCTGCCCGATCTCGTGCTGCTCGACTGGATGCTGCCGGGCAAGTCCGGTATCGCGTTCGCGCGCGACCTGCGCAACAACGAACGGACCAAACACATCCCGATCATCATGCTGACCGCGCGCGGCGACGAGCAGGACAAGGTGCTCGGGCTCGAGATCGGCGCGGACGACTACGTGACGAAGCCGTTCTCGCCGAAGGAACTGATGGCGCGCATCAAGGCCGTGCTGCGCCGTCGTGCGCCGCAGCTGACCGAGGACGTCGTGTCGATCAACGGGCTGCGCCTCGACCCGGCCACGCATCGCGTCGCCGCGCATGCGGAGGGCAGCGAGATCAAGCTCGATCTCGGCCCGACCGAATTCCGCCTGCTGCATTTCTTCATGACGCATCCGGAGCGCGTGCACAGCCGCACGCAACTGCTCGACCAGGTGTGGGGCGACCACGTGTTCGTCGAAGAGCGAACCGTCGACGTGCACATCAAACGATTGCGCGCGGCCTTGAAACCGGCCGGCTGCGATGCGATGATCGAGACCGTGCGCGGCAGCGGCTACCGGCTCGCCAAGCACGCGTAACGTATCCGGACATGCCGTGTGCCACGGCATGCCGTTCATTCTTTCGGACGCTGAATCATGAACATCATCTGGGCGCGCTTTCTGGTGTCGCTCGTGCTGCTCGTGCTGATCGGCGTATTGGTCGGCGTCTTTGCCGGCCCGACCGCGGGCCTCGTGTTCGTGGCCGTGATGCTGATCGCGCAGGGCTTTTTCAGCACCTTCCATACGCAGCGTCTGTGGCGCTTGCTCGATGCGCCCGTCTACGGCGAAGTGCCGAGCGCGCCGGGCATCTGGGGCGAGATTTACTACCGTTTGCACAAGCTCGCGAAGCAGTGGCATGCGCAGGTGCGGCAGGTTGAACAGCAGCATTCGCGCTTCATCCAGGCGATCCAGGCCTCGCCGAACGGCGTCGCGATGCTCGACGACCACGACCAGATCGAGTGGTGCAACGCGATCGCCGAGGTCCATTTCGGTCTCGATGCGAAGCGCGACCTGCGCCAGCACATCACGAACCTGGTGCGTCATCCCGAGTTCGTCCGCTACCTGAATGCGCAGCATTACGACGAGACGCTCGTGATGCGCGGCATGGGCGGCGCGCGGCAGAACGTGCTGGCCGTGCAGGTGTTTCCGTACGGCGAGAACCGCAAGCTGCTGCTAACGCAGGACATCACCGAGCTCGAGCGTACCGACGCGATGCGGCGCGACTTCGTCGCGAACGTGTCGCACGAATTGAAAACGCCGCTCACCGTGCTGTCCGGCTTCCTCGAGACGATGCGCGAGCTGCCGCTGAACGAGGAAGACCGCGCTCGCTATCTCGAGATGATGGAGCAGCAGGCGTCGCGGATGCGGCACATCGTTACCGATCTGCTGGTGCTCGCGAAGCTGGAGGGCGAGAGCAAGCCGCCGGTCGATCATGCGATCGACATGCGCGCCGTGTTCGACCATCTGAAGGAGGACGCGCAGACGCTGTCGAACGGGCATCACGACATCGCGTTCTCGATCGACGAGACGCTCGGCGTCACGGGTGCGCAGACGGAGTTGTTCAGCGCGTTCGCGAATCTCGTCACGAACGCGATCCGTTATACGCCGGACGGCGGCAAGATCGTCGTGTCGTGGCGGCGCGAGGGTGCGCAGGGCGTGTTTTCCGTCACGGACAGCGGCTTCGGCATTCCGGCCGCCGACTTGCCGCGGCTGACCGAGCGCTTCTATCGCGTCGACCGCAGCCGCTCGCGCGATACGGGCGGCACGGGGCTCGGGCTCGCGATCGTCAAGCACGTGCTGCAGCGGCACGATGCGCACCTGTACGTGCAAAGCGAGGAAGGGCGCGGCAGCACGTTCACCGCGCGGTTCCCGGGCTCGCGCATCATCGCGATCCGGCCGGCCGCGTACGAGGCGTGATCGCGTAACGGCATCCGTCGCTCGTTCGGCGAGCAGCGGCACGCCAGGCAAGAAAAAAGCGCAGCCCGCGTATGTGAGCTGCGCTTTTTCATTGGCCGTGCGGCGCGCGATTCGCGCCGCACGGCAGGATCACGAGCAGAACTTCGCGAGCAGCCCGAGCTGCGCGTTGCGGACCGTCTTGCCTGCGCGGCGCCGGCGGTAGTGACCGTCGCTGAGCATCTGCCAGGCCGACTGGTTGTCGCCGAGGCACACCGACAGGCCTTCGGCGATCACGCGCCGCTTGAGCTTGCGCTCGCGGATCGGGAACGCGACTTCGACGCGGCGGAACAGGTTGCGGTCCATCCAGTCGGCGCTCGACAGATAGACGTCCTCGGCACCGCCCGCGTGGAAATAGTAGATCCGGTGGTGCTCGAGGAAGCGGCCGACGATCGAGCGCACCGTGATGTTTTCCGACAGCCCCGGCACGCCGGGCTGCAGCGCGCAGACGCCGCGCACGATCAGGTCGACCTTCACGCCGGCCTGCGACGCTTCGTACAGCGCGGCTATCACCGTCGGCTCCAGCAGCGCGTTCATTTTCGCGACGATGCGTGCGCGCTTGCCGGCACGCGCATTGTCGATCTCCGCGCGGATCGATTCGACGATGCGCGGATGCAGCGTGAACGGCGACTGCCACAGCTCGTGCAGCGTGAGTTCGCCGCCGATCCCGGTCAGTTGCTGGAATACGTGATGGACGTCCTCGCAGATCTTCTGGTCGGCCGTCATCAGCCCGAAGTCGGTGTAGAGGCGCGCCGTGCGCGGGTGGTAGTTGCCGGTGCCGAGGTGCACGTAGCGGCGCAGCGTCGCCTTGCCGGCCTGCACGACGCGCCGCACGATCAGCATCATCTTCGCGTGGCACTTGTGACCGACCACGCCGTACACGACGTGTGCGCCGACGGCTTCGAGCTGCGATGCCCAGTTGATGTTGGTTTCCTCGTCGAAGCGCGCGAGCAGCTCGACGACGACGGTCACTTCCTTGCCGTTGCGCGCGGCTTCCATCAGCGCGTCCATCAGCGGCGAATCGGTGCCGGTGCGGTAGATCGTCTGCTTGATCGCGACGACGCTCGGATCCTTCGCGGCTTGCTGCAGCAGTTCGAGCACGGGCTGGAAGCTCTCGTACGGATGATGCAGCAGGATGTCGCCGTCGTCGATCGCATCGAACATCGTCGGCGCGTTCGCGATCGCGGGCGGAGTCGATGCGGTAAACGGCGCGAACTTCAGGTCGGGGCGGTCGACGAGATCGGGAATCTGCATCAGGCGCACGAGGTTCACGGAACCGGCCACGCGATAGCAGTCCTTGTCGCGGAGTTCGCTTTCCTCGAGCAGCCGCCGCACGATGTGCTGCGGCGTATCGGCCGACACCTCGAGGCGCACCGCGTTGCCGAGATGGCGCGCGGGCAGTTCGCCCTGCAGCGCGACGCGCAGGTTCGTGATTTCGTCTTCGTCGACGAACAGCTCGCTGTTGCGCGTGATGCGGAACTGGTTGCAGCTCTTCACGACGAGTTGCGGGAAGAGTTCGCCGACGAAGCGCTGCATGAACGAGCTCAACAGCACGAAGCCGTGCTCGAAGCCCGACAGCGCGTGCGGCATGCGCACGACGCGCGGCAGCGCGCGCGGCGCCTGCACGATGCCCATCACGGCCTGGCGGCCGAACGCGTCGCGGCCTTCGAGCTCGACGACGAAGTTCAGGCTCTTGTTCAGCACGCGCGGGAACGGGTGGGCCGGATCGAGGCCGATCGGCGTCAGCACGGGCAGCAGTTCGTCGAGGAAGTAGTGTCGTGCCCATTCGAGCTGCTCGTCGTTCCACGAGTCGGTCGCATGGAAGTAGATGCCTTCCTGTTCGAGCGCGGGCAGCACGGTTTCGTGCAGCATCGTGTACTGTCGATGGACGAGCCGTTGCGCGCGTTCGACGACGAGATCGTAAGCATGCTGTAACGACATGCCGTCGGGCGTCAGCGCGCCGGGGTTGTCGCGGATCTGCTCCTGAAGGCCGGCCATCCGGACTTCGAAGAATTCGTCGAGGTTGCTGCTGGTGATGCAGATGAAGCGAAGGCGCTCGAGCAATGGAACTTGCGGATCGGCTGCCTGGGCCAGCACGCGCTCGTTGAAACCGAGGATGCCGAGTTCACGATTGAGAAGCGGGTAGCGGACGGACATCGGCGGAGTAGGGGGTGATTCTGGCGATGATTCGAAAGGACGCTCGGAAACTCTCACGGTACGATGACGTGCTGATGACAGTAATGGTTTTATATCGGCAAATTCTACGCCCTAACCGATTCGTCGCATAAATGTTTCGGCCATATACACTTGAGCAGTATGCATGCCCGTGAAGCGTGGCAATGGCAAGCGTTCCGCGCTTAAAATGTCGCCTTTGATTGATCGCCCTGGGTTGCCGGACCGGCTACCCAGGGCGAACGCGCACGGAGCCCCAATCTGATGGTTACAACTCCCCACTTGCTGGCTGCCGTGGATCTCGGCTCGAACAGCTTCCGGCTGATCGTCGGTCGCGTCGAGGAAACGTCGGCGGGCAGCCAGATCTATCCCGTCGACGCGTTGCGCGAGCCCGTTCGGCTGGCCGCGGGTCTGTCGAGCGACAAGATGCTCGATCGCGCGTCGCAGGAGCGTGGCTGGGAGGCGCTCAAGCGGTTCGGCGAGCGCCTGCGCGATTTCCATCCGGATCGTGTGCGCGCGGTGGCGACCAACACGCTGCGCGTCGCGAAGAACGCGGCCGAATTTCTCGGCGAGGCCGAAGCGGCGCTCGGTTTCCCGATCGAAGTGATCGCGGGCCGCGAAGAAGCGCGGCTGATCTATGCGGGCGCCGCGCACTCGGTGCCGGCGAGCGCCGGCAAGCGGCTCGTCGTCGACATCGGCGGCGGCTCGACCGAATTCATCATCGGCTCGCACTACACGCCGATCGTGATGGAGAGCCTCTATATCGGCTGCGTGAGCCACAGCCGCGCCTTCTTTCCGGCCGGCAACGTCGACGAATACACGATGCGGCAAGCCGAACTCGCGGCCAAGCGCGAGATCCAGATCATTTCGAGCGAGTACAAGAAGGCCGGGTGGGACCAGGCGATCGGATCGTCCGGCACCGCGCGTGCGCTGGCGGAGCTCGTCGAGGCGAACGGCTTCAATGATCCGGGCATCACGCACGGCATTTCGCGCGGCGGCCTCGAGCGCCTGAAGCGCGCGCTGATCAAGTCGGAGAACGTCAACCGGCTGAAGCTGGTCGCGCTGAAGCCCGACCGCGTGCCGGTGCTCGCGGGCGGCCTCGCGATCATGCTCGCGGTGTTCGAGGAGCTCGGCGTCGATTATGTCGATACGACCGACGGTGCGCTGCGTCTCGGCGTGCTGTACGACCTGCTCGGCCGGACGCAGCACGAAGACATGCGCGCGGTGACCGTCGAGGGCTTTACGCGCCGCTATGGCGTCGATCGTGCGCAGGCCGAGCGGATCGGTGCGCTCGCGGCGCGTTTCTACGACGAACTCGACGAAGCCGACGAGGAAGCGCGCGAGGAAGGCCGGATGTTCCTCGGCTGGGCGGCCGCGTTGCACGAGATCGGCCTGTCGATCTCGCACAGTGCGTATCACAAGCATTCGGCCTATATCGCGAGCAACGCGGACATGCCGGGCTTTTCGCGCACGGACCAGGCGCGGCTCGCCGCGCTCGTGCTCGGTCACGCGGGCAAGCTCGGCAAGCTGTCGCAGGCGCGCGAGGTCGAGTGGCCGCTGCTGTTCTGCCTGCGGCTCGCGGCGCTGCTGTGCCGGCGCCGGACCGATGCGGGGTTGCCGGACATTTCCGTTTCGCAGATGAAGAAGGGCGGATATGAAGTGCGCCTGCCGGGCGCATGGGTCGAGCAGAACCCGTTGACCGACTACAGCCTCAGCCAGGAGGCTGCCGAATGGGAAAAGGTCGGTATCCCGTATCGCGTGGTGTATACGGGCGCGTAACAGGCCGATAGCGGGGCCCGGACGGGCTCGCGGGCGGGGCGTGCGGTTGTGGCTTAGGCGTGACGCATGATCGTCCTGACGATTGCTCAGTCCGACGAGCAGACGATCGCGGTCAGGAACGGAAACGCCTGCTTGACGGTTGCGTCGCTGCCGGCCTTGCGCACGGCTTCCTCCACCGCGCCCTTCGTGCCGCGCACCACGACGCCGTAGGCCCAGTCGCCGATCGGCGTGCCGTCGCCCGGACGGAAGATCGGGTCGTTCGCCTGGTAACCGAGCACGACATAGACGCCGAAGCCGTACGCCGTCAGCGAGCGGTTCGTGCGAAATGCGTTGACCGAGTTCGATTCGACGTGCATCGGCTCCGACTGGATGTCGCCGGCGGCGAGCAGCGGCGCGACGAACTTGTGGCCGGTCGAATGGCAGTCGAGCGCGTCGTCGAGCGCCTTGGCGGACGCGGTGCCGGTGGTCGCGAGCGCGAACAGCGATGCGCAGAGGGCGGTCTTGAGAATGTTGTTTTTCATGCGCGGATGCGGGTTGTTCACGCGCATTATCGCGTGTTCCCGGAAGTGTCGCGCGCGGGCTGCGGCGTGCGTGTCGGCAGCCTGCTGACTTGTGGCCGCGATCAGCTGCCTGCGGTTGAAGCGATGCGTCATGGGCGCCGGGATGCGGCAGAGGCCAACGCGTTGTCGCCTGGCCCCTCAATTGATCCCTGCAATGAACCGGATTACCGCGAGCCGGGAAGCCCGGCGATCGGTTCAAGGATCCGGAAACGGAAAAAGGATCCGGAAACGGAAAAAGGGGTTACGGTGATCACCGTAACCCCTTGATTCCTTTGGTCGGAGCGATAGGATTCGAACCTACGACCCTCTGATCCCAAATCAGATGCGCTACCAGGCTGCGCTACGCTCCGACGAGCCAAAGATTGTATCGTCTAATTACTGATCCGGTCAATCACGATATGCGGGTAAATGCCGCGGCGGTGAACCGGTCGCGATTTGCGACAATTCGCACGATGATCGGCCGGCCCGGATACACGTGCGCGCGGCCGCTCGCCGAAGCAAGGAGAACATCATGATGAACCTGATCCTGTGGCGCCACGCCGAAGCCGAAGACTACGCGGCGAGCGATCTCGCGCGCCAGTTGACCGTTCGTGGCCGCAAGGACGCGCAGGCGATGGCCAAATGGCTGCGTGGCCGGCTCGAGTCGAACGCCGTGATCCTCGCGAGCCCGGCGGCCCGCACCGTGCAGACCGTCGAGGCGCTGACCGACCAGTACCGGACCGTCGATGCGCTCGCGCCGGGCGGCGGTGTCGACGACGTGCTGGCGGCGGCCGGCTGGCCGGAAGGCATCGCGCCGACGGTCGTGATCGTCGGGCACCAGCCGACGCTCGGCAGCGTCGCCGCGCAACTGATCGCCGGCAGCGACGACAGCTGGAGCGTCAAGAAGGGCGGAATCGTGTGGCTCGCGAGCCGCACGCGCGACGGCAGCCGGCAGGCCGTGCTGCGGGCGGTATTGACGCCGGAACTGGTGTAAAGCAGGCCTGACGGGGGTTAACGGGATTCATCATACGGCTTCGCAAGCTTTCTGCTAAAGTCAATTCGGCGACACGTCATTGAAAGGACACGGTCGTGCCACATAACGGTCACGGCCGATTACTACATTGGCGGGCATGTCGCCTTATTCCTTACGACCAGGAAAGCCTAATGCGAGAACTGCCGACGCCTACGCTCCCCTTTGCCTCGCTGCCCCTCGACACGTCGCGGCGCCACCTGCCGCGCGCTGCTGAAACCGTTACATCGGAGTACCGCCTGCGTGCCGCGTGGGCCCGCACGGAAGACGAATTGCGCGAAGCGCAGCGCCTGCGTTACAGCGTGTTCGCCGAAGAGATGGGCGCGCAGGTCAGCGGCCCCTCCGGTCTCGACGTCGATCCGTTCGATGCGTACTGCGACCACCTGCTGGTTCGCGATCTCGATACGCTGAAGGTGGTCGGCACGTATCGCGTGCTGCCGCCGCACGAGGCGGCGCGTGTCGGCCGCCTGTACGCCGAGGGCGAATTCGACCTGTCGCGCCTGACGCACCTGCGCGGCAAGATGGTCGAGGTCGGCCGCTCGTGCGTGCACAGCGACTACCGCAGCGGCGCCGTCATCATGGCGCTGTGGGGTGGCCTCGGCGCGTACATGATGCAGAACGGCTACGAGACGATGCTCGGCTGCGCAAGCGTGTCGATGGCCGACGGTGGCCACTATGCTGCAAACCTGTACCAGTCGCTGTCGGCGAGCTCGCTGACGGCGCCCGAGTACCGTGCGTTCCCGCATACGGCACTGCCGGTCGACGAACTGCAGACGGGCGTCGCCGTGGCGCCGCCGCCGCTGATCAAGGGCTACCTGCGTCTCGGCGCAAAGATCTGCGGCGCGCCGGCCTGGGATCCCGATTTCAATTGCGCGGATTTCCTGACGCTGTTCCGTCTGTCCGACATCAACGCGCGCTACGCCCGCCACTTCCTGGGCTGAGCCGTCTGAATCGCGGCGCGCCCGGTTCCGGGCGCACGCAAGCAAACGCCGTCGTGCGGCAGCCTGCCGCGCGACGGCGTTCGTGTATTCGGACAGTGTGCGTGTATCCCGCCCTGTTAATTTCGACGATGCACGGTTCCTGCCGTGCCACCGGATGGCACGTTCGCGAACGGCCCGGGTTCGACGCGGGCCGGACGGCAGGGCGGCTCGCTCAGTGCTTGCGGCGCCAGTCGAGCAGGTGGTGTTCCGCCATCCAGTGGTGGATCATCCCTTCGCCGTCATGGCTGCGCTTGTATTCGCGCGCCTCGAAGTACGACAGCGCGGCCAGCACCATCAGGCCGATGAACAGGCCGATCAGGCCCGCAATTTCCTCAGACGACATGGCAGCCTCCTTTCCACGGCACAGCGCCATGCGTACATAGTAGGACATGCGCGGCGCGACCCCGAAACCGGATTTCCGCTAGACTCGGCGCGGTCCTGGCGCGCGATGGGCGCGCCGATTTCCGGAGCCATACCCGATGACCCGTTTCATGCTGGCCGTGCTGGCCGCAGCGCTTCTCGCGGGCTGCACCAGCGATCCTCGTCAGGCCCGCCGCGGCCACCCGCCGGAAGATCCGGCCGACTATCACGGCGTGCCGACCGACATGACGCCGCCGTCGATGCTCGACGCACCGCCGCCGAAGCCCGTGCAATAACGGTCGGCCTGGCCGGCCGTCAGGCGCGGGCCGCGGGTGCGGCGTGCGCGTCGGCGCCGATGCGCCGCAACAGCCCCGGCAGGTAGCGCGCGAGCGTCGCGCCGCGCGCGGCCATGAACAGCAGCAGCGCGAACCAGAGGCCGTGATTGCCGAACGTGCCGACGGCGGCGAGCGTGGCCGCGATGAAGATCGAGAACGACACGACCATCGCGCGCATCAGCGATTGCGTCTGCGTGGCGCCGATGAACACGCCGTCGAGCAGAAAGCCCCAGACGGACACGATCGGCGAGATCGCGGCCCACGGCAGGTAGCGCAGCGCGACTGCACGGATCTCGGCCTGATCGGTCAGCCGCGCGACGATCCAGCCGCCGCCGGCCCAGTAAGCGAGCGCGAACAGCAGCGCGCCGAGCGCGGACCAGAACAGCGTGACGCGCACGGCTTGCCGGAATGCGCGGCGGTCGCGCGCGCCGGCCGCCGCGCCGACGAGCGCCTCGGCCGCATGCGCGAAGCCGTCGAGGCCGTACGCCATGAAGGTCTGGAAATTCAGCAGCAGCGCGTTCGCCGCGAGCGTCGCGTCGCCCTGTTTCGCGCCGAGGTGCGCGAACCAGCCGAATGCGCCGAGCAGGCACAGCGTGCGCAGGAAGATATCGCGATTGAGCGCGATCAGCCGCTTGAGCGCCACGCGGTCGGCGAGCGCACGCGCGGCGATTGGCACGAGACCGCGCGGCCGTAGCCGCCACAGCATCCACGCGCCGAGCGCGAAGCCGCACGCGTCCGCGGTGGCGGTCGCGGCGCCGATGCCGGCGATGCCCCAGCCGAAGCCGTACACGTAGAGCAGCACGGCGCCGATGTTCACCGCATTGATGAACACCTGCGCGACCAGCGCAAGCCGGACGCGCTGCACGCCGAGCAGGTAACCGAGCACGACGTAGTTCGCGAGCGCGAACGGTGCGCTCCAGATCCGTGCGTGGCTGTACGCGAGCGCCGTCGCGCGGACGGCATCGCTGCCGCCGAGCGCGGTCAGCGCGAACGACAGCAGGGGTACCTGCAGCGCGAGCACCGCGGCACCGAGCGCGAATGCGACGATCAACGCGCGCAGCAGGTTCAGGCGGATGCCGGCATCATCGCCGGCACCGTGCGCCTGCGCGACGAGGCCGGTCGTCCCCATCCGCAGGAAGCCGAAGCCCCAGAACACGAAATTGAAGAACAGCCCGCCGAGCGCGACGCCGCCGAGATACTGCGCGCCGTCGAGGTGGCCGGCGACGGCCGTGTCGACGGCGCCGAGGATCGGCTGGGTCAGGTTCGCCAGGACGATCGGGAAGGCGAGCGCGAGGACGCGCCGATGCGTGACGGTGGCCGAATCAGTGCCGGCCCCGTGAGGTAACGCGGATTCGGACATGGCGGACGCGTCAGGCGCGTTCCTGCACGCAGACCCATGGCGACACGACGACCGCCCACAGCTCCGGGTTGCGCGCCGCGTAGTCGGCCGCGGTTTCGGCCGGCATGCGCGCGACGAGGCCGGCAGACAGCCAGCGCGTGACCTGGTCGGCTTCGTCGCTGGCGATCGCTTCCGCGACGCTGACGAGATCGAGGTCGCGCGCGACGGACAGCAGCTTGCCCTGCGCGAAGAAGCGCTCGAGATCGCACCAGTCGATCTTGGCGGTCTCGCCGAGGAGTTTGGCGTAGAGCGGGCTGTGCGACGCACCCGCGGCGGATTGGCGTTCAGAGGACATCGGTTTTTTGGAAAGACTGCGTGGCGCCACTATAAACCATCCGGCCGGCGGCCCAAGCGGGCGGCGGACGGCTACGCGTCGCGCAGCGCGCGGCGCACGATCTTGCCGGTCGCGGTCATCGGCAGGCTGTCGACGAACGCGATCTCGCGCGGATACTCGTGCGCGGCGAGGCGTGTGCGTACGTGTGCCTGCAGTGCGCTGACGAGCGCATCGTCGCCGACGTGGCCGGGGTTCAGCACGACGAACGCCTTGACGATCTCGGTGCGCGTCGCGTCGGGTACGCCCACGACAGCCGCCATCCGCACCGCCGGATGCGTGAGCAGGCAGTCCTCGATCGGGCCCGGGCCGATCCTGTATCCGGCGCTCGTGATCACGTCGTCGTCGCGGCCGACGAAGCGCACGAAGCCGTCGGCGTCGATCGTGCCCGTATCGCCGGTGAGCAGGTAGTCGCCCGCGAACTTGTCGCGTGTCGCGCCGGGATTGCGCCAGTATTCGAGGAACATCACCGGGTCGGGGCGGCGCACCGCGATGCGGCCTTCGACGCCGGGCGGCAGCGGCGTGCCGTCCGCGTCGACGATCGCGACCACGTGACCGGGCACCGCCTTGCCGATCGCGCCCGGCTGCGCATCGAACAGCGCCGCGCACGACGACAGCACCATGTTGCATTCGGTCTGCCCGTAGAACTCGTTGATCGTCACGCCGAGCGCGTCGCGTCCCCAGGCCGTCAGCTCGGTGCCGAGCGATTCCCCGCCGCTCGCGACCGATTTCAGCGACAGCGCGTAGCGTTCGCGCGGTGCCGCGACGGTACGCATGAGCTTCAGCGCGGTGGGCGGCAGGAACGCGTGGGTCACGCCGTGCCGTGCCATCAGCGCGAACGCCGCGTCGCCGTCGAATTTCTCGAAGCGGCGAGCGAGCACGGGCACGCCGTGATGCCAGGACGGCAGCAGCACGTCGAGCAGGCCGCCGATCCACGCCCAGTCGGCGGGCGTCCAGAACAGGCGTGCGTCGCGCGGGAAGCATTGCTGCGACATCTCGACGCCCGGCAGGTGGCCAAGCAGCACGCGATGCGCGTGCAGCGCGCCTTTCGGTTTGCCGGTTGTGCCGGACGTATAGATGATTACCGCCGGATCGTCGGCGGCCGTATCGGCCGGCACGAAGTCGGGCGTTTCGGCGGCCAGCGCCGCATCGTAGCGCAGCACGCCCGGCGCGTCGGGCGCATCGTCGCCGATGCAGTAGACGGTATGCAGTGCCGGCAGTTGCGCGCGCAGCGGCGCGATTTTCGCGTAGCCGGCCGCGTCGGTGACGAGCGCGGATGCTTCGCTGTTCGCGAGCCGGTATTCGAGCGCATCGACGCCGAACAGCGTGAAGAGCGGCACCGCGATCGCGCCGAGTTTGTACGCGGCGAGATGCGCAATGGCCGTTTCGGGGCCCTGCGCGAGAAAGATGCCGATCCGGTCGCCGCGTCGCAGGCCGGCGCGCAAGAAGCTGTTCGCGAGCCGGTTAGAAGCATTCCTCAGGTCGTCGAACGTGAGTCGAATCACGTCGCCTTGCGCGGTTTCGTGGATCAGCGCGAGGCGCCCGCTGCCGTCGGCCCATTTGTCGCAGACATCCACGCCGATGTTGTAGCGGGCCGGAACGGCCCAGCCGAAGCGGGAGAGCAGGTCGTCGTAGCGGTCGGCGGCGGGCAGCATCGCGGGTCTCCTGGGTGTCGAACGTGGCGTCGGGCGAACGGCTTACATCAGGGTTTCATGCAGACGAATCGACAATGGTGACTGCTGATAGGGAATGTTCGGACTCGTCCAATGGCCACGGCTCAGTGCACGATTCCACAATGACGCATAAGATCACGACACAACAGTGATAGGACCATGGATTTGCTTCTGATTGCTGCGGGGTTCAGCCTGATCGGAATCGGCGTGCTGGTGGCGTTTGCCCGCCACGTCGATCCGCTGTCCGGCCGGTTTACCGGCCGTCTGCGCAAGCGCTGATTCAACCTTCCCGATTTTGCCCGAGACGGCACGCGATGCACACCGGCATCGCGCGCCGGCTGTCGCGCGCTCAGCGCGCGGGCAGGTAGCGTGACGGATCGATCGAGCGGCCGCCGTAGCGCAATTCGAAATGCAGCGCGACGCGATCGCTGTCGCTGTTGCCCATCTCCGCGATCGACTGCCCCTGCGTGACCGACTGGCCTTCCTTCACCAGCAGCGCGCGGTTGTGCGCGTATGCGGTGAGGTAGTCGGCGTTGTGCTTCAGGATGATCAGGTTGCCGTAGCCGCGCAGCCCGTTACCCGCATAGACCACGACGCCCGGCGAGGCCGCGACCACCGGCGTGCCCGGCGAGTTCGCGATATCGATGCCCTTGGATTTCGAGCCGTCGAACGTGCGGACCACATTGCCGGCTGCCGGCCAGACCAGCGAAATGCTCGTGGCCGGCTTGACGGCCGATTCGACCGGCGCCGAAGGCGCGGGGCGGGCGCGGCCCGCGCTGCCGGTGCCGGTGGTCGACGGCGTCGATGCCGTCGTCGTGCCGGGCGGCGGCGCGACGCGCAGCACCTGGCCGACTTCGATCGCGTCGGGGTTCGCCATCTGGTTCCAGCGCACGATGTTTGGTACCGACGTGCGGTTGTCGCGCGCGATCTTGTAGAGCGTATCGCCGCGCTCGACGCGGTAGAACCCGGGGCCGACAGGCGCGGAGCCGCACGCGACGAGCAGGGCGGCGCAGGCGGCTGCGAAGAGTCGCTTCGTTGTTGTTCCGAACATTGAACCTCGCAAAACCCTGCCGCTCATGACGCGGCAGGCAACACAAAACGTCCGATTTTAACGGGTTCGACCCGCGCACCGCAGTTTGGGTCGTTGCCGGGGCCGTCGCACGCCGGTTCGGCGCGCTGCGAATCAGCCGGCGAGCGGGAGGACGCGAATCCGCAACGTGGCCGTTTCGGTCGCGCCGGGTGCGAGCATGCGCAGCCCGAGGCCGTTGTGGATCGCATCCGGCAGGCCGAGCCACGGCTCGACGCAGTAGAAGTCCGAATCCGGCTTTTCGGTCCAGGTCGTGACCGCGTACCACGGGATCGAGCCCGGCACGTCGAGCGCGATCTCGATCGTGCGGCGGCGGCCCGGCATCACGATGCGCGCCGGCGCGGACGGCTCGCCGTCGAGGCAGTGGAAGCGATCGAGGATGTTCGGATCGTCGAGGCTGTAGCGTGCTTCACCGGGTTCGAGCGGGCTGATCGAGCCGTCTGCGCGTTGCTGGCAGATGCGAGTCGGCGGTAGCTCGAGTGTCGTGTCGGCACGTTCGCCGTGCGGCAACGCGAAATAGAAGTGGTGGCCCGCGTAGTAGGGCAGCGGCGTATCGCCGCGATTGGTCGTCGTGAGCGCGACTTCGAGCGTATGCGCGTCGGCCAGCCGGTAGGTCGTTTCGAACCGGAAATCGAACGGGTAGCTCGCGCGCAGCGTGTCGTTCGCGTCGAGCGTCATCGACAAGGCGGCGCCGTCGGCCGACGGGTGCGCGGCGAACGGCAGGTCGCGCGCGAAGCCGTGCATCGGCAAGTCGCGGACCACGCCGACGGCATCGCGCCAGCGCCCGAGTTCGCCGTCGACGCGGTGGCGGCCGAGGAACGGGAACAGCAGCGGATTGCCGCCGCGTACGCGCGCGAGGTTGCTCCAGTCGGCCGTTTCCGGCCAGAAGATGACCGGTTCGCCGTCGACGTGCCATGACAGCAGGCGGCCGCCGAATTGCGGGGCGACCCGGACGAGCGACGGGCCGGCGTGAAGTTCGTGAATGTCGTGTTGCTGGAAGATCGGCATGGCGAATCGGGTTGGGCGGGTGGACGGGACACGGCGCGCTCCATTATCGGGCCGCGGCGGGTCGGGGAAAACCCTTCTCGGGAAATTGCGAGTTTTTAACACTGCCAACGGTCTGGATAATGCCTCTAAACCGGTGATGTTGCCGGGTCATGACACTTCGTGGAGGGGGCCATGGATCTGGCAATGGCAATGGGTATCGCACTGTTCGGCATGTTCACCGGCAGCACGGTATTATTTTTCTATCAGCTCGGCCGCTGACGGCAATTCCTGCCGAAGTCGAAAGGCCCGCCATGCAAATGGCGGGCTTTTTGCTTTCTGCGTGCTTACAAATTGCAAGCGTTTGTGTGCATTGCCGCAATTTCCGGCCAAATGCCTTGGCGCAGTAATCCTGGCTCGGCATAATCGGGGCGCGTTTTTTTCGGACGCGCATCGCGTCGTCCGCCTTTCTTTCCGCTTAATCTTCACTAAAAGGACCGACGCGTGAGTCTCTGGTTTCTGGTATTCCTGAGCGTCCTGCAGGGCGTCACCGAACTCTTCCCCGTCAGCAGCCTTGGCCATACGCTGCTCGTGCCGGCGCTGTTCGGCATGCATATCGACAAGCACGCGCCGCAACTGCTGCCGTTCCTCGTCGCGCTCCATCTCGGCACCGCGCTGGCGCTGCTGTGGTACTTCCGTGCGCGCTGGATCGCGCTGATCGGCGGCTTCTTCGCGCAGCTCGGCGGCCGCAAGAACGACGACGGGCACCTGATGTGGGCGCTGATCATCGGGACGATCCCGACCGGCATCGTCGGGCTGCTCCTCGAGAAGCGCATCGAACGCGTGTTTCACGACCTGCGGATCGTCGCGATCGCGCTGATCGTGAATGGCGTGCTGCTGTGGCTCGGCGATCGCATCCAGCGCAGCCGCGCGCATCAGGCGCCCGAGAAGATGACGTTCAAGCAGGCGTTCTTCGTGGGCCTCGCGCAGATCGGCGCGCTGATTCCGGGCTTCTCGCGCAGCGGGCTGACGATGATCGCCGGCAATGCCGCCGGGTTGACGGCCGAGAAGGCGGCGGAGTTCTCGTTCCTGCTCGGCACGCCGATCATCTTCGCGGCGGGTGTGCTCGAACTGCCGAAGCTGTTCCATGCGCGCGACCAGCTCGCCGATGCGCTGCTCGGCGGCGTGCTGACGGCGATCGCCGCGTACCTGAGCGTGCGGTTCCTGATGCGCTATTTCGAAGGGCGCGGCCGGCTGGCTTCGTTCGGCGTGTATTGCGTGATCGCCGGTGTGTTCTGTCTCGGCTGGTTCATGCTGCATCCGCAGCCGGTTTGATGCCGCGATGGCCGGTTTCGCGTGATGTGACGCGATGATCGGGTATAATTTCGGGCTCGGTTTCATGCCGGGCCCGTTTTGTTTCGGGGTGTTGGGTGGTGCTGTTGCGCTGTTGCCGTTACTCAACGCCTCGTGCCGAATGCGGTCCGCGTCGGGCCGTGTCTTTTCTCCCCGACCGCCCTTAGCTCAGTTGGATAGAGCAACGGCCTTCTAAGCCGTAGGTCACACGTTCGAATCGTGTAGGGCGGGCCAGTCTGATCAAGCTTCTGCGGTTGCCTGCCTCGACGCGCGACTCCGTACTGGAGTTCTATGTAACCTGATTTCATTAATTCGGGGCGAGGACCATGTCGTACACAAGTTTTGAAATGCACGCGCCGCGCTCGGTGGATTTCAGGATCGCGTCTCGATACAGAACCTAGTAACCACTCAGAATCCCTTATGTGACAAGGCCCCGTCGGATTGACAGGGCCTTTGTGTACCGTAGTGTGTCCCAAAGAAAGTGTTCACTCAAGGCAGCAGGGCCTGAAGAATTGCAACGCAGTTCAGCAACCGCCCAAGGTCTTTTTGAATCGTGTCCCACGTCCGTGCGGGATCGACAGCGAAGTATTGATGCGCCAAGAAGTCCCGCATACGCTTCGCATACGTCAGGTTGGTGGACAGATCAGGACCGCATTGCGCTACTTCATTAGGGCAACCGTTCAACAGTGCATGTGTGAGCCTCGGAAGAGCGACACACCTGTTGCATACTCGAAACGCTCGCTCCGTTGCAGCGAATTGGTGACAGAGTACGAGCTTGTTGTACAGAATCATTGCGAAGATCCTCGCGACGCTGAACATATCGACAGATCGCTATCAGCGCATAGAGATTGCGTCGAAACCGCGGCTCAACGTCATTGATCCTGCACGCTCACGTCGCCGGTCTGGGCAATCTTCGTCAGCACTCTTTTCTGATACCCGTACCAGGACAACAGGCATTCCTTGTCACGGCAGTTCTTCTCCCTAAAGTTCCATTGCTTCCGCGTGCGCTCGGTGAATGCCGCCTTGTCGACCACGGCGTCTTTCGCCTGTCGGTAGACAACCGCAAGGTCACGATCGGCGGCCGCGAGATCAGGATCATGGCAGATCAAATATTCGGGAATCGACTTTGCCTTGCTGCAATCGAAGCTCGTCTGCTGCAGCGAAGCATCGGCACCTTGAGATTGTTGAGGCAACGCTGCCGGTGTATCGGATGAAGCGAAATTGGCTGCGGTAGTCGATGTCGTAGCCGCGGGTGCAGGGGAAGATAAAATCGACCGGGAAGTCTCATTTCGACCGTACGGGACAAGTTGGCCGGATATCGCGTCGGTCAACATGGCTCCAAAAATTGAGTCAGGCGTGACACGAAGGGTCTCCGTCTTGAGGATGGCGTCGCCAGACATAAGCTCGGATTTTGCGAACTCACATGGAGCTTCGCAGCTCACACGCGTCGTTATGCTCGAATTGTTCGCGTCCTGCCCCAAAATGATGATGACGAACGTCCCATTCTTGTTGCCAACGTAGCGCATCATGATCAACGGCTTAGTCGCCGTTCCGTTCCGGACATCCTCTTCACTCAAAGCAGGTTCATATCCGTAAGAACCGCTGTCGACCATCGCATAGTTATGTCTCGGCGGGGGCGGCGTACTCGGCGTCGTAACCGCAACGAAAGGTGACGATGCGGACTCCGAAGCCGCGGCGGCAGTCTCACTTGCCGCAGGCACCCGACTTCCTCCATTTTTCTCGCACCCGTACAGAATCAAAACGGCAGCACAGATGCTACCGATTACCCCGATTTCTTTTTTCATGGTCACCCCTGCCGTTTCGTCGATACCCGTTTCCACTTGTTTGAATCTCTTGCGCTGGCCGAATTTGGTGACTTCCATCTCGCCAACGGGTTACCTCGAACGCGAATAGTCGGGGCGGCCCGGATGCTGAGGCATGTGGAAGTCAAACGAATCCGTCTATCCTCAGAGAAGATTCCTTGAATACGAGACCGTCAGCGTAGAGCCCCCTGAGGCACCTTCGACGTCGTGCGACCTGAATGTCGCCAGTTCCAATTGATCCTAATATTGCTACTACATCGGCCGAATGTTAAGACAAGCCGATCAGCAACACTCTAGTAAGAGGATGGCTGCTCCAGCCACAGCGCGGAGACTTCGGGGTGAAAAATGAACGCACAGAAGATGCTCCGGATCGGGGCTTGCTTGCTCATCGGGAGTTCCAGCCTTGCGCACGCTGCCAGTTGGGTAGCGGTAGTCAAATCATCAGACGAAACCGCATCAATCTATGTAGACACGGCGAGCATTAGATTTTCCGGTGCTCGTGCCAAGGCGTGGTTTCTAGAAGACAACATGTACGCGCTGGACGTCCCGGCAGCGTTTCCAGCGACACGATATGTGTCGTCGAAGAAACTATTGGTATTCGACTGTGACCAGCGTATGTGGGCAACCACGCAGGCAGTCTTCTATGACGATCACGCGGGCAGCGGAAAAGTTGTCTGGTCGTGGAGTGCAGGACCGGCACGTCTCCAGTATGTAGAAGTTGTGCCTGACACAATGGGAGAGGCTATGCTAAATGGTGCCTGCTTGCAGCGTCGTAGAGGAAAGTCACCTAGAAGCGCCCCATCCCCGTCAATGTGACGAAGAATGTCCGGTTAATCGGCTCCGCACTGTGCAGTAAGCCCGGCCGGCGACGCCCCTTAAGGCACCTATGTCGACGCCAAACGAACAGACGTAGCGCGCAACACGCAGCAGGCAGAAACACCGCCTCAGGCAGCGCCGTTTCCGGATAATTTGGACGATCTGAAAGCGCGTCTCAAACGACAGTATCCGCACCTTACGGACGCGGAACTGGAGGCGCTCGGTCTGTAGAGATCAACGGGTACGTTGTCCTCCCAAGCTTCATTTTGGATTGCAATGCGTTCACTGCCCCCTTTACGGGGACTTACGAATATCCTCAGCGGCCTTTTCCTTCATCAGGTCACACATATGCCGTGTCATGCGGCGCTCACTCCCCAATGCGCTATCGGCGATCATTTGATCGCACGCTGCTTCAACACGTGCTTGCTGATCATATGCTGCACTTCTTTCTGGTGACATCGTTGCCCCGACGACGATCAACATGGTTACAAAAACGCATGCGATGCCGCACATGATATACATCGCCATTTTCATTGTTTCCCCCTGAATACCCACCTTGATAATGGCGAGCTTTGATAACTGCCGACATGCTGTCGAGCAGTGATCTCCACGCGACGTCTACCGATGCCGCTGCTTTGGTAGACGCGTGGGGCATTTCACTCTAAATGCCCCGCGCGTCGTCACGGCCCGTTCGCATTCGCTTGAACGGTGACCGCCGTCAGTGCCCACACGAGCGCTGCGATCCAGCCGATCACGGACCACCCGAGTAGCACGTTTAGCGCCGTGATCGCGGTTCGGTTGTGGTGATGCCGTCGAAACGCGATGATGGACGGAATGAAGTAAAGCAGGAGCAACACGATGAGGAAGCCGCTGCCGTCGTGAGTTTGTGGCGACGTAATGCTTTCGGCAGCATGTGCGCTCTGCACAACAAAGGATTGATGGTCATGCATGGTGGTCACCCCGTACCTGGACAGTCGCGCGAGACGGCCGCGAACGAAGTCGCGACACCTTGCCGGCCGTTCGTTCGCCCGATGGTTATCTTTGTGGCTTACTGCGCGCCTTAGCCATGCTGCAAGTCGCATGCCACCCGTTGCGTTTACGATGTGGGCATTGCAACCGCACCTCGAAGATGACGAAACGCACTTTGACGAGAGGAAAATGTTTCAAGGTCGAAATGGGCTGGACGCCTCACGAGTCGCGTACTGCCACGTCCCCCGCTGAGAGGCCCTGTCAGCGCGTCAGATGCGCAGCAGGGAACCGACTGCGCGCCGTGCGATTCGATGATCGAATCGGTTGCGAAAGCGAAACCTGCATCCTATAAGGGCGGCACAAAGCCACCGTGCCCGATCAGGACGCCCTGGTATGCTGCTCCAGACGGTCGATACGCTGATCAAGGTCGCACATCTCGAATATCTTCGCGATCTGCGACAGCGCGAAAACGAAGCGCGCGCCATCCTGACTGTCAATTCGGTTCAATCGCATGTCCCGGTAGACGCGCGCCATTTCGCGTCGCACAGCGTCGAGGTTGTGCAGGTTGATTGCGCGGGGGAGGGAGAACGAGGAATCCAGTCGCCGTCTCGCTCACCGCCTGGACGTTTATGGATTTTCGCCGCATAGGACATCCTTTTTGGCGAGGTCACGGCGGCCGTTATCCGGCAACCAGACGATATGAGTCAGGCCTAGTTCGCGCGCAACCGCGTCGAAGTCGTGACCTGAGCCGTTTCTTGTAGCCATTTGGCAAGTGAGTTCTCTTTTATCTTGAGCTGTACCTGCTTTCAGTGCCAGCAGCATCACGACGACAGACAAGACGCGTCGGAAACGGCGGCACGAAACTGCCCGGAAATGACGGTCGAGGCGCGGACGTAGCGGACCGGCTAAACGCGATCCGAAATCGGTAACCGTCCGTCTAGCGCCTCGGTGGCCGGTGTGCGGCAATGCGCTAAAATCGCGCACAGACCCGCAACTGAAGGGGTGCCGCATGTCGAATAACAGAAATCGAGAGGGCTCATGTTCAAGGCAATTGCAGGCATTGCGATCGGGGTCGTTTTTCTCGTGATCGCGGCTTACATCGGATGGTCGACGCGCGAGTTCCTGCAGACTGCGGTCGCCGTGCCTGGCGAGGTGGTCAGCCTCAACGCCGGTGGCAGCCACCCGCAGATCGAGTTCGTGACGAAAACAGGCGAACGCGTGTCTTATCCGCAAGGCGGGATGATCTTTGGTACCAAGGTAGGTGACAAGGTCACCGTCCTGTATCAGCCAGAGGCGCCCGCCCGCACAGCCACGATTGATCGGTTCGGCGCCGTGTGGAACTGGACGTTGATGGCCACGATTTTCGGCATCGGATTCATCTTCTTCGCAGCGATGAATCTTCCGTCAAAAAAATAACAATCTCTGAGAGGATTGGCCGTGTCAATTCTGAGACCAAGCAACTGGAGCTATAAGACGGGTGCGACGGGTGGCGTCAGCATTGAATTCGTCGTCGCGTCGGGCGGGACAATCGTTCTTGCTGACCCCGGTGGAAATGAGACCGATTTTTACTACGGCGGCGTAGGTGTGGGTATCGGTTTCGGCCTTCGCCTCCCGAAGATCAAGCTCCCGAGATTTTCCCTGCCGGAGATCAAGATACCCAAGATCGCCGGGCACGAGGTCGGCGGGGCCGGCTCTCTCAAATCGTTCGACAGTGCGGGGCTCATCTACATGGCGCCGGCGTTCAGCGGCACCGAGTTGACCAAAAGCGATTTTCAGGGCGCTACGGTGTACCTCGACGGCGGCGTCGGCATCGGCTACGGCAAGGCTGGCTCGGCGATGATCCTGGGGGTCAATTCGGCGCAGCTTGCCCTTGGCCTGTCGAATCCGGCGATGACGTGGCTGGCCGAGATCGCGATTGCGCATGCCCCCGCGATTTTGCTGATGGGCGGCACGACGGTTGGCTTGCAGGCGGGCGCCGGCGCCGGCATCCTGGTGGGCTATCTGCATTGACTAGATCAACGGCCGCGTTCCGGATTGCGCCGGGCAGCGGTGCAGTTCGTGTCCCGTTTGCGACGAATGGATGATGAGCTGTACATAGCTGCTCGTCGGTGCGTATGGGGCGAAAAGCAGATCCAGCATTCGTGCGAACAGGTGCAACGTGACATCGCGCAACATGCTTTCATCGAGCGACACGATGATCTCGACACCACGCACGAACGACGGGAACTGACCGTCGAGCGACATCCACTTCCTCGCAGGTTGGTAGTCCAGCCCGGCGATCGCGTCGATGCTGCGTTGAGCGACGATGCTCGCGCGCGGTGCGTGCAGCCGCAAGAAATCCTTGAATGCCTTCAGGCCAGTCTGCGTCAGATCGAACGGATGCAACGACATGCCCGCCACGACTCGCCACAACGCATCGTGCCCACGCGGAAGCGCGCTCGGCAGAGTCGGCCGCGTGAGCAACCGAATGGGGCAAGCCAGCGCGGCGCCTTCATGAACGAGGTCGCTGTCCGGCGCGCCGATCGGTAGCCGCGAAGGTAGTTCTCCATTGGTGGCCGTGACGTCGACGTCAATTTGCGGGTGCTTTACCCGGGCGGTGTTACCTTCCAGCCCGACGAGCGACAGCAGCAGCGGGGCACGTGCATTGCCTGCCGCTGCATCCGGATCCCGGAACGCAGTCCAGTAAGCAATTACAGGATCAGGTTTCCGGCCATGGCTGAACGCGCGGTACGGCAGCACGGTCGTGCGTGAAGCCGCAGCGGAGGAAGGCGCTCCCTTTTCGAGTTCGGACTGCGTCCGATCACCCAGATGAACGGCATCGATCGAGTACACGTCGAGCGGCGTGCCGGTCTCCAGCGGCTCGGGCGTCACGGGGTGCACCCGATCGGTGGTCGTCAGCTGGATGGGCGTGGCGTCTCGCTTGAACAGATTGACGACCGGCGTGCAAAACAGTTTGAACGACGTGACGTCCAGGTCGTGCAGTGCCTGAGCGGCAGCCGATCCCGTTGGCACGTCGCGAATGGCAAGGTGCAACGTAATCCGTCGCGCGTCCGGCGCACGCGAAGCGCGGCGCATTCGCCCCAGGTCAATGTCGACGAAATCGAACTTCTCGGGGAACGCGAAGGACTCGATCAGGGTTTGGAATGCGTCCGACGTGCTGGTCGATTCTTTCGGCAACAGCCGTTCGTTCTCGCCGAAGCCAACGGATTCGATCGGGATTTTTGATAATGCCGCCCACCGGCCCCTTTGATCGACCTCGACAAACGCCGCGCTGGCACGCAACTGAAGCGCGTCGGCAAGCGCGGCGATGCGGGCGCGGTCACCCGCCAAGTGAATACGAACCGCGCCAGACGGGATCGCGCCATCGAACGTCTCGGTAGGCGTTGCGCTTTCGAACGTGATCGAAAGGATGGCGGAAACGTTGGCCGGCAGGCGGACAGCCGCGGGCACCATCGTGGCCGGGGCAAAACGTGCGGAGTGAATCCGTAGCGGCGCCAGCGTGACATCGTAGGTGGTTTGAAACCGGCACGGTGCCGCATTCGCATCGAGCAACGTACCGCGCTGCATCGTGAAGGGCACCGTAAGTTGACCGAACAGGTTGGTCGGATCGAACTGGGCAATTGCGCAGGCGGGCACGGTGCGCAGGTATTGCGGGTACAGCATTTCGAGTAGCGATTCGGTGAACTCGGGGTAGGTGTCCTCGAGCTTCGCGTCGACACGGGCGGCGAGCAGCGCGAACGTCTGGATCATTCGGTCGACGTGCAGATCGCCTTGGCCATTGGCGATGCCTAATCGGGCGCCAATCTTCGGATAGCGTCGCGCAAATTCGGCAACGCCACGCAACAGCAGACCGATCTCGTATTCGTAATGGGGCAGAAGATTATCCATTCACCTTCCGTGCGGCTCCGTCCCCATATTCAAGGTACAAGAAACGCAAAACTTGATCCTTCCCGGGGCAGGCAGTTTAAAATCCCACGACGAATAATATCCTGCCGTTCCGATGCGGGGTTCCGAGGGCGCCATGCAACTGTCAGATATTCCAGGCTTTTTTGGGCTGCAGAGCAATCGCTTGTTCACCATCCAGACGCCAATGAAAGGGCGGTCTGATCTGGTGCTGGTCGATTTTCACGGTACCGAAGGTTTATCTCAAAATTTCGAGTTCCACGTTCGACTCGCTTCTCAAGATTCGAATATCGAACTGAAAAAGCTGATCGGCCAGCCTGTGACGATTACGTTACAGCTCACCGATGCGTTGGCGAGCTCGGAGGAACGGTATTTCCATGGGTACGTGGCCAACTTCACGCACCTCTACCACGACGGCAGCTTCACGCTCTACAG
>Ga0207695_10002849_pt1 | contig 25132 bp, 27 predicted proteins | sample KBSC54metaG_FD_184354 | JGI IMG/M metagenome (GOLD analysis project Ga0207695, IMG submission 184354) | Corn rhizosphere microbial communities from Kellogg Biological Station, Michigan, USA - KBS C5-4 metaG (SPAdes) (version 2) | ecosystem: Host-associated > Plants > Roots > Rhizosphere > Soil...
CGCGCCGCTGACGAGGGCGACGCTCAGGCGCCGCGAGGCGACACGGGACTAGTCCGCTGGCGGTGCTGCGGGCACCCGGATGGTGCCCTCCTGCGCCACGCTGGCGAGCAGCACGCCGTCGCGACTGAACATGCGGCCCAGCGCCAAGCCGCGGCCGCCGATGGCGTTCGGCGACTCCTGCACGTAGAGCAGCCACTCGTCCGCTCGTCCGAAGCGGTGCCACCACATTGCGTGGTCGAGGCTGGCCACCTTGAGACCGGGGGTGCCCCACGGCACGCCGTGTCCGCGCAGCACCGGCTCGAGGATCGAGTAGTCGCTCGCGTAGGCCAGGGCCGCGCGATGCACGGTCGGATCGTCGGGCAGTCGGCCGACCGCCTTCATCCAGACCGCCTGGTGGGCGACCGGTTCGCCCGCGACCTCGAAGTAGATGGGGGAGTCGATGTGCCGCAGGTCGAACGCGCGCCGGTTGGCCCAGAACTGGGCGACCGGGTGATCGATCCCGCGGAGCACCTCGGCGGTGCTGGGCAGCGATTCGGGATCGGGCAGTCCCGTCGGCATCGTCAGCTGGTGGTCGAGCCCCTCGTCTTCGGTCTGGAACGACGCGATCATCGACAGGATCGGCTTGCCGTCCTGGTAGGCCTGCGTGCGCCGTGTGGTGAACGACCGCCCATCGTGGATGCGATCGACCGAGAAGGTGATGGGCTGCTCGGCATTCCCCGGGCGGAGGAAATAGCCGTGCATCGAATGCACGGGCCGGTCGTCGGGAACCGTGCGGATGGCGGCCACCAGCGACTGCGCGAGCACCTGCCCGCCGAACACACGCCCACCCGGAGTCCACTGGCTGGGGCCCGTGAAGATGTCTTCACTGGTGCGGGCCCCGGTGTCGGTGAGGTCGAGTGCCCGGAGAAGTCCCGTCAACGGATCGTCGGACGGATCGTCGGACGGGTCGGTCATGGGTTGTAGTTTAGAAGGCACATGGGCAGCTCCTTCACTCTGGCGGACACCCCCACCCTCGACGACCTCCACGTCTTTCTCGCTCGCGCCGCGCGCATCGAGGAGGGCACGGTACGGCTGATCGCGGGGAGCGGGGTGCTCGCGGTGTACGTCGCGGTGTTCTACCCGCAGGGGCTACTGGACGAGAGCCCGACCGTGCTCGGGCTGCGAACCGTGGCGCTGAGGGATTCCGGCCAGGGTCACGACGTGTTCGACGTGGTCGTCCCGATCCGCTCGTTGCTCGGTCGTCTCGAGATGTCGAAAGAGGCGCGGCAGGCCGACCCCTCCGACTCCGGCCCGGTCTCGATCTCGCTCCCCATGGGCGTGAACACGGTGACCTGGTCGGCGATCTCACCGCCTCGCGGGGGCTGGCGGCCGATCACGGGAACAACGCCCGAGGTGCTCGATGCGGCGGCACGCGCCGGGATCGACGAGGTGGCCAGCGCCGTTCCGGATGCGGTGGGCGAGCAGATCGTGCGCCGCGTGCGCTCCGAGGTGTGGAGCCGCGGCATCCCCGGCCTCGAGCACGTTCCGGCGGGCGCCGCATTCGCCGCGCTCGGTCTCGGTTTCTTGGGCGACGACGAGGTCCGGATGTTCGAGACCGGCCCCTGGACGCGCCTCACCACCCTGCGCGGCCACGTGCTCGTCAAGCGCAAGGCGTGGACCCTGGCGCGCTGAGCCCGTCACATCACAACGTGCCCGCGACCGCACGCCCGGCGACGCGCCCGCTGAACAGGCAGCCGCCCAGGAACGTGCCCTCCAACGCACGGTAGCCATGGACCCCGCCGCCGCCGAACCCGGCGACCTCACCGGCGGCGTAGAGCCCTGGAATCGGGGAGCCCGCGGCATCCAGAACCCGTGACTGCAGATCGGTCTGCAGCCCGCCCAGCGTCTTGCGGGTCACCACGTGCAGCTTCACCGCGATGAGCGGCCGATGGTTGGGGTCGAGGATCTTGTGGGGTTTAGCCACGCGGATCAACCGGTCACCGCGGTACTTGCGCGCGCCGCGGATGGCGGTCACCTGGGCGTCCTTGCTGAAGTCGTTGTCGAGCTCGCGGTCGCGCGCCTCGATCTCGCGACGGATGTTGCCGGCGTCGAGCTTCACGCCGCTGGAGAGTTTGCGCATGCCCGCCAACAGCTCGTCGAGCGTGTCGGCCACCACGAAGTCGGCGCCCTTTTCTTTGAACGCCTCCACCGGGCCGGTCGCCCCCTTGCCGAGCCGTTGCTTGAGCAGCTCGCGGATGCTCTTGCCGGTGAGATCGGGGTTCTGCTCGCTGCCGCTGAGGGCGAACTCCTTCTCGATCATCGATTGGGTGAGCACGAACCAACTGTGGTCGAACCCGGTAGCTCGCAGGTGCTCCAGGGTGCCGAGGGTGTCGAAGCCGGGGAACAGCGGAATGGGCAGGCGCTTGCCGGTGGCGTCGAACCACATGCTCGACGGCCCCGGGAGGATGCGGATGCCGTGCTGCGCCCACACCGGCGCGTAGTTGGTGATGCCCTCGACGTAGTGCCACATCCGGTCGCTGTTCACGTAGTTTGCGCCGGCCTCCTGGCTGATCGCGAGCATGCGCCCGTCGACATGTGCCGGCACGCCGCTGAGCATCTTCTTCGGGGGCGTCCCGAGCCACTCCGGCCAGGCGGCGCGCACCAGCTCGTGGTTGCCCCCGATGCCGCCGCTCGCGACGATCACCGCGCCGGCTCTCAGCGAGAACTCGCCGGTCACATCCCGGTTGCTGGCGGCTCCGCGCGCGGCCGGGTCGTCGGCGAGAACGGACCCGGATGCCCCGACCACCGCTCCCTTGACGACGGTCAGCGCGTCGACCCGATGCCGGAACTTCAGCTCGACCAACCCGGCCTCGACTCCCTCCCGCACCTCCTTGATGAACGGTTCGAGGATGCCGGGTCCGGTACCCCAGGTGATGTGGAACCGCGGAACGGAGTTGCCGTGCCCGGTCGCCGTGTAGCCGCCGCGCTCGGCCCACCCGACGACGGGGAAGAACCGCACGCCCTTGGCATGCAGCCACTCGCGCTTCTCGCCGGCCGCGAACGCCAGGTAGGCCTCCGCCCATTGGCGGCCCCACTCGTCCTCGTCGCGGTCGAACTCGGCGCTGGCGAACCAGTCTTGCCGGGCGAGATCGTGGCTGTCGTTCACGCCCATCCGGCGCTGCTCGGGGGAGTCGACCAGGAACAGCCCGCCGAACGACCACCAGGCCTGGCCGCCGAAGCTCGCCTCGGGTTCCTGCTCGAGCAGGATGACGTGCTTGCCCGCCGCCACCAGCTCGGCCGTCGCCACCAGGCCGGCCAGACCGGCGCCGATCACGATCGCGTCGGCCTCAGGCTTCTTCGTCTCGGCCACTCTGGTTCCCCTCCGAGCATCCTTAGAAGTACTCAGGTTAGCGGGTCAGCCCGCGTTCACCATCGCGTGGGCCGCGCGCTCCAGATAGTCCCAGAGCATCGACTCGTGCAACGGTGACAGCTCGAGCGTATCGACCGCCGCGCGCATGTGGGCCAGCCAGCGGTCGCGGGCGTCCGGGGTGACCGCGAACGGCTGGTGGCGCATCCGGAGGCGGGGGTGCCCGCGCTGCTCGCTGTAGGTGCCCGGTCCGCCCCAGTACTGCTCGAGAAAGCCGGTGAGGCGCTGGATCGCGCCTTCGAGATCGGGTTGTTCCGGATACATCGCCAGCAGTACCGGGTCGTCGGCGACACCCGCGTAGAACGCACGCACCAGCTTCTCGAAGGTGGGCCGCCCGCCGACGGCCTGCCAGAAGCTGCCCCCGACCGGCTCGCCGCCGGCGCCCATGCGCAGGGTGAGGTCGCTCACTTCGAACTCCGAGGAGCCTTGGCGGCCGGTTTCGCCGCGGCAGCCGCACGAGCCCGGGGGACGCCGCCCTCGAACGCGCTGAGGACGACCGAATTCAGCGCGGGCAGGGTGATGCCGAGCTCGTCTTTGCTGCCGGCCCGGGTTTTCACGACCAGCCGGATCACGATCGCCTCGGCCGAGATCGACTCGATGCCCCACACCTCGGGCCGCTCCAGGATCACCGGCTTCCAGTCGGCATCCTGCTGCATGGTCATCGCGGTCTCGAGGATCGCGTTCTGCACGGACTCGACGTCGACGGCGTACGGCACGGCCAGGTCGATGATCACCCGCGCCCAGCCCTGGGACATGTTGCCCAACCGCAGGATCTCGCCGTTGCGCACGTACCAGAGCGTGCCGTTCACGTCGCGCACCTGGGTGATCCGGATGCCGACCTGCTCCACCACGCCCGTCGCGAACCCGGTGTCGACGACGTCGCCGACGCCGAGCTGGTCCTCGCCGACCATCGCCAGACCGTTGAGCACGTCCTTCACGATGTTCTGGGCTCCGAAGCCGAGGCCGGCGCCCAGAGCCGCGGTAATCAGCGAGAAGGCTCCGCTGGCCTCGGGCGAGATGTTGGCGATCACCAGCACGATGGTCACGATCACGATCAGCGTGGTGACCGCGCTGCTCAGCACGCCGCCGAGCGCCTTGGTGCGCTGCACGATCCGAACCGCCGCGACGGGCGAGTCGCGCGCCTCGTCGCGGCTCTGAATGCGTGCCGCCCCGTTCACGACCCGGTTCACCACGCGTCGGATCACAACCTGCAGGATCACCCGGATGACGAACGCCACCACCAGGATGAGCAGCACGCGCACCGGCGTGCCCCACGGCCCCTTGAGGAAGAGGCCGACGCTGTCGAGGAAGTCGTTCCAGGCCGTCACCGCATCAGCCCTGTGAATCGCGCTTCTGCGCCACCAACGCCCGCTCGACGCCCGCCAGGTTCTCGATCACGATCCGGCGCAGCGCCGGGATGCCGGGGTTGGCATCCAGCCACGCCTTCGTCGCGTCGACGAGCTCCTGCGAGACCAGCGCGCCCGGGTAGAACCAGGTCACGAAGGTCTCGGCGATCTTGTAGGTGCGGGTCTTCCACACCGTGGTGAGCGCGTCGAAGTACGGCGCGACCAGGTCATCGAACACCGAGGGGTCGTTGACGTGCCCGTAGCCGAGTCCGATGTGGCGCAGCACCAGGTTCGGGATGCCGGTGTCGTCGCGCGCCGACTCGAACGCGGCCTTCTTGCCGGCCGCGGTCGGGATCGCGGCGCGCGCCGAGGCGGCGGCCTGCTGGCCCTTCGCGGTGTTGTCCTTCTCCAACGCGGCGGCGATCTCGACCTCGCCGGCCTGGCCGACCAGCACGAGGCCCTCGAGCAGCTCCCACGACAGGTCGTCGTCGATCTCGAGACCGTCGAGTTTCACCGAACCGTCGAGCAGTCCGCTGAGGGCCGCGCCGTGCTCGGCGGTCGACGCGATCGCGGCGAAGAACTTCACGAACTGGAACTGCTCGTCGCTGCCGGCTTCGGCATCCTGAGCGAGCGCCCAGAGCCGATCGCCGACCTCGCGGATGGATGCCGCCCGCGACTCCGGCGCGACGTACGCGTGCACGGTCTGCAGCAGCTGCGAGAGCGTGAGCCGGATGGTCGTCGACTCCGACTCGGACGCGATGTGCTCGAGCACCAGCCGCACGTAGTCGCGGGGCGCCACCTCGGCGTCGCGGGTCATGTCCCACAGCGCGCCCCAGATCACGGCGCGCGCGAGCGGGCTCTCGACCGATGACAGCCGGGCGAGCGCGACCGGGAGGCTCTGGGCATCCAGGCGGATCTTGGCGTAGGTCAGATCGTCGTCGTTGAGCAGCACGAGCTCGGGGCGGGTCATGCCCACCAGGTCGGGCACGTCGGTCGAGCCATCGGCGTCGATGTCGAGTTCGAGCCGGTGGGTGCGGACGAGCTTGTCACCCTGCGTGTCGTAGAACCCGATGGCCAGCCGGTGCGGGCGCAGGGTCGGGTACTCGGGCGTGGCCGTCTGCGTGATCCGGAACGCCGTGATGACGCCCGCCTCGTCGGTCTCGATCTCGGGGGTCATGGTGACGACGCCCGCCGTCTCGAGCCAGGCCGCGGCCCAGGCCGTCAGCTCGCGGCCGCTGGTGAGCTCCAGCTCCGCCAGCAGATCCTTCAACTCGGTGTTGCCGTACTCGTACTTCTGGAAGTAGTTGCCGACGCCCGCGAAGAACTCGTCGATGCCGACCCAGGCGGCCAGCTGCTTGAGCACCGATCCGCCCTTGGCGTAGGTGATGCCGTCGAAGTTGACCTGCACGTCTTCGAGGTCGTTGATCGGCGCGACGATCGGATGCGTGGAGGGCAGCTGGTCCTGCTTGTAGGCCCAGCTCTTCTCGGAGGCTTGGAACGTGGTCCATGCCTCCGTCCACTCCGTGGCCTCGGCGGTCGCGATGGTCGATGCCCACTCGGCGAACGACTCGTTCAGCCAGAGGTCGTTCCACCACTTCATGGTGACCAGGTCGCCGAACCACATGTGCGCCAGCTCGTGCAGGATCGTGACGACCCGGCGCTCCCGGATCGCGTCGGTGACCTTCGAGCGGAACACGTAGGTCTCGAGGAACGTGACGGCCCCGGCGTTCTCCATCGCTCCGGCGTTGAACTCGGGCACGAAGAGCTGGTCGTACTTGGCGAAGGGGTACGGGTAGCCGAACTTCTCCTCGTAGTAGGCGAAGCCCTTGCGCGTGATGTCGAAGAGGTAGTCGGCGTCGAGGTACCCGAACAGCGACTTGCGTGCGAACAGTCCGAGCGGGATGACGCGTCCGCTCGAGCTGGTGAGCTCGGATCGTGCAACCTGGTACGGGCCGGCGATGAGGGCCGTGATGTAGCTCGAGATGCGCGGGGTCGCCTCGAACGCCCAGGTGGCAGCGCCCTCCGACGCGGGCGTCGGTTCGGGTGTCGGCGAGTTGCTGATGACCTGCCAGTCGGCGGGCGCAGTCACAGTGAACTGGAACGTCGCCTTCAGGTCGGGCTGCTCGAACACCGCGAACACGCGGCGGCTGTCGGGCACCTCGAACTGCGAGAGGTGGTAGACCTCGCCGTCGACGGGGTCGACGAAGCGGTGCAGGCCCTCTCCGGTGTTGGTGTACGCGAAGTCGGCCACGACGGTGACCGTGTTGTGCTCGGCGAGCCCGTCGAGCTGGATGCGCGCGTTGTCGCTCGCGACGGAAGGGTCGACATCGACGCCGTTGACCGTGATGCTGTGCACCTGCGCCGTCACGGCGTCGAGGAACGTGGTCGTTGCGTCCTGCGCGGTGAAGGTGACCGTGGTCGTCGAGCGGAACGTCTCCGGTCCGGTCGTCAGGTCGAGGTCGATGACGTACGAATCCACGGACAGGATCGCTTTGCGCTCCTGGGCTTCGAGTCGGGTGAGATTCTCTCCGGGCACGCGGCAACTCCTTCAGCTGCGACAGGGGTGGAACGACGGATTGTGTCCGTCGTTCAGCGTATCGCCTGGAGTTCAGACCGCCTGCGGCTCCCTCGTCATCGCGAGAGACAACGGCTGCTCACTCCCGCGATCCTGCGGATCGCGCCCGAGGAACGCCTCCGCATCCTCGATCGCCGCCCGCAGCATCGCCACGAGGAGCGTGTCGGGGTCCTCGATGCACGCCTGCGCGATGCCGAGCGCTGCGGTCCGCACGATCGCGCCGCAGCCGTGGCGCGCGAGGTCGCCCGGCCGGGCGCGCCAATCGGCGAGGTGCGCTCGTGCCCAGGTCGCGGCATCCGGGACCGCGGCGAGCGCGTTCTCGGCGTCGGCCTGCGCACGCGGACGGTTGATGCCCAGCTCGGCCAGCGCGTCGAAGGTGGCGATGATCCCGACCGCCAAGGCACGCTGCCGCTCCATGCTGGCGACCGGCAGAGCCGCGGTGGCAGCACGAAGAGCGACCACCAACCCGAGCCGAAGCTCGTCGCCGCGCAGCTCGATCACACGCGGGATGTCGCCGACCAGTTCGCCGCGGCGGTCGTCGCGCAGGGTGTCGTTGACGGCCCGAGCGAGGGTGGCCAGGGTCGGATCGGTGCAGCTCGGGTGATCGCTCCACCGCTCTCCGGCGAGGAACGAGGCGAACTCCATGAAGCATGCGCCCTTGCGGGCGGAGCGGTGGCGGCCGGCCGACAGCGTCGGAACCAGCTCGGGAATCGCGGTGCTTCGCATGATCGACCTCGCTTGCCTCACGGTGTCACTTCATCATCCTCCGGTGTGTCATCGGCGACAAGTAGTGTCGCGCCCATGGATGCACGCGAACTCTTCCTCCACTCGGACGCCGCACTCCGCTCGGTCGTCGATGCGCTGGCTCCCTCCGACCTCGAACGGGCGGCACCCGCCGAGTGGAGCGCCGGGCACCGCTCGGCATCGCTCACCCTGCGCGACATCGTGCTGCGGCACGCCTACGACGAGGCGTGGATTCCGGACCTGCTCGCGGGCCGCACCACCGACGAGGTGGGCGACCGATGGAAGTCGGTACTCGACAGCGAGGGGAGCCGCGACGACCCGATCGGCACCTACGACGCGCTGCACGACGCGGCGACGGCGGCGATGTCCGCTCCGGACCTGGATCTGGGGATGACCCTGCACTTCAGCTACGGCGACTACCCGTTCAGCGAGGGCATCCTGCATCCCACGTCCTATCGCGCATTCCAGGCGTGGCAGATCGCGCGCCTGGTCGGGTCAGGATTCCACCTCTCGCCCGAGCTGATCGCCGGGCTGAACGAGTTGGTGCTTCCGACTGTCGCCGCCCTGCGCGGCTTCGGGGTCTTCCCGCCCGAGCAGGAGCCGCCGACCGGTGCCGACGATGAGACCCGACTGCTGTGCGCGGTCGGCTACTGGCACGAATAGCCTGGGAGCATGCGCGTCCACATCGGCACCGACCACGCCGGCCTCGACTTCAGCCAGCACCTGCAGCAGCACCTGACCGACGCCGGGCACGAGGTCGTCGACCACGGTCCGAAGACCTTCGACCCGCTGGACGACTACCCGAGCTTCTGCATCAACACTGCGCTCGCGGTGGTGCGCGACCAGGCCGCCGGCATTCAGACGCTGGGCGTGGTGTTCGGCGGATCCGGCAACGGCGAGCAGATCGCCGCCAACAAGGTGAAGGGCGCGCGAGCCGCCCTGGTCTGGAATCACGACACCGCGTTGCTGGCGCGCCAGCACAACGACGCCAACCTGATCGCGATCGGTGCCCGCCAGCACTCGCTCGAGGTGGCCCTCGCGCTGGTCGACGCGTTCCTGGCCGAGCCGTTCAGCGGCGAAGAGCGGCACGCCCGGCGGATCGCCCAGCTCGCCGAATTCGAGGCCACCGGCAAGATCGCCGGCCACGAGATCGACGACTAGGGGGCGCTCATGCCCGAAGGCCACTCCGTCCACCGCATCGCCCGGCAGTTCGAGCGCCATTTCGAGCACACGCCCGTCACGGTGACCTCGCCCCAGGGCCGGTTCGCGGCGGGCGCGGCGCAGCTCGATGGCCATGAGATCGTGCGGTCCGAGGCGGTCGGCAAGCAGATGTTCCTCGAGTTCGATCACGGGCTGTGGCTGCGGGTGCACCTCGGCATCTACGGGGCATGGGACTTCGCGGGCGACATCACCGTCGACGCGACCACGGCATCCGCCAACGGCCGCATGGGTCAGACCAACATGCGCGGCACCGATCTGGCGGCCCATGAGGACTCGCTCGCGTCCATGGGTGCGCCGCGGCTGACGCGCCTGCGCATGAGCGAGCAGGAGAAGCGCGAAGACGACATCGAGAGCTTTCCGCCCGAGCCGATCGGCGCGGTGCGGGTTCGGTTGCTGACCGAGACGGCGGTGGCCGATCTGCGCGGCCCGACCGCCTGCGAGGTCCAGACGCCCGAGCAGGTGGATGCCACGATCGCCAAACTCGGCCCCGACCCGCTGGTCGGCGACCCCGCGGTGGGTGAAGAGCGCTTCGTCGCCGCCGTGCGCAAGAAGCCCACCCCGATCGCCCTGCTGCTGATGGATCAGGCGGTGGTCAGCGGCATCGGCAACGTGTACCGCGCCGAGCTGCTCTTCCGCGCACGGCAGAACCCGTTCACCCCCGGCAAGGAGGTGCGCGAGGAGGTGGTGCGCGAGCTCTGGCGTGACTGGGTAAGGCTGTTGAACATCGGCGTGCAGACCGGGCAGATGCTCACCATGGACGACCTGAGCGACGACGACTACCAGAAGGCGCTCGCCTCGCGCGCCGACCGGCACTGGGTGTATCACCGCACCGGTGAGCCGTGCCGGGTCTGCGGGACGCCGATCATGATGCAAGAGCTGGGCGGCCGCAAGCTGTACTGGTGCCCGATGGATCAGGCATGAGGGGTCGGGCATGAGAAAGACGCCGCGCTACACCGTCACCGATGAGGCCGAGATCAAGCGCCTGATCCGCGAGAACCCGTGGGCGACCTACGTGTCGAACACGGCCGGCGGGCTGGTCGCCTCGCACTATCCGACCCTGCTCGAGGACGACGCGGATGGCATCTCGATCGTCACCCACTTCGGCCGTCCCGATGAGGAGCTGCACGAGGTGCCCCGGCACGAGATGCTCGTGATCATCCAGGGTGCTCATGGCTACATCTCGCCCAACTGGTACGCCGACGACGACTTCATTCCGACCTGGAATCACGTGACAGCGCACCTCTACGGCGTGCCCGAGGTGCTCTCGGAGGAGGAGAACTTCGCCGTACTCGGCAAGCTGGTCGACCACTTCGAGGGCCGGATGCCGCATCCGGTCTCGCTCGATCAGGACGAGGCGACTGCGCGTCGCGTCGCCAAGGGAACGGTCGGACTCCGCATCCGGGTCACCCGCGTCGACGCCCGCCTCAAGTTGAGTCAGAACAAGTCGGATCAGGTGCGCGAGACCATCATCGACGCATTGCAGGGTGACGGTGCCTATGCGCATCCGGCGCTCGCCGCCGAGATGGAACGGATCGAGACGGCGCGGATCGAGACGGAGCGGATCGAGACGGAGCGGATCACGCCGCAGCCATGAGCACCCTGCTGCGCAATGCTCGGCTTTACGACGGCACGCTCGTCGACCTGCTGATCGTCGACGGTCGCGTGAGCTGGTCGAGTGGGGGGCCGAGGGCTTCCCAATCGGAATCACCAGCCGCTACCGCCGCCGACACGCTCGACCTCGATGGCCGCTGGGTCGGGCCTGGCCTGTGGGATTCGCACGTCCACTTCGGCCAGTGGGCGTTGGCGTCGCGCCGATTCGACGTGAGCGCGGCGGCGTCGGCCGCCGAGACAGCCGCCCTGGTGCGCGACGAGGCGGCGCGGCGTCCGCCGGTGCCCGGCACGGTCCTGATCGGTCAGGGTTTTCGTGACGGGCTGTGGCCCGATGTACCGACGCCTGAACTGCTCGATGTCGGAGACATCCCGGTCGCGCTGGTCAGCGGCGACGTCCACTGCATGTGGACCAACGCGGCCGCGCTGCGGCTGCTCGAGATGCCGGCCGAGGCATGGCTGCTCCGTGAGCAGGCTGCCTTCGATCTCAACGTGCGGCTCAGTGCGGTGCCCGACGATCAGCTCGATGCGTGGGCGCTGGACGCGGCAGCGGCAGCCGCATCACGCGGGGTGGTCGGAATCGTCGACCTCGAGATGAGCGGCGCCGTGGCGTCGTGGCGGCGACGGTTCGCCGCGGGATTCCGTGGGCTGCGGGTGCGGGCCGGTGTCTACCCCGACGACCTCGACGCGGTGGCGGCGGACGGCATCCGCACCGGCCTGTCGGTGCCGGGCACCGGCGGCCTGCTGACCGGCGGGCCGTTCAAGCTCTTCACCGACGGGTCGCTCAACACGCGAACCGCCTGGTGCTACGACGACTACCCCGGACTGTCGGGTCCGGATGCGGCGGGCCTCGCCATCCACTCCGCGGGCGAGTTGCTCGACCTGGCGCAGGCGGCGGTCGCGAGAGGACTTCTGCCCGCCATCCATGCGATCGGCGACCGCGCCACGACGCTCGCGCTCGACACGTTCGAAGCGCTCGGCCCGCTTCCGTCACCCGGCGGCAGCATCGAGCACGCGCAACTCGTGGCCGACGTCGACCTCCCTCGATTCGCCGCGCTGGGGGTGCGCGCGAGTGTTCAACCCGAGCACGCCATGGATGACCGCGAGGTGGCCGACCACTACTGGGCCGGGCGCACGGGCCGGGCCTTCGCCTATCGAGCGCTGTGGGAGGCGGGAGCAGAGCTGGCGCTGGGTTCGGACGCGCCCGTCGCGCCGCTGGACCCCTGGGTCACCATCGCGGCCGCGGTGTCACGACGCCGCGACGGTCGTGAGCCGTGGCATCCGGAGCAGGCCCTGCCGATCGACGCGGCCCTGCGCGCATCGTGGGGCGGCCAGGGCGCGCTCGCCGTGGGGAGGCCGGCCGATCTGGTCATCACCGACCGCAACCCCGTAGAGCTGTCAGGTGATGCCGATCAGCTCCGGAGCATGCCCGTTCACGCGACCCTGGTCGCGGGGGAGTGGACCCACGGCCCAGGAAGGCATGGCCGCGGGGCCCACGGCCCATGAACCCACCGGGGCTGAGAACCCGGCGGGTACCGAGTCGGTTGCTTACGCGACCGAAACGGACTGACCGCCCCACGACTGGAACTCGGCGCGGTTCTCCTGCACGTGGTTGGTCCAGCCGATGCCGTTCCACCAGCGGAGCTGGGGGATACCGAGCGGATCGTTGTACCAGCCGGCGGGTGCGGCCGAGGACGTCGGGGTAACGACGGTGCTGCTGTTCATGGGGGAACTCCTGCTGAGAGAGATAAGCCGCTGAGGGGGATTCGGGTTTCGGCTCGGGCTCACAGTAGTACCCCCCGTCCGCGGGGCGCGAGTCCCCCGTATGGGGGACGCCGCGCGCGACTCGGTCAGCGGGTCCAGGGGTCGTCTTCGCGCCGCCACCAGGTGTCGAACGGGGTCACGGGTGCGGCGCGCTTGTGCTCGGTGTCGAGGTAGCGGGCCTCGATGGCCGAGGCCACCGCATCCGGGACCTCGCGGCCCTCGAGATAGTCGTCGATGTCGTGGTAGCTGAGCCCGAGATTGGCCTCATCGGTCTGGCCGGGGTTGTCGTCGAGCAGGTCGGCGGTGGGGGCCTTGAGGTAGAGCCGCTCGGGGGCACCCAGGTGCTCGAGCAGGGCACGTCCCTGTCGCTTGGTGAGTCCGCTGAGCGGCAGGATGTCGGCCCCGCCGTCGCCGAACTTGGTGAAGAAGCCTGTCACGGCTTCGGCTGCATGGTCCGTGCCGACCACCAGCATCCGCCCTTGGCCAGCGATCGCGTACTGCGCGACCATGCGGGCACGCGCTTTCACGTTCCCCTTCGTGAAGTCGAGCATGGGGGCGTCGAACCGGTCGCCGTACTCGGCCTGGAACCCGTCGACGGCGCGCTTGATGTCGAAGATGACCGCCTCGGACGGCCGGATGAAGCTCAGCGCGAGTTGCGCGTCGTCTTCGTCGGCCTGCACCGCGTATGGCAGACGCACGGCGGTGAAACTCGCCTCCCCACCGGATGCGGCCACCCGCTCGACCGCGAGCTGGCACAGTCGGCCGGCCAACGACGAATCCTGGCCGCCGCTGATGCCGAGCACCAGGCCGGATGCGCCGGTGGTGGTCAGGTAATCCACCAGGAATCCGACCCGGCGTTCGATTTCGGCCGCGGGGTCGATGGTGGGCTGCACGTTCAAGGTGGCGATGATCTTCGCTTGAGCGGGACGCATGGCTCAACGCTAGCGAGAGACGCCGGATCCTGCCCCCAGTAGGGGTGAGATTCCGTCGTGATCGGCCCACCCGACCCCCGGGCATCGCTAGCGTTTCGTTCGGGGGAGTAACGAATTCGCGAAAGCGACGAGGTGGGGTGGGGATCGTGAGCGATGTGACGTCTCTTGCCGTGCCGCCGGGCTGGTATCCCGATCGCAACGAGCCGAACCTCGTGCGCTGGTGGGACGGCCAGCAGTGGACCGACCAGACCCACTCGACGGCCCCGGCCGCGGCCGCGTTCGAACAGCCGGTCTCGGCGGCCGCGTTCGGCATCGGCACCGGCGAGCACGCGTCGTCAGCCGAGCAGGCGTCGCCGACGGAGTCCGTGGCTCCGGCTGCCCAGATGGCGGCTGCTGCGCAGGTCTCGCCCGCTGCCCAGATGGCGGCTGCTGCGCAGGTCTCGCCCGCCGCGCAGGTCTCGCCCGCCCCGCAGATCCTTCCCGCTCAAGCCGACCAGATTCCTCCTGGCTGGTATCCGGACAACGCGAATCCCTCGCTCGAGCGCTGGTGGGACGGCCGCGGGTGGACGACGCACCTCCGTTCGCCGGTGGCGGCCCAGCCGTACGCCGCGAATCCGTACGTCGGCCAGGGTGGGTCGTCGATCGCACCCGCCGTCAACTCGCTCGCGACCCGCGGCATGGTGTACAGCCTCATCGCCCTGGTCATCAATCCGCTTCTGATCCTCGGAATCGGTGGTCTGGTCAACGGAATCAGGGCTCTCCGCCGCGTTCCGCAGTTCGCGCCCGAGAACGCGCGACGGGGTCAGGCGATCGCGGCCATCGTCGTCGGAGCCGTCGCCACGGTGGCCTCGGCCGGCCTCGTGGTCGTCGCCGTGCTCATCCCGGTCATGCACGGATTGAATCCTGGCGCGCACGTGTTCGACAAGGTCGGCGTGCAATCGCACCTCGCCTCGGAGCTCTCGGCCAAACATCCCGGGGCGATCAGCAGCGTGTCCTGTCCCGCCGACACGGCGATGCACGAGGGCGACGCCTTCGATTGCGTGGCGACGCTCGCCGACGGTGGCAGCCTTCCGATTCACATCACCATCCACGACAACAGCGGCCAGTACACCTACGACTGGAGGGTGGACTGGAGCGAGGCGACGGCGCCGGCCCCGACCAGTTCGGAGCCCTTCCAGGCCGACCATGCGGGTACCAGCGCGCCCTACACGCTCCTCGACATCGAACGGAATACGGCGGCCGACCTCACCGGCCACTACGGCCTGGACATCAGGAACATCCAATGCGATCCCGACGCCGCGGTCGCGCGCGGCGACCACTTCGAGTGCGTCGTGACATTTACCGACGCCAGCACAGCCCGGATTCAGATCGCCATGTCCGACGGAGTGGACGGCGGCTACAACCTGCTGGTCCTGGACCCGCCCGCTGGGGGAACCGCCGGCGGACCGTCGTCGCCCGCGCCCAGCAGCACCGAAGACCCCAACGCATCCCATACCTGATCCGCTGACCCGCTGTGGCCGCGCTCGGGGGTTAGCCCCACTCGCCGCGGTCGGTCTGCCTGATGTCCCGCCGCGTCCGGCGTCGCCAGGGTGGAACCATGACCGCGACAATGGATTCCGCCATGACGACCCCGCCCCCGACCGCCGCAGCGCCCTCGCCGACCCGGCCGGTGCCCGAACGCCCCCTGTACGTGCGGCTCTGGATGGGTGTGCCGCGCGAGCTCGGCTTCCTGTTCGTCGCCTTCCCGATCGCAACGGTGGGCTTCGTCATCAGCCTGGCTCTGTTCAACACCGGGATCGGCACTCTGGTCACGTTCTTCATCGGCTTGATCGTGCTCATCGCCGGACTGTACGTGGCGCGGGGGTTCGGCACCCTCGAGCTGACCCTGCTGCGCTGGGTCGGTCGTCCCGCCATCACTGCACCCGACTGGCGCGATGGCCAGGGACGTCCCGGCTTCTTCGGCTGGCTGCGCTCTGTGCTCGGCAACGGACACTATTGGCTGTATCTGCTCTGGTTGGGCCTCGTGGACTTCGTCGTGGCGACGGTCAGCTGGTCGGTCATGATCAGCTGGGTGGCGACCGCCTTCGGGGGCGTCACCTTCTGGTTCTGGCAGCTCTTCCTTCCGGTGCCGACCAACCCGGTCTACCCCGCGCACTGGCTGCTCGTTCACCTCGGGCTCCCGGTCGGGGGCGCCGACCCTCGCGCGGTGGACATCGTGGCCTACCTGCTGGTGGGTCTGATCTTCCTGGCGACCTTGCCGTTCATCACTCGTGGGCTGGTCTCGCTGCACTGGCTGGTCGCTCGGGGGATGCTCGGGGCATTCCGCAGCGAAGCGCTCCGTCGCGAGGTGGAGAGCCTGTCGTCGTCGCGCACGGCTGCCGTCGCCGCCGAGGGCACCGCACTGCGCCGACTGGAGCGTGACATCCACGACGGTCCGCAGCAGCGTCTGGTGCGCCTGCAGATGGATCTCGCGGCGGCCGACCGCCAGCTGGATGCCGATCCCTCCGCTGCCCGCACTCTCTTGAACGAGGCGATGCAGCAGTCGAAGGACGCGCTGGAGGAACTGCGCGCCCTCTCCCGTGGATTCGCTCCGCCGCTGTTGCTCGACCGGGGTCTGGTGGCGGCACTGGACTCGATGGCGAGCCGGTCCAGCATCCCGGTGAAGTTCGTCTCCGCAGTCCCCGACGGGACGGCGCTGCCCGCCGAGTTGGAGCGCAACGTGTACTTCCTCGCGGCCGAAGCGGTGACGAATGCCGAGAAGCACTCGCGAGCGAAGAACGTGACCATGCGCGTCTGGGTGCGCTATGAGCCCGACACGGGGCGCAGCTGGCTCGAGTTGACCGTCTCGGATGACGGGGTGGGCGGTGCCACGGCGACTCCAGGTCACGGGATCGCCGGCCTGGAGGAGCGTGCTCATGGCTTGGGTGGAACGCTCACCGTCACCAGTCCGGTCGGCGGGCCGACCGTGATGGTGGCTCAGCTGCCGTTCGTCGGCTCGACGCCTGCTAAGAGCGCCGCGCCCGCCTCCTCGCCGGCGGCCAACGCGCCCGCCCAGACCGCCCCCACCACGACCGCGCGCAAGGGCGCGTCGACTCGAGACGCGTCGACAACGGGCACCCAGCCCGAGCCGACACCGGCGAAGCGGAGCTCCCGGAAGCCGGACGCACCCCAGTCCTAGCCGACGGGCGCTGCCACCTGTGTCGCGCCGCGCCGCGCCCGCGCGGTCGCACGTCGATAGACCGGATTCTTCGGCGTCAGCGAAATCGGCTCCGAGTGGAAAGCATCGCCGGGCGGCGGGAGAAGCCAGTACGTCGCTTGTTCCCTCTGAATCTTCCACCCGTTGTTGTGGACCATGAGGTGGTGATGCCGGCACAGCAGGATGCCGTCGTCGACATCCGTCGAGCCATGGTCGGAGTGCCATTCGTTGATGTGATGGGCTTCTGTCCACGACGGCGGCCGATCGCATCCCGGATGCGCACATCCGCCCCAGATCGCGGCCAGCACGGTGCGTTGGTGGTGACTGAAGCATCGCTGGGTTCTGCCTAGCTTGAGTGCGCGGCCCGCCTGATCGAAGAGGACGGGAACGAGTCCGTCGGCACAGCCGATTCGTGCTGCCGTCGCGACCGAGACGGCGGCACTCTGCCCTTCGAGGTGCGCGATGCCAGCGCGGCGGTCCAGATCGTGGAGGCTGACGTGCACCCGAACGGAGGGCTCCCGGACGCCGAAGACGCTTCCGTCGTCAGCCGCGCACGCGATCCTCACCATCTGCACCAGCGCATCCAGGGCGAGTTGCTCGGTGCTCCGCGGGTCGCGCGCCGTTGCGTCGGCGCGCGCGACCGCGTCAGGGTCGACGAAACGCGGTCCGCCCCGGCGTGGCGACGTGACGGCATCGATCGCATCGACCACCAATGCCGCCGATTCCGGATCGAGCAGTCCGGTCAGTCGGGTCATGCCGTCACCTTGCGGGCTCAGGCGCAGGAACCGCTTGTCGCGCAGACCCGCTTCGCGGTCGGCGACGCCTGCCTCATCCAGCTCGTCACGCAGTTCGCGTGCGCGACGAGCGACCTTCTCCGGGGGCAGCGACGCGACCGTGTCGAGAAGCGAATGAGCCGCATCCGCCAGGTCGTCGGCAGCCACCGTGGGGGATGGGGACCCCAGCCCCGCCGCGATCGCCGCGGCCGCGCCGACCGACACCTGCCCGGCTGATACCTGGGTCGCGACTTCGCCCATCCACGGTGCCGGAGCGCCGATCATGGTGCCGGCGGAGGTGATGGCGCGTGCTTCTGCGCTCGTCGTCCCGGTGACCTGCGACACGAGCGCGTCGGCCGTGCGTGCTCCGGCGCGCTGCGCCAGGCCGTCATAGCCGAGCTCGAGCGACGACCGCCTGGCGACCTCGCCGGCCAATGCGGCCAAGCCTGCGTCCACAACGCGCCGTGCCTGGGCCCATGCGCGCATCGCCTCGATCAATTCCGAATCGGAGGCGTTCGCCGCATCACCGAGGTCGGGGACCTCCAGGTGGCGCATGAGGGCGGTGGGCATGGGGCAATTCTCCCATGTGTCGAACACAAGTGCTAGAGCACTACCCACATCGGTGGAAAGAAATAGAACATAAATATGAGTGGAGGAATGGTTGTCCCCCGAGCAGCCGGCCTCGCTCACCCAGCCTCCTAGGCTTGCCCATGTGACAGGCAAGCGCGTGGTGGTCGCCGACGACTCCGTGCTGCTGCGCGAGGGACTGGTTCGCGTGCTGACCGAGGCCGGCCATGAAGTGGTCGGCGCCTATGGCGATGCCGACGCGCTGCTGGCGGCGGCACCCGGCCTCGCCCCCGACCTCGCCGTGCTCGACGTGCGGATGCCGCCCACCTTTCGCGACGAAGGGGTGCGCGCCGCGATCGCGCTGCGAGCGCTGCTGCCCCGGACCGGCATCCTGCTTCTGTCGCAGTACGTCGAGGTCGCATACGCGCAAGAGCTGCTCGGCTCGGGCAGCGGGGGAGTCGGCTACCTGCTCAAAGACCGTGTCGCCTCACTGGCCGACCTCACGGATGCACTCGACCGGATCGCAGATGGCGGCACCGTGCTCGACCCGGAGGTCGTCGCCCAGCTGATCGGCCGTCGTCACGACCCCCTGGCGACCCTCACCCCGCGCGAGCGCGAGGTCCTTCAGCTCATGGCGGAGGGGCGCACCAACGCCGCGATCGCCGCGCACCTGTTCATCGGCGTGGGCGCGGTCGAGAAGAACGTCACCTCGATCTTCGGCAAGCTGGGCCTCGAAGACTCGGGCGAGGACCATCGGCGCGTGCTGGCGGTGCTCGCCTGGCTGCAGCGCTAGACGCTGTTCTGCGAGGGTGCCGTTCCCGCGAGTCGGGACGCGAGGTCGGCGCCGACCTGTTCCGCCCGGGCCAGCTCGCCGGCGTCGAGCGTGTTGTCGTGCACCAGGAAGCTCTGCTCCTCGCCGACCGGCTCGCCTCCGGCGCGGCGGAGGGCCTTCTGGATGTGGGTGGCCGCCGAGCCGCTGAGCAGACGCGACGCGTCGACGCGGGTGTCGAAGGCGAGGAAGCGTCCCACCGGGCCGGTCAGCGCCTCGATCCATTCGCGGATCCCGATGCCGGGTGCTCCGGGCTCGAGGGAGAGGTGACGGTCCGGATCGCGCGTCCAGGCCGCCGCTTCATCGCGAGTCTGCGGGCGGCTCATCCCGTGCACGTGAGTGGGTCCTCCCACCAGCACGACGTCGGCGGTCGGGAACGACGTGCCTGCGTGATTGACGTTGACGACCGTCGCCGTCACGCTCGACCCCATGCCGCGCGCGAGGGCCTCGGCGATCTGTCGAGTGGCTCCGAACATCGACTCGTACACGATGACTGCGTCCATGACGGCAGCCTGGTCGCTCCGGCACGGCGCGGGCAGGGTCGTTGGTCCTTCGACGTCCGGGCCTCCCGGCGAAATCCACTGGCGTCGGCTGGGAGCCGGGCCTATCGTCGAAGCATGGTCGACTTGGATGAAGACGGCGATGAGTTCGACATCGATCTGCTCGAGAACGAGTTCTTCGAGCAGTACATGAGCCCCGACGATCAGCAGCTGTCGGACCCCGACAGCGACGATGACGACGCCGTGCCGGTCACCGAGCACTCGACACTCGATGCGGTGCGCACGCTCTTCGAAGACCGTCTCACCGAGGCGCAGCTCGAGGAGCTCGCCGAGGACCTCGACCTGACCTCGACCACGTGGATGAACATCGACGAGTACCGCGCCGCGAACAGCGACATCGAGATCGACGACGCGTTCGGCGACTTCGACGACGGCGAAGACGGGGAAGACGACTAACGCATCCTGCGGCTCAGCAGGGCCTCGCGTCGAGCGGAGAAGTCACGCTGCACGTGGCGGGCAGTGGAGTCGCGTCGGCGTGCTCCAGTCGGCGGTGCGCTCGATCTCGTGCGCGGCCATCGGTTCGCCGCAGAGCGGGCAGCGTGGAACGAGTGATTCCGCATCCGGCACCCGCTCGCCCCGCGGGCCCGGCCCGAGCGGCGGCGGGCCGAGATAGGGGATGAGGGTGCGGTTGAGGCGGTCCCACCACCGCGTTCTGTCACTCACATTAGTTAGTGTACTAACTATTCGTGCACTATGGTGAAAGGATGCCGACCGTCGCAGCAGACCCTCTCGCTCTCGACCGCCAGGTCTGCTTCGCTCTCGTCACCACCGCGCGCCGCGTGGTCGGCGTCTACGGCCCGGTGCTCGAACCGCTGGGGCTCACGCATCCTCAGTACCTGGTGATGCTCGCACTCTGGGACGTCGGCCCGCGCCGGGTCCGCGAACTGGCGGACGCGCTCTACCTGGAGCCCGCCACCCTCAGCCCCTTGCTCAAACGCCTCGAGTCGGCCGGTCTGATCGAGCGACGCCGCGATCCGGATGACGACCGCGCCCTGGCCGTCTCCCTCACGACCGCTGGGGCCGCCCTGCGCGAGCGGGCACTCGCCGTTCCCGGGCAGATCATGGAGCGACTGGGCGTCGGCGTCGCCGAGCTCGAGCGCATGCGGGACGCGCTGAATGGCATCCTCGCGGCAACGAGTGAGGCCGCGCACTAGGGGAGCAGGGCGACCGGACTCACTCGACCCGACGCACGTGACTCGGGCTCAGTCGATTCCGACGCGCGAGCTGCGGCGCTCGATCATCACGACGTCGCGCCATCGGCCGGCATAGGGGCCGTAGCCCATCTTGCCGACGCGCTCGCGGGTGCCGACCGTGCGGAATCCGAGTTCGCGGTGCAAGGCCAGGCTCGGCTCGTTCTCGGGGAACACGCCTGATTGCACCGTCCAGACGTTCGCCGCCTCCGCGGCATCCAGGAAGGCGTCGAGCAGCACCCGGCCGACCCCGTGCCCGCGCGCCGCCTCGGCCACGTACACCGAGTGCTCGAGCACGCCCTCGTATACGCACCGCGACGAGACCCGGCTCGCGGCCGCCCATCCGACGATGCGGCCGTCTTCGACCGCGACCAGGCGCGGGTGGGCCACCTTCCCGTGGTCGAAGTCCTCCCAGCTCGGAGGCGAGGCTTCGAAGGTGGCGTTGCCGGTCGCGATGCCCTCGCGGTAGATGCGTTCGACATCCGGCCAGTCGGCTGCGGTCATGTCGCGGACGGTGATGGTCATGGTTGCGCACCTTCCTGGTCGGGAGCGGGAGCACGAGTCTGCCTCGGAGCGAGTGCCGCGACAAGAGCACATCCGGCCACTCCTCCCACGAGTTGCGCCACGATGAAGCCGGCCGCCGAGATCGGGTCGATCCCGGCGAAGGTGTTGCTGAGCGTCCGCCCCAGCGTGATCGCCGGGTTCGCGAAGCTGGTCGAGCTGGTGAACAGATAGGCGGCGCCGACGTACGCCGCGACGGCGGCCGGCGCCAGGCGTTCGCGTCCGAAGCGGGCGAGAACGAACACGACCATCACGAGGCCAGCCGTTGCGATGACTTCAGCCAGCGCGTGCGCCGGCGACAGGCGGTGGGTCGTGCTGATCACGACCGGGGGATGCCCGAACATCAGATTCGCCAGGATCACACCGGCCGCGCATCCGGCGACCTGCGCAGCGGCGTAGCCGGGCACCTCGCGCCGCGGGCGCCGCGCGAGGATCGCGTCGACCATCGAGATGACGGGGTTGAGATGGGCACCGCTCACCGGGGCGAGCACGGCGATCAGGACGAACAGGGCGAGGGCGGTGGCGAACGCGTTCTCGGTGAGCTGGAGGCCGACATCGTGCGGCGACAGGGTCTGGGCCGCGATGCCGGAGCCGACGACGGCCGCGGCAAGGACCACGCAGCCGATGAACTCGGCCAGCAGGCGTCGTCGCAGGCCGACCGCGGGCGAGCCGACCATGGCGACTAGACCGTCGTCAGCAGGGCCGCGACGCCGTCGAGCGCACCGGGAACGAGCCGGTAGTACGCCCAGGTGCCGCGCTTCGAGCGGGTGAGGTAGCCGGCATCCACCAGGATCTTCAGGTGGTGCGAGACGGTGGACTGCTGGAGGCCGAGCGGCTCCGTCAGGTCGCAGACGCAGGCTTCGGCGTCGGCGTGGGCGGCCACCATCGAGAGGATGCGCAGCCGCGCCGGGTCGGCGAGGGCGCGCAGCGAGGAGGCCAGGCTGACGGCATTGCTCTGGTCGATGACCTCACCGGTCAGCGGCGAGCAGCACGCCGTCACGTCGCGCACGGGCAGCAGTTCCATGAGGGTCATGCCCCGATTGTGGCATATAGATTGACAAACGTCGATGTATTGGCGACCCTTAGATCGACATCCATCAATGTTCCGGAAAGGCGCTGCCCGTGGCCGAGAAGCCGATGATCCTGTTCGTCTGCGTGCACAACGCCGGCCGCTCGCAGATGGCCGCGGGCTACGCCCAGGCGCTCGGCGGCGACCGGGTCGAGATCCGTTCAGCGGGGTCCGAGCCGGCCGATCAGATCAACCCGAACGCGATCGCGGTCATGGCCGAAGAGGGTATCGACATCGCGGGCAACGCGCCCAAGATCCTGACCACGGATGCGGTGCGCGAGAGCGACGTCGTCATCACGATGGGCTGCGGAGACACCTGCCCGATCTTCCCCGGCAAGCGCTACGAGGACTGGGAGCTCACCGATCCGGCCGGCCAACCGATCGACGTCGTGCGCGAGGTGCGCGACGACATCAAGGCCCGCGTCGAGGCGTTGCTCGCCGAGATCGCGCCGGTCGCGTAGCGGCTGCCGACCTGCTTCACGCGACGAGGGGAGGTGCACAGATGACCGGATGCTGCGAAGACGGCTGCTGCGGCGGCTCCTGCTGCTAGTCGGCAGTCACTGAACGAGGCCTCGAGTTGCTAGCGCTCGGGGTCTGGGGACAGACTCCCGGTCATGCGACGGTTTCGGGTGGCGATGCCCGCGCGGCTGAGTGCCGACGAGAAGGAGGCGCGGGAGCTTCAGAACCTCGTCATCGAGCTCGCGGCGAAGACCGGCTTGGATGTCAGGGTCGTCGACGACCCGAACAGCCTCGACGGCTTCGACGGCTTCGTCGTCCCCGGTGGCGGCGACATCGATCCGTGGTTGTACGGAAAGACCGCCGAGCCCGGGGAGGTGTACGACGTGAACCCCGCGCAGGATGCGCTCGACCTCGAGGTTCTCGACTACGCGGCCGCCCATGGCACACCGCTGCTCGCGATCTGCCGCGGAGCCCAGCTGCTGAACGTGCAGCGCGGCGGAACGTTGCACGTCGACCTCGGCCCGAGGGATGTCGTCCACCTGCCGGCCGACGACCGGCACGACGACATCCGCGACATCTTCGTGTGGCACGAGGTCGCACTCGCGCCGGAGTCCCCGCTCGCGACCGTTACCGGCTCGACCCGGCTGCGGGTCGCATCCGGTCACCACCAGGGAATCGACGCGCTCGGCGAGGGTCTCACCGTCGTCGCGACCTCGGATGACGGGCTGGTCGAGGCGGTTGCGAGCGATCGACCGGGCGAATGGTTCCTCGGCGTGCAGTGGCATCCCGAGATTGCCGACGGCGACCCGACGGGCGAGGAGGCGCCGTTCGTACTGTTGCGGGAGGCGCTGGAGGCGAACTCGGATTCAGAGTCAGGGAGGGGATGACGGGAATCGAACCCGCGTAATCAGTTTGGAAGACTGAGGCTCTACCATTGAGCTACATCCCCGGAGGGCGGCAGAAGCCGCATCTCGCCGGGCGAGTCTACCGGAACGCGCCGGCGCTCAGGACGCGACCGCGAGCTCCGCCTCATCCGAGTCGATCCGGACGGCGACGCACACGTGCGCCTCTTCCCACGCCATCGCGAAGAACACGCTCGTCTCGATGGGGCCGGTCTCGCCGCAGTCGAGGCAGCGCGGCTCGAACGCTCGCAGCTCCATGATCTCGATATCTGCCATGGCTTCAGTCTGCGCGCGAGCGCCGACATTGGCTCGGAGGCACGCGGGGATGCGGACCAGTTAGACTTCGGGGGGCCTTTTTCGAACAGCAGAGTTCGGGCCACGCACGATCCGGGGCGTAGCTCAGCTTGGTAGAGCGCCCGCTTTGGGAGCGGGAGGCCGCAGGTTCAAATCCTGTCGCCCCGACATTGCCCAGCCTCACCCCTCAGACTCATGAATCACCACGATTAGAACTACGGAGACACCCATGGTCACGACGACCGTCGAGAAGCTCAGCCCGACCCGCGTGAAGCTCAACATCACCGTCACGCCCGACGAGCTCAAGCCGAGCATCGACCACGCCTACCAGCACATCGCCGAAGACGTGAACATCCCGGGCTTCCGCAAGGGCAAGGTGCCGCCGCCCATCATCGACCAGCGCGTCGGCCGTGCTGAGGTGCTCAACCACGCGGTCAACGAGGGCCTCGACAAGTTCTACCGCGACGCCGCCGAGGCCGAGAAGGTGCGTCCGCTCGGTCGCCCCTCCGCCGACATCACGAAGTGGCCGAGCGTCGACGACTTCAGCGGCGACCTCGAGGTCTCGGTCGAGGTCGACACCCGGCCCGAGTTCGACATCCCGAACTACGACGGCCTGAAGCTCGAGGTCGATCCGATCACGGTCAGCCCGGATGACGTCGAGAACGAGCTCGAGAACCTGCGCAGCCGCTTCGGCACCCTGGTCACCGTCGACCGCCCGGCCCGCCAGGGGGACTTCGTGCAGCTCGACCTCACCGCCACCATCGGCGGCGAAGAGGTGGACACCGCCAGCAACATCTCCTACGAGCTCGGCTCGGGCGAACTGATCGAGGGCATCGACGAGGCGCTCGACACGCTGACCGCCGGCGAGTCCACCACCTTCGAGGCCCCGCTTCTGGGCGGAGACCACGAGGGCGAGAACGCCCAGATCTCGGTCACCGTTCTCGCCGTCAAGGAGCGCGAGCTTCCAGCCGCCGACGACGACTTCGCTCAGATCGCCAGCCAGTTCGACACGATCGGCGAGCTCCGCAGCGACCTGCGCGAGCAGCTCGCCAAGTCGAAGGAGTTCGGCCAGGGCGTCGAGGCTCGCGACAAGATCGTCGACGAGCTGCTGAAGAAGGTCGACATCCCGGTTCCGC
>Ga0207695_10002850_pt1 | contig 25132 bp, 24 predicted proteins | sample KBSC54metaG_FD_184354 | JGI IMG/M metagenome (GOLD analysis project Ga0207695, IMG submission 184354) | Corn rhizosphere microbial communities from Kellogg Biological Station, Michigan, USA - KBS C5-4 metaG (SPAdes) (version 2) | ecosystem: Host-associated > Plants > Roots > Rhizosphere > Soil...
GGAGGACCAGATGGAGGAAGGGGCCCGGCGCCTGGCGCGGGCCTGGGCCGCCCATCGCCGGCCGGCGGGGCGAAAGTCCCCCCCGCGCCGCCGGCGCACCGCCTTGCGCTGAGGGCGCGAGGCCGCACATTGCCACGCGACGCCCGACCCGCCGGCAGAGGAGATGTCCCATGAGCGAAACGACCAGCGACTTCATGGTGAAACGCCTGCAGGCGTGGGGCGTTCGACGCCTGTACGGCTATCCGGGTGACGGAATCAACGGGTTCATGGGCGCGGTCGCGCGCGCGGGCGACGGGATGCAGTTCATCCAGACCCGGCACGAGGAGATGGCGGCGTTCATGGCGTGCGCGCACGCGAAGTTCACGGGCGAGGTCGGCGTCTGCCTGGCCACGTCGGGCCCGGGCGCCATCCACCTGCTGAACGGCCTTTACGACGCGGCCATGGATCATCAGCCGGTGCTGGCGATCGTGGGCCAGTCGTCGCGCATGGCCATGGGCGGCAGCTACCAGCAAGAGGTGGATCTGCACACGCTGTTCAAGGATGTGGCGTGCGAGTACGTGCAGACCGCATCGCACCCCGCCCAGGTGCGCCACCTGATCGACCGGGCCATCCGCATCGCCAAGGTGCGCCGTTCGGTCACCTGCCTGATCCTGCCCAACGATCTGCAAGAGCTTCCCTACGAGGAGCCGCCCCGCAAGCACGCGACCATTCACAGCGGCGTCGGCCACGCCAGCCCGCGCGTGCTGCCCAGCGACGCCGATCTGGAACGCGCCGCCGCTGTGCTGAACGCCTGCGAGCGCGTGGCCATCCTGGTGGGCGCGGGCGCGCTGGGCGCCGCCGAGGAGGTCACGGCGGTCGCCGAGCGGCTGGGCGCGGGGGTGGCGAAGGCGCTGCTGGGCAAGGCCGTGCTGCCCGACGCCCTGCCCTTCGTCACCGGCCCCATCGGCCTGCTCGGTTCGGAGCCCAGCTGGGAGATGACGTCCCACTGCGACGGTCTGCTGGTCGTGGGGTCCAGCTTCCCCTACTCCGAGTTCCTTCCCAAGGAGGGTCAGGCCCGCGGCGTCCAGATCGACCTCGACGGCCGCATGCTGAGCCTGCGCTACCCGATGGAGGTGAACCTGGCCGGCGACAGCGTCGAGACGCTGCGCGCGCTGCTGCCCCGCCTGAAGCAGAAGACCGACCGCTCCTGGCGCGACACCATCGAGAAGAACGTGGCGAAGTGGTGGAAGACGCTGGAGGAGCGCGCCCTGGTGGTGGCCAAGCCGATCAACCCGCAGCGGGTGTTCTGGGAGCTGTCCCCGCGGCTGCCTGACCGGTGCATCCTGGCCGCCGACTCGGGCTCGACGGCGGGCTGGTTCGCCCGCGATCTGAAGCTCCGCCCCGGCATGATGGCGTCGCTGTCCGGCAACCTGGCTACCATGGGCCCGGGCGTGCCGTATGCGATCGCCGCCAAGTTCGCCTTCCCCGACCGCGTCGCCATCGCCCTGGTGGGCGACGGCGCCATGCAGATGAACGGCACGGGCGAGCTGGTCACCATCGCGAAGTACTGGCGCGAATGGGCCGACCCGCGCCTCATCGTGCTGGTGCTGAACAACCGCGACCTGAACATGGTGACCTGGGAACAGCGGGTGATGGCGGGGGATCCAAAGTTCCCCGCCTCGCAGGACATCCCCGACTTTCCTTACGCCGAGCACGCCGTGCGGCTGGGGCTGGCCGGGCTGCGGGTCGACGACCCTGACCAGCTGGGGGCGGCCTGGGATCGGGCGCTGTCGGCGGACCGACCGTTCGTGCTGGAGGCCGTCGTCGATCCGAACGTCCCCACGCTGCCGCCGCACATCACGTTGCAGCAGGCGCGCGCCTTCATGTCGTCGATGCTGAAAGGCGACCCCGACCGGTGGGGCGCCATCAAGCAAACGCTCAAGGACCAGCTGAAGGGCTGAATTGGCCTCGCGAACCGCCGGAGCCTATAAGCGGCGCGAGGATCGCTCCGCCGTGCCGAGAAAGAAGTCGCCCTCACCGGAACCGGCTACGGATGTCGCGCCTCGGGCCCACGCGCCGGACGCCGTCTCGCCGCAGCTGGCGACGCTGGTCGCCGAGCCGCCGGATGGCGCGGAGTGGGTGCACGAGACGAAGTTCGACGGCTTCCGGGTCCTGTGCCGCATCGAGCACGGCCACGCCACGCTGTTCACGCGCTCGGGCCAGGACTGGACGGCGCACTTTCCCCCCGTGGCCCAGGCGGCAGGCGCGCTGCCGGTCAAGACGGCCTGGCTGGACGGCGAGGTGACGGTCGTGCTCGGCGACGGCCGCAGCAGCTTCGGAGCGCTGCAGAACCGCGGCGACACGCGCGACGGCCGGCAGCTGGTCTACTTCGTGTTCGACCTGCTTCATCGAGACGGGCACGATCTGCGCCCCTTGTCGCTGGAGGCCCGCAAGCGCGCGCTGGCCGCGCTGTTGCCGCAGCCGCAGGGCAAACCAGCCTCCGGGCCCCTGCGCTACGTCGAGCACATCGAAGGCACGGGCGCGGGGGCCGACTTCTTCGCGCGCGCCTGCCGTGAAGGCCTGGAAGGGATCGTCTCCAAGCGCCGGGATCGACCTTATCTGTCGGGCCGCAGCCTCGACTGGTTGAAGACGAAGTGCATGAAGCGGCAAGAGTTCGTGATCGGCGGCTTCACCGAGCCCAAGGGCGGCCGGGAGAGCCTGGGGGCGCTGCTGGTGGGCGTCTACGAGGGCGAGCGCCTGCGCTACGCGGGCAAGGTGGGCACCGGCTTCGGGCAGGCGGCAGCCGCCGATCTCCGCCGCCGGCTGGAAGCGCTGGAGCGGGCCACCCCGCCTTTCGCGGACCCGGTGAAGCCGTTGCCGCGCGACGTGCACTGGGCCACGCCCAAGCTGCTGGCCGAGATCTCCTTCACCGAGATGACGTCCGACGGCAAGCTGCGCCACCCCTCATTCAAGGGTCTGCGGGACGACAAGCCGGCCCGGGACGTGGTACGCGAGGAGCCCGCAGCCAGGCCGCGGACTCCTCGTCGCCCCGGTCGCTGAGAAAGCGGGGCCTCAGCTCGTAGCGCCGCGCTTGCGCGCGCGCTCGTCCGACGTGGGCCACTGACTCGTCGCCAGCTGGCCGGCCAGGCGTTTGCCCAGCACCGACGCCGCCGCCACGGCCGCCGCCGTCGAGACCTTGATCAGTCCCGTGCGGACGGGGTGCGAAGGCGACGCGGGATGGATCGCCTCGGCCACCCGCTTCCGGGCGTCGTCGAACCATTCGCCCGTCGCCACGCCCGCGGGCAGCAGGGACAGCAGGCGGCCCGGAACCGGCTTGCGCGACCGCGAGCGCCACCACCAGATGCCCAGCCCCAGCGCGGCCAGCGCCACCGTCCCGGCCGCGATCGGCCTGGCGTGTTTGCGCACCTGGTTCTGAACTTGCCCGGGGATGTCGAAGATCCGGTGCCGGCGCCGGTCCAGCTCGCTGGCGACGTCGGTCAGGTGGTTGCGGATGTTCTCGATGTCGTTCTCCAGCTGGGCGGCCGTCTCCGGCGCGGCCGTCTCCGGCGTCGCGGTCCCGTTGGTTTGAAGCGCCGTCTCCTCGGCCCCTGGCGAGGTCATGCCAACCGTTCTTTCGTCCATCGCGCGTCCTCCTTCAAGGTCCGGCGCGTCCGCTCGAGCGGCGCGCGCATGATCATCTTCCAACCCGACAGGCCCATGACCACCGCCAGCACCAGCGTCAGGCCGCTGGCCAGCAGGCCGGCGCCCCAGGCCGGCATGGTGCGGGCCAGCGCCAGCACACCGGTGACCAGCAGCAGGTTCAACGTCAGGAAGCCCGCCAGCGCGGCGATGCCCAGCCGCCCGGCCGCGGCGACCTCCTGGTGCAGATCCTCGCGCAGCTCGACCTTGGCGAGCTCGATCTCCTTCTTCACCAGCGCCCCCGCCTGCGTGGCCAGCTCCGCCATCAGGGCGGTCGTCGAGGCGCTCTGCAGCTCCGGCTGGCGCTGCGTCTTCCCCAGGCTGGCCACCGCCGCCCCGGCGGGCGGCTCGGCCTTGGCGAACGGCATCGGAACCCTCGGCCTTTCGTGATTCGCTTCCTTCTCGGACATGACTGCGTCTCCCTTCTCATCGATGGTCGATTCCAGCAGCTGCCTGTCGCCGCGAAGCGCGCGATCCAGCTGCATCAGCTCGCGATACAGGACCTGCCAATCGTCGAAGTCCGCCTCCAGCTTCCCCAGCGCCTCCCCCATCTCGCCCACGCGCGCCAGCAAGCGTGCCGACCCGCGGTGCGCCACCGGATCGACAGCGAAGACCTTCCAGACCTCCTTGATCTGCTTCTCCAGATCCTGGGGGCCGGGGTGCTGCGTCTGCAGCCCCTCGGTCATCGTGGCCACCTCGGCGACCAGACCGTGCGCGCGCGCGACCTGCGGAGCGGGCCCCTCCAGCAGCGCGCCGCTCGTGTAGAACGATATGGCCAGGCCGGGCGACCGGAAGTGCTCGAGACGCTCCGGCACGAACTTGCGGAAAGCCTGGCCGCCGAACCAACCGAGCAGGCGCGTCGGGGCGCTGACCCACCACCCTGCCCTGGCCGCCCGCAGCGCGAAGCCATGGCGGTTCAGCGTGTCGACGATGACGGCCGCCGCCCGGTGGTACTGGTCGGCCTCGGTGACCAGCGGCACGTCGGCGCTGGTCCTGCGCCGGAGCACCGCCCCCAGCCGCATCACGGGCACCGAGACGAACATGATCAGGAAGGCCGCCGCCAGCCCCACCGTGATGGGAAAGCCGCGCAGCAGCCGTTTCAGCACGGATTCCTTGGCCAGCGCCGCCGGCCCGCGCGCGGTGACGGCGATGCCCATCGCCAGTGGCACCAGCAGCGCCAGGCCCAGCCAGACCAGCCGCACCACCCAGGAGGGGATCCAGTGCGGCAACGGCACGAAGGCGAGCACCAGCGCCGCGAGGCGCGGGGCGATCACGCCGCCCAGCAACAGCGGCCACGCCACCGCAGCGCCCACCAGACCCGAAAGGAAAGTCTGTTCGGTGGAGGTGGTCCGACCGAACAGCGCGCGCACGGCCCAGCCGAAGATCGCGTTCAAGATCTTTCCGGCCGACTTCGTCAGCAGCCCCAGTAGCGCCTGCAGGATTCCCACGGTGGCAGGGCGCTGAGGCAAGCGACATGCCACAGACCGGCCCAGGGGGCGCCCGACAGGCCCGCCACCAGAGCCCTGGCCCCCCTGAGCGGCAGCGCGCGGCGGTTACGTGGCGGGCGCCGCCGTTACCGCGGGGCCCCGCCCGCGCGCCGGGCGGGGGCCGTCCAGACCGGCCTGAACATGACCGCGATCCGGGGCGCCGCGTGCGCCACCTTGGGGATCGCGTGCTGCCAGGTCCGCTGGCAGGTGCCGCCCATGACGAACAGGTCACCGGGGCCGAGCGAGAAGGCGAGCGATCGTCCTCCCCCGCGCGGACGGAGCAAGAGACGGCGCGGGCCCCCCAGCGAGACGGTGGCTACCAGGGCCTCGGGAAGCTCCCGCGCGATGGTGTCGCCGTGCCAGGCCACGCTGTCGCTGCCCGTCCGGTAATATCCCAGGCTGACGCGCGCGAAGTCCGTGGCGTAGCGGGCGCCCAGCACGGCCCGCATCTGGTCTATCAGCGGGTGGCTCGGACCGTCGGCGGGCAGCGCCGCGACCAGACGGGGCACGGCCACGAGCCGTTCGTACATGACCCGCGTCTCCTCGCGCCACGCCGTCGTCTCCTCGAGCGCCACCCGCAACGCCTCCTGGCCGGTGACCCAGGAGGGGACGTGCTCGACCCAGGCGCCCTGCTCCAGGACGACGCGCCGCCCGCGCCCGAACGCGTCCTGATCGAGCGCCGGCGGCCCGCGGTCGACCGCCGGCGGCGTCAGAGCGAACATCAATTGCTGCACCGGATGCGCCGGCATCCATCGAGGCTAGCAGCAATGCCGTTCACTCGAGCGCCAGGACGCCAGGTCAGCGTCTTGGCGTCCTCGCCTCCTGGCGTTTCACACACCGGGTTTCGGCTAGCAGGCCCGGACGCGCGCCACCGCTGCGACGCTGGCGCCTCCCGGCGCGTCGGCCAGACTCATCAGCGCCCCATGCCGGTCCGCACCAAACGCTGGAACGACGCCGCCGCGCCGGACGACGGATTCCGCCTGCTCGTCTGCCGGATTCGCCCGCGCGGCGTGGCCCGGGCCGCCGAGACCTGGGACGCCTGGTGGCCGGACCTGGGGCCCAGCCGCCCGCTGCTGGACGCGTACCACGGCAAGGCGCGGGAGACGCCGCTGCCCTGGGCCGAATACGTGCCGCGCTATCTCGCCGAGATGCAGGGCGCCGGGCAGCTATGGCGCATCCGCGACCTCGCCCGCCGGTCGGCCGCGGGCGAGACGATCACGCTGCTGTGTTCGGCCGCTTGCACCGATCCCGACCGCTGTCACCGGACGTTGCTGGCGGCGCTGATCGCGCCCGCCACGGCCCGCGGCCGCCGCGCGTAGGGGCGGGCCGCCCCCTCGACTCAGAACTCGATGACGGTGCGGATGGACGCGCCTGCGTGCATCAGGTCGAAGGCCTCGTTGATGCGGGCCAGCGGCAGCTTGTGCGTGATCAAGCTGTCGACGTCGATCTTCCCGTCCATGTACCAGTCGACGATGCGCGGGACGTCCGTCCTCCCGCGCGCGCCGCCGAACGCGGAGCCCTTCCAGACGCGCCCGGTGACCAGCTGAAACGGCCGCGTCGCGATCTCCTTGCCGGCGCCGGCGACGCCGATGATCACGCTGACGCCCCACCCGCGGTGGCAACACTCCAGCGCCTGCCGCATCAACGTGACGTCGCCGACGCACTCGAAGCTGTAGTCCGCCCCGCCGCCGGTCAGCTCGATCAGATGCGGCACCAGCTCGCTGCCCGCGTCCTTCGCGTTCACGAAGTGCGTGAGGCCCAGCTGGCGCGCCAGCGCCTCGCGCGCCGGGTTGACGTCGACGCCGATGATCTTGTCGGCGCCCACCATGCGCGCCCCTTGCACGACGTTCAACCCGATGCCGCCCAGGCCGAACACCACGACGTTGGCGCCGGGCTCGACCTTGGCCGTGTAGATGACGGCGCCGATGCCGGTCGTCACCCCGCAGCCGATGTAGCAGATCTTGTCGAAGGGGGCGTCGGGACGGACCTTCGCCAGGGCGATCTCGGGCAGCACCGTGTGCTGCGCGAACGTGGAGCAGCCCATGTAGTGATGAATCTTCTCGCCCCCCAGCGAGAAGCGGCTGGTCCCGTCGGGCATCACGCCCTTGCCCTGCGTGGCCCGGATGGCCGTGCACAGGTTCGTCTTGCGGCTGAGGCACGACTTGCACGCGCGACACTCGGGCGTGTACAGCGGTATCACGTGGTCGCCCACCGCGACGGACGTGACCCCGGGGCCGACGTCGACCACGACGCCGGCGCCCTCGTGCCCGAAGATGACGGGGAACAGCCCCTCGGGATCGGCGCCGGAGCGGGTGAATTCGTCGGTGTGGCAGACGCCGCTCGCCTTCACCTCGATCAGCACCTCCCCCGCCTTCGGCCCTTCCAGCTCCACCTCCTCCACGGTCAGGGGCTTTCCCACGGCGTGGGCAACAGCAGCGCGCGTCTTCATCCGGTCCTCCTCGCGCGCATGCTAGCGGTCCGCCGGGGCCGCCTCAACGGGCCCCGGCGCTCACCTCAGCGGCCAACGGCCTCAATGATTGAAGACGTGCACGCGGCGGTGCAGGCCGAAGCGCGCGTCGACACTGACGGGCCAGGGTTCCGGCACGCCGGCCAGCGCCAGCACGGCGCCCAGGAGGCCGAAGTTCTTCGTGAAGTTCACCATCTGGGCGGCGCGCGCGGCGCCTTCTTCCTTCCAGTACGCGTGCATGATGAAGGTGACCGGCACCAGGAACAGCACCGACGCGGCGATGCCGACCTTGGGAACCAGCCCCAGCAGCAGGGACAGACCCGCGATCATCAGCAGCACGCCGCCGATGATGACGGCCGCCTCCGGAGAGGGAACGCCGTGCGAATGCGCGTAGCGCGCCAGCATGGTCGTGGCGGTGAAGTGGTGAAAGCCGCTGAACAGGAAGTAGCTGCCCAGGAGGACTCGACCCGCAACGAATAGTTCTTTCATGACTTTCTCCTTGAACCTTCACGGTACGGTGAAGTGCCCACGTTGGTGTGCACGGCCCATGCCGTGACCGCGCGCGGCCACCCTTCACCCGCGCGACGTCACGACGTAACGGATTGGTTCCCTCCGTTACCCCCGCATCCCCCCGTCAGCGCAAACCGCGCATGACAGAGCGGAACCCGGGCAGATTTTGCGCCTTTCGCGGTCTGGCACATGGCCTGCACACCGCCCTTTCGTCGACGAACGCTTCTGCGCAGGACGACTCGACGCTCGGTGGGCTGGCCGTGGAGCGAGCGAGTCTCGATGACCCGGCCGGCTGCTTCCCCTAGACAAGGATGACTAACATGAAGACCCTCACCCGCGTTACCAGCCTCGGCGCGACGGTTCTCTTCCTCGCGGGAGCCGCGGCCTGCAACGTCCACGACAACACCATCAACATCCCGAACGCGACGATCAACGCGACCGCTGACGCGAACGCCACCAACGTCTCCGCCACCCAGCAGGTCGCCGTCACCGTGACGGCGCAGAACGTCTACCTGTGCGATCCCGCGACGACGCCGCCGCCAGAGCACGCCAACGACGCCGGCCACATCAACGTCTATCTCGACGACGTGGATTCGACGCCGCTGCTTACGACCGCGCAGACGATGTTCAACGTCACCATCCCGGCGGGCACCAGCGCCGGCCCGCACAAGCTGCTCTGCCGCTTCCACAAGCACGACGGCACGCCGACCTCGACCGTGGCGACCGTCGACATCACCGTCGCCGCGTCCGTGGGCGCCGACGGCGGGGTCGACGTCACCGTCGGGGTGGATGCGAACGTGACGACCACGACCGGCGCAGGCGGCGCCGGGGGCTCGACCGGCGCCGGTGGCGCGGGCGGCTGAGCTCGTCCGCTCGCCACGACATAGCTGACTTCCAGCTTGCTGCCGGGGGCCCTTTCTAGGAAAGGGCCCCCGCGCTCGTTGCGGGCCTGCCGACCGCGATTTGACTCCCCTGGCAACGAGCGCATCATTGTCGCGTGCGAGGCCTGGGTACCCGTCATGGGCGATGCGTGGACGGCGGCGCAATGCGGAGACTCGCGTCCGTGGCGCTCGCGCTGGCGGTCAGCGCCGCGGGCGGCGCACGGGCGGAGATCGCGCCGCCCGCGCCGCGTCCCCTCTCGTCGCTCGAATCGCCGCCACCTGCCCCGACCGAGAAGCCGGAGCCGCCGGGCACCCCGCAAGACTCACCGGCCCCGGTCGCTCCCGCGGCCGCCGAGACGCCCGCCGAGCCGCCGCCGCCCGCGCCGGTGCCGTCGGCCCCTCGCCCGGACGCGGCGCCGCCGCCCCCCGCGGCTGCCGCGCCCGCGCCGATGGCCCCTCCCGCAGAGTTTTCGCTGTCGGGCCTGCCCCCCTTGCAGGTGCATGCCTTCGCCAGCCAGGGCGTCATCAAGAGCACGAAGAACAACTATCTCGTCAGGCACTCCACGCGCGGCAGCTTCGAGTTGACGGAGGCGGCGATCAACTTCACGCAGCAGCTGACGGACCGGTTGCGCACGGGACTGCAGCTGTTCACCAGCCAGATCGGCGGTGTGGGTGATTTCCGCGTACAGGCCGACTGGTACTACATCGACTATCGCGCCGCGGACTGGCTGGGAATTCGCGCCGGACGAACCAAGGTCCCCTTCGGCCTCTACAACGAGATCAACGACATCGACGCCGCGCGCGTGCCGATCCTGCTGCCCCAGGCGGTCTACCCCCTGTTGAGCCGCGACCTGTTGCTCGCCCAGACCGGCATCGAACTCTACGGGTACCTGAACCTCGACCGCGGCGGAGGACTGGAGTACCGCGGCTACGGGGGAACCCTCTATGCGCCGCCCCCGACCCCAACCGCCGGGACGACCGTGACCGATTTCAGCATCCCCTACACGGCCGGTGGCCGACTGATGTGGGAGACGCCCCTCGAGGGACTTCGTCTGGGGGGCAGCTACCTGAGGCTCCGGGCGAACGCGGCCGCGACGATCACCCCAACCGATCCCGCGATGTCGTCGACCATGTTGTCGCAGCGACTGGTGTTCGACCTCTGGATGGCGTCGGCCGAATACGCGCGTGACGACCTGCTGCTGGCCGCCGAGTTCGGCAGGTGGGTGGGCCGGCTGGACACCACCACCCAACCGGCCATGCAGGCGTCGACCGTCTCCACGATCGAGGAGACCGACACGCGCTACTACGGCATGGCCGCCTACCGCCTGGCGCGCTGGTTGATGCCCGGCGTGTACTACGGCGGACTTTTCCATGACCGCGCGGGCCTCGTCGGACGGCAGCGCCATCAGCACGACATCGCCGCGACCTTGCGGTTCGACGTCAACTCGTTCTGGATCTTCAAGCTCGAGGGCCACTACATGCTCGGCACCGGCGATCTGACCGGCGACCTGAACGGCGGGGCGACGACCGACACGCTGGCCGATCGCTGGTTCGTCTTCCTCGCCAAGACCACCGCCTACTTCTGAAAGACGCATGCCGACCTCCCCCTCACGCTCCACCAACCGCCGCCCGGCCTCGGCCCGGCTAGCGGCGGGCGTCGTGGTGGTCGCGCTGGCGCTGGTGGCGTTCACCACCGGTCTCGCCGCGCTTGGCAGCGCGCAGGCGGCGTCGCCTGCCTTTCACGTCATCGTCAATCCAGCGAACCCGGCCACCCAGGTCGAGCGCGCCTTCGTGGCGCAGGCCTTCCTGAAGAAGGTGCGCCGCTGGCCCGACGGCCAGACCATCTTGCCGGTCGATCTCACCCGCGACTCGGCGGTACGGCGGCAGTGGAGCCTCGACTTGCTGGGCCGCTCGGTCGACGCGGTGAAGAATTACTGGCAGCAGCTGATCTTCGCGGGCCGCGATCTGCCGCCCCCGGAACTGCCGTCGGAGAGCGACGTGGTGACCTATGTCCTGCACAACCCGGGCGCGATCGGCTACGTCTCCGGCGCGGCGCCGCTTCGTGGGGCCAAGGTGCTGGGGTTCCAGTAAGACGCGAGCCCTGCATGCCGCCGAGCTAGATCATGCGCCCCTCCCTGCGCTCCAAGCTGCTCGCGATCGTCGGTACGGCCGCCGGCGCCTTCCTGGTCCTGATCGTCAGCAGCATGGTGATCGCGCAGCGGGCGGACGTGCAGCTGGCCAACGTGCGCGATCGCTTCCTGCCCAAGCTGGAGGTGGGCCCGGTCCTGACCCAGGAGTTCGAGCACCTGCGGCGCAGCATCGAGGACGCGGTGGCCGCCCGGGATGCCGATGCGCTGGCGGCGACCCACACCGCCCTGGATGAGTTCCTGGCGAAGCTGGCCGCGGCCCCCCGCGCCATCGATCCGGCGGCGGCGGCGGCGGTGCGCTCGGCCGTCGAGGAGTACTACGGCCTGGCGACCGACGTGGCCCGCCGGCTGATCGCCGGGGAGAGCGGGGAGCAGCTGCTGGCGGCGATGACCGCGATGCAGGCCAGCCAGGCCCGCGCGGTGGAGCGACTGCGCGTGGCGGTCTCGTTCAATCGCGACGAGCTGATGGGCGCGTTCGCCAAGGCGACGCGGGCCGAGATCACGGCGGCGCGCGTTCGCCTGGGCATCAGCGTCGCCTGCCTGGCGCTGGTGGTGCTGCTGTCTTACGGTCTGGGCCGCGGCGTGCTGCGCGCGCTGCGCGAGCTGAACAGCGGCCTGGACCGCTTCGGGCGGGGTGAGTTCGGGCGCGCCATCCCGATCGTGGCGGACGACGAGCTGGGGGACGTGGCCAGGCAGGCCAACGCCATGGCGCAGAGCCTGCAGCGCTTCGCCGACGAGCGCGACCGCAACGACTGGCTGAAAGGCGCCCTGGTGGGGATGGCCCACGACCTGCGGGGCGAGCTGTCGTCGACGGAGGTGGCCCGGCGCGCCACCACGTTCCTGGCCGGCTACCTGCGTGCCCCCGCGGCCGCGCTGTACTACGCGGGCGCACGCACCGACGGGACGCTGCGGCTGCTGGGCCAGCACGCCCTGGGGGGCACCGACGGACCCGAGCCGGCGCCGGGGTTCCGCCCCGGCGAAGGCCTGGTCGGTCAGGCGGCGCTGCGCACCGACATCACGATCATCGACGACCCGCCACCCCAGTACCTGCGGGTCCGCTCCGGGCTGGGCGAGGCCCCCCCGCGCGCCATCGCGCTGCTGCCGCTCGTCCACCTGGGTCGCGTGAACGGCGTGCTCGAGCTGGCGATGTTCTCCCCCTGGTCCGAGCGGCTGACCGAGGTGCTGCTGTCGTTGCGCGAGAGCCTGGTGATCGCCATCGAGGTGGCGCTGGCCCGCGAGGCGATGAGCCGGCTGCTGGGCGAGACCCAGCGGCAGACGGTGCGGCTGACCGAGCAGGAAGAGGAGCTGCGCGCCAACAACGAGGTCCTGGCCACGCAGCAGGAAGAGCTGCGGAACATCAACCGCGATCTGGTCGATCAGGCGGCCCAGCTGGAGGCGCAGCGGCGCGATCTGGAGCGCAGCAACACCGAGCTGGACGAGGCGCGCCGAAAGCTGGAGCAGAAGGCGGCCGAGCTGACGACCGTTAGCGCCTACAAGTCGCAGTTCCTCACGAACATGTCACACGAGCTGCGCACGCCCCTCAACAGCATGCTGTTGCTCTCGAACCTGCTCGCGGCGAACGAGCAGAACAACCTGACGCCCAAGCAGGTCGAGTTCGCCTCCACCATCAACCTGGCGGGCAAGGATCTGCTGTCCCTGATCAACCAGGTCCTGGACCTGGCGAAGATCGAGGCGGGCAAGCACGATCTGAACGTCGGCGCCGTCCCGCTGGCCCCCGTGGTGGCGAATCTGCGCCGGATGTTCGGGCCGCTGGCGCGTGACAAGAAGCTGGACTTCTCGGTCGAGCTGGATCCCGGGCTGCCGGCCGAGATCACCTCCGATCGCCAGCGCATCGAGCAGATCCTGAAGAACCTGATCGCGAACGCGATCAAGTTCACCGAGCGCGGCAACGTCGCCGTGCGCATCGCCCCGCCCGATCCCAGCTTTCGCCCGCAGCGCGCGGAGCTGCTGGCCAGACCGGCCGTCGCCTTCTCCGTCACCGACACGGGACTCGGCATCGCGGAGGCCGACCAGCGCCGGATCTTCGCGCCCTTCGAACAGGTCGACGGCACGCCGGACCGCCGCTACGGCGGCACCGGTCTGGGGCTCAGCATCTCGCGCGAGCTGGCGGCCCTGCTGGGGGGCGAGATTCAGCTGAAGAGCGCGCTCGGTCGGGGCAGCACCTTCACCTGCGTCATCCCCGTCGAGTACGCCGGGCCCGGCGCGCAGACGGAGGGCATCGCGAACACGCCGGTCGGCCCTGTGGCAGCCTCGCGGGCCGCGGCGCCCCTGCCGCCGGCGCCGGCACGCCCGGGGGCCGCCATCCCACCGTTGCTGATCATCGAGGACGATCCCCTCTTCGCCGACACCCTGCGCGCCGTGGTGCAGGCGCAGGGGTTCGACTGCCTGCTGGCGCCGGACGCCGAGACGGGTCTGCGCCTGGCGCGCGAGCGTCGCCCCACCGGCATCCTGCTGGACGTCAAGCTGCCCGACATGGACGGCTGGCGGGTCATGGAGCAGCTGCGGGCCGACCGAGCGACCGCGAGCATCCCCGTGCACTTCGTGTCGGCCACCGACGCGCCCGCGCGGGGCCTGGCCCTGGGAGCGGTGGGGTTCCTGACCAAGCCCGCGAGCGAGCAAGAGCTGCAGCGCGCGGTGGCCACGCTGGTGGCCGGCCGCCTGGAGGGGAACACGCGGGTGTTGATCGTGGAGGACGACGAGCTGGCCGGCCAGACGCTGGCGAAGGTGCTGGCCGACGAGCAGGTCGAGGCCCGGCACGCCACGCGCGGCCTGGAGGCCCTGGAGGTGCTGGAGCACGAGCAGTTCGGTTGCATCATCCTCGACCTGGCCCTGCCCGACATGGACGGCCTCGAATTCCTGCAGCGCTTGCGCGAGCGCTACGGCACGGGCATGCCCGCCATCGTCATCTACACGGCCCGCGCCCTGACCCGTGTCGAGATCGATGCGCTGGAAGCGTACGCCGAGGCCGTGGTGCTGAAGGACGGCGCGTCGAACGAGCGGGTGCTGGACGAGGTCAAGCTGTTCGTCGACCGGGTGAAACATGGCGGGGGCGCCAGACGCGCCCGCGGCGCGCTGCTGCCGGGCCTGCCCGACGTCCACATCGAGGACAAGACGATCCTGGTCGTCGACGACGACATGCGGACCGCCTACGCGCTGTCGGCGCTGCTGCGCAGCAAGGGCGCCGAGGTGCTGGTGGCCGACAACGGCAAGGACGCGCTGGCCACCCTGGAGCGCCGGCCCGACGTCGACGCCGTGTTGATGGACCTGATCCTGCCCGAGATGAACGGCTACCAGGCGATCGAGCGTATCCGCCTGGACAGCCGCTTCCGGAGCCTGCCCGTCATCGCCCTGACCGCGCGGGCGATGACCGGTGAGGCGTTCCAGGCCGCCGGCGCGGACGCGTATCTGCCGAAGCCCGTCGATCCCGAGCGGCTGCTGGCGCTGCTGCATACCCGCTTCCACACGGAAGCCGCTTCCTGACCGGATCTTTCGTGAACAGCTTGCCCAAACAGCTTCCGTGAACAGCTTGTCCGCGCCCCGCACAGGAGAGGCCGTCCCATGAGCAAGGAGACTCGAACCGACATCGACGGCGCGCTTCGACCGTCGGTGCTGATCGTCGACGACGTCGAGGCCAACCTGGTGGCCCTGGAGGCGCTGCTGGAGAGCGTCCCCTGCGAGGTGGTGCGCGCCAGCTCCGGGAACGAGGCGTTGCGACAGCTCCTGCGCCGGCCGTACGCGGTCATGCTGCTGGACGTGCAGATGCCCGACATGGACGGGTTCGAGGTGGCGCGCTACGCGCGGGAGAACTCGTCGACCAGCGACGTGCCCATCATCTTCATCACCGCCATGCACGAGACGCCGGAGAACGTGCTGCGCGGCTACAGCACCGGGGCCTTCGACTTCCTGTTCAAGCCGATCAATTCGGACGTGCTGCGCAGCAAGGTGGAGGTGTTCCTGGACCTGCACCAGAGCCGCAAGCGCTTGAAAGACGAGATCGAGGCCCACCGGGCCACGCTGGCCGAGCTGGAGGCGTTCAACTACTCGGTGTCGCACGATCTGCGGGCGCCGCTGCGACCGCTCGACGGCTTCAGTCAGGCCCTGCTGGACGACTACGGCGACCGCCTGGACGAAAGGGGCGTCGACTACCTGAAGCGGATCCGCGCCGCCGCGCAGCGCATGGGGATGCTGATAGAGGATCTGCTGGAGCTGTCCCGGGTGAGCCGGGCCGAGCTGCACCGGCAACCGGTCGACCTGTCCACCATCGTGTCGTCCATCGTCACCGAGCTGCGCGAAGGGGACCCCGCCCGCGAGGTCGAGGTGGTCGTCGCGCCGGACGTCCGGGTCCAGGGCGACCCGCGCCTGCTGCGCATCGCCCTCGAGAACCTGGTCCGCAACGCCTGGAAGTTCACGAACAAGCGCCCCCAGGCCCGGCTGGAGTTCGGGCGGTCCGACGGAAACGTCCCCGGGGGCACGCCCGAGGAGCCGACCTATTTCATCCGCGACAACGGCGTGGGGTTCGACCCCACCTTCGCGGGGAAGATGTTTCAGCCTTTTCAACGCCTACACAAGGTCACAGACTTCGAGGGGACGGGCATCGGGCTGGCCATCGTCAGCCGGATCGTGCGCCGTCACGACGGGCGGATCTGGGCCGAATCAGGCCCGGACCGCGGGGCGACCTTCTTCTTCACGTTGCCCGCCACGGCGAGATGGACAGGATGACAGGAGGACAGACATGGCCGGCCGAATCTTGCTGGTGGAGGACAACGAAGACGACGTCGCGCTGACCTTGCGCGCCCTCGAGAAGAACCGATTGCACAACGCCGTGGAGATCGTGCGCGATGGCCAGGAGGCGCTGGATCTGCTGTTCCGGCGGGGCGCCTACGCCTCGCGAACCGCGGCAGACCTGCCCGAGCTGATCCTGCTGGATCTGAAGGTTCCGCGCGTGGACGGCCTCGAGGTGCTGCGCCAGATCCGCGCCTCCCCGATCACGCAGTTCTTGCCCGTCGTGGTCCTCACCTCGTCGTCGCAAGAGCGCGACGTCGTGCAGAGCTACCAACTGGGCGCCAACAGCTACGTGCAGAAGCCGGTCGACTTCGACGACTTCATCGAAGCGACCAGGCAGCTGGGCATGTACTGGCTGGTCCTCAACAAGCTGCCGCCTGCCCCGTAGAGCGGCCGTCAGTCGATGATCGGCGCGCCGTTGGGGGGCGGCACGAAGGCGGCCGGCTGCATGGTCGTGGGCAGCATGCGGTTGCGCGCCGCGCGCGCTGGCGCCGCCTCGGGGACCGGCGGGCGGGCGCGCGAGACCGTCGCCGCGCGCACCGGCACCACGGGGACGCGCGTCCCCAGCCGGGCCAGCGCCGAAGGGGCCAGGTGCTGCACGCGCGCGGCGCCCAGCGGCTGGCCGTCGACCTCGACGGCGGCGCTGTCCGCGTCGGCCGCCAGCGACAGCTTGTATTCGTGGCGCTGCCTGGGGACGCTGGGATCCCCGCCCCCCGGCACCATCAACACCACCACGGCCATGCGTTCGGCACCGACCCCGTCCAGGGCCGCCAAGGCGTCAGCGGACGGCGCCCGGGCGGCGGGGCTGGACGGCGCCGCCGGGACGGGGGCCGCCGTCGGACAGCTGGGCCCGCGCGACGGCACCACCTGGGCAGGTTTCGAGCAGCCAGCGCTGCCCATCCCGACAGCCATCACGGCGATTGCGACCCAGCGGCCCATCGAACTGGCCCGACAATATCAGATTGCCAAGAAAAGATCAGGAAATTACCAATCGGTCGTCCGGGCGAGCGGCGCCGTCAGCTCGAAGTCGGCCTCCGAGGCGATGTACGCCACGTAGCGGTAGTCCCGTATCGCCGTGATCGTGTCGCCCTGCACCTGCAACAGCACGAAGTAGTCGGGCCGGCGGGACGGGGGGGCGTCCTCTGGGCGGTCCGCGGGCTCGACGAAGGCGGCCAGCGCCCAGCGGCCCTCGAGGCGCGCCAGGTGCATTCGCACGTTCTGCTTCTCGTAGTTCGTGAAGTAGACGCCCACCTGCTTGCCCCGGCGCTGCGACTTCGAGACGAGATCCAGCCGGCAGTCGTCGCTGATCAGCGCGCGCAGTCCGTCCCAGTCGCGCGCATTGAACAGCCGCGCGTAGCGATCCAGCACGGCCCGCGTGTCGGCCTGCAACACCTCGTCTTCGCGCGCCTGTCTCGCCAGGTCCATCAGGCTCCTTCGCCCTCGCACCAGGGCCGCCTTCACGGCCAGCACGGTGGTGGCCATCGTCTCGGCCGTCTCGTCCAGGGAATGTCCCAGCACATCCTTCAAGATGACGGCGCTCCGCTGGGTCACGGGCAGCGACAGGAAGTGCGCCAGCGCCGCCCGCACCACCGCCGGCTCGGGCTGGGCATCCCAGCCGGCGACGTCGTCCAGCTCGGCGGCGGGCGCGGTCAGCCTCCGGCCGTGGCTCTTCAAGAAGTCCAGCGCCGTGTTGTGGGCGATGCGGAACAGCCACGGCCGCAGCGCAGGCACGTCCGGCGACTGGCTCAAGGCGTAGAAGGCCTTGGCCAGCGTGTCCTGCACGATGTCCTCGCCGTCGATCACCGAGCCGGTCAGCCGCGCGCAGTAACGATGCAGCTCGGGCCGTACGCCGGCCACCAGGGTCAGGAATTGCTCGCGCGCCGCGACGAACGCCGCCGGCGTCTCCGTCATCGCGGTCCCGGCCATGTCACCCGCTGATTCTCATCCGATTGTTTTTGGGGTGGTGCTCGACCTCCGCCAGGCCCAGCGCCTCCAGCACGGGCGGAACATACATCCCGAACCGCCCCCGCAGTCCCTTCTTCAGGCCGTACCAACCGCCGACGGGGTTGTCGGCGGCGCGCCCCCACGCCTCGACCGTTCCGGGCGCGGCCGGCTTCTGCTCGTCGGCTGCCCCCAGCGGAACCCAGTCCCCTGCCTTCGCCAGCATGGCCCGCAGATCCTCCACACAGCGCAGATGATAGCGAAGCTGCGTCTTGCCCACCTGCACCACCAGCGCGGGCGGGTCCGCCGTCGTGTCTCGGTGGGCCCGAAACGCCGCGGTCCCGGGAGGTGTCTTCAGCTCCCACGGGCTCGCCGCCGTTCCGTCTCCCTTCACCTCGCTCATGCGCGGCTCACCGTCCCCCCGTCCAGCGCCGGCAGGGCGTACCCGTCGACGAGCGTCAACTCGGTCACGACCGGCGGTTCCTGACACCCCCCTTGCCGCAGCTGGCGTTGAAACTCCTGGAACTGGGGCAGCGCCGTGAGCGGATTCTGCTCCGGCGTATCGGTGATGGCCAAGTGCAGGAACGACACGCCATCGGCCAGCTTGAACGTGGCATAGTGAAACCCCGCAGGCGCGCGCCGGCGTAGCTCGTCATAGACGGCCCGCACCAGCCTCTCGTTGGCGGCCGCGTGGGCCTCGGTGGTCTTGTAGCGAACGATTACGGTTCTCGGCTGCGCGGATCCTGGTGGCATCGTTTCCATGATCACCTCGCCTGGAGGACGACCGGTGACCCCTAAAAGATGCGCGCGCCCCCCTTAAGAATCGACGGAATGTGCCGATGTGGCCCACGATGTCATCCGTCATGCCGCCCACCCTGTCCAGCAACCCCAGCGATGATGCCTCCTACTCCGGGGAAGAGCAGATCGTGGCTGCCCTGGCCTCCTCGGGCGAGCGCAATGCCGCCCGCGCCCGGCTGGCCGGTTTCATCGCCCGCCACCCCGCATGCGCGGAGGCCTACAACGATCTGGGGGTGCTGGCGTTCGAGGCCGGCGACCTGAAGGCCGCGTCTTCTTCACTGGAGCAGGCGATCGCGCTCCGCCCCACCTGCGCCCGCTATCACCGGAACCGCGCGCTGCTGCTCTTGAACCTGGGTGACACCGCCACCGCCCTGGCCGTGCTGGCCCGGGCCCTGATCCTCGACCCCACGGACGCCGAGACCCTGAACCTGGTGACCGAGATCGAAGAGACCCGCAAGGCCTCGCTCCGCCCCTCCACGCACTGAGCGGCCCCGCCCCCGGCGGGCCTGGCCGGTCAGGGCGCTTCGACGAACGCGCCGGTGCAGTGCTGCGCGAAGAAGGACATCCGCGCCGCCAGGGCGCAGTTGTTGTTCACGCTGTCGCTCTGCAGCGACGTGCACATCGCCGCCTGCGACGTGAACGTCATGTCGCCGGTCGCGCAGCCCGTCTCGCTGAACGTGTACTCGTAGCTCGTCTTGCCACCGCTGCCGCAGCTCGCGGCGACCAAGAGACCGAGCAAGCCAGTCAATCCCCCAACACGACGGTTCATGAGATCCCCTCTATCCGCTCGCGCGGTCGTTTTCAATGTTCGGCTCCGCTGAACGGGCGCGATCGGCGCGGTACTGCCCCAGCGCCATCAGCGGGAAATAGTGCCGGTAGTAGTGATAGTTCAGGTAGAAGACCTTGGGGAAGCCGGTGCCCGTCCACAGGGGCTGCTCCCAGGTGCCGCTGTCGTTCTGCCGTTCCAGCAGATAGCGCACGCCCGCCTGCACGGCGGGGCTGGCCCCCTCCCCGGCGGCGATCAGGCCCATCAGCGCCCAGGCGGTCTGGCTGGGGGTCGACGCACCCACGCCCCTTTGCGATGGCTCGTCGTAGCTGGCGATGCTCTCGCCCCAGCCCCCGTCGCCGTTCTGATGCGTCTGAAGCCAGCGCACGGCGCGCCGGACCGACGGGGTCTGCATGTCCTCGCCGATGCGTGACAGGCCGCGCAGCACCTGCCAGGTGCCGTAGATGTGATTGACGCCCCAGCGGCCGTACCACGAGCCGTCGGACATCTGATCCTTGTGCAGGAACGCGACGGCGCGCCTCACCACCGGATGCTCGGGCCCGAATCCGGGGAACGTGGCCAGGCTCTCCAGCACGCGGCCGGTGATGTCGGCGGTGCTGGGATCGATCATGGCGTTGTGATCGGCGAAGGGGACCTCGGTCAGCCACTGCTTGTCGTTGTCGCGATCGAAGCTGGCCCAGCCGCCGTCGCTGTTCTGCATCCCCAGCATCCAGGCCAGGCCCCGCTCCATGGCCGCCCGCTGCACCGCCTCGGGCTCGTGCGCCCGGGCGTTCTGCAGCACCAGCAGCGCCATGCAGGTGTCGTCGACGTCAGGATAAAACTCATTGCGATACTCGAAGTACCAGCCCCCCGGCGGGGCGCTGTTGCGGTGTTGCCAGTCGCCCGGCTGGCGACATTGCTTGGACAGCAGCCAGGATGCCGTGCGGCGCAGCGCCGCGTGCTGCGGATCGACGCCCGCCTGCGCCAGCGCATAGCCCGACAGCACCGTGTCCCAGACCGGCGACAGGCACGGCTGCATGCGCAACGTCCCGTCGGCGTCGGACAGCAGCAGGCCGTCCAGGTACTCCAGCTGCTGCTTCAACAGTGGATGACCCTCGTCGTACCCCAGCACCTTCAGGGCCATCACCGAGTTCGCCATCGCGGGCAGGATCGCGCTCAGGCCGTCCGAATCCTCGAAGCGCGCGATCATCCACGCCGCCGCCTTCGCCACGGCCGAATCGCGCAGCAGGCTGACGCCCGGCACCCGCTCGATCGTCTTCAGCGCGGCGTCGACCCCGACGAACAGCCGCTTCCAGGGGCCCGGGCTGTCGCCGCCCAGCGGCGTGCCCGGGGCGCGATCGAACAGCTCGCGCACGCCCGCCTCGGGCGGCAGCGCGCACACCGGCTTCTTCGCGTACAGGATCGACAGCGGCACGAAGATGGTGCGCGACCACGCGGACATGTCGTAGACGGTGAACGGGGCCTTGCGCGGCAGGAACACCATCTCCGGCGGGATGGCGGGGACGGCCGACCACGGATACTCGCCGAACATCGCCAGGTGGTACTTCGTGTACGTGTTCGCGCGCTCGACGCCGCCGGCGCGCGCGATGGCGGTGCGCGCGCGCTGCATGTGGGGGGCGTCACGATCCTCGCCCGCGACCTTCAGCGCGAAGTAGCTCAGGCACGACACGCTCAGCTCGGCCGGACCGCCCGCGTACTGGCTCCAGCCGCCGTCGGGAAGCGCCTCGGCGACGATGGTGCGCGCCAGGCGGCGCGACTTCTCGCTGCCCCGCCGGCCGAAGAACGCCTCCAGCAAGATCATGTAGCTCTCGAGGGTGGTGTCCCCCTCCAGCTCGGCGCACCAGAAGCCGGCGGCCTCCTGCCGCGCCAGCAGCCAGTCGCGCGCGTGGGCGATGCTCTCGTCGAGGCGCGCCGGGCCCGGCGCCGAGGGGCGGCGAGACAGCGGGCGAGAAACGTCGATCGAATACTCCATGAAATTTTCTTCAGTTAGGGTAGACCAACGGGGCCAAGCCGGCCTAGACGAGGACACATGAGATTCCCTCTCCATATCACGACCGACATGGTTGGGTACCAGATCAAGAAGACGCTCCAGGGACAGCAGCGCTATCCGTTCGTGCTGATGCTGGAGCCGCTGTACACCTGCAACCTGGCCTGCATCGGCTGCTCGGTGGAGCGGCACACCGGCAAGCTGGCCGATCGCTTGCCGGTCGAGACCTGCCTGAAGGCGGTCGAGGAGTGCGGCGCACCGTCGGTGTCGATCTGCGGCGGCGAGCCGACGCTGTACCCCGAGCTGAAGGAGCTGGTCGACGGCATCATCGAGCGGAAGCGCCACATCTACCTGTGCACGAACGGCCTGGTGCTGGACAGCAAGGTCTTCGGCAAGGTGGCCCCCCACAAGCGGCTGACCATCAACGTGCACCTGGACGGCATGCGCAAGACGCACGACGAGGTGTGCGCCCGCGAGGGCGTGTTCGACAAGGCCGTCGAGATGATCCGCGAGGCAAAGCGCCTCGGCTATCACGTGATGACGAACACCACCGTGTTCAAGCACACCCCCATCGAGGAGATCGAGGAGCTGTGCGCGTTCGTCACGTCGCTGGGCGTCGACGGCCTGCTGCTGTCCCCGGGCTATCACTACGAGTCGGTGAAGGAGGACATCTTCCTAACCCGGCAGGAGATCCGGAAGAAGTTCCGCCGCGTGGTCGAGCTGGCCAAGCAGTACCCCATCAACTCCACGCCGATGTACCTGGAGTTCGCCGCCGGCGATCGCGAGTACGACTGCTCGCCCTGGAGCACGGTCACGTTCACGCCGCTCGGCTGGAAGGGCCCCTGCTACCTGATCGGCGAGAAGTACACCCAGGACTGGAGCGAGTTCTGGAGCAAGACCGACTGGGCCTACTGGGAGTCGCGCAAGGACGAGAAGTGCCAGAACTGCGCCATGCACTCTGGCTTCGAGGCCTCCGCGGTGCGCGATCTGCGTAATAGCCCGAAGGACATGTTGCGCATGGCCGCCTGGAACTTCCTGGGATAAGCAACGGGCCATCCGTCCGACCCCAGGACGGTCCGGAGCCGACGATGACGACGCTTATCGTTTCTGCCATGACCGAGGAGCTGGCCGTGCTGCGCGCACGGCTGGCGGGCGCGACCCCGCTGCCGCTGCCGGCCGGAGGCGGGCGGGTCCACGACATCGTCTCGGGACGGCTGGGCGGCCGTCCCGTGGTGCTGGCGACGACGGGCGACGGCGCGCGGAACGCCCGCGAGGGGATCGCCGCGCTGCTGGGCGCGCTGCCCGTGCGCGAGGTGCTGGTGCTGGGCATCTCGGGTGGCCTGACCGCGGACCTGCGGGAGGGCGACGTCGTGGTGGCCACGCGGGTGGTGGACGAAGCCGACGGCGGCTCCGCCGTGCAGGCGCCGGGATCGATCGTCGAGGCGGCCGCACGGGCGAGCGGCGCCAAGCCCGCCGCGCTGGTCACCGCGCGCCACATCGCCGACAGCGTCGCGGAGAAGCGGCGGCTGGCGGCGCTGGCGGGTGCGCCGACGGCCGTCGTCGATCTCGAGAGCGCCGGCTACGTGGCGGCCGCGCTGGGGGCCGGCCTGCCCTGGACGATCCTGCGCGCCGTCAGCGACACCGCGGACCAGGCGCTGCCCGCGCTGCTGAACCGGGCCCGCGACGAGGGGGGCGCGGTCCGGCGGGGCAGCGTGGTGCGCGGCCTGTTCGGCGACCCGGGCGCCCTGCCCGCCCTGATGTCGCTGCGGCGCCGGCTGAAGCTGTGCGCCGAGGCGCTGGCCCGCGCCGCCACGGCCGTCGTCACCAGCGGCGCGCTGCCAGGCTTCGCCAGCGACGCGGCCGATGCTTTCGTTTCACGCACGCCGGGGACAGTGGACCGTCCCGGGGCGAAACCCTCACCCGGAGCGCGCTAGATGACCGCAATGCCCTCGAGCGATTCGGATGCGCTGCAAGCGCTGCTGCAGAAGACCAGCCGGACGTTCGCGCTCACCATCCCCATGCTGCCCCAGCCCCTGCGCACGGAGATCGGCGTGGCGTACCTGTTGTTCCGCATCATCGACACCTTCGAGGACGCGACCGCCTGGGCGCCCGCCGAGCGACGGAAGGCGTTGCGCGACTTCGTGGCGCTGATGGACGAAGACACCGCGCATGGCGCCTTGGACGCCACCGCCGACGCGGCGGCCCGCGCCGTCGCGGAGCTCTGGCTGCGCAACCCGCCCATCGACCACGACGGCTATCGCGAGCTGCTGGGTGAGACGCCCCGCGTGCTGGGCTGGTACCGGCGCCTGTCCGCGCCTGCGCGGCGCCAGATGCGCACCCACGTCGAGCGCAGCGCCCAGGGCATGAGCCGCTACGTCGACCGGACCGACGGCTCCGGAACGCTGCGCCTCGAGACGATGGCCGACCTGCACGACTACTGCTACGTGGTGGCCGGCATCGTCGGCGAGATGTTGACCGAGCTGTTCGTGCTGAGCGACGGCCACCTGGAGGGCGTCGCGGGCGAGCTGCGCGCCCGGGCCATCGCCTTCGGTGAAGGTTTGCAGCTGGTGAACATCCTGAAGGACGCCGGCTCGGACGCCCAGGAAGGGCGCACCTACCTGCCCCGCCAGGTGGCGCTGGCCGAGGTGTTCACGCTGGCGCGCGCCGACCTGCGCAAGGCGACCGAGTACATCGAGATGCTGCGCGCCGCCGGCGCGGACCGGGGCCTGGTCGCCTTCAACGCGCTGAACGCCAGCCTGGCCATCGCCACGCTGCGCCTGCTGCGCGACAAGGGCCTGGGCGCGAAGCTGACGCGCCCGCAGGTGGCCGGGCTGGCGGCGCACGTCGCGCACGCGCTGGACGTGGGGTTGCCGCTGTTCGACGTCCAGGGGCTGGGGACGCCGCGGGCCGCCGCCCCCGGAACGGATCACGCCTGACATGACGTTCGACCTGGCAGCCGAGCTGGCGGATCGCGCCGGCGAGAGCTTCAGCCTGCACGAGAAGTACCTGAACCCCGCCATGGTGCGGATGCTGAAGACGATCGGCTTCGATCGCACCTACGTTCGCGCCCAGGGCCAGTACCTGTTCGACGTCAACGGCGACCGCTACCTGGACCTGCTGTCGGGCTTCGGTGTCTTCGCGCTGGGCCGCAGCCACCCCGTCATCAAGAAGGCGCTCCACGACGTGCTGGACGCGGATCTGCCGAACCTGGTGCAGCTGGACGTGTCGCTGCTGGCGGGCCTGCTGGCCGAGCGGCTGCTCTCGCACCTGCCGGGGCAGGAGAAGGTCTTCTTCTGCAACTCGGGCACCGAGGCGGTCGAGGCGGCCATCAAGATGGCGCGCGCCGCCACCGGCCGCGCCAAGCTGATCTTCTGCGACCACGCGTTCCACGGCTTGACGATGGGCTCGCTGTCCCTCAACGGCGACCACAGCTTCCGCGACGGCTTCGGCCCGCTGCTGGCCGACAGCGTGCGCGTCCCCTTCGACGATCTCTCCGCGCTGGAGGCGGCGCTGGCGGGCGGTGACGTGGCCGCGTTCTTCGTCGAGCCGATCCAGGGCAAGGGCGTCAACGTCCCCTCGCCCACCTACCTGGCCGAGGCGGCGCGCCTGTGCCGCGCGCGCGGCACGCTGTTCGTGGCGCGCCGGC
>Ga0207695_10002852_pt1 | contig 25130 bp, 18 predicted proteins | sample KBSC54metaG_FD_184354 | JGI IMG/M metagenome (GOLD analysis project Ga0207695, IMG submission 184354) | Corn rhizosphere microbial communities from Kellogg Biological Station, Michigan, USA - KBS C5-4 metaG (SPAdes) (version 2) | ecosystem: Host-associated > Plants > Roots > Rhizosphere > Soil...
TGGCATTATCGTATATTTCACTGGCTTTTACATTATAAAACTAATTCGTCGGATACGCAGAAATTCAACGAAAAATAGGCAACCAGAACTTGACATCACAAAATGACACAGTTTATTTTACACTCCCCCCGTACATGCTATTATGCATTGGGCTTGTTTTTGTATTTCATTCATCCCCCGGGCAAACGATTTCCTGCGTAGATTCGGCGAAGACATTTTATTATTCATCCCCTACTTTTACCTCCAACAAGGCATTCGTAAACTTAAGCTCGATCGCACCAGGGATAGAGGGAAAATATTTTTTTATGATCATGAGGAACGTTTAACTATAAATAAGTTATCCGATAGCCTGGTCATTTTCAGAACCGGCGCTCCGCGCCGACTAACAAAGAGGGCATCTGTATATTGTCGATTATTACAACCTGGCGATTCGACGAGTAGAAGTCTCTCTTTCATTGTAAAAGTCTGCAATTGCATGAAATGACTCCTTTGGTTCCCAGACAATTTCATTCATAGGTCGGGTGATACTAAAACTGGCCATGTCGAAATCGAACGCCGGGTCGGCATTATGCGCGAGTTTTGGTGCTTGAAAATCAAAAATGAACGTTCCATCCACCTGGTAATTTTGATAGGTTTCCAGTAATCCGGTGATGTACCTGGCCTGAACGTTTTCATTACGTGTACAGGTTTCTTTAAAGACCGGCGGGCTTTTACTCCAATCCAGGACCATATAGCCCATCGGTCCCTTTTTATCGGCGCCTTCATGGCAACAACAGCCAAACTCTGTAATAATAACCGGTTTTCCCCGGGCAATTAACTTTTTCAGGGTTCTTTCAAAGGAACGTTCATTAAAGGCTGCTTTATACAAATTGACGGCGATATAGTCAAATGGTGTCCAGTCGATCTTTTCCCACATCGCACTGGCATAAGTTACCTTCCCGGCGAATTCTTTCCTGACTGCTGCAGCCGCTCCTTGCAGGAACTCATCCAGTTTTTTCTGGAAAGAAGGTCTGATCCCAAAAGCGTTTTTAATTAGAAAAAGAGGCTTCATCAGGTTCTGGAGACGTTCGGGCAAGGTATCTCCCTTAACAAATCCCTGGGTATCGATCGTTGCTTCCCCGCCAACAATAAAAACAAGTTCCCGTTCAGGGTATTTTGTTTTTAAAGCCTGAAATAACCTGGCCAGGCCTGTCAGATTCTGTAAGGTTTCTTCCGTACCGGCATTGATATATCTTGGCGATATCCAAACATCCAAACCATGTCGCAGTGCAATACCGGAGGCCAAAATAAGCTTGTCCGTATTTTCGCCATAAATCCTTATGGCATTGCAATGCAAATCTTCTTTGATAGCCTGCATATCCGAACTGATCTTGCTCTCCGGTAAATTATTAATTGTAAAATTGCCCGGAGAATATTCGGTCCCAATATCGTAGGTTATTCCTTTGTGTTTCATTTTTGACATTTACATAGGTGATTGAAGGGTGGGGATCTCCGAAAAGAACCCCTTAACTAAGGTACGAAGAGTCCCTTTTTTGGGGGGGGGGAGATTTTTGTTCTTGAAACGCAGTATTGACAAGGATTTAGGTCAAATTCGTGAGTAAATCCTTCCTATCCATTTTTACTCATGAATAACTCACGAAAGTTGTGAGAAAGTTTGATTTCCTTGTGAGTGACCCGGATTGGATTGCCTGCTCTCGCAGCAGCGATCCTCTCTCCTGCGAGGGCCTTAAGCAAGCCCTCCATCCCGCTTCGCGGGATCAGGTTTTTGCATTCGTCTGCTCTGGCAAGCTCGCTCGCACCGCTCCCAAATAAAACAGCCCCGCACCTACGTGCAGGGCCTTGTGAGCCGGGCGGGATTAGCTCCGACCTACCGGCCTTCGCTGATCCCAACGCCCTGCGAGGGGCTTTGTGAACCAAACCGGACGTTTTTCAAACCACTTTATGGTGGATTTGAGATGGATCGCTGAATTAAGTGCCTGATTTTCGCCGTTTGCTATCTTCGATAAAGCCCGTCAGGTCGAATGCCGGTCGGATTTCCCAACTATTACCGCCGCGCCCCAGCCGGAGAGACGGATGCTTAGACAGCAGGCGGATGGCATGATTCAGATCGGTAGCTTCAAGTATCATGATCCCGCCGATTTGCTCTTTGGATTCGGCGAAAGGGCCGTCGGTCACGGAAACCTTGCCGCCGCGCCATCTCAATGTGGCAGCATTTCGGGCTTCCTGCAAACCCTCTCCGCCTGCATAGTGACCATTCTGCCGAAGCTCATCATCGTAGCCAAAACACTCGTCCATAAAGGTTTGCCGTTCGCTTTCGGAAAGTGTTTCCCAAACTTCTTCATTCATGTATCCAAGACAAATATATTTCATAATGATTTTTTATTGTGTTGAAGAATGACATGTGTGACCTTCTCCGAGGCCTCGAATCGGACACATTCGTAACCCAATTTACGCAAGTCAACGTTATCGAATAGTCTTTCACCACTACCTAATATCGTCGGTGTGATGGCAATATGTAGCTCATCGATCAGTCCTTCGCGGAGGTACTGTTGTATGATGTTCGCCCCGCCTCCAATTCGGATATCCTTTCCATTGGCAGCTTCCCGTGCCTTGGCAAGCGCGTCATGAATGCCCTCGGTAATAAAGTAAAAAGTCGTTCCCCCCTCCATCTCCAAAGGAGGTCTTGCGTAATGTGTTAGCACATAAACTGGAACGTGATAAGGAGGATTGTTTCCCCACCAACCCTTCCAGTTCAAATCTGGCCAGGGGCCCCTAACCGGCCCGAACATGTTCCTGCCAATAATCCAGGCACCGAGATTTTCTGATCCACGCTTCAGAAAATCGTTATCGATCCCTTCTGTGCCACCTTCCTGTCCAACAATCTGACTCCACCAGCGAGTGGAAAATACCCATTCATGAACGGCTTTACCATCTATGCCCATCGGATTGTCAAGGCTTTGATCCGCGGCCGCCCCGTAGCCGTCAAATGAGATCGAGAAACTAGCCACCCGGACCTTCGTCTTTTTTTCAGTCATGATCCATAATTGTTTTTTGTGATGTAATGCTTGATTTCATTAGGTAGTCGAATGGCCATTGACAAAATCGACAACCAGTTTGAATTTTTTTTACACCTTCAGGAATTACGATCCCAATTCGCTAAGCTTTCGTTGGATAAACTGCCGTTCCGGGTCTTGTTGTGCCAGGGCGAGGGCTCGTTCCCATGATACCCTTGCCTGGTTTGTACGGCCCAATTTCCGGCAAAGTTCCGCCCGCGCGGAGTGTGCCAAATGATAGTCGTCCAGGTCCCCACGCTCCAAGATCGCATCTATCTGCTGCAAACCAGCTTCAGGTCCCTTGTGCATGGCAATGGCGATGGCACGGTTTAATTCAATGATTGGAGAGGGATTTATGCTCAGCAACCGGCTATATAGCAAGGTAATCTGGGCCCAGTCCGTAGCTTCGGGACGTACGGCTTCAGCGTGTAGGGCCGCGATGGCTGCCTGTAGCGTGTAGGGTCCTGGCGGTTTGGATGAAAATGCCCGTTCTACCAGCGTCAATCCCTCCTTAATCAAATCGCGATCCCAGCGCGATCGATCCTGATCTTCCAAAAGAATAATATTTCCTTTTGATGAAGTGCGGGCCGGTCGGCGGGATTCGTGCAGCAGCATGAGGCCAAGCAATCCTGTAACCTCAGAAGCAGGTAGCAAAACGTGCAGCAGACGCCCAAGCCGGATAGCTTCGCTTGAAAGGTCAGCACGGGTTATTGACTCGCCAGATGAAGCATAATAGCCCTCGTTGAATACCAGGTAGATCACCTGGAGTACAGCTCCGAGCCGGTCTGGCAATTCATGTTCCATCGGCACTTCAAACGGTATTTTTGCCTCACGAATTTTGGCCTTGGCGCGGACTATTCGTTGGGCCATAGTAGAGGGTGTAACAAGAAATGCGCTTGCGATCGCTTCGGTGGTCAGATCGCAAACCTCACGCATGGTCATGGCCGTGCGTGCATCAAGCGACAACGCAGGGTGACAGCAGGTGAAGATCAGCCGGAGCATATCATCTTCTATCGCTTTGTCAATTAGCCCGGAAGCATCGGGGGTCGCAGCTTCCGTTTGGCAGATCTGCTGTTTCTCCAACGAGTCGAATTTTGATTCGCGCCGGATTCGATCGATTGCTTTAAACCGGCCGGCGGAAACAAGCCACGCTAGCGGATTCGACGGAATGCCCTTTTCACCCCATTGTTCAAGTGCGGCCTTAAAAGCATCGTGCATGGCGTCTTCAGCAAGATCAAAATCTTTAAGCAAACGAATCAGGGTGGCAAACACCGAGCGCGACCTGGTACGATAAATCTCGCCTACAAGTTGAAGAATATGTTCCGGAGTATTGGGCATGGTCGATTGTTCAACTCTTATAAAGGTAATTAATATGCCCCTATTCAATCAATTGCATTCCAGGCATGTCAGTGAGAACACCTGGTCGCTCTCGTGATGCGATACCCTTGCCCACATTGGGCTTTGGTGACCCGGGCGGGATTCAGGAAAATGTCACATATTTAATTGATTATCACTTTATTAAAAGGCCAATTTGCAGCTTAGGAGAACAACGGATCGGTGAAAAGTAACAACCGGAATGCTAATATCCTACCTGGGCTACACTCGCGGCGATTCATTAAATGCCAATGAGAAGGCATCCATCGCATGCCCGCCAGACACGAGTTCATTGCCAGGAAATGGATCAACGAAATGGGAAGAAATTTCAGACTGTTTTAAGCCTTCCTGCTGCAGGCTGGCATTCGTGTCCATATCCACCACAGACATTTGTATGCACCAGGCTCAACCTGGTGCTATGGACCTTTAAATAAATATTTTGTAGCTTCGTTCTTACCAAAACTGTTGAACTCAACTTGGCTGACGCAAGGCTATATGATGAAAAATTGCTGCTGGTGCAAATTTCCGGCGGAAGCGAAAGGGCGTTTCGAGCGATTTACGATGCCTATTTTCCACGTCTCTCCGGTTTTTGTTTCAAATTGTGCAAATCAGAAACCGCCACTGAAGAGATCGTCCAGGAAGTTTTCGTCAACTTGTGGACCCATCGCAGCAAGCTGGCGGATTTAAGTAGCTTCGAAGCATATCTGTTTTCCATGACGCGGAACCGGGTTGTCGACTACTTTCGGTTGTTGGCCAAACAGGCCAAAGTTATCCAAATCTGGTTAACGCAACGGAATGACGGGGAAAATGAGATCGATGAACAGCTAGACTCTGAAGCGCTTCAGTCGCTGATTGCTGACGCAATAAATCAGTTGTCTCCCCAGAAAAAAAGAATCTTCGAACTGAGTAGGGAAAAAGGACTTAGCCACGATGAGATCGCGGAAATGCTCCAGCTTTCGAAAAGCACGGTAAAGAATCATCTTTCCGAGACGTTGCAATACATACGCAAGCACTTGGCGCACGCGGCCAATCTCGCCAGCCTACTACTCGTTCTCGCAAAAGTACTGGAAAAATAAAAAAACTTCCCACCCGGGCAGTACGTTAAGCCGCATTTCTCGTCTTTTCTGTAATAAATCGTTATTTATGGCGATCTCTTCGGAGCGGCTAACTTATCTTATACACAGGTATTCGGCGGATGAATGTACCATCCCCGAACTGCAGGAATTGTTAAAAGGAATCGAAGAATCCGAAGGCGATGATGCCCTCAACAGTGCATTGCAGGCCGAATGGGATAGCCAATCTGACCTGGAAGTGCCGCCGGTCATCGATAAGGAATCAATTTATGCGCAAATTATCCGGTCCGCTTCGATAGGCAAATCCAGCCGAATTTTCCCGCGCTGGACGCGCGTTGCCGCTGCAGCATCGTTTATTATCCTCATGGGTGGAGCGGCGTTACTATACCGCACTCATCCCCCGCACCCGACTACTGCCACAGTTCAACCTTTGAAAGTGCGGGACGTTGCTCCGGGCGGCAACAAAGCGATGCTAACCCTCGCCAACGGCAGCCGCATTGTATTAGATAGCGTCCGCAACGGCGATCTGCCGCCACAGGGCAGCTCGCGTCTGTATAAAGCCGATGACGGCAAACTTGTTTATCAGACCAGGACAGGTGACAACAAGGAGGCAACCGCCGGAGCCAATGTTTCAGGAATAGCCGCCAAAGCCGTCACATTCAATACGATCGCGACTCCAATTGGTGGCCAATACCAGGTCACTTTGGCCGATGGGACAAAGGTCTGGCTAAATGCGCTTTCTTCCCTCCGTTTCCCCACGGCCTTTAAAGGCAAGGACCGGGCAGTAGAGCTTTCAGGCGAGGCTTATTTTGAAGTCGCGGCGCAACAGTCTCCTTTCAAAGTCCATATTGTTACACCGGGCAAAAGGCCGATGGAAATTGATGTCCTGGGTACCCATTTCGATGTCGATGCCTACGGCGATGACCCGTTAGTAACAACCACCCTGCTGGAAGGCCGGGTAAAGATTATCGCCGGCAACAAAGACATGATTCTGGCCCCCGGTCAGCAAGGCAGACTCGACCAAACGGGCGGCCTTCGGCTGGAAACGGATGCCGATGCGGAAGAGGCCATCGCCTGGAAAAATGGCTATTTCCAATTCACCGATGCCGAAATCCCAACAGTGATGCGTCAGATTTCCCGATGGTACGGTATCCAGGTCGAGTACGAAGGATCGATGCCGGATAGACAATTTGGCGGCCAGATGCAACGAAGCGCTTATCTGTCCAAGGTTTTACAGGTCCTTGCAGAGAGCGGAGTTCATTTTAAGATCGAAGGAAATAAAGTAGTGATCAGTCAATAGTCACATGCGGGTACCCAAACAAAAACCGGAAGTGTTCTTACCACCTCCGGCGAGTAGCTTGGGCTAACCCTAACACAATCAATGGAGGACTGCTTATTGTTTAACCCAAACTAGACAAAGTTATGTATTTAATTGCTTGCCGCCGCCAGCAGCCTGGCGACCGGCGATTTTTGACCAAATCGCTGTTGATCATGAAAATGACCGCTGTTTTTATGACAATTGCCTGTCTTCAGGCGTCTGCGGGCACCCATGCACAGCAGATCACGCTTTCTGAAACGAATGCACCGATCCGAAAGGTGCTTGATGATTTACGCCGTCAAACTGGTTATTTTTTCTTTTATGACGCGCGACAGCTAAAAGAAGCCAAGCCAGTTACTATCCATGTGACAGGTGCGGGATTGGAGCAAACGCTCGACCTGTGCTTCCGTGACCAACCACTTACCTACACCCTCATCGAAAGGACCGTAGTGATCAAAAAGCGCGAAGAGCCGGAAAAGACCGTTTCGCCGCCGGTCGAGATCACAGGAAAAATTACGAACGAAAAGGGCGAACCATTGCCAGGAGTATCCGTATCCGTCAAGGGAACCAATAAAGGGACAACGACAGACGACCAGGGCAATTTTCAGTTAGTCGCACCGGTAAATGAGCATGTCGTGCTTGAATTCTCAATCATCGGCTATCAGACCCAGCGGTTGACGATTAAGAAACAGACCGAGTTGCGGATCGTGCTCAAACAGGCCGTCAATGATCTCGATCAATTGATCATTGTAGGTTATGGCACGCAGCGTCAGGAGAACCTTACCGGCGCCGTTACGTCGCTCAATACGCAGGATTTCACTAAAAGGCCGTTAGTCAACCTGGCCCAGGGGCTGCAAGGCATGATACCCGGTCTGAATATAAATCTAAATGACGGTCAACCCGGCACTAAGGCCAGCTTCAATATCCGCGGAACGACCTCTATAGGGGCGGGCAACACCGGCCTTGACGCACCGCTGATCCTTGTAGATGGCGTACAGATGGATCCGAACCTGGTAAACCCCGCCGATGTCGAAAACGTAACGGTACTGAAGGATGCCGCGTCATCGGCTATTTACGGCAGCCGCGGCGCCTATGGCGTAATGCTCATCACTACCAGGAATGCCAAAAAGGACGCCCCATTAACCGTTACCATTAACGGCTCGTATACTACCACAAGGCCAACCCGAATGCCGAAATACCTCAATTCCGTCGACTATATCGCTCTTCACCGGGAAGCTGATTATAACGGGCAGATCAGCGGCGGCCAAACTTCCAGTTTCCCCTTCACAGTTGAAGATTCTACCTATGCCACCAATTTCTTTAAGGACCCTCAGCATAATCCGTCCGGCTATCAGGACCCCAACGATCCGACGAGGTATCGCTATGTGGGCAATACCGATTGGGTGAAAGTGATGTATCCGGGCTGGGCGCCCCAACAGCAGGAAGAGGTCTCGGTATCCGGCGGCTCGCAAAAGACCTCTTTTGTAGGATCGATCGGTTATTTCGACCAGAAAGGCTTGCTGCAGGTTGCGCATGATGATTACCAGCGCATCAATCCTACCATCAGAGTCACTACTCAAGCCACGCCCTGGCTCTCCTTTGACCTTAAGACGACACTAAACCATACCATGAACAATCAGCCGAATGGTGGTAACGGTAGCTGGATACAGGGAGATTCGAGGCCGACCATGCCTGTCTATAACCCAAACAGCACCAATTTTTCCGGCGAAGGCTACTGGACAAATTCCGTAGCATTGCTGACGCAGACGGGCCGGGACATCACCACTGGGAATGATCTCTGGTTCACAGGCGGCGTCACCATTACACCTGTTTCACATGTCCGCATAAACGGTGATTATACCTTTAATAACGCCACCCAATTCGAGCAGAACGTGCAGAAAGAATTTCCAGAGTATGGCTATAATGGGATCTTCCTCGATTATTATCCGTGGACGATTCCCAACCAAACAACTGAAACCAGCGTCAACAATAACTATTACGCAGTCAATCTTTACGGCAGCTACGAGAATACGTTTGGCGGCAAGCATTATTTTAAAGCAACGGTCGGCTATAATCAGGAGCTCCGGCATTATAAGACCGTTTCCACTACCGCCCAATTATTGATTGATCCCAATATCCCATCCATCAACCTAAATGCCGATCCAAAACTGTATGTTGGAGCCAGCGAGTACGAATGGGCAACCAATGGCCTCCTGTATCGGCTTAATTACATTTTCAACCACAAGTACCTGTTCGAACTGGACGGGCGCTATGACGGAACCTCGGCCTATCCCAGCGGAAGGCGATACGTCTGGTCCCCCAGCGGCTCGGCTGGCTGGCGTATTTCGGATGAGAAATTTTTTAGCAATCTCAAGACGACAGTAAACGATCTGAAGGTTCGGGCGTCTTATGGCAGCTTACCAAACCAGGGATTCAATCCCAGCGCACCATCCGACGGGACAGCCTATCCCTATATCGCTTTGTTACCTACGGGTCAGTCCAACTATATCTTCGGCACTCAGCAAAGCATTTATGTGGGTTCGCCCGGGCTTGTCAGTCCGGATTTTACCTGGGAAACAGTTGTCACCAAAGACCTGGGCTTAGACTGGTCGGCACTGGCCACAAGGTTATCCGGCAGCTTCGATATCTATGAACGCGATACAAAAAATATGCTGGTCAACTCGAAGACCCTGCCCGCCGTTCTCGGCACAGCCCCACCGCTAAAGAATTCTGCGAACCTGGAGACCAAAGGCTGGGAACTATCTGTTTCCTGGAAAGATCATATCGGTTCGAAGTTCAGCTATTCTCTCTGGGTTGGTCTTTCGGACTATTCCGCCCGGATCACCAGGTACGACCTAAATCCGACCTCAAGCCTGACCGACTACTATCCCGGAGAGAAATTGGGCTCGATTTGGGGTTATGCGACCGACCGATATTTTACATCAGCCGCAGATGCGGCTTCAATCGATCAGACCGCGCTTTACGGCGGCCTGGAAATGCCCGGCGACATCAAATATAAAGATCTCAATCACGATGGGAAGATCACCTACGGAAATAATACGGTCGCTAATCCGGGGGATCAGCGGATCATTGGAAATAGTACTCCGAGGTATTCCTACGGTGTCCGGCTCAACCTTAGCTACAAGCAGTTTGAATTGCAGGTCTTTGCCCAAGGCGTCGCCAAAGAGGACTGGATGCCTGGCGACAATGCTTTCTGGGGCTTCCAGTCCGAGTGGTCAGTTCCATACATATATATGAAGAATCATTGGACGCCTTCGAATCCCAATGCCTATTTTCCTATCCTCCGGTTCGGCGGCGGCAGCAATTTCCAAACGCAAACCAAATATCTGCAAAATGCGGCCTACTGCCGGCTAAAGAATCTGACGTTAAGCTACGGTCTTCCAACAGCTATCCTAAGCCGAATGAAATTCAAAGACCTCAAGGTGTTCGCCACCGGTCAGAACCTTTTCGAATTGACCCGGCTTTTCAAAGCGTACGATCCGGAAACACTTGGCTTCTCGACCTATCCGCTAAATAGAGCGATTTCTTTTGGTGTCAAAGCCAGCTTTTAACAGATCGATCATTTTCAATACTACTGATATGAACAAGAAATATATTCCACTCTTTTGCGTCGCGGCCATTTGGTTTGTCTCGTGCAATAAGCAGCTTAACCTTTATCCGCTGGATGCCCTCAGCAGCCCCACTTATTTCAAGGATTCCAGCGACCTTGAGCTCTATTGCAACCAGTTTTATCAATACCTGCCGATCCAAAACACGGAATTTGAAAAGAATTCCGATAACCAGGTACCGCTCTCTCCTGATCCCTTACTCTCGGGGCTATACGTCGTCCCGGTCACCGGAGGGGGTTGGAATTTTTCCAATATCCGGGCTTGTAACTATTTTCTGCAGCGGTACCAAAAGGCTGCCGCACCGCTCTCCACCCTGAATAAATATGTGGCAGAAGTTCGCTTTTTTAGAGCCTTATTCTATTGGCAAATGGTAAAGCAGTTTGGCGACGTCCCCTGGACCGGAACGGATCTCGCAGATACTTCCACTACGGTTCTCTACGAACCGCGGACACCCCACAAACAGGTCATGGATTCGGTCCTGGCTGATATGGTCTTTGCCGCAAACAATCTGCCGGACCTCAACAACGTCGAGCCTGGCAGGCTGGACAAATGGTGCGCGCTGGCGCTGATGTCCCGCGTGTGCCTTTGGGAAGGCACCTGGCGCAGATATCACGCACTGGGAGATGAATTACCTTATCTCGACTCAACCGTTTCAGCTTCCGAAGCAATTATGAACTCCGGGAACTTCTCGCTTTATAGCACCGGCAACCCTTCCAGGGATTATTATAATTTGTTCATCCAGACGAATCTTCTCAATAATCCCGAGTCGATCCTCTCCATGTACTATCAGGCCAATATTCTGACCGAATGGGAGTCGAGGGATATTACGATTGGCGCCGCCAGCGGTTTTAGCAAGAATTTTGTCCGGTCGTTCCTCTGCTCTGATGGCCTTCCGACAGCATTGAGTCCGCTTTATAAGGGAGACGATTCCCTCGAAGAGGAAGCCACAAACCGTGACCCCCGATTCCGACAACTGATCGCCACCCGGGGATTCGTCCTCCAAAACCATACGGATGGGAGTCAATACCTATTCACCATCCCACAGATCGGTACCAGCAATGCTCCTACCGGCTATATGCCGATCAAGGGTTTTTCTCCGGATCCACAACAATGGGATGCGAACCAGGGCACCATCAATATGTTCATCTTCCGATATGCGGAAGTCCTCATTAATGAGGCCGAGGCCAAGGCAGAACTGGGACAGTGCGATCAGACCGTTATCGACAACACGGTCAATAAGCTGAGGGACAGGGTCGGCATGACCCACATGGTGATTAGCACTTTGGTGAAAGATCCGAACTCCGATTTCCCATCGCTTCCAGTGCTGCTGGATGAGATCCGCCGGGAACGCAGGATCGAACTCGCATCCGATGGATTTCGCTTCGACGACCTCATGCGCTGGGCGGATGGTCCGCAGATCCAGAATCCGGAGACCATTCTTGGCATGAAATTGATACCCGCGGTCGCTGCCGAATATCCCCCCAGCCAGATCAGCGGCATTCAACTCAGCCCCAATGGCTACATCATGGTCTACGGGTTCACCTCCCGGACGTGGAACGACAAAATGTATCTTTATCCAATCCCCACCCAGGAGCTGACACTCAACTCGCAGTATCAGCAAAACCCCGGTTGGTAAATATCGGCACCGGCATGAAGCAGACCTTTCAACGGAGAATTTTTATACAGCGGTTGCTAACCTTCGGTATCATTGGCGCTTTGCCTCCCGGAACAACGCGGATGATGGCCGCTGCCCGAACAACGGAGGATAGCCCGCTGACCGTTCTTTTTCAGGGAGACTCGATCACGGATGGCGGCCGCCAGCGGGACGGTTCGGATTTGAATCACATGATGGGTCAAAGCTATCCCTATCTTGTTTCCGGCCGTCTGGGCTATGATTATCCGCAGCCACGGACGACCTTCGTCAATCGCGGCATCAGCGGAAACACTGTGGACGACTTGCTCGGGCGGTGGCAGGCGGATGCCATCGACCTGCGACCCGATGTGATCAGCATCCTGATCGGGGTGAACGATCTGGATCGCTTCATGCAGGGGGCGAAGGAGCATTCCGCGGATCGTTTTGAAGCGAGCTATCGTGTATTGCTAACGATGACGAGAGAGAAGCTGCCAAAGGCCCGGCTTGTACTCCTTGAACCCTTTATCTTTCCTGTCGGCCGCGTCGGAGACAACTGGACGAGATACAGCACGGAGCTGGCGGTCCGGCAAAAGATTGTGCTGCGGCTGGCTTCCGATTTCAATGCAAGGTTCATTCCTTTACAGGACGTCTTTAATGAAAAGCTATCCCGTCCGTCCGCAGCTTATTGGATTTGGGATGGCATCCATCCGACGCCGGCGGGCCATGAATTGCTTGCCCGGGAATGGGTGAGATCATTTATGAAGTTCAAACCATGAGAAACGCGCTTATTGAAATGGGAAAGACTATTCTACTCCTGGTAATCTATACAGCTATCGTTACTGTCGCCCGGGCACAATCTGTATATGTCAATCCCTTTATCGGCGCCACGACTGCACATAATGACGTAGGTGGTCTCGGCAAGACCTTCCCAGGTGCGGCGACACCTTTCGGTCTCGTGCAGGTCAGCCCCAATACGATCACCGGCGGGGACAACGGTTCCGGTTACAGCTATGAGCACACCAGTATAGAAGGTTTTGCCTTCACGCAGATGAGCGGCGTCGGCTGGTACGGCGACTTGGGTAACTGCCTTGTCATGCCCACTACCGGACCCTTGCAAACCTTCGCTGGAACATTGCGGCACCCTGAATGCGGGTACCGCTCCCTTTATTCTAAGCAAAGCGAAACGGCTTCTGCCGGTTACTACGCCGTTACCCTGCTTAAATATGGCGTCCGGGCAGAAGCGACCGCCGCACCACACAGCGGGATGCTCCGCTTTGCGTTTCCCTCTGGCGTCGAACGCCGCATTCAGATCGACCTGGCAAGAAGAGTTGGAGGTACTTCGGTCCGGCAATATGTTCGCGTGGTGGACGATCATACGATCGAAGGCTGGATGAAGTGCACGCCCGATGGCGGCGGATGGGGCGACGGTGGCGGAGATCCCAACTACACCGTCTATTTCTGTGCGGAATTCAGTGAGCCGATGCATTCCCACGGCGTTTGGAGCGCGGATATCCCGGCGGACTGGCCGCGTCACCGGGAAGATGTGGAGAGCACGCGGTACCAGGACCGCATTGCCCAAGCGCGGATCATCCCCGATACACCCGTGATGGAGGGTAAACATCTTGGTTTCTATGCTACCTTCTCAGCCTCGGCAACCCAAACACCTATCCTTCTGAAAGCCGGCATCTCATTCGTCAACATAGAAGGTGCCCGGTCGAACCTTCAAGCGGATATCCATGACTGGGATTTCGGCGCGGTACATCGGCACGCCCGGTCCCTATGGGATGCCGCTTTGCAGAAGATTGTCGTGGAAGGAGGTTCGGAATCGGACAAGCGGATATTCTACACCGCAATGTATCACAGCATGCTGGACCCGCGCAGCATTACCGATGTCAACGGCCAGTATCCCGGCGGTGACGGTACGGCGCACCGTGCAACGGGGTTTACCAAACGCAGCATCTTTAGCGGTTGGGATGTCTTCCGCAGTCAGTTTCCCCTCCAGACCCTCATCAATCCACAAGTTGTCAGCGATTTGATCAATTCCCTGGTCAGTCTTGCTCAGCAAAATGGAACCCGCTATCTGGAACGCTGGGAATTTCTCAATGCCTATAGCGGCTGTATGCTCGGTAATCCCGCGGTCTCGGTGATGGCCAATGCCTATGCGGAAGGTATTCGTAGCTACAACATCGACACGGCCTATGCCTATGCGGTCAACACCTGCGAGCGGTTTGGCAACGGCGATAAAGGCTATACGCCCGGTTCCATTTCAGAAACACTCGAATATGCCTACGACGATTGGTGCCTTTCCCGGCTTGCAGCGGCTCTGGGAAAAAAAGACGATTCCGCGAAGTACGGCCGGAGGGCATTCAATTACAAAAACACTTTCGATCAAACCAAAAACTCCTTCCGCCCGAGGGAGGCAAACGGCCAATGGGCAGCCTGGCCCGCAAAAGGCCGCCTTGCGCAGGACTACGGCTGCTCGGAAAGCAACCCATTGCAACAAGGCTGGTTCGTCCCCCAGGATTTGGATGGCATGTCCATTCTGATGGGTGGAAAAGCAAGGACGATCGATAGCCTCGAGGTTTTCTTCAGGCGTACCCCTGAACGAATGATGTGGAATCAATATTACAATCACGCCAATGAGCCTGTCCATCATGTCGCCTTTCTTTTTAACCGTCTTGGCGCACCCTGGCTCACGCAATATTGGACCCGCGCCATCTGCCGAAGGGCCTATCACGATAATGTGGAAGGTCTGGTAGGGAACGACGACGTGGGACAGATGTCCGCCTGGTATATTCTCGCATCAATTGGATTGCATCCCGTATGTCCCGGCGATAACCGGCTGGAGATCACCAGCCCGGTATTTGGTAAAGCAACCATCCATCTTGACAGCGTCTATGCAAATGGGCACACCTTCACGATTCGGGCCGAACATCATTCAGCGGAGAACATTTACATTCAGCGGGCTGAACTCAACGGAAAGCCTTATACCCGGTGCTGGCTGGACTACGCGGATATCGCCGCGGGTGGTGAACTGGTTCTCTTTATGGGTCCCCATCCCAATAAACATTGGGGCTTGGATCAGATTTCTCAAACCAATGATAAAAATGCACAAAGTAATTAGCCCACTTATCTTCCTTATCGCCAGTATATCTCTGAACGCACAATCGTCTGCCGTGCCGTATGGTCCATTACCGACTCCCAGGCAACTCGCCTGGGAGGGCAAGGAATTCTACCTTTTCACGCATTTTGGACCCAATACCTTCACGGATCTGGAATGGGGGAAGGGGACCGAAAAAGAAGCAGTGTTCAATCCCACGCACCTGGACTGCCGCCAATGGTGCCGCATCGCCAAAGCCGCCGGGGCCAAAGGAATCATCATCACCGCCAAACACCACGACGGTTTTTGCCTTTGGCCCACCAAATACTCGACCCACACCGTAGCGCAAAGCGTGTGGAAAAATGGCAAAGGGGATGTGTTGAAAGAGCTTTCCGATGCCTGCCGGGAATATGGCCTCGAGTTCGGCGTCTACCTTTCCCCCTGGGATCGCAACCATCCCAAATACGGCACAGCTGAATACAATGCCGTTTTCATCAACATGATGAAGGAAGTGGTCGCCCGGTACGGTCCGCTTTTCGAGTTCTGGTGGGACGGTGCCAACGGCGAAGGGCCTAATGGCAAAAAGCAGGTGTATGCCTGGCACCGCTTTGAGCGGACCATGCGGACCATTGCTCCTAATACACCCATCTTCAGCGATATCGGCCCCGATATCCGCTGGGTGGGCAACGAAAATGGGATTGCGGGCGCCACCAACTGGGATCTTCTCGATACCGCGGGGTTTTCCCGCGGCGAAGGCGCTCCGCCGACCGATACGCTCAACAAGGGCAACGTCAATGGCCGCCTCTGGCTGCCCGCCGAATGCGACGTCAGTATTCGCCCCGGCTGGTTCTATCATCAAAGCGAGGATACCGCCGTAAAGACGCCACAACAGTTGTTTAACCTTTACTTGAAATCGGTAGGCCGGGGCGCTAATCTCCTGCTCAACGTTCCTCCCGACCGACGCGGACTGTTTACCGGGTTCGATTCTACGGCTCTCATGGGTTTCAAACGACTTCGGGATGAGGCCTTCCACGTCAACCTGCTGGATCAGCAAGGTGCAACCGTCACGGCAGGCGGAGGTAATGTACGCAACCTATCCGATGGTAATGACCGGACCTATATCGCTTTTGCTCAAGAAAACGCTATCAGCATCCATTTCGCGCAAACGACGGATCTGAACTGTATCCTGCTGCAGGAACCCATCCAACTGGGCCAGCGTATCAAGGCATTTCGGGTACTGGTCACAAAGGAAGACGGGTCGGTCTTCGAAACCACCGCAACCACAATAGGACATAAACGCATCCTAACGTTTCCCATTCAGCACGCCCGTTCGGTGCAGATCAAGGTCACCGATTCAAAAGCCAAACCGCTAATCAGCGAGCTTGGGATATATCATATCACAGAAAACCTGATTGAACATGAATAAAGGAGCCGGTACGTTGTTCGTCGTAGCCTTATTGTCTGCCTCCCTTTGCCAGGCGCAGCCCAAACACTTGTTCAACGAGACGGCCGTGGAAAAGGCCGATCGCATGGCCTGGTGGACCCAAGCCCGTTTTGGCATGTTCATCCATTGGGGACTCTATTCGATGGCAGCAAGACACGAATGGGTCAAGCATAATGAACACATGACAAATGAGCAGTACCAGAAATACTTCGATCTCTTCGATCCTGATCAATTTGATGCCGCCGCCTGGGCGCGACAGGCCAAAGCCGCAGGAATGAAATATGCGGTACTCACCACTAAACACCACGACGGTTTTTGCCTCTTCGACTCCAGATATACGGATTATAAGGCCCCCAATACGCCTGCCCATCGCGACCTGGTCAGGGAATATGTCAATGCCTTCCGTGCCCAGGGGCTGAAAATCGGTTTCTATTATTCGTTGCTTGATTGGCATCACCCGGACTATACCATGGATGATGTTCACCCGCTTGTTCAAACGGATACCAGCCAGGCGAATTACGACCGTTTGAACAAAGGCCGCGACATGGCAAAATACAGACAGTACCTCCGAAACCAGATCACCGAGCTCCTGACGAATTATGGCAAGATCGATATTTTATGGCTCGACTGGACCTGGGATTCCACCGACAAGCGTGGCAAGCACGCCGAAGATTGGGGCGCAGTGGAATTATTGAAGCTGGTCAGAAAGCTCCAGCCCGGCATTATCATCAACAACCGTCTGGGGCTGGACAACTATGCAGACGGCGGGGATTTTGTTACACCTGAACAGGTTTCACCAGTGGAATTGCCCGGCTACAAGGGCAAGACCTGGGAGACGTGTCAAACATTCTCCGGCTCTTGGGGATACTACCGGGATGAGGACACATGGAAGACCCAGCGGGAATTGCTTGACCTGCTAATCACCTCGGTGGCCAATGGTGGCAACCTGATCCTTAATGTCGGTCCCACCGCCCGCGGTGAATTCGATTACCGGGCGAGGTCCGCACTGGATAGTCTATCTTATTGGATGCACGCCAATGCAAAAGCCATATATGGTTGCACCTATGCACCCGATGAATATAAGGCTCTGGATAGTACCCGGCTGACATACAACCCACAAACCAGACGGCTTTATTTATTTCTATACAACTATCCGGCAAATGGACGGCTGAACCTACCTGGCTATTCAGGCAAAGTCCGCTATGCGGGGTTTTTAAATGACGAATCGGAATTGAAATTTGCCCCTTCGCCCGCGAATGTGGCGGACCTTATCCTTCAACTTCCCTTGCAAAAGCCGAATTACGAGATACCGGTGATAGAGTTAGTATTAGAAAACTGAATTCATGAGTCGTTACGTAATTACATTCGCCATTCTGTTGCTTGCGACCTATAAAGCCTATTCGTTTCAGCACCTGACCCCATTAATGGCTTCCGACACGACCGGCGTTCCTCCGGAAATCGAGGATCCTGAATGCATCGGGATAAACAAGTTGCCAGCCCATGCCACACTGATGCCCTATGGAAGTATTACAGAGGCACTTAATGCGGACAGGCATAAATCTACTTTTTATCGGTCGTTAAACGGCATATGGAAGTTCAATTATGTGTCCTGGCCGCAACAAAGGCCAAGGGATTTTTACCTCCCCTCCTATAATGTTGATAATTGGGCATCGATCAAGGTGCCCTCGAACTGGCAGATCGAGGGATATGGCACGCCGTACTATAGCAATTTTACTTACATATTTAAGAAGGACTTTCCTTTTGTGATGAGTACCCCGCCCGTTGACTGGACAGCTTACAAAGAGCGTAACCCCGTGGGAAGCTATAGAAGAGAATTTGATGTTCCGAAGGAATGGATCGGCCGCCGGATCCTGGTCACGTTTGACGGTGTAGATGCCGGTTTCTTCGTCTGGGTAAATGGCAAAAAAGTTGGCTATAGCGTAAACAGCCGGAATGCTGCCGAATTCGATATCACCGGCGTGATCAAGGCCGGGAAGAACACGATAGCGGTCGAGGTATACCGGTTTACGGTCGGTTCTTACCTGGAGGATCAGGATATGTGGCGCCTGAGCGGCATCTTCCGGAACGTATCACTCTGGAGTACACCCCAATGCCATATCAGGGATTTTGCGATTACCACCCAGTTGAACAATCACTTCAAGGATGCCGTTTTGAAGACGACGGCGAAAGTAAAGAATGACGGTTCGGCCGCAACACCGGGGGGGCAGTTTACCATCGATCTCTGTAATGGAAAGAAACTCGTCGGCAAGGCAAGTATCCGTGTACCTTCGCTGCAACCCGGTCAGGAAACGGCCATCACCCTGGATCTGCCGGTAAGCTCGCCGAATAAGTGGACAGCGGAAACCCCCTTTCTGTATACCACGGTGTTGACTCTTCAGACTGGCGAAAAGGAGGAAAATACAGAAATCGTATCCGCGCAGACAGGATTCAGGACGATCAGTATAAGGGGCCGGCAATTCATGATCAATGGGGTGCCGGTAAAACTGAAAGGCGTCAACCGACACGAGAATTGGCCGGATGACGGCCACGCCATTACCGAGGAGCAGATGATAAAGGACATTGTGCTGATCAAACAAGCCAATTGCAATCATGTTCGCACCTGCCATTATTCCGACGATCCCCGCTGGTATGAGCTTTGTGATGAATATGGCATTTATGTGCTTGCGGAGGCTAATTTGGAATGCCACGGTTCCTGGGACGAATTCAATGAGGATCCACGGATCAAAAGGGCCATCATAGACCGGAATGTTGCCAATGTAGAGAACTTCAAGAATCATCCCTCGGTCATTATCTGGTCGCTGGGAAATGAGTGCGGGAGCGGTGGCTCGAATTTCCTGGCGGCACTGGCGGCGATCCGACAGATCGATCCTACCCGGCCAACCCATTACCAGGGGTTTGGCATTAAATCGGACAATCCCGCCGACATCGACAGCCGGATGTATGACGAAGTACAGGAACTCGCGGCAGCGGCCAGGGACACCGGCATAAAAAAGCCCTTTTATCTTTGCGAGTATGCGCACTCCATGTTCAATTCCATGGGTAGTGTGGAAGATTACAATAAGTTGTTCGATGCGGAACCCAATTTACTCGGCGGTTGTATTTGGGAATGGCAGGACCAGGGCATCTATAACCGGACCGACCCGGCACACCCGATCACTGCATACGGGGGCGGCTTCGGCGAAGTACCCAATGATCATTATTTTATTCATAAAGGCGTTGTTTTTTCCGACCGGTCTCTGAAACCGCAATATCCTGAACTAAAAAGAGCCTACCAGTGGATATCGATCAATCCGCTTGATCTCAAGAAAGGCAGATTCTTGATAAAAAACAGGTATCAGTTCACCAATCTGGATAAATTCCGGTGTAAATGGGTCTTGCTGGCAAACGGGCTGCCGGCAGACAGCGGGAGCCTAACGACTTTGCCCCTGAAACCAGGGGACACCGCTGCTATTGAAATAAAGCATTTGCAGCTGTCGGCACCGGGAACGGAGTATATCCTGCGGATATCTTTTGAGACGCAGGCAGACGAACTTTGGGCACCGGCGGGGTTTGAGGTCGCGGCCCGGCAATTCCTTCTTGGCGAAACGCCCGGTTCGAAGCTCGCGGTGACTCCGTCCGAGCCCTTGACCGAAGAAACAGATGACTCTGCGATATCAGCTGGTACCGGCAAATTTCAGGTCGTTTTTAACAAGCATACCGGACTGATCTCGTCTATAAAGGTACGGGGCCGGGAGATCCTGTGTGCGGACGGCGGACCCTTGTTGCATTTATGGCGTGCACCTCATCAAAAGGACGACATGTGGGCCTATCCGATCTGGAAGAAGTACGGCTTGACACAATTGACATGGCGTGTTGCAGCCATTGGCGCTGAGCGCCAGGATAGCGCTCTAAGGGTTTCCGTACAGTTAACTGGAAAGGGCCTGGACAGTTTTGAGGTTTATCATTCCGTTGTATATACGATTACCGGCGATGGTATCCTACGCGTCGACAATGACGTTTCATTCAGCCGTACGGACATTCCGCTGGCCCATTTGGCCGTGAGGCTACTATTATCGCCGGAGTTCGGACGTTTCGGATATTACGGCAGAGGGCCAATGGAAAATTATGCCGACCGGAAGGAAGGTTCGGATATCGGCATCTATCAAAGCTCCGTCGCGGCGCAGCTCACACCTTATGAGAAGCCGATGGAATGCGGGAACCACGAAGATGTTCGATGGGCGGAATTATCCAATTCGCGGGATACCATCTCGGTTCGTTCTATGGGAAAAGTATTCCAGGTATCGGCACTGCCTTATAAAGACGAGGAATTTGAGCCGGTGGAATACCGTATTGACCTGCCGAAATCGACCGCAACCGTATTGATCGTCGCGGCAAAGACACTTGGAGTCGGATCCTGGGGCTGCGGACCAAAACCGTTGGATCAATACATCCCGATGTCAACGCCGCAACATTTCAGTTACCAGCTTCAATTAAGATAACGATAGGAATTCATTTGCGATGTCAGAATAGTTGCCCACTTATCCCAGTATTGACGTCCTGCGTCGGAAGGCTGCCGGCCGGGTCCCGCGTTTAGCCTTCGAATAACTCGAAGGTGGATGCAATGACGATCCCAACTGTCTGGTTTCAACCAGATACCGGCCACGATCTCATCGCGAAGGCCACCAATGGAAACCCGTACGTACAAAGGAACCAGACCTTTTTGGTTGGTCTTCTTCAATTTTCGATAGAAGAGAATGCTGCACACTTGTTTGACGTATATGGTGAATCTTTTAGTCGGTTAGAAAATTCTCCTTTCTTACTCTGAAATAAGCGGTTGGTTATCCAACTATCCGAGGGGACCTGCAAATCAAATCCCCCGAAAAAGTCCCCGAATCAGACAGATCATACCCGTTCGAAATGATTGAAAAAGTTTCGGGGAAATTGGTGAAACGCAGACCGGAGCTGGATTTGAAAGGAAAAAAGGTACCGGGAACCGATACCTTTGAAACGATTGTTGTGACCCGGATTGGACACTTTTCAAACCGCTTTCTTGCAGATTTGCGCTTGGTCGCCGATTTAAATGATTGATAACCCGCAATCAATAATGCGACAATTAAAAGAGTTTGTTTAACATTTGTATTTTGTCAGAATGTGGTCTGTCATATGAAGCCGCTATCTTTTCGTGATCTGGCCTTGTGCTTTCTTGGCGACCGACCTATCTAATAGCGCGTTTTGCAGCCCAGGCAAGGCCTGCTGTCCAAGGATACGGGCCAGCCAGCTCTCTCCGGAACCGGTTGAGTCGGTGATCAGGACGGTTTGCTGTCCTGGAAGCGTCTTTTAGGCCTTTTGATCGGCCGCCGATTGGAAGCGCTAAAGATTCGATTTAAAAGAGTAATTTCCACATTGTATTAATAATCAGTGTATTATATTCAAATATTAGCCATTTATTTAAGTTTATGGTTTAAATTTGATGTCAAATTAGAACCATTTTAAGTATATTGTGGTATAAATTTGAAGTTTGAATCTACGCGAAAATGAACGGATGCAGTCGGAGTTTGGAGAAAGGGACATCTTTTCCGCCAATGAGCTCTTTAACTTTTGGCACATTAACGACGGCATGTCCAATCGAGCCACTGGCCATTGGCGCATCCACCAACTGACGAAACAAGGTATGCTGCAGGAAATCAAAAGTGGGTGGTATACAATGAAGGTAAAACCCCTATTCAACCCTTTACCGGACAGACAGCAGCTGACGATCGAAAAGATCATTCAACAAAATTACCGGCAAATAACGTATTGTACCTGGAATGTAAATTGGCTTAATGAGTTTTCGGTGCATCAGTTCCCACTCGACAACCCCGTCATTGAAGTAGAGAAGGAGCTCCTTGAATCGCTAAAAGGCCGCCTCGAAGACAATGGTTTTATAGACTTGGGGTGGCAGGTGGGTCCGCACAGTGCAAAGCTCCGGGAAATAAAAAACGCCATCTATATATTGCCGCTCCCGTCCCGGGCACCACTACGGCGGCAGGCCCATGCCTCCTTCGATCTGCGTATACCAACTATCGAGAAAGTCCTGGTCGATTTTTTTACCGGTTCGGACATCTTTCTTCACTTGTATGGTTCAGAATTATTACACGCGTTTAGTCACGCTGTCGAACATTACGCGATCAATTACAGCACGCTTTTTGCCTACGCCAATCGCCGTTACAAGAATACTGACATCAAAAACTTTCTCGAAAAGTATTTCCCCCACCTTTACACCCTCATCTTCTCATGATAAAGTCGCATTGCTTCCAAAAAGAATGGATCGACCAGTTCCGCGCGCAACCTGCCTACGAGCGGATCAATCCCCCGTTGGTGGAAAAAATGATCCACGCCTTCTCGCTATTACAACATTTGCAGCACCGAAATCTGCCGTTTACATTTAAAGGAGGGACGAGCCTGGTGCTTCTACTGGATCGGGCCAATCGGTTCTCCATCGATCTCGATATCATCACCACCACTAGCCGGGAGGAAATCGAACGCCTTTTGGACAGCATCGTGACCGATTCGGCGTTCACCATGTGGCAACTGGACGCGCGAAGAAGCTACCAGGCCGGCGTACCCAAGGCGCACTATAAGCTAAATTACAATTCCGCGTATCACCAATCCAACTATGTCCTGCTTGATATACTCTTCGAACAGACGCACTACCCGGTTATCCATCCGCTCCCGGTCACGTGCCGCTGGTTCGAAACGGAGCAGATCATCACAGTGAAAGTTCCCAGCGTCGAGTCCATTACCGGCGACAAGCTGACGGCGTTTGCTCCCAATACGACGGGTATCCCGTACGGAAAGTCAAAGGAATTGGAGATCATCAAGCAACTCTTCGATCTCGGAGCTCTATTTGATCAAATCCTTCACGTCGAGACGGTCGCTGCCAGTTTTTTGAGTTTTGCCCGCCAGGAAATAGCATATAGAAGTCTCGGTATTCTGCCAAAGGCTGTGCTTTGGGACACGATACACACTTGCCGGATCATCAGTTTCCGTGACGGCAACAAGAAAGAGCCTGACCGCTCTCATTATGCGGACCTCCGCAGGGGTATCCAACAAGTCGACGGTCACCTCGTCACCGGCCATTTTCGGATCGATGAAGCCGTCACCGCTTCGGCCAAGGTGGCGTATCTATGTATCCGTCTTTTAGTTGAAGATCATACGGATCTGCCCCGTTTTGAAGACCCGGAGATATCTCATTCTGTCATCACGAATCCAGATTGGAATGCCCTCAACAAACTCAAAAAGCTCCCGGATCGCTCCGCATTTCTTTACTGGCATGCTGGATTACAACTGCTCGGCTTAGCGGAAGCACCATAGTAACTCGATTCCGGGCTGGTAACGAACCTGATTGATTTTCCATCTGTCCAACTTATGGCCCCCCAACCTCGCACCTATCATTGGGAGGATGGGAGTGAAAAAGGAACGCTTAAATCAGGTTGGGATATATGCCGCGTCATCACCGGAGTCTTTTGAAAGTAAGTGGTAATTGTATGGTGGAATATTAATAGGCCAGTTTGAAGGTCTCGCCATCTATATGTACACCTTTGGAAAGTGTTATACCAATTCTTTCGGAGTCAGACAAGCCACATGTTTGACCATCCCGGAATTCAACATTATAGTCCAGGGTATAATGCGTCATGTTAAACAAAAATGCCATAATCTCATCAAGCTTTCGGGAAGAGTCTACTACCTCGAGTTCCCGTTTATTAAATTCTTTAAGTCCATAGGTATAACCTGAATTCTTATCGTTGTTGAGGCCAAAGCCAAAATATATCCAGAGGTTCAATGGATACCACTCGTCACTCATTCGCGCTGCCAATTGCAAATAATCGCCCTTAGGGATTAACAGAGTTTGATTTCCCATGTATACACCAATAGCTCTATTTGTACGTAATAAAGAACAGATCACAGATGTGAATATCCTGTATCTTTTTATTATATCGTCACCGCCTTGCATAATGGATACGATCAGATGCGCTTTATGTTCTTTCACTTCTTCCAATGCATTTTCCCAGTTATAGGCATACTTTGCGGCTCCCTCGATATCCCCCATCGGGATTGCCACAGGCATTGATCCGATGGCCACCATTTCTCCATCAATAACCAGAGTGGCCGCATTTTCGTCGCCGGAGGGCTTGCCTACCATGTATTCACCGGTCCCATTGATATCATCCAGGAACAGCCTCAAATTAAACGGGGAATTATCTTCCAGCATTATCATTCCAAGGATTATCCTGCTTTCAGTTTTCTTCTTATTTTTTGATCTAAATAACATGGGTGTCATATTACTCGACAATATACTGAAAACCTGGCAGTGGCATTTCTTTCAATGACCATCCAAGATTCAAACCCGTAAGGCCATAGCAATTAGTCATTTAAGAGTTTGATGAATTTGTCTCCTGACCGCATCGAACCACAAAACCCGCCGTGGTGGCGGGTTTTGGAAAGCGGGGATAAAATCGTGACCCGG
>Ga0207695_10002853_pt1 | contig 25128 bp, 25 predicted proteins | sample KBSC54metaG_FD_184354 | JGI IMG/M metagenome (GOLD analysis project Ga0207695, IMG submission 184354) | Corn rhizosphere microbial communities from Kellogg Biological Station, Michigan, USA - KBS C5-4 metaG (SPAdes) (version 2) | ecosystem: Host-associated > Plants > Roots > Rhizosphere > Soil...
GATCCTCGGCCATGACGATGTCGAAATGCACAAATACGCCGTCCAGATCACCGTCGCCGACGTGCGCGACGGCGCCTGCTCCTCTTCGACGCTGCAGGAGGCCTGCAGCTGGGGCAAGGTCGACACGGCGATCGAGCAGATGGTCTATGCCGAGGCGACCTCGGTGTTGCCGCTGCTGGCGTCGGATGCCTGGCATCGCGGGAATTGGCGCGATCGCGCGCCACGGCGTTGGGCCAGCCTGTTTGACTGAGGGCGGTCGCCTGGCCGCCTCTTGACAGGATTCCCATATAACATCGGACCGTCGCTTTGACGGGACGGGAGACCCTGTCCATGATCGAACTGAGACCTTTCGCCAGCCTCGGCGGCGCCGACCACGGCTGGCTCAACGCCAAGCATCATTTCTCCTTTGCCGACTATCGCGATCCCGGGCGCGACAGCTGGGGCGCGCTGCGCGTGTGGAACGATGATCACATCGCGCCGCACAGCGGCTTTCCGCCCCACCCCCATCGCGACATGGAGATCATCACCTATGTCCGCCACGGCGCGATCAGCCATCGCGACAGCCTCGGCAACAGCGGGCGCACCGCCGCCGGCGAGGTTCAGGTGATGTCGGCCGGGGACGGTATTACCCACGCCGAATACAACCTTGAGGATGAGGCGACCGATCTGTTCCAGATCTGGATTCTGCCAGATGAGCCCGGTGGCACGCCGCGTTGGGACATGCGGCCATTCCCGGGCGGCCATGACACGGGGCGCTTCGTCACCCTCGCCTCGGGCCGCGCCGGCGACGACGACGCGCTGATGATCCGCGCCGATGCGCGCGTGCTGGCGGCGACCCTCCCCGCCGGCGCCACCGCCGAATACCGGCTCGAGGCCGGCCGGCGCGGATATCTCGTGCCGGCGACAGGCGCGATCGAGGTCAATGGTGTCGCGGTCGAGGGCCGCGACGGCGCCGCGATCAGCGATGTCGAGACACTGCGGGTGACGGCACGCGAGGACAGCGAGGTCGTCCTGGTCGACGTCGCATGAAAAAAGGGCCGGTCCCGTGGGGCCGGCCCTGAGTCTTAGGAGAGGATGCCTGAAAGGCCCGTTCGTTGTGCATCTGCGAACATGACGACGCAATTGCGAAATGCGAATTAACGAATGCAGGAATTGCAATCTCCCTCGGTAGAGGCGCCAGGAACTGCCGTGATCGGCCGGTAAATCACGCCGAATAGATGGGAATTTGGTTCGCGATTGCAGCAAATCGATCCGGCCGAACTGGGCCTATCTTCCTAAATCACCGCTCCGCGATTATCTTTGCCCGGCGAGGAACCGCCATGCCCTGTGATGCCGAGCGATCGAAGCTGCTGTCCGAGGCGATCGCCGCCTCGGTCGATCAATGCACCGCCGGCGGGCTGCCCGCGGTCAACGCCGCGATCGTCGAAATCGTCGGTCAGGCGATCGCCAATGCCCTGCCCCAGCTCGAGGCGGCGATCCGCGCCGATGTCTACGGCGAGGTGCTGGCGAAGCTCGACCATGTGACGACGATGCCGCACGAGGTCTGCGCGCTCACCATCCAGCTCAATCACCTGATCGAGCGTTGGCGCCTCGTTCACATGGAAAACGCCTGACGCTAGCTCGGCTCGAGCCCGAGCAATGTCAGAACCGCGTCGGACCCGCCCCGTTTCGCCACTCGGCGAAGAACCTCGGTCGTGCGGTTGGCTGCGCCGAGCAGCTTCAGCTCGCAGTCTTCCAGACGGCAATTGTTCAGCTCGTAAAGCGGCCCGCCCGAATATTCGAAGGTTACCCGATAGAAGCTGCAGTCGCTGAAGACATTGCCGTCGAGCGTCACCCGATCATCGGCGCCAAAGGCCTGATTCTTGTATTGCATCCCCCGCCTTTCAGACCAGCTGACTTGATATACTATCGTTTTTGATCGCCGACTGAAACCGTCACCCAATCGAGGTAGGCGGGCGATCCGCCGATGATCGGCGTGACCGTCACCTCCGGCACGGCATAGCTGTGCAGCGCCAGAATCCGATCGACCACGGCCTGGACGGCCGCGGCGCTGGTCTTGATGCAGACCAGCCATTCCGCATCCTCCTGGACCGCCCCCTCCCAGCGGTAGATGCTATCGATCGCGAAGAACTGTGCACATGCGGCGAGCCGCTCCTCGACCAGGGTCCGACCGATCATCGCCGCGTCCTCGCGGCGGCCGGTGGTGCAGGCGATCAGGACGCAATCCGTCATTCCGACCTCGCAAGTCTCTGGCCGGACAGAAATAGCGGCGATCTCCCAACGCTGCCATGATCGCGGACCTCCCTCCGGGCGCGGCGATGAGCCGGTCGAATATCGCGACGGTCTGTGTCAAAAAATCCATTGTCCCGCTGAGGGCCTAGCAGAGGGACATCATCGTCTTTAAGGTCGCGGCGCGCCTTGCGCGTTGGAGGAGGAACAGGTGGCTAAGAAACCCGCAGCAAAGACGTCGACCGGTCCCAGGACCGGAGGCATTCACAAACCAGTGACGCCATCGGCTGATCTGGGCGCGATCGTCGGATCGAGCTCGCTGCCCCGCAGCGAAGTCGTGAAGAAGGTGTGGGACTATATTAAGAAGAACAACCTCCAGAATCCGGCGAATAAGCGGGAGATCCTCGCTGACGCCAAACTGGAGAAGATCTTCGGCGGCAAGAAGGCGACGATGTTCGAGATGAACAAGCACATCTCGGGTCACCTTAAGTAGATTGAGGGGCACGGCTGCCGGTGCCGCAAGCACCGGCAGTTATTGATTGAGGCAGATGCCGGTCCCGACAGCGGGCGGCACATGTCATGCGTCTCGCCATCGCGCTTGACGATCGCCGCCGCCGGTTTCGGCGGCGGCGATTTTTATGCTCCCTGCTGGCCGGTGCGCCGACGCCACAGCCGGGTGCCCTCGCTGATCTGCCAGATCGCCAGTGACGGCACGCCAAGCGCGAGATCGCGCCCGCGCTTCAGCAGCGACAGCGCGACCGCGCTCGCCGGATCGAGTCCGAACAATGGCGCGAGCAGCAGATAGGCGGCCTCCTGCACGCCGATCGCGCCGGGCAGCATGAACGCCGCGCTGCGCAGGGCGAAGATCAGGCTTTCGATCACCAGCACCGCCCAGAGCGAGATATCGAGGCCCATGAAGCGCAGTGCGATCCAAGCGCCGGTCGCGCTCACCGCCCAGGCGACGAGATTGATCAGAAATCCGGCGATGACGCGAAGGCGGTGGCGGTAGACCAGATCGAGCCGCGCCCGCACCTCCGCCGCCGCGGCGCCGACTCCCGGCAGCAGGTGCTCGCCGATGCGGCCCGCCACGGCCAGCGCCGGCCGCTGAAACAGGGCGAAAGCGATCATGATCGCAACGCACAGTGCCGCGCCGACCAAGATCGTGGGGCGCACCGCGGCCGCGGCATTCTGGTTCACCAGCGTCGTCGCCAGCATCGCCACGCCAAACATCGTGAACAACACCTGCGAGGCCATCTCGGTGGTCAGATCCGCGATCAACGCGGCATGAACCACCGGCCGAGGGACGCCACCCTGTTCCAGCGTGCGCGCGCCGACCAGCAGCCCGCCGAACTGCGAAAAAGGCAGCACGTCGGTCGCCGCCTCGCGCGTCGCACGGCTCCAGATGAACCGGCCGATCCTTCGCGCCGGCTCGCCGGGCGCGACGACATGAAGCGCGACGCCGAGGATCGCCAGTACGCCGATCGACCACAGGCACAGCGTGGCAAAGCCCCAGGGACCGATCCGCTCCATCGCATCGATCACCGGCCCAAGGCCGAGCGAGCCGAGCACCCAGGCGGCGATACCGAGCCCGACGATGGTGGCGAGAAGGAGCGCGAGCCGCATTGTCATGAGCGATAGGACGAGAGCTTGTCAGCCGCAACGCCGGGGCGCGGGACGGCTGGTCAGGACCCGAGCTGCAGGAAGGAGCCGAGCAAAGCGCCCTGCCGCTCCAGCGCACGCCGGCTTTGCGGGTCGATCAGCCCGGCGAGTTCGCCGGCATGATCATAGCCGATACCGCTGCCGCCATAAGTCCGGGTCGCGGGGTGGAGATAGATCTCGCACAGGCCATCGGGAAGCCGGTCAATGATCCCGCGCAGCCGTACACCGGTCACCGCGCCACTCCAGCCGAGTCCGAACACTGCATCGGGCACGGTCAGCCCGGCCCGGCGCAGCCGACCAGCAATGCGGTGCGCCCAGAAATCGGCGAGGCCGCTGGATGGCGGCGTCGCTCGCTCGATCCCGGCCAGCAGCGCCACCGGTTCCACCGGCGCGCGGACGGCGCGCATGCCGTAGCGTCCGCCGATGCGGATGATCTCGGAGGCGATCAGCGGGTGAAGGTGAAAATGCTTGTGCGCGTTGACGTGATCGAGTGGCAGGCCGGTCGCGGCGAAGGCGGCGAACTGCGCCTCGATCTCCTGCGCCAGCTGGCGCCGCACGCTTGGCCGCAGGAAGGCGACGCCCGCGGCGACCATATTGTCGCGAAAACGGCCATCAGCGCCGACGAGACCCGGCACGCGATCGGCTGGCAGCACCGGCCGGCCATCGACCAGCACGAGATGGAGGCCGACGCCGAGGCGTGGCAGCCGGCGGGCCCGCGCCACGGCGTCGTCCACCGCCGCGCCCGAGACCATCAGGCTCGCCGCGCTCAATATGCCTTCGCGATGCGCCTGCTCGACCGCCTCGTTGACCGCGACGTCCGCGCCGAAATCATCGGCGGTGACGACCAGCTGCTTCAGGCGATGGACTCCTTGCGGCGGCGCAGGAAGTCGAAGAATTCGACGCCTTCGCGCAGCCGGCGCTTCATCATGTCGAAGTCGCGCAGCATCTCGGCGACGATCGACCCAATCTTGCGCGGGCGGAAGTAGAAGCGTTTGTAGAACTCCTCGACCTTGTCGAAGATCACCTCCGCCGGGAGATGCGGATAGCTCAGCTGAGTGATCTGGTCGCCGCCGTCGGTCAGCAAATGATCGGTGCCGTCGAACCAGCCATTTTCGGTCGCCTGCTTGTAGAGGAAGGTGCCGGGATAGGGCGCCGCCAGCGACACCTGGATGGTGTGCGGGTCGATCTCCTTGGCGTAGTTGATCGTCTCCTCGATCGTCTCGAGCGTCTCCCCGGGCAGGCCGAGGATGAAGGTGCCGTGGATGACGATGCCGAGCTTGTGGCAGTCCTTGGTGAACTGCCGGGCGACATCGGTGCGCAGGCCCTTCTTGATGTTGTGCAGGATCTTCTGGTTGCCGCTCTCGTAGCCGACCAGCAGCAGCCGCAGCCCGCCCTCGCGCATGATCTTCAGCGTCTCATAGGGGACATTGGCCTTGGCGTTGCACGACCAGGTGACGCCCAGCTTGCCAAGCTCGCGGGCGAGCTCCTCGACCCGCGGGCGATTGTCGGTGAGGGTGTCGTCGTCGAAGAAGATCTCCTTCACCTGCGGCATCTCGCGCATGACGTATTTTACCTCCTCGATCACATGCGGGATCGAGCGAGTGCGGTAATTATGTCCGCCGACGGTCTGCGGCCAGAGGCAGAAGGTGCAGCGGCTCTTGCAGCCGCGGCCGGTGTAGAAGCTGACATAGGGGTGCTTGAGATAGCCCCCGAAATATTTCTCGATGGTCAGGTCACGCTTGTAGACCGGCGAGACGAAGGGAAGCTGGTCCATATCCTCGATCACGGCGCGATCGGGATTGTGGACGATCTCACCCGCCGCGTTGCGATAGCTGATCCCGGCGACCTCGCCGAGCGGCTTGCCCTCTGCGATCTCCTTGATCGTAAAGTCGAATTCATTGCGAGCGACGAAATCGACGGCGGTCGACGCCTCGAGCGATTTCTGCGTCTCGACCGCGACCTTGGCGCCGATCAGGCCGATCATCAGGCTGGGATTGCGCTCCTTGAGCAGCTCGGCGGTGTGGACGTCCTGGCGAAAGGATGGTGTCGAGGTGTGGATCACGACGAGGTCGCGGTCGTCAGCCTCATGCTTGATGTCGTCCCAGCTGAGGTCATGCGCCGGTGCGTCGATCAGCTTCGAGCCCTCGACCATCGCGGCAGGCTGGGCGAGCCAGGTCGGATACCAGAAGGAGCGCACCTCGCGCTTCATCTGGTAGCGCGCGCCCGCGCCACCGTCATAGCCGTCGAACGACGGCGCCTGCAGGAACAGCGAACGCATCATGCCCAAGTCATTCTCCTTCGGCCGAAAGCCGGCCGTCCCGCCCCATTCTAAGCCTCGCGCCGCGCCAATCAATCGATCGTGCGAACAGCCCGGCGAGGAAGGTGCCTAGTGAGAGTATATCACGCGGCAGCAGCATCCATAAGGGCGCCGAAGCGGCGCCAGTAACCATGTCGACACGGAGCTTCAGCGTTACCCGGGCAAGCGCCGCCAGAACCAGGACCTGCCATCCCTGCCCGCCCGCCAGAGCGACGCCCAGCAGGGCAAAGGGCAATGGATAGGTAATGCCACTGCCGACATAGCCGAGCGGGTCGAGCGAGCGGACCGTCGCGTTCCAGCGAATTTCGTGGCGCACCACCCTGGCGAGGCTGGTCTCATTGCAGCCATGGGTGACGATCATCGGCGGCACCACGACCGACAGCCCGGTCGCGCGCACCGCCGCGCCGAGCGCGTGATCATCGGCAAGCTGGTCGGCGACCCGGGCGAAGCCGCCGATCCGGCCAAGCGTGACGGCCCGGAGCGCAATCGTCGAGCCCATGCACGGCCGCGCCCGGCCGGTCGCAAGCCCGACCGCCACCGCCGGCATGAACTGATAACTGATCCCGGCGGCCGCCAGCTGCGACCACAGGCCGGCATCGCCACGGCCGCGATAAAGGCAGGTCACCGCCCCCACCCCTTCGGCCGATAGTGCTGCGACGATCCTGCGCAGATAATCCGGCGCCACCGCGATATCGCTGTCGCTGACGATGATCATCGGCGCCGACGTGCGAGCGGCAAGGTTGATCAGGTTCGAGACCTTGGCGTTGCTGCCATGGCGGCCACTGTCGCTGACCAGCGTCACCGAGGCCCTCGATGGCGCTGCCACCAGCGCGGCGACCGCCTCGGCCGCCGGATCGCCGGGATCGGCGATGCCGCAGAGCAGCTGCACCCGGCCGGGATAATCCTGGTTGAGAAAGCTCGCGAGATTGGCCGCCAGCGCCGGCTCGCTGCCGTGGAGCGGCTTGAGGATCGCGACATCGGGCGCCGTCACCAGCTCGGGTGCCGGCCCCGGCTCATAGCGACCGACCAGGATGGCGGCAGCGAAATTATAGCCGCAGCCGACCAGCGCCAACAGGAACAGAATGAGAGCGGCCGTCTCCATGGAGGCGGTTTTGTAGCGGCGCGCCGCGCGAAAGCCAGCGTGCTTCCCTCTCCCGATGCGAGAGGCTAGACAGCCGGCGAGTGGCCCAGGGGAGGATTTGTGCCCGCCGCACCGATCTCTCATGTCCTGGTCACCGGGGTTTCCGGTTTCGTCGGTGCAGCGGTTGTCCGAGCCTTGGTCGGGTCGGGCTATCGCGTTCGCGGCCTCGTGCGCGCGACCAGCCCCAAGGCCAATCTGCGCGATTTCCCGGGCGAGATCGTCGAGGGCGATCTGCTCGATCGGCATGCGATCGACCGGGCGATGACGCATTGCGACGCGCTGGTCCATGTCGCCGCCGACTATCGGCTGTGGGCGCCCGATGAGACCGCGATCTTCCGCAGCAACGTCGAAGGCACGCGTAACGTCATGGCCGCAGCGCTCGTCGCCGGCATCAAGCGGATCGTCCACACCAGCAGCGTCGCCACCATCGCGCCCGATCCAGATGGCCCGGCCGATGAAGACCGTCCGCTCGCCGCCGAAAATGCGATCGGCGCCTATAAGCGCAGCAAGGTCGAGGCAGAGCGACTGGTCGAGGAGCTGGTCGCGCGCGATCATCTGCCGGCGGTGATCGTCAATCCGTCGACGCCGATCGGGCCGCGCGACGTTCGTCCGACGCCGACCGGACGGATTATCCTCGACGCCGCCCGCGGCCGGATTCCCGCCTTCGTCGATACCGGGCTGAATCTCGTCCATGTCGACGATGTCGCCGCCGGCCATGTCGCGGCGCTGGAGAAGGGCGAGCCCGGGCGCCGCTATATCCTCGGTGGCCAGGACGTGACGTTGAAGGACATGCTCGCCGAGATCGCGCGACAGACCGGGCGACGGCCGCCGCGCATCGGCCTGCCGCGCAAGCCGCTCTATCCGCTCGCGGTGATCGCCGAAGGCTTCGGCCGCCTGACCGGGCACGAACCCATGCTCACCCGCGATGCCCTGGCGATGGCGAAGTACAAGATGTTCTTCAGCTCGGCTCGGGCCGAGCGCGAGCTGGGCTATCGTGCCCGGCCCTATGGCGAGGCGATCGGCGACGCGCTCGCCTGGTTCACCGCCGAGGGCATGCTGTGATCGTCATGAGTATTGCCTGGGCGACGCTGGCGGCGTGGCTGTACCTGCTGGCTGCGCGCGATGGCTTCTGGCTCGCCAGCGAGCGCGACGAGGGCCCGAGCCCTGCCCCGGCGCAGTGGCCGCGGGTGGTGGCGGTGGTGCCGGCGCGCGACGAGGCGGATGTCATCGGCCGGTCGATCGGTTCGCTGCTAAGGCAGGCCTATCCCGGCACGTTTCGCGCCATAATGGTCGACGACGAAAGCAGCGACGACACCGCCCGGGTCGCCCGCGACGAAGCCATGCGGCATGGGAGCGACCAGCTGACCGTGATCGCCGGCAAGCCGCGACCGCCCGGCTGGACCGGCAAGCTGTGGGCGATGGCGCAGGGCATCGAGCAGGCCGGCGAAACCGATTATCTCTGGCTGACCGATGCCGACATCGGCCACGCCCCCGACAATCTCTTGCGCCTCGTCGCCCGCAGCGAGGCGGACGGACTTGTGCTGCATTCGCTGATGGTCCGCCTGCGCTGCGAGAGCCTCGCCGAACATGCGTTGATCCCGGCCTTCGTGCTGTTTTTCCAGATGCTCTATCCATTCCAGCGGGTGAACCGGCCGACCAGCAAATTGGCCGCCGCGGCCGGCGGCTGCATGCTGGTCTCGGCCGACGCCCTGGCGCAGGCCGGCGGGATCAAGGTGATCGCCGACGCGCTGATCGACGATTGCGCGCTCGGCGCCGCGCTGAAGCGGCAAGGACCGATCCGTCTCGCGCTGACGCGTCAGGCGGAGAGCCTCAGATCCTATGGCGGCTGGCGCGGGATCTGCGCGATGATCGCGCGATCGGCCTATGCCCAGCTGAAATACTCGCCGGTCATCCTCGCCGGCACGCTGCTGGCGCTGGCGCTGCTGTTCCTCGCGCCGCCGCTGCTGACGATCTTCGCCTATGGCGATGCGCAGATCATCGGCATCGTCAGCTGGACGGTCATGGCAATCATCGCGCAGCCGATGCTCGCCCATTATCGGGTCTCGCCATTATGGGGCGTCGCAATGCCGGCAATCGGCACGGCCTATGGCGCTGCGACCTTGATCTCGGCGCTGCAGCACTGGCGCGGGCGCGGCGGCTTGTGGAAAGGGCGCGTCCAGGCGCAGCTCGGAGGCGAACATTGACCGCTGCCACGCTCGCGTCCGGCAAGGGCCATCGTGACGAGAATTTCCCCGTCGCCTCGCGGCTGATCAGCCCGCGGCATCGTGCGCCGATCATGGCCTTCTATCGCTTCGCCCGCGCCGCCGACGACATCGCCGATCATCCCTCGGCCGCCGAGCGCGACAAGCTCCTCGGCTTGAAAGCGATGGCGGAAGGTCTGGTCGGCCAACGCGACGACGAACCGACCGCGCTGGCTTTGCGCGAGGCGCTGCGCGAGCATGGCCTCGAACCACGGCATGCGCTCGATCTGATCGCCGCCTTCACCCAGGACGTCACCAAGCTGCGCTATGCCGATTGGGACGATCTGATCGATTATTGCCGATTGTCGGCGATGCCGGTCGGCCGCTTCGTCCTCGACGTCCACGGAGAGTCGCGCGCGACCTGGCCGATGTCGGATGCGCTCTGCGCCGCGCTGCAGGTGATCAATCATCTGCAGGACTGTGCCAAGGACCATCGCGAGCTCGATCGCGTCTATATTCCCGCCGATGCGTTGGCCGCGACTGGTGCCAGCATCGAGGATCTCGACAAGCCGGCGGCCACGGCGGCCCTGCGACAGACGATCATCGATCTCGCGCAACGCACCTCGCTGCTGCTCGACGAGGCGGAGGGATTTTCGCGCGCGATCGCCGACCGCCGGCTGGGCGTCGAGGTCGCCGTCATCCAGGCGCTCGCGCGCGATCTCGTCGCACGGCTGCGGACGCGCGACCCGCTGTCCGAACGTGTCCATCACGGCAAGCTCGAGGCACTGGCGATCGCCGCCCCTGCCGCTGCAAGGCGGGCGCTGCAGCGATGACCAGCCAGTCCGCGGCTGCCCAGGCTGCATCGGGCAGCTCGTTCTATGCCGGCATGCGCGTCCTCCCGCCGGCCGAGCGCGAAGCGATGTATGCGATCTACGCCTATTGCCGCGCGGTCGACGATATCGCCGACGACCAGGGTGGGACGCGGGCGTCGCGCGAGGAAGCGCTCCAGCAATGGCGTGGCGCGATCGACGCGCTCTACCGCGGCGGCGATCCCGGACCTGCCGCCTTTCTGCGTCCCGCGGTCGACCGCTTCGGCCTGCGCCGCGAGGATTTCGAGGCGGTGATCGACGGCATGGCGATGGATGTCGCGCGCGACATTCGCTGGCCGACGATGGCCGAGCTCGATCTCTATTGCGATCGGGTCGCCTCGGCGGTCGGTCGCCTGTCGGTGCGCGTGTTCGGCATGGACGAGGAGCCCGGCGGTCGGCTGTCGCATCATCTCGGTCGAGCCTTGCAGCTGACCAATATACTCCGCGACATCGATGAGGATGCGGCGATCGGTCGCGTCTATCTGCCGGCCGAGGCGCTCACCGCCGCCGGTGTGCCGCTCGATGGGATCGAACGCGTCATCGCCGACGAGCGAATCGACGCAGCCTGCCGAACCGTCGCCGCCCGCGCGCAGGCCCATTTCGTCGCGGCTGCGGCGGTCATGGCGGCGCGGCCGCGCGGTCACCTGATCGCGCCGCGGTTGATGGAGGCAGCCTATTCGCGGCTGCTCGCCAAGATGCTGGCGACCGGCTGGCGCCCGCCGCGCCTGCGCGTCCGTCATAACAAGCTCGCGCTGATGTGGACGCTGCTGCGGTTGAAGCTGTTCGGATGAGCCGCGCGCATATTATCGGCGCCGGCCTCGCCGGACTGTCGGCGGCAGTGGCGCTGGCGCGCAGGGGATGGTCGATCACGCTGTCGGAAGCAGCGGCGCAGGCGGGTGGCCGCTGCCGCTCCTATCACGACCCGCAGCTCGACATGATCATCGACAACGGCAATCATCTCGTCCTGTCGGGCAACGAAGCGGTCGCCGATTATCTCGACATGATCGGCGCGCGCGATCGACTCGCCGGCCCCGACCAGGCTCGCTTCCCCTTCGTCGACCTGCGCGATGGCACGCGTTGGACGCTCGCGCCCAATGACGGTGCGCTGCCCTGGTGGATCCTGAGCCGCAAGCGGCGCGTGCCCGGAACGCGCCTGCGCGACTATCGCTCGCTCGCACGCCTCGCCCGCGCCACCACCGGCACGGTCGGAAGCGTCGTGAAAAGCAACGGCCCGTTGTGGGACCGGCTGACCGCGCCGCTGATGGTCTCGGCGCTCAACACGCCGGCGGCCGAGGCTGATGCGGGCCTGGCCGCCGCGATATTGTCCGGCACGCTCGCACGCGGCGGCCGCGCCTGTCGGCCGATGATCGCCCAGCCCAGTCTCGAAGCGGCATTCATCGCGCCGGCGCTCGCGCGGCTTGCCGACAACGATGTGACGATCCGTTTCGGCCGGCGGCTACGCGCGATCGAATTCGACGATGCGCGGGTGAGCGGTCTCGTGTTCAGCGACGGCCGCGACGCCGTGGCGCCCGACGAGCCCGTCATCCTCGCCGTTCCGCCATGGGTCGCAGCCGAGTTGGTGCCCGAACTGGTCGTGCCGGATCACTTTCACGCCATCGTCAACGCCCATTTCCGTCTCGTGCCGCCGCCCACCGCCGAACGGATGATCGGCGTCATCGGCGGCACCTGTGAGTGGATCTTCGCCTTTCCCGATCGCCTGTCGGTGACGATCAGCGCCGCCGACGCGCTGTGCGACGAGGAACGCGAGCCGCTCGCCCGAAGGATTTGGGCCGAGGTTGCGGCGATCCACCGCCTACCGGCGGAATTGCCGCCCTGGCAGATCGTGCGCGAGCGGCGTGCGACCTTCGCGGCGACTCCGGAACAATCGGCGCGCCGGCCAAATGCCGCCACCCGCTGGATAAATCTGCACCTCGCCGGCGACTGGACGGCAACCGGCCTGCCGGCGACGATCGAGGGCGCGCTGCAATCGGGCGCGACCGCGGCGCGTCTGGCCTTGGCGGCCGTAGCCGCTTAGGGGGAAGGAATGCACGGGACTGACGCCGGCTTGCCTTCGAGCACAGACGCACGCCTGGAGGGCGCCATTGCGCGTGCCGCCGCCGCGCTCGGCGCGGCACAGCGCAAGGACGGCCATTGGGTGTTCGAGCTCGAGGCCGATGCGACGATCCCGGCCGAATATATCCTGCTGCGCCATTATCTCGGCGAGCCCGAGGACATCGAGCTCGAGGGCAAGATCGCTCGCTACCTGCGCCGCATCGTCCGGACTGATGGCGGCTGGAGCCTGTTCCACGACGGCAAGTTCGACATCAGCGCCTCGATCAAGGCTTATTATGCGCTGAAGATGATCGGCGAGGACATCGACTTGCCGCATATGGCGCGTGCGCGCGAGCTGATCCTCGCCGGCGGCGGCGTAGCGAAATCGAACGTGTTCTGCCGCTTCCAGCTCGCCCTGTTCGGCGCCGCGCCATGGGAAAGCCTGCCGGAGATGCCGGTCGAGCTGATCATCGCGCCCAACTGGTTTCCGATCCATCTGGCGAAGATGTCCTATTGGGCGCGCACGGTGATCGTGCCGCTGCTCGTGCTCGCGGCGTTGCGCCCGGCAGCGCGCAATCCGCGCGGCATCCTCGTCGACGAGCTGTTCGTGCCGGGCGTGCAGCCGAAAATGGAAATCCCCGACCGCCCCTATGCCAAGCATTTTGCCGCGCTCGACGTGTTCCTGAAGGGCTTCCGTCCCTTCTGGCCCAAGAAGATGCGGCAGAAGGCGATCGACAAATGCCTCGCCTTCGTCCGCGAGCGGCTGAACGGCGAGGACGGACTCGGCGCGATCTATCCGGCGATGGCCAACAGCGTGATGATGTTCGACGCGCTCGGCTTCGGTCCGAACGATCCCGATCGCGCAATCGCGCGACGCTCGGTCGAAAAGCTGCTCGTCCGGCGCGATGACGGCGAGGTCTATTGCCAGCCCTGCGTCTCGCCGATCTGGGATACGGCGCTCGCCGCCCATGCCATGCTCGAGGTCGCCGAGCCGGAGGCCGAGGCACGCGCCGTCGCCGCGCTCGACTGGCTGCTGCCAATGCAGATTCTCGATGTCGCCGGCGATTGGGAAGTCCGCCGCCCTGGCCTGCGTCCGGGCGGCTGGGCGTTCCAGTATGGCAATGCCCATTACCCCGATGTCGACGACACCGCCGTCGTCGTCCTCGCGCTCGACCGCGCAGCGAAGAGCGGGCTGATGCCGCGCGCCGACGAGGCGATCGATCGCGCGCGCGAATGGGTCGAAGGCATGCAGTCGAAGGGCGGCGGCTGGGGCGCGTTCGACGCCGACAACACCTATTATTATCTCAACGGCATTCCCTTCGCCGATCATGGCGCGCTGCTCGATCCGCCGACCGTCGACGTCAGCGCCAGGTGCGTGTCGATGCTCGCCCAGCTCGGCACCGAGCCCGGCGACAAGGTGATGGCCGAAGGCATCGACTATCTCGAAAAGGACCAGGAAAAGGACGGCAGCTATTACGGCCGCTGGGGCGTCAACTATGTCTACGGCACCTGGTCGGCGCTCTGCGCGCTCAATGCCGCCGGCCTGCCGCTCGACGCGTCGGTGATCCGCCGCTCGGTCGACTGGCTGGTCGCGATCCAGAATGGCGATGGCGGCTGGGGGGAGGATTGCGAAAGCTATGCGCTCGATTATGCCGGCTATACCCCTGCCCCCTCGACCGCATCGCAGACCGCCTGGGCGCTGATCGGGCTGATGGCCGCGGGCGAAGTCGAGCATCCGGCGGTCGCGCGCGGCGTCGCCTATCTGCTGGCGACACAGGAGGCCGACGGCTTGTGGAGTCAGGCGCACTACACCGGGGGCGGTTTCCCGCGGGTCTTCTACCTGCGCTATCACGGCTATCCGAAATATTTCCCGCTCTGGGCGCTCGCGCGTTATCGGCGGCTGATGCGGAGCGGCGAGCGGCGCATCAGCGAAGGCATGTAGCGTGGCGCAGAGGCCATTGCTGGTCGCGACCGGCTTCACCCGCGAGGCGCGCATCGTCGCGCAGCCGGACGTTCACGTCATCCCCGGCGGCGGCGTCGCACAGACGCTCGAACGATTGCTGGAGGCGCAGGCCGCCGATGCCTGCGCGATCGCTAGCTTCGGTTTGACCGGCGCGCTGCAGGACGGCCTGGCGATCGGCGACTGGATCATCGGCGAGCGGCTGACCGGCGCGATCGCGGCCGAGACCGATCCCGCATGGCGTGATGCGCTCAAACGCCGCCTGCCCGACGCCCGCATCGGCACCTTCTTCGCCGACGGCAGCATGATCGCCAGCGTCGATCACAAGCGTGCGCTCGGCCGCGAACATGGCGCCCATGCGGTCGACATGGAATCGCATATCGCCGCCAAGGTCGCCGCCAGGCATGGCCTGCCCTTCATGGTCGTGCGGATCGTCTCGGACGGCGTCGAGCATATGCTGCCGCCGGCGATCACGGTCAGCATGAAGCCGGGTGGCGCGATCGACAGCCGGGCGATGATCGGCTCGCTGCTGCGTCAGCCAGGTCAGCTGCCGGTTTTCGCGACCAGCATGGTCTATGCGGTGAAGGCGTTTCGCGGGTTAGCGCGTGGCCACGTGGCGATCGGACCCCGGCTCGCGTTCCCGGATCGCAGCTAAGGTCTTCTCGACATGAGTGGAGAAGACCTCCTGGGCGGGACGCTGCTTGGAGAGGTCGATATCCGGCGCCATCGGCCCGTCGGTACGGACACCGTTTAGCGCGACCTTGGCAAGCTTCAGCGGATGGCGCAGCGAATCCGCCGCCGCCGTCCCCTCGAAACCGCAATGGACCATGCAGTCGGCGCATTTCTCATATTTGCCGACGCCATAGCCGTCCCAGTCGGTCTCTTCCATCAGCGCCTTGAACGTCGGCGCATAGCCCTCGCCGAGCAGGTAGCAGGGCCGCTGCCAGCCAAAGACGGTGCGCAGCGGCATCGACCAGGGTGTGCATTCATAGCTCTGGTTGCCGGCAAGGAAATCCATGAACAGTGGCGAGTTGGTGAAGCTCCAGTCGCGCCCGCCACGCCCGCGTTTCAGCACGTCGCGGAAGAAGGTCTTGGTCTTGGTGCGATTGAGGAAATGCTCCTGGTCCGGCGCGCGCTCATAAGCATAGCCCGGCGAGATCGTGATCCCGTCCAGCCCGATCGCTTCCATCGCATCGAAAAAATCGGCCAGCCGTTCGGGATCGGCACCGTCGAACACGGTGCAGTTGATTTGCACGCGGAAGCCCTTGGCCTTGGCCAGCAGGATCGCCTCGCGGGCGGCATCGAACACCCCATCCTGGCAGACCGAGGCGTCGTGCATTGCCTGATCGCCGTCGAGATGGATCGACCAGGTGAAATATTTCGACGGCTTGTAGTCGTCGATCTTCTTCTTCAGCAGCAGGGCGTTGCTGCAGAGGATGACGAACTTCTTCCGCGCGATGTAACCCTCGACAATCCGGGGCATGTCGCGGTGGAGCAGCGGCTCGCCGCCGGCAATCGAGACCGCTGGGGCGCCGCATTCGTCGATCGCCGCCATGCACTCGTCATAGCTCAGCCGCTGGTTGAGGATCGCGTCGGGATAGTCGATCTTGCCGCAGCCCTTGCAGGCCAGGTTGCAGCGCAGCAACGGCTCCAGCATCAGCACCAACGGATAGCGCTTCACGCCCCGTACATGCTTGCCCAGCACATAAGCGCCGATGCGCGCTGCCTGGCTGATCGGTAATCCCACGTCGGCCGCTCCTTTGCGTTGCCGTCCCGATAGCGCGAAGCGAGGCCGCCGTCACCCCTCAGCCTGTGTATTTACCGCCGCACCTTGCGGCGGGAACCAGCCGGCGGCATCAAACGTCATTGCCGCGGAGGAATGATATCGTGCTGAAAGCCCTACCGATCGCCGCCCTGCTGGCCAGCCTGCCGACCATCGCTGCAGCGCAACCAAGCGATCCCGCCGCAGGCCGGATCGAGGCCTATCATCAGGCCGCGATCGCGGTGATGAAGGACGGCCCCAAGCTCGGCATGAAGGGGCGGACCGCCCGATTCCAGACGATTGTCGGTGAATATTACTCGGCCGCGATGATGGCCCAGATCGTGGTTGGCGCGAAATGGGCGAGCCTGTCGCCGGCTGACCGGAGCGCAGCAACGGCGGCCATGGCCAAGCATTCTGCGGTGTCGCTGGCGAGCAACTTCGACAGTTTCAGTGGCGAGAAGTTCGCCGTCGTGCCCCAGAGCAAGCAGCGTGGTGTCGATCGGCTGGTCTCGGCCAGCATCGGCCCCCAGAGCGGCAGTCCGACGCAGCTGATCTACCGGATGCGCCAGAGCGGCGGGCAGTGGAAGATCATCGACGTGATGTCGAGTGGCGTCAGCCAGCTCTCCATGCAGCGCTCTGAACTCGCCCAGTCGATCGCCACCGGCGGCGTCGCGGGAATGGTCAAGACGCTCGACGCGATCGACGCGAAAATGCTCAGCGCTCGCTGACCGCCTTGCGTGGCGGGCCGAGCAGCGCCGGCTCGAAGATCAGCGCGCAGACCAGCGTCCAGGCCAGCGAGATCATCAGGATCTTGCCCATCGAGGCGGTGCCCGGGTGGGACGAGATCCACAGGCTGCCGAAGGCCGTGCCGGTCGCCAGCGCCGAGAAGAACACCGCCCGCGCCAGGCTGGACTGCAGCAGATCGCGCGCGCCGGCGCGCCAGGCCATGACGAAATAGATGTGGAAGGCGACGCCAACGCCGAACAACAGTGGGAAAGCGATGATGTTGGCGAAGTTGATCGGTTGGCCGATCAGCACGCAGCTGCCGAGCGTGAGAAACCCCGACAGCACCACCGGCGCAAGCGTGAAGGCAGTCTCGCGAAGGCTGCGCAGCACCGCCAGCAGCAGCAGGGCGACCGCAACGAGGGCAAGGATGCCCGCCTGAACGAACGCGTCGGCGATGGTCCGCGCCGCCTCCTGCGTCGAGATCGGCAGGCCCGAGGCGGTCGGCGCCACCGCGCGGACCGCGCGCGTGAAATGCCGCAGGGCTGTATTGTCGGCACCACCTTCAGGGAACAGCTGGATGCGTGCCCGGCCGTCCGCGGTCAGCCAGTCGCCGACCAGCGATTTCGGCAGATCGGCGATCCCGACTGGTTGCGCCTGCAGCGTCAGCCGCAGCTGATCGAGCGTGACGTTGAGCGGCGGCACGATCGCCTCGGCGGCGCGCGCCCGATCCGCCGGCGTGCCCTGGGCGAGCGCCGCGAAGGAGGCGGCAAGGCGAATTGCCGGATCACTGGCCGGTCTGCCGGCGGCGGCGCTGCGCAGCTTGGCCGCGGTGCCGGCAAGCGCGGCGCGGGTCTCCTCGTCGCTCGGTGACGGCAGCGTCCCGAACGGATCGATCGAGGGTCCGAGCAGCAACTGGGCATCACTGATCGCGGCGAGCTTCGCCGGCTGATCGGTGGGAATGAAATCCTGCAGCGTGATCGCCCGCCGAACCTCAGGCAGTTTGACCAGCTTTGCCTTGAGCGCCTGCGCCGCCGCCAGATTCGGCGCCAGGACATCGATCGTATTGGGCGTAAGATCGGGGTCGCTCATCAGCCCGTTGAGCGTCGCCATCGCCTCGCCCTTGGGATCGCGCAGGTGCAGCGGATTAAAGTCGAAGCGAACGAAGGCGAGCGAGGCGAGCGACGCGATCATCGCCACGCCGAACGCCAGCAGCACGTAGCGGCGATGGGTGATCAGCCCGCGGTCGAGCCGGCCCAGCCATTCCGTCGGCGGCTCGTGGCGCGCCATCGGGCGTCTCATCAGCATCAGGATCGCGGGCAGCAGGGTCATCGCCAGCAGCAGCGCGACGACCATGCCGAGCGCGGCGATGATGCCTAGCTCGGCGACCCCTCGATAGGCCGTCGGCAGGAAGGCGAGAAAGCCGAGGCAGATCGCGCCGGCCGCGAGCAGCAGCGACGGCCCCAAAGCGATCGCGGCGGCGCAGACCGCCGCGGTACGGTCCTCCTCCTGCATCAGCTCGGCGCGGTAGCGGACGCCGATCTGGATGCCGAAGTCGATGCCGAGCCCGACGAACAGCGGGATGAAGGCAACCGAGATCAGATTGAAGCGGCCGACAACGAACAGCCCAAGCGCCATGGTGATGAACAGCCCAGCGATCGTCGTCAGCATGATCGCCGCGACGATCCGCTTCGAGCGCAGCGCAAGCCACAGCGTCAGCAGCATCGCCGCGAACATGGTTGTGCCGACCAGCCAGGCGCGGTGCTCCAGCGAGGCGAACTCTTCATCGGCAAGCGGGACCGCGCCGGTCAGGCCAACATGGATGCCGTGCGCTTGATCAAGCCGAAGCTCGGTCGCGGCCCGGCGGATGGCGCCGCTCGCCATCTCACCGGGCTTCAACGTGCCGAAGTCGAGACGCGGCAACGCAAGGACAAGCCGTCGGCTTGGCGCGGCGAGCGCGCCGCCCTCGCCGCCGATTAGCCGCTGCCACGAGAAGGGTTTCGGCGGCTTGCCGGGCGGCAGCGCATCGGCCAGCGCCGCCATCGGCCTAGCGATATCGTCAAGACGTCCCGCACCGCGGCTTACGCCCTCGAGCATCGTCGACAGCGCAGAGGCAACGCCCCGCAGGCTGGGATCGGCCGCCAGCGGGCCAAGGAAGGGTTGCGCCGCAACCATCCGCTGGGTCGCCGCGCTGACCTCCGGGAGCGAGGCGAAGAGCAGCCCTTCGCGCGTGAAGAACTCGCCGCCATCGGGGCGGTTGGCGCCGCGAAAATGCACATGATCGGTCGACAGCCGCTCAGCGAGCTTGGCCGCGGCCATCTCGGCGAGCTCGGGCGTGGCGCCGTCGATCACCACCAGCGTGTTGTCACCACGCTGGGGAAAGGCGCGATCGATCACTGCTTCCTGCTCGCGCCATTCGACCCCGGGTGAAATCAGCGCCGCGGTGTCGGTCGTCATCTCGAAATGCGTTGCGACATAGGCCAGCGACGCCACGACCATCAGCGCCGACAGCAGCACGATGATCAGCCGGTTACGGCACGCCCAATTGACCAGCCAATGGGCCAGGCGGCTGCCCATGCCCGGGCCCTAGCCGAGCATGTGGCGCAGCTTCACGGCGAGCCGCAATCGGCCGCCGCTGAAGTCGAACGCCGCTTTCTCGAATTTCGGCCGGGACAGTCCGGTGAAGGCATCATTGGAAAAGCCGACGCCCTCGCGCGGAATGCCGAACAACCCCTGATCGCATTCGCCATTGTTGTTCGCGTCGTGAAACGCCTGGATCGCATAGCGGCCCGGCGGCACGCCATGAACCTCGACGATCACCGTGCCGTCATGGGCCGGCGCCAGGCCCGTCCAGGGACAGTTCTTGAGGAACGTCGCCTGGGTGCAGACGTCGACCTTGACCTGCCCGGAGGCATTGCGCACGCCGGCGACGGCGACCTCGATCGTCCCATTGGGCGGCGTCTCGACCGGCGCCGCGGCAGCCAGCACGAACCCGATCAAGCCAAGAGCCATCCTACGCACCGTCGAAGGCCACCAACGTCTCAACCGTCAATCCGGCTTCACGCAGGCGATCGGCGCCGCCCAGCTCCGGCAGGTCGATGACGAAGGCGGCGGTGCCGACGATCGCCCCTGCCTGACGCAACAGGCCGAGGGCGGCGATGGCGGTGCCTCCCGTGGCGATGAGATCGTCGACCAGCAGCACCCGCTCGCCTGGCGCGCAGGCATCGGCATGCATCTCGATCCGGTCGCTGCCATATTCCAGCGCATAATCGATGCCGATGCGGTTGCCGGGCAGCTTGCCGGTCTTGCGCAGCAGCAGCATGCCGCGGCCAAGCCGGGCAGCGAGCGCGGCAGCGAAGACGAAGCCGCGCGCTTCGATGCCGGCGACGAGATCGATCGCCCCGGCATCGACGCGCTGCGCCATCCGCTCGACCGTCGCCGAAAAGCCGTTGGCGTCAAGCAGCAGCGTCGTCACGTCGCGGAACAGCACGCCCGGCGACGGATGATCGGGAATTGTTCGGATCAGCGCCGCAAGATCGGCGTTGTCAGTCGTCATCACGCTTTGAGATTGGCCAGTCCGACACTGTTGCGCCGAAGCGCCGAAAGCACGGTCGCGACGATTGCCTCGGCGTCGAGGCCGGCTTCGGCATATTGCTTCTCGGGCTTGTCATGATCCTGAAAGACGTCAGGCATGCGCAATGTCCGCAGTTTGAGCCCGCCATCGATCAGCCCCTCGTCGGCGGCGAAGGTCAGGACATGCGCGCCGAACCCGCCGATCGAGCCCTCCTCGACCGTAACCGCCACCTCATGAGTGGTGAGCAGCCGCCGGATCATCTCGGTGTCCAGCGGCTTGGCGAAGCGGAGATCGGCGACGGTCGTCGACAGGCCCATCGCGTCGAGCCGCTCGGCGGCCTTGACCGCCTCGTCGAGCCGCGTGCCGAGCGACAGGATCGCGACCTGCCGCCCTTCGCGCACCAACCGGCCCTTGCCGATCTCGAGCCGCTCGGGCTGCGCCGGGAGATCCAGGCCGAGGCCATTGCCGCGCGGGTAGCGCACCGCAATCGGGCCCTTGTCGTAGAGCGCCATGGTGTGGACCATGTGAACAAGCTCGACCTCGTCGGCCGCCGCCATGACGACGAAGTTCGGCAGCGTCGCAAGATAGGTCACGTCGAAGCTGCCGGCGTGGGTCGCGCCGTCAGCGCCGACCAACCCCGCGCGGTCGATGCCGAAACGGACCGGCAGGTTCTGGATCGCCACGTCATGGACGACCTGATCATAGGCGCGCTGCAGGAAGGTCGAATAGATCGCGCAGAACGGACGATAACCTTTCGCCGCCATGCCGGCGGCGAAGGTGACGGCATGCTGCTCGGCAATGCCGACGTCGAAAGTCCGGTTGGGATAAAGTTTCGCGAAGCGATCGAGGCCGGTGCCCGAGGGCATCGCCGCGGTGATCGCGACGACCTTCTCGTCGCGCGCCGCCTCGGCGGTGAGCGCGTCGGCGAACACCTGGGTATAGCTCGGCGGGCCGGCCGGTCCCTTCATCTGGGTGCCGGTGACGACGTCGAACTTGACCACGCCGTGATATTTGTCCGCGGCCGCCTCGGCCGGCGCATAGCCCTTGCCCTTCTGCGTGACGACATGGACCAGGATCGGGCCCTGCTCGGCGTCGCGGACATTCTCCAGCACCGGGACCAGCTGATTGAGGTCGTGACCGTCGATCGGTCCGACGTAATAGAAGCCGAGCTCCTCGAAGAGCGTGCCGCCGGTCGCCATGCCGCGGGCATATTCATCGGCCAGCCGCGCGGCGCGGTGGAGCGGCCCGGGCAGTCTTTTCGCCACGCTCTTGGCGATATCGCGGATCGACAGGAATGGTCGCGAGGAGATCAGCCAGGCAAGATAGCCGGACAGCGCGCCGACCGGCGGAGCGATCGACATGTCATTGTCATTGAGGACGACGATCAGCCGGTTGCCGGCGGCATAGGCGTTGTTCATCGCCTCATAGGCCATGCCGGCGGACATCGCGCCATCGCCGATCACGGCGATCGCCTTGCCCGGGCGGTCGGCGAGGAGATTGGCGGTGGCGAATCCGATCGCCGCCGAAATCGAGGTCGAGCTGTGCGCGGCGCCGAACGGATCGTACTCGCTCTCGGCACGCTTGGTGAAGCCGGACAGGCCGCCGCCCTGGCGCAGGGTGCGGATGCGATCACGCCGCCCGGTCAGGATCTTGTGGGGATAGGCCTGATGGCCGACGTCCCAGATCAAGGTGTCGGCGGGCGTGTCGAAGACATAGTGCAGCGCGACCGTCAGTTCGACGACGCCGAGCCCCGCGCCAAGATGGCCGCCGGTCACCGAGACGGCCGAAATCACTTCCTCGCGCAGCTCGTCGGCCAGCTGGCGCAATTGATCGGGCGCCAGCTCGCGCAGCGCCGCGGGCGTCGAAACTGTGTCGAGCAGAGGCGTCGAGGGTCGTTCGGAACGCCGTACCGGCTTGTCGATCCCTTCAGGCAAACTCCGCCTCCCTAAGCGCCACGACGCTAACAGAGCATCGCTGGTGTCGCCACCCGCTATTATACAGTGGAGGTCGACGCCGCCACACCGCCGTGGCCGAAAAGGCACAGAGCGGCGCCGCGGCGCCTGAATTCAGCCTAGGTTAAGCGTCCGTCTTGGACCCACCTTTGGGACGGCCAGGTGACTTCTTCGCACCGGCCGGCTTGGCCTTGGCGCCGGCGCGCTTCGCCGCCGGCGCGCCGCCTGCCGCGGCAGCCGTCCGGCCGCCACGACGGCCAAGACCAATGCTCTTGGCCAGCGTACGCCGCTGCTCGGCATAGTTCGGCGCGACCATCGGATAGTCCTTCGCGAGACCCCATTTCTTGCGATAATCGTCCGGGGTCATGCCGTAGTTCGTCATCAGATAGCGCTTCAGCATCTTCATCTTCTTGCCCGATTCGAGCGAGACGAGATAATCCGGCTTAATCGACGAACGAACCGGAACAGCCGGGGTCGGCGCCGGCTTTTCTGCTTCCGACGAGCCGCCCAATCCGGCGAGCGCACCATAAACCGATGAAATCAGCGCCGGCACATCCGCGACGGAAACGGTATTATTGCCGACGTGCGCTGAAACGATATCGGCGGTCAGACCGAGAAGTTCTTCGGTCGCGGGGTTCTCGTCAGCCAAGGGAGTATCCTTTCGGGGCGCTTGCCGGCGAAAACTGCACTATGCCGGCGGGGATTCGATTCTCGCCCCATAGACATAGTCGTCGGCGACTATCCAGTAAATAATGCGATCGAATCCTTCGACGAAATAAAAGCGACGACTGGCGAACAGCGAGACGCAAGGCGATTAAAGTGCAATTCGTCGCGGCAGACGCTTGTCCGGTTCGATAGCGGCACTAACTTTCGGTCATCGCTGCAAGGTATTGACGGCATGATGCTTACCACCCGAGTCTGTGTCGTAGGTGGCGGCCCGGCCGGCATGATGCTGGGTTATCTTCTTGCACGTGCCGGCGTTGCCGTAACAGTTCTCGAGAAGCACGCCGATTTCCTCCGGGATTTCCGCGGCGACACGGTTCATCCCTCGACTTTGCGGTTGCTCGATGAGCTGGGACGACTTCAATCATTTCTCGAACGGCCGCATCAGCGTCTCGGCGAAATCGGCGCGGATGTTGGCGGCCAGCATTTCAAGCTTGCCGATTTCGGACATTTGCCGCCGCGCTATGCCTTCATCGCCGTCATGCCACAGTGGGACTTCCTCGACTTTCTTGCCGAAGAGGCGATGAAATTTCCTGATTTCCAGCTGTTGCGCTCAACCGAGGCGGTGGGGCTGATCTATGCGGGCGATCGCGTCACCGGCATTCACGCCCGCCGGGGCGGCGAAGATATCGAGGTACAATGCGACCTGGTCGTCGGCTGCGACGGGCGCAGCTCGACGATCCGCGCGGCGGCCGGGCTTGCCGTCAAGACGCTGGGCGCGCCGATCGATGTCTTCTGGTTCCGCGTGCCGCGCGACCCGGATGACCAGGACGACACCCTTGGCCGGTTCCGGCCCGGACGGTTCATGGTGACGATCAACCGCGGCGATTACTGGCAATGCGCCTGGGTCATTCCCAAGGGCGGCGCCGAGACGGTGCGCGCCGACGGGATCGACCGCTTCCGCGCCGCGGTCGCCAGCGTCGCGCCGCGGCTGGCACCGCATCTCGACGCCATCGCCAGCTTCGACGACGTCAAGCTGCTCACCGTCGAGGTCGACCGGCTGGAGCGCTGGTCGCGGCCGGGATTGCTGTGCATCGGCGACGCCGCCCATGCGATGTCGCCGATCGGCGGCGTCGGCATCAATCTTGCGATCCAGGACGCGGTCGCGACCGCGAACCTGCTCCTCCCCGCCCTCCGCAAGGGCGTTCCCGGCCCGGACCAGCTCGACGCGGTCCGCCGGCGGCGGCTGCTGCCTGTGCGCGTCGTGCAGCGCTTCCAGCTGTTCGTGCAGAACCGCTTCCTCGCGCCGGCGCTGGGCGGTCGCTCGGCGACTCCACCCTTGCTGCTGGTTATCGCCAATCGCTTCCGCCCGCTGCGGTGGCTGCTGGCGAGCTTCATCGGCGTTGGTGTCCGCGCCGAGCACATTCGAAAAGAGGGTTAACGAAGAAAAACTATCTTGTCGGAGGGCCGATTCAGGCCATATTCCCTGCCTAGGCAGTGACTGCTTTTTGAGCATTCCGATGAGCGAAGGCTTCTACACGGCCGAGAATTACGTGGCGCGGCATTCGCTCGGCTATCTGCTGCGGCAGACTGTCAGGCTGATCGAGCCCCGCGCCGAGGCGATCTTTGCCAACGAGTCGCTCAGCTTCACGCAATGGCTCGCGCTGCGCCTGGTTCATGACGGGATGGTCGACAATTCCGCCGGGATCGCGCGGATGATGAGTCACAACAGCGGGGCTGTCACTCGTCTTGTTGATCAGCTCGAGGCACGCGGCCTGCTGGAGCGCGAGCGTTGTGGCAAGGACCGCCGCATCGTGCGCCTTGCCGTCACGCCTGCGGGCGATGCCGCGCTCGCGACGGTCAATCCGCAGGTGATGGCGCTGCTGAACGAGATCCTCGCGGATTTTTCGCATGAGGAGGTAGAGACATTGCTGTCGTTGCTTGCACGCCTGCTGGTTCGGCTCGAAGCCGATGAAGCCAAGGAGGCGGCGCGGTGATCCGCCAGCTGGTAGCAGCGGTCTCGCTG
>Ga0207695_10002854_pt1 | contig 25126 bp, 23 predicted proteins | sample KBSC54metaG_FD_184354 | JGI IMG/M metagenome (GOLD analysis project Ga0207695, IMG submission 184354) | Corn rhizosphere microbial communities from Kellogg Biological Station, Michigan, USA - KBS C5-4 metaG (SPAdes) (version 2) | ecosystem: Host-associated > Plants > Roots > Rhizosphere > Soil...
ATAATTAAGGCAGTGCCGGAAGGTGCGGTATCGTCAACAAAAACATAATCAGTATTAATATTTTCTTTTTGTAAACCTTCGATAGTTTGTTTGCCAAATATATCGTTGCCCACTTTTGCAATCAATGTAACATCGCCGTCTGCCCTCGCCGCAGCAACCGCCTGGTTGGCGCCTTTTCCGCCTGCATTCATAAAAAAAGTGCCGCCCATTAAAGTTTCACCGGGCAAAGGAAGTCTTGCGGATTTAACAACCATATCCGTGTTGGCACTTCCTATAACTACAATTCTTTTCATTAATTTTTATTTATTGCTGTGCCGGCTACGGTCAATGGCATCCATACTTTAATTGCCCCGCCGGTTTGACTTGCATCGGCAAACGGAACGAGTGTTAGTTGTTCTTTTTCACCATTTGGTTTACTATCGGCTATGGCTACACGATAGGCTTGTTTCCCAATCCATTGCACTGGCAACAGGCCAGGGTAAGATATTCCAGTTGGTTTTTCAACGGCCGGTTTTTGGTTCAATCCAAATTGATATTTTTTTATTAAATCAACATTTAAAGAACTGTCAAATGCCAAAACCTGCGGCCCTCTTTGAAAGGCAACCTGGCCGGGGTAACTTTTGCCGCCCGCTAATATTTGAATGGGAATTGTAAAAGATATTTTTATTTTATCGCGAGGATTCCAAATACGGGTTATTATTAAATATTGATTGGCGGTTCCTTTATATTCTTTACCACCAACTTCAGCAGTAAAAGAATTACACCACGATGGAACCCTTAATCCAAAAGAAAAAAATGCAGCATTAGAAGTGTTTATGGTTATAATTGTATTGCCTTGTTCGGGGAAATAACTTTCAATTTTTACCGACATGTTGATATTTTTTCTATCAGGAGTTGTGAAGTTATCCTTGTATTCTGCAGGCCCATATAATAATAACGTTGGAATATTTTTTACATTTCCAAACGTGAAATAGGGTATCATGGCAATGCCGCGGGGCACGCTGGAAGTACAACAGGTGATATCGCATGAATAGGGCTTTCTGCCAATGAGTGGCGTGTAATAACTTACGCATCCCGACTCGGGGTTTTCTGCACCGAGCAGTTGATTATAAATTGATTTTTCAATTTGTTCTTCATACTTCAAATTGCCTGTGATGTCTAACAGGTTTTGGTTTAATTGTATCCATGTAACGGTTACGCATCCTTCACCCATATCATCTTTTACCGTGCCAGGCAGTACCTTATCATCCTGGAAATGTTCAAAAGAACTAGTAGTGCCTGTAACGTATAACCTGTTTGTTACGATGTCCTGCCAGGCATTTAAAACAGGCTGCAGCAATTTTGGATCGCCAGTCACACGGTATAGCTTTGTTAAACCAACAAGGTTCGATAACATCTCATACGCTTTACCGTTAGCTACCTTATTTACTTTGCCAATTGATAATAAAGTGCTGATGATTTTTGGTCCGTCTTTTTGCTCCCACGCACTCAGTATGTAGTAACAGAAGTCAAGATATTTTTTATTGCCGGTGTATCTGTACAATTCCACCATTGGGTCTAATACCGAAGTTGCCGCCATGCCCACATGCTCACCTGCTAAGATAATATCTCTTTGTCCGGGTTTATTCCCAAACGTATCACATAATAAATTGCCGATCCTTTTGCATGCTTCCAATGCCGGCTGGTAGCCGGTTGTAGTATAGTAAGCCAGCAAGCCATATAGATTATATTTGTGCGACCATACATCCCAACCGGTCCAATAATTATCCGGCGTGTATGTGCCGAGGTAACCATTTTTTAACTGCGAGTGAATCAGTTCGTACATCATCCGGTCCATTTGCTTTTTAAGCGCTGTATCATGGGTATTTCTCCAAACATTGCAGGCAGCTTCGAGATATTTGCCAACATGTTCACCGATCCATGGATGATTGCCCGGCCTGTGCAAATAACCATTCATGATGCCGTTCTCGTCTATTTTTAGCAGGCGTTCTTCCAAATTTTGTGTATATCTTTTTCCGAGGTAACCCTGCAACACCTGGTTCTGAAAAGGAACAGGAGTAAATGCATCTTTAATTTTGTTTTGAATAATTGGCTTTGGTTCATTTGCAACTTTGATTTCAATTTGCTTTAACATGTCGGAATCACGTTCATCCGCTGATTGGCCATGCATAGTATTAGAAACAACCAGCGAAAAAAATGAGAATAAATAACACGGAATAAGCTTTACAAAAGAAATGGATCTCATATACCAGGTTTAAATCGTTAGTTGTTTAGAGGCGGTAATCGTAATATCCTAAGGTAATATTATTTCAGGAAATGTATTGCGATACCTGCTGGAAACAACTCATAAATATTCCTGCGGTTTTATCTTTGCTTTCTAACAATCACATTAATTTTCAACCAGGTATTTTATGACAGAAAAATATAAAGACATTCTTATCGCGGCATATCATTCATTTAATACAAGGGACATTGGTGCAGTTCTTTCTTTAATGGATACAAACGTTCATTGGCCCAACGGATGGGAGGGCGGCTATGTTGAAGGGCATGAAGCAGTAAGAAATTACTGGACGAGGCAATGGAAAGAAGTAAATCCAAATGTAGAACCTGTTTCTTTTAAAGAAAATGAAAAAGGCGAAATAGAAGTTGAGGTTCACCAGGTAGTAGAAGATATGAAGGGAAATATTTTAGCTGATGAAATGGTTAAGCACGTGTACATTATTGAAGATGATTTAATAAAAAGCATGGAAATAAAGAAGTAATAATGATGAATGCACCTGAGATTAGTGTAAAGTGAAACGTACGGGGCTACGTTATTTCAAGTTAATGCGCAGGTTTCGTTCTTATAACGGAATTATGCCTTTTAAAATCTCCCAGGTTAGCAACATGTACACAACAAACCGGTAAACATAGAATGGGGATTTACCTTTAAAAGAAAACGAGGACCCGGATAGAAATCCAGTCCTGTTATAATCCAATATCCTATGAAAAACCGGGGGTAATTTACTCCATATTTTGCTGCCGGTAAGAAATAAATTCGCACATAACAGCTAAACTTATCCGTAATTATACGGCGTTCCTGCCGTATGTTTACTATATTTTGTACCAGTATTATAAATTAGCTTTGCCCTCTCGCATCAATATCCTGATTGTATCAATCCCCCGAGAAACCAATATTGCCCAAGGTTTTCCTTGGGTTTTCTGTAAGCCCTGAAGTTAATGTTGTTTTACCCACGGATGCCTTTTATACAATTCTTCATAACCTCCTTTAAAGCGGATACTTTTTCAACAATTTTTTGCAGGTCTGTTATTGTAATCGAATACTCCTCTCTATAACGGCCACCCACATACGCTTTTTGTAATAGCTGGAATATGTGTTCCTCTTTCTCACTGCTCCGTGGAAATATTTCCGGAAGGTTATAACAAAACATACTGCAATACCTTACGAGTTTATCGAGATTGTGAGAGTTAACATACATGCCTGTACGCAATTGAAACAGGGTATGCAACGCCTGCTCCGCTGCCTGGTGCAGCATAAAGGCAGCCAGCTTTGTTTGCTTTCTTATTATATAGAGTTCGGCACCGGCCATAAATTCCGTTACCTTATTATGGCCTTCGGTAAATAATATATTGTTTTGTTCCTGAACCACGTCTTCGCACGGTGGTATTGTAGTAACAGGCTGCGTTATTTTTGAGCCGTGCAGTAGTACAGCTATTGTACGAACCGTATGTGCAAAGCGATGGCCTTCTGCATACCACGCATTAAAAATGCTTGTTTTTAAAACAATAGCAGTAACCGGTATATCATTCCTGCACCTTCCTTCAATAATATCCTGCACTGCATTTACATCTTCCTCATCGCTTACCAGCACGAGTAAATAATAATGCCCCACATACCTGCAGGAGGGGGCATCGGTATTAAAGACGCTTTCCGTTCTTCGTGTCAGGAGCGTTGAGCCCAGCAGGTAGATGCTGTCTGCAGATATTGCTTCCAGTATTATTTGCACCAGCGTTGCCTCCTGCTGTTTAAAACTTTCTGTTAACAAGTAATACATGGCTATCAATATTTAATTCTCCTGCATATTTTCATTGGAAGCCTCTTCAATAACTGCTGCTTTCTTTTTATCGCCCGTGCGTACCAGTACCAGGTGGCATGCTTCTATCATCCGCAGCAGGTGCATGCGTATGGTAAGTATGTCGTAAGCATCATACATTTCATCCGGGCATTGGGCAAGGGCATTTTCGGTAAGCTCTTTGCAAAACGCTTTCCATTCCGGCGACGCCATGTATTTGCAGAATTTCTTTATGGCCTTGTAAGGATTGTAATACTGGCGGGCTGTAAGGTTGCGGGGAAAGTTGATCCAGGTGCTGCTGTTAAAATACCTGTCGTGGAAGTGTTCACTGATGAGCATATCCGGCTCCCCATCTTCGGGTTCGGGTAAAATGGCCTCCGGTAAAAGGGCACGGCTGTAGTAAATAGCGAATACGGCGGTGCAAAGCAGTTCCAGCTTTTCCATATAAAAGAGCAGGCCGGAAGGGTCTTCCCTGTTCCATATTTTACGGGAGGTAGCCGCCCTTAAAGCGCTCTCTGTATATTGAATGGCATATTGTATTCCAAACACATCAAAGAACTGGTGGATGCAACTGTAGGCATAATGGATGTCGTTATCTTCTGAATAAATTGCTTGCATAGTAAAAATTTTAGTGTTTGGAATTACTTTTTATATTTCGGCTTTCCCTTTTCCTTTTCCAGCAGGGTAAAGATGTTTTCGTACAACTCTGTGGTATATTCGTAAAGAGCTATCATGTTACTTCGTTCCCTGCCGTCGGGCCCTTCCTCATCAAAGGTTATCGCGAGCTTAAGCATTTCCCAAAATAACTCACTGCTATAATCTACCGGGAACCACTCAAAGAACTCATCAATACGGCGCTATTCATACCGAATCTGTTTCTTCGCCCGCTTCTTTTTTGTTGAATGTTTGTTATCATTTGCATCCCGGGTGTTTTTACCTGTTTTCATAAATCCTTATTTGCTTTATAAAGGAAACGCCTGTGAGATTTCTATCCAATTCCTATAGGGATACTTTAGAAATAAAACCGGTATTTTAGCGGATATTTTATTTAGGAAAAATGATTACTTTACGCATAACTTTCACCAATATTTTTATACCATGACTACCGCCGATATAAATGAAAAAATACACCAGGGAAGAAACGTTAAGCGATTTCGTGAAATGCTGGGCATCAAGCAGGAAGGCCTTGCCATTGCTTTAGGCGACGACTGGAACCAGAAGAAAGTTTCTTTGTTGGAGCAAAAGGAAACTATTGAAGGTGATTTATTGCAGCAGGTTGCTAAGGTTTTGAAAGTACCTGTGGAGGCTATTAAGAATTTTGATGAAGAGAAGGCAAATAACTTCTTCAATACTTTTAATGATAAGAGTGAATTTAATTATCAATGTACTTTCAACCCACTTGATAAATATATAGAAGCACTGGAAGAAAATAAAAAGCTGTATGAACGCCTTTTGTTAACTGAAAGGGAAAAGAATGAATTGTTACAAAAGATGTTAGACGAAAAAAAGTAAAATATTCATACCGGTGAAGGTTACACGAAATATACTGCCATATATTTTGTACATATCCTAACAATATCGCAGACATCATTTTTTCGCATCATCAACTTTTATTTCTGTTTGTGAAGTGGTAAATGCTTACATCTGTAGTATGATGCAGGTGCCATTCAACTCCCATCCCGGATACCAGTAAATTTTGAAAGCCTTGATAATATTAACTTACAAGGCTTTTATTTTTGGGGAAGATATGTGGGAGGTTATGATTTAATATGCTTACAAAAAAATTCACTATCGTTTTGATATTATAAAAATAAGTTCTTTGAAAATATTGTCAGTATTGAGTTTGATGAGATTGCCTGCCTAAGACGATTTGATTTTTTGGGAATAATATTTTTTTTATTTTCCTGAAAATCATATAGTTGTGAATAGCGGAAAATTTGTATTCTCTCAGATTATGGGTTTGGTGTCGTCTACATCCTTTCAAACCCTTGTCCATCGCTACAAAGGCGATTATAAGGTAAAAGATTTTAGCTGTTGGAAACAATATTTATGCATGGCTTTTGGGCAACTTACCCATCGGGAAAGCTTAAGTGATACCATGTTGTGTTTAAAAGCAAATGCTGATAAATTATATCATTTAGGCATAGGCGATGTTGTTGCCAAAAGCACTCTTTCTACTGCAAATGAAAATCGCTCCTACTTAATTTATTTTGATTTATCAATGCTGTTAATTAAACAGGCAAAGCAATTATATTTAGGTAACAGTGATTTGGAAGTAGAATTGGACAACAATGTATTTGCTATTGATGCTACTACGATAGATTTATGTTTGTCTACATTTTATTGGGCCACTTTTCGCAGTACAAAAGGCGGCATAAAATTGCATACACAATTAGATTTAAAAACCTCAATTCCAGAGTTTAGATATTTTTCCACAGCTTCTGTTCACGATGTAAATGCGTTAGATTTTATTTCTTTTGAAGCCAATAGCTTTTATATTATGGATAGAGGATACGTAGATTACAAGCGGCTTTACAAGATTGATTGTTGCGAAGCTTTTTATATAACAAGAGCAAAAGATAATGAATATATTTTAAAGTTACTATTCTCACAAGGAATGTTTTACTCATTCTCATCTCCTGACTCTCCCCGGGTTGTTGGCGTGTGGTTAACTACAAAAATCCGCACGAACATGAGACAACGGCGTTGTGTGGCTCTATACAGTGAGAATTTTTTTATAGAAGACCGGCATTCATCAAAATTTGTTTATTCATAAATTATGTCTATTTGAAAACCAGCAGCAGTATAAAATATCTTTCCCTCGAAATTAATTTTACAAGAAGATTTAGCAATTACAACAGTATCTTTTCTTAATCCAATTCCATAATAAAGAGACAGGATCCGCTTTCACAGCCTCAGCAACTGAACAGCTTAAGTAACATATAAACTATATCTTTAAGGAAACCGTTATCAACTATGATCAAAAAAATTCGAAAAACGATTGAAAGCGCTAATATTAATTTTCTCCAATTACTTGGCAGGTGTCCCACCTGCCATCTTCAAATCATAATTATTCTTTTTTCATCTTTAAGCGATTGAAGATTTCTCATCTTCGTCTATGCCTACCGTAAGTATTCTCAGTTTTATAATTTCTGTAATGCCCATTTCTATGATGAGAGTTTGTGCTGCCCGGGTAAGAGCCTCCATGGCTTTTTGTATGGTGGCCGCCTCCATAGTAAGGGTGCTTTGTTTGCCCAAAACTTATTGCCGTACTGCACATTAAAAATAAAACCAGTAATAGCTGTCTCATTTGTTGTTGTTTAATTATTATAATAGAAAAACTTACTCTTTATGTATTAATATACAAGTTACACTTCAGCGAAGTATACATACTTCACTCCTCTTTTAAACGACTATCAAATAAATGGGGTGGCGGGTGGTATTACACTTAGAGCCATAAAGCTAAACATTCCAGTTTAAAAAGAGAAAGAAAATATCCGGTATTATAGTTAGCGCAGGTACCCGAGGTCTCTCGCTTTTTTAATTTCAGTTATTAAAAATTTAATGAAATACACAAGTAATAAGAATGCTATTATTTTAATTACCAGTTTCATTTTAATTAAGTTTCTTAATATTTACTTTAAAAGTAAGAAATTATTCAATTGCTTTAGCTGTTGCTAAATCACTATCGTAAAATCCACATTTTGTTGCTGCCTTCTTGCTGAACTCTGGCTCCCCTCTGGCGGGCATGCAGCCGGCCGCAGCAACATGCCTGCAATAATTCTGCAAGAAGGTAGCCACCAATCAATAAGGAAACAGGAGGAAAACTTCTCTTATGTCATCTTGCATCCAGTCTTGAAAAGTATTGTACAGGTATGGATTCAAATTTTTATATGCCGGTTATTGTTACGCAAAATGGGCGTATTGATACTAATCTTGTTGCTGAAAAGCACTTCAATAATAATATTGGAAAAATATGATAAAGAGGTGGCCGTTAATAAACAAAATCAATTGTGTATTTTTTTTTATTACGCAGGCAGACGGTATGTTGACCAGGGTTAAATAAAAAACTAAATTTGAATAAACGAAAAAGTAAAATAAACAAATCATGCAAACTGCAGGCTATTCAGGAACACCACTGGCGAAAAAACTCGGCATAAAAGATGAGTTCAAAATAAAACTTGTAAATGCACCGGAACATTATTTAAAACTGTTTTCAGATTTTCCTAAGCAAATAAAAATGATAAAGGATGACCAGACAAAAGTTGACTTTGTTCATTTTTTCTGCACTAACGCCGAAGAGTTATATTCTAAAATCGTTGCATTAAAAAATCAACTTCTTCCGGCAGGAATGATATGGATATCGTGGTATAAGAAATCGGCAAAAATTGCGACGGATGTTACCGAAGATATTATAAGAAGTATTGCATTAAAAAATGGATTAGTGGATATTAAAGTTTGTGCGGTTGATGAAAAATGGTCGGGATTGAAATTGGTTATTCCCGTAAAAGACCGGAACCTGTCAAAATAAAATAAGGATAACAATTTAGTGATGTCTATTGCAAATGACACAACTGGATTTTATATCTTTATATTATGAATACAGAACTAATAAAAGGCCCTGTTCCCGGGCTGCAATTTTCTGAAAGAAACATTTCGTTGTATAAATGGGCTTTTGGCTTGTCTGTTTTTACAATTATTTATAACGTTTGTGAAGGTCTTGTTTCTGCATATTTCGGTTTTGAAGACGGGAGTTTAGCATTATTCGGTTTTGGAGCAGATAGTTTTATAGAAGTTATTTCAGGATTAGGAATTGCTCACATGGTAGTTCGTGTCCAAACAAATTCCAACAGTAACAGGGATGAATTTGAAAGAACTGCTTTGCGCATAACAGGATTTTCATTTTATATTTTAGTGGCGGGGCTTGTAATAACGGGTTTATACAACATCTACGTAAATCATAATCCACAAACAACTATCGCAGGAATAATAGTATCGCTTATTTCAATTTTGGTCATGTGGGCTTTGGCTTTTGCAAAAATAAAAATTGGTAAAAGTTTACATTCAGATGCGATACTTTCCGATGCAGAATGTACAAAAGTTTGTATTTTCATGTCTGTTATCTTACTTGCCAGCAGTGGGATATATCAACTATTCCGTATACCCTATATAGATAGTGTTGGCACATTAGGACTATCTTATTTTGCATTTAAAGAAGGCAGAGAGTGTTTTGAAAAAGCACGGAGTAATAAAAATTGTTGTTGCAAATAATCAACAACTTAATACCCTGTTTCTGCCCAGATATAGTTGACTAAAAATAATACAAATGGATGCCATTACAGATGAGTACATGAAGGACATGCTTACAAAATCTAAATTTTATTCTCTTATGATTTTAAAAGCAGGGCCAAAAGAGATTACACCTGAGCGAATGCAAGTTGTATGGGAACATGGGCGACGGAATTTTGAATTACGGGCCAAAGGATTGCTATCTATTGTTTGCCCGGTGCGTGAAGAAAATGATATTAAAGGCATCGGAATTTTTAATGTTGAAAAGGAAGAATTAAAAAAAATTATGGATGAAGATCCCGGTGTGAAAGAAGGAATATTTACTTATGAAATTCTTTTATGCAAAAGTTTTCCGGGTGATATGCTGCCGTAGGCTAACGAATGGAAACCCATGCCAGCCGATTGAACATGTCTGGTTTTTTATTTGAAGCTGTAGTATTGCTTACAGGCCTGTAATGGGAAATTGACTACTTCATCCTGGGCATAATTCATTGCCATTTCTACTTGTACATTGATGTATTAATTTTTTTTTACATATTACTTTTTATGTAACTTTAGGAATATTCTTTAGTTTCATTACTGTAGAAGTAATGATAATGTCGGATTTATTTCTACTCTCATGGCATTTGCTACTTCCGCTACTTGCAACCTTGAAATTTCTTTCAATACTTGCATCATCATTATCGAATCGTTGACCTTAAGGGATATTCTTAAAACTATTTAATGATGACACGACACCTGTTAATAGATAAAGAACCAGAAATAAAAAAAGTTGAGCAAGTATTTCACGCTATTACTCATCCATTAAGAAAAAGAATTTTGCAATTACTTGAAGAAAAACAACAGGTAAGGGTTACTGATATTTATGTTTGTCTTAGAATTGAACAATCAGTGGCCTCGTTTCATTGCGGATACTCAGGGATGCTAAATTTGTCGTAACAGAGAGAAAAGGTAAATCTATTTTTTATAAGCCCAATTATGCTAATCTGACAAAACTTGAAAAAATAGTTGATGAGGTGATCTCAGACATTGTTACTGGTTAACGTTACTAACGGTTTGCATAAATTTATTTTCGTTACGCGGTACCTGCAAAGCCCGGCTGCAACAGGAAAAAATCAATAGCGACACTATCCAATCAATTCAATATTTCTCGCAATTATCATATACGATAATTATACCATAGAAAAATTACTACAAAGAAGTCAAATTATCTTTAATAACTTTTATCAAATTGCAGATAGAATTGTAAAAGATTGTATTGGATAAAGTTTAGATTTATGAAACGGTGATGGATAGATATCGCACAGGTCAGAGGGGGAATTATATTTTACAGCAATCGAAATATTTATTTCGTCTGTTATAACCGTTAGTTTTGAAAAGATAAACTAAAAAATTAATAGTTTAAACGATTGGGAAATATTAGATTTCGTAATATAAAATAATATACATACCAAAATAATATATTCTTCATTGATTAAATTATTTGGTAAGTTAGTGTTGGAACATTTTAAAAGAATGCCTATGGTGCTCTAATCGCCATAACCCACCTTTTTAAGAAGTGCATTTCCTAAATTTAAGAAAGCACTACATACAATTGCTGAAAACAGGTAATTTTTATTACCGGTTATTTAAATGCTTATTTGAAAATTGAAGTTTTCGGGTTGTTAGTCTATTAGCCCTGTTTGGAAAAGATTTGAAATACAGTTAAGTTATTATTCTTGCTGCCTGCGAAATGTATTTTTTTTAAATAGCGGAATAATATATTTAACAAGCTATAGATTGACCACGTTAGATAGGATACTTGTTGATAACAAAAGAGAAATTGATAGAGAAATAATGAATGAAGATTTTTAAATGAAGGGCTTATGAAGCAACTAAAAAATCTATTTATAATGTCTTACCAAAACTTAATCAAATTGCCCAAATGGCTCTGTGTTAAAAGGGCAAGCTGTAACATCCCAGTATTTTTTCCAGTACTTATTACGAACAAGAAGGACAATGATATACCCCGGATTTTTGGAGACGATCCTTCGTTTACCCTTATCCGTAAGGTTTCCTGGCCTGCAAACACTCTTGAACTCATTAAAACCCCCAACCATGTTAACCCCCGAAATTACCCAACTCAGGAATGCCGAAGATAAATTTAAGGTGTTGATGGAAACAGCCCCCAGCAGCATGATCATAGCCAACCTTAAGGGCAAGATCATTCTGGTTAACGGGCAATCTGAAAAGCTATTTCGATATACCAAAGAAGAGCTTGCCGGTAAGCCTATTGAAAAGCTGCTGCCTGCTTATTTTTTTATTAACCAGGCGTATAATAAAGCCCACTATGAAAAAGCACCTGAGGCACTGGCTAAAGGTGAAGGGCTTGAGCTATTTGGCATAACAAAAGATGGCATGCAGATTCCTGTAGATGTGAACCTTTCACAGGTTGTGGCAAATGAGGAGTCTTTAATATTTGCTTCTGTTCGTGACATAACCGAACAAAAAAAAGCCGTGGAGGAACTTAGAAAAACGCAAAAAGATTTTCAGTTACTCGTAAGCAGCGTGAAGGATTATGCCATTTTTATGCTTGATGTTAATGGAAATATTATTACCTGGAACAGCGGTGCTGAAAAAATAAATGGGTATAGAGAAGAAGAAATAATCGGGAAGAATATTGAAGTATTTTATGCCAGGGAAGATATAGAAAAAGGCGAACCAAAAAGCAACCTGCAAAAAGCATTGAATGAGGGGCGTTTTGAATCAGAAGGGTTACGTGTCCGCAAGGATGGCTCAATGTTTTATGCGAATGTTGTATTTACCCCGCGCTATGATGACAATCAAAATCTGTATGGCTATGCAAAGGTAACATGCAACATAACAGAGAAGCGAAAAACTGTGGAAGACCTCCGCTACATGGCAACCATTGCAAAAAACATCCAGGATCCCGTCATTTCATATGATAATGATGCGCTCATTACCAGGTGGAATGACGCAGCGGAAAAGTTACTGGGATGGAAAAGCGAAGAGGTGATGGGAAAAAATATTGATAGTGTTTTAAATGTTTATTATCCTAATGAAACGCGGGCAGAAATATTAATAACGCTGCAAAAAAACGGTTACTGGAAAGGCGAATTGGTCTATTATACCAAGGCCCGTCAACCTGTATATGTGTTAGCTGCACTGCTGCCGCTTAAGGATTGCGATGAAGTTATTACCGGCAGTATGGTTATAGCACAAAACATTACTGAAAGGAAAAAAGCGGAGGAGGCCATTGCTAAATTTAATTATGAACTGGAGCAAAGGGTAAAAGAACGAACCGAATACATTTATAAAAGTGAAATACGCTTTCGCACATTAATAGAAAACAGTAATGATATTTTTTTAATGCTGGATGACAATTTTAAAACTATTTATTGCAGCCCTTCCTCCGGGCGTTTAACAGGTTGGGACGATAAAGAAGTAATAAATGAAGACATGTTAATAAATGTACATCCTGACGACAGGGATTTGGTAAAAGATTTATTGAATATGGCAATTATACACCCGGGTAAAATATTCAATTTACTATTCCGCAACCAGCATAAGAACGAAAGATATCTTTGGTTGGAAGGTACTGTTATCAACCTGTTGTCAAGTAAATATATAAAAGCGCTTATTGTAAACCTGCACGATGAAACGGCAAGAAAAGAAACAGAAGACAAGCTGGTGAAAACATTGAGAAGAATTGCGGATGATAAACATTCTTTATATTAAATGTGAATAGTTGTAATGAGGAAACTGAAACATTTTAGATAAGTAAATGATATGATGAACGAATTGACTGATTTTTTTGGCAAATTGTTTGATAGCGCAGACTGGCCGCCCCGCTGGCATTGCGGCCAATGGAGTTCTTTTCATGGATGGCTTTATATTGTTAGCGACCTGTTGATATGGGCGGCCTACTTTACAATACCGATTGTTATTCTCCGGTATATTTCAAAAAAACAAGGAATTAAATTTTTACGTTTGTATTTTCTTTTTGCAGCGTTTATCCTTGCCTGTGGTGCTACTCATTTGTTAGATGCTATTGCATTCTGGATTCCATTGTATCGTTTAAATGCTCTCGTACTTTTCATAACAGGAGTTATTAGCTGGGTTACCGTTTTTTACCTTATTAAAAATTTGCCTTTACTATTTTCAATGCAATCACAGAAAGCATTGGAATCGGAAATAGAACTCCGGAAAAGATCAGAAGAAAAATTTAAGGGCCTACTGGAAGCAGCACCGGATGCAATGGTTATTGTGAATGAAAAAGGTGAGATAGTTTTGATTAACCGGCAAACAGAAATACTATTTGGCTATACCAAAGAGGAATTGACTGGCAGGCAGGTTGAAACATTGGTACCGGCTGATTTGCGTGACAGGCATGTCGATGACCGTAGCCGGTATTTCTCAAATCCAAAGGTACGGGCGATGGGTGCAGGGCTGGCATTATATGCAGTAAAAAAAGACGGAACCCAAATTCCTGTTGAAATCAGCCTTTCGCCTTTAGAAACAGAAGAAGGTACTTTAATTTCTGCTTCAGTCCGTGATATTACAGAAAGAAAAAGATCCGAAGAACGTATTCGTTTTTTAGCCAGCATTGCCGATCATATCCAGGACCCGGTTATTTCCACAGATAACGATTCGAATATTACCAGGTGGAATAAACCAGCCGAAGAGTTATTTGAATGGAAAAGTGATGAGGTGATTGGAAAAAATGTAACGGAGCTTTTAAGAGTAAACTATATAGATGAAAGGATGGATCTCGTTTTTGAATTCCTGAAAAGGAAGAGAAGTTTCTGGCAGGGTGAAGTTATTTATTATAAAAAATCTGGCATAGCCATACATGCATTAATTACAGCGTCGCATTTAAAAGATGCCGAAGGGAATATTATCGGCAATCTCATTTTGGCAAGAGATATCACCCTCCGAAAAAAAGCTGAAAATGAGCTGAGTAAATTAAATCTTGAGCTGGAAGCAAGGGTGCAGGAAAGGACGGAGGCCGTTGTAAAAACAATGGAAGAAAAAAATATTATTCTTGAAAGCATTGGCGATGCTTTTTTTGCCGTTGATAAAAACTGGACAGTCACTTATTGGAACAGGATGGCTGAAAAAGATTTAAGTGTACCTAAAGAGAATATAGTAGGTAACAATTTATGGGAAATATTTTCAGATAGTATTGAGTCAGTATCATACAAAAAATATCACGAGGCGATGGCAACTAACCAGGTCGTTCATTTTGAAGATTATTATGCAGCCTTAAATAAATGGTACGAGATAAGCGCTTATCCCTCAGGAAACGGGTTGTCGGTTTATTTTAAGGATATAACAGAACGCAAAAAAGCAGCAGAAGAAATTGCTAAATTAAATTCAGAACTCGAGGAGCGTGTGTTAAGACGCACAGAACAGTTGAAAAAATCTACTGAAGAAATGGAAGCATTTTCTTATTCAATATCGCACGACCTGAGAGCGCCGCTAAGAGGTATTATTGGCTTTACCAATATTTTAGAAGAAGACTATGGAGGTAAACTGGATGATGAAGCCATTAGAATTACCACCGTTATTAAAAAAAATACAACAAGAATGGGAATGTTGATTGACGACCTGCTTTCTTTCTCGAGGATGGGACGTAAGGAACTTATGAAAACCAATGTTGATTCAAATAAGCTGGTTAAGGATGTAATAGCCGAGGTTGATGCGAACAGAAAAAAAATTGAATGGATTGTACACCCGCTGCCGTTTATTAAAGCCGATGCAAATACCTTAAAGCAGGTTTGGATCAATCTTATTTCAAATGCGGTAAAATATTCCGGAAACGCAGATAAACCAAAAATTGAAATAGGTTCAACCCAAAAAAATGGAAGTATTGCTTTTTTTATAAAAGATAACGGCGTTGGTTTCGATGAAAAGTATAAAGCCAAATTATTCAAAGTGTTTCAAAGATTACATACCAATGAAGAGTTTGAAGGCACGGGCATTGGCCTGGCGATTGTTGACAAGATAATTTCAAAACACGGTGGCGAAGTATGGGTAGAAGCAGAACTGAATAAGGGTGCTACTTTCTATTTTTCATTACCGGTTGATAAAGAATAATAAACAAACGAATTTTTTAAACTGATAAATGATATGGATTATAATCTAATTGATGTATTACTGGTGGAAGATAACGTAGATGATGCGGAACTTGCTATGCGGGAATTGAAAAAGAGCCAGGTTCGTAACAACCTCCTACATGTGAAAGACGGTGAGGCGGCGCTCGATTTTATTTTTGCCACAGGAAAATTTGCCGGGCTGCGGGAAATTCAAAATGTACCAAAATTAATATTGCTGGATATTCAAATGCCGAAAGTGAACGGAATAGAAGTATTGGAAAAAATAAAAGCCGATGAACGAACCAAAGCTATACCGGTTGTTATTCTTACCTCGTCCAATCAAAGCCCCGACATTAAAAAGTGTTACGGTCTTGGCGTTAACAGCTATATAATAAAGCCCGTAGAATTCGAGGCTTATGCCAAAGCGATAAAGGAATTAGGGCTTTACTGGCTATTATTGAACCGGCCGCCTGAATAATGGATCACAAGATAAAATTGCAATTGATTAAAAAAAAATAAATACGACGGTGGATTATAGTTCGATTGATATATTACTGGTGGAAGACAACGAAAACGATGCGGAACTTGCGATGAGGGAGTTGAAGAAAAATAAACTAACCAGCAATCTTTATCATGTAAGAGACGGTGAGGAAGCATTTGATTTTATTTACGGAACCGGGAAGTATGTGGGCGTCAGGAGCATTGAAAATTTACCGAGGGTAATATTACTGGATATTCAAATGCCGAAAGTAAATGGAATAGAAGTGCTTGAAAAAATTAAAGCAGACGGGCAAACGAATGCTATTCCGGTGGTTATTTTAACCTCGTCTAACGAGAGCCCTGATATACAGAAATGTTACAAGCTTGGCGCAAATAGTTATATAGTGAAGCCGGTAAATTTTGAAGGATATTCACTCGCAATCAAAGAACTGGGATTATACTGGCTGTTGCTGAACCGGCCGCCTGAATTATGAACCAAAGCACAACTAAAAATTATTTAAAACTATAAAAGATAATGTATGAACTATAATTTAATTGATATTTTACTCGTGGAAGACAACATGGATGATGCAGAACTTACCATCAGGGAATTAAAAAGAAGCCATCTGGCCAATAATTTGTTTCACGTAAGAAACGGGGAAGAGGCGCTGGATTTTATTTTCGCACAAAATAAGTATGAAAAGAAACGGCATAATTCCCGTGCGCTGAAGGTAATATTACTTGATATAAATATGCCCAAAGTGAGTGGCATTGAGGTACTTGAAAAATTAAAGAGCAACGCAACCACAAAAGATATTCCAGTAGTAATCTTAACTTCTTCAAAAGAGAGTATCGATATCCAAAAATGCTATAAGCTGGGTGCCAACAGCTATATAGCAAAGCCGGTAAGTTTCGATGCCTTTACACATGCGGTAAAAAATATTGGTTTTTATTGGTTACTTGTGAACGAGCCTGTTTTAAGATAAAAATTATATGAAAAATAATTTAAAAATTTTATTGCTGGAAGATAGTGAGACAGATGCCGAAATTGTTATGCGCCTTTTAAAAAAATCAAAACCCCTTTATGAATTCAAGCTGGTAATGTCGGAAAAAGATTATATAAATGCACTTAACGAATTTCATCCCGACCTTATTCTGTCCGATAATTCCATGCCGCAGTTCAGCGCTAAAGAGGCGTTGGAATTAAAGCAACAACGTAACATGCAAATTCCATTTATAATGGTGACGGGTAGCGCTACGGAAGAATTTGCTGCAGGGATAATTAAGCTCGGTGCAGATGATTATGTTATTAAAGACAGGCTGGCAAGATTACCTGTAGCTATTGAGGCAGCTTTAAAACAAAAAAAAGCAGAAACGGAAAAAAAGGAAGCAGACAGGAAAATTATAGAATCGGAAAATAACCTGAAAGCGATTTTTGAAAATACGATTGAGGGCTTTTTGCTAATGGACACCAACGGATCTGTAAAGGCTTTAAATAAGATTGCCTCCCGTTATGGATTCTTATTAGGCCGAAAGGAAATTCAAATTGGCGATAATGTTTTTGACTTATTAGAAAATGATAAGACCCCAAATTTTAAAGAAATAGTTTCAAAAGTTTTTAAAGGAGAGAAAATTCAATATGAACGTTCACGTACTATGGAGGATGGCACCGTACGATGGATCGATTTTTCAATTAAGCCCGTGACTGAGAATGGAGAAGTTACAGGAATTTGTATTACAGGCAGTGACATAACGGAAAAGAAAAAGATTGAGCAGGAAAGAGAGTTTGACCGGCAAAATCTTAAGGCATTAATTAATAATACCGATGACCTTATCTGGAGCGTCGATAAAAATTTTAGACTCATCACGTATAATAATTCGTTCGGTACAAAAACTAAAAGGGCATCAGGTAAACCAATTTATAAGGGAAGCCATATGCTTAGAATTCTTTCAGACAAACGGCAAACAACCCGCTTTAAAGAATATTATGAACGGGCTTTTAATGGAGAAAGTTTTATTGAAGTAGAGCATGATGGAGAGACATGGTCAGAAATATCATTTTATCCAATCCGTGACCAACTCGAAGTAATCGGTACTGCATGTTTTTCCAGGGATATTACCACAAGAAAAAAAGCGGAAGCACTTTTGAAGACAGCTTTAAAAGAATTGTCCGACTATAAAGTAGCCCTGGACGAGTCTTCCATTGTATCCATAACAGATCCCACAGGAATTATAACCTACGTAAATGATAATTTTTGCAAATTATCAAAATACAGTGCTGGCGAGTTGATTGGTAAAAATCACCGGATCGTAAGTTCATCTTTTCATGAAAAATCTTTCATTAAAAATTTATGGTCCACTATTTTAAAAGGTGAGGTATGGAGAAACGAGCTAAGGAATAAAACAAAAGACGGGGAAATATATTGGTTAGATGCCACGATAGTTCCCTTCCTGGATAGCAAGAAACGGCCGGTTCAGTTTGTGGCTATAAATAAAGACATCACCGAAAGGAAATTAATCGAAAAGCAATTATTAAGTCAGAAAATACAGGAACAAAAAAGAGTTACCATGGCTATGGTGATTGCACAGGAAAAAGAAAGGAACCATTTGGGTGAAGAACTTCACGATAATATTAACCAGATACTGGCAGGTACAAAATTATACCTCGGCATGATTGGCCAGGATAAGCCTGAGATAAAACAATTAATTAAGTACCCAATAGAATTAATTGATAGCTCTATTGAAGAAATCCGGTCGCTTTGCCACAGGCTCGCTACTCCGCTTAAAAACATCGACCTCAACCAGATGGTAAAAGAGCTGCTTGACACACTAAGTTCAAACTCATCTATTAAAACAAACTTTACTTATTCACTTTCTTCAGAGATACTTAATGATGATCTCAAACTGAATATATACAGAATTATACAGGAACAAATTAACAATATTGTAAAATATTCCAAAGCAAAAAATGTGGAGGTATCCATTACTGAAATGGACGGAATATTGGCTATTACGACAAAAGACGATGGTGTAGGATTTGATACTACCGTTAAAAGAAGAGGAATTGGCATTTCTAATATGTTGCACAGGATAGAGCTATATAATGGTGCGATGGAAGTAATAAGCAGCCCCGGCAACGGTTGTACAATAGATATTAAAATACCCTGGTAAGTATTTTCATTTTCATATATACAAAAAAAATCGTGTAAGCTTCTGGGTTTACACGATTTAATCAGGCTAGGTGGTTATTAAAAGGGAAGCAACGGCTCTTACAAAAGGATATTGAATAGCGAAACGAAACAAACATTATTTTTCTTCTCATACAAATATCACGATTATAAGAATTCTGTCACGTAGTAAGTGGCCATTACTTACAATAGAAATTTTTCTATTATAATTATGCTAACGAACTTAATTTTAAACTAACTTCTTTTTTCTCATTTTAAATTTCCCATGCAGGGTAATTATCATTTACTGTTATCTGTTAGTGACAGGGGCAGAAACGGTAAGATAATTCTCCTGAAAGAAAATGGTACACACGTCTGAATTTGTGATTGTTAAAATTCTATGCAGTTTCATTTGTTCGCAGCCACAATAATTTACAATGAGAGACCGCCCGATCACGATGGGATCCAATTAATTTGCTATTTTTAAAGATATCAATGTTAATAATTGATCCCATTTACTGAATACTTTCACCTTTCCCCGCTCAAAAACAATTGCTATCAATAAGTTCAAATAATTCAGCTAAGTGCCTTATAACAATTTACAAGAATTACCGTTCTAAAAATATGAGATCAAATTCGTAAATTCAATTTATTAATCATAAAAGTTTAAAACATGAAGTCCCTATCTGAAACATGGTTTGCTGAAGGTTATATTGATTTCGAACTAAAAAAATATACCTTGCTCGCCTACCTTCAACACGTAAATTCTTATTTCAATCAAAACAAACTTTACCCGCAACTGGCCGATATTATATTTCATTACAATAACATTGTAGCCTTCCGCGAAAACAGCAGGTTTTTGCAGGAACACTTCCCAAAGCAGCTTACCGAAGTAAATATGAAAAAACTGCAACTGGAATACGAGAGGATTATAGAAGACAGTGAACTAATGAAGGAACTGGAAGACATCGTTCACTATTCCGCAGAAAAAATAAAAAACACCATAAAAAACGGAACTGAAATTTATGAATTTGTTGAAGCGAAATTAAATATTGAACCGGTAGGCCTTATTCCGCTGGATACTAACGAAGGATACCTGTTGATATGCGACGGCCGGTTTAACACCACTGTCGCTTACCAATACCACCTGACGATTTATGAAAAGCACGATGAAAAATATCGCGGCATCAGGACAGATTTTATAAACCAATGGATACGCTCGGTAAGTAATTCTGCCGAAAATATTAAAGCAGAATTAATAAGAAGTTACCCGCAATTACCAAACCCGGCAGTATACAATATAGAAACTCCCCTGGCTTACCCCATGGAAGAAACGTTGTTGCCCATCGCCAAAAGAAGTTTTGTAAAATATATCAGCAGCTAAACACAGCACAGCAATAATACTAACTGTTTAGCATAAACGAATTTAAGACAGGTTACCTGTGCTGCCTGAACAACCATTCCATCATTAACGGATCGCTGTAAGCGCCCAACCACGAAACCAGTAAAAAGCGGGCGATAATTTAGCATATGTAACTTTTTAATAAAAAATTTCCACCGCACAAAAATTTCTAAAAAACAATCAAGATTACCTTCAAAAGCTTGTAGATAAATTTCTAATTTTTATACATACCCGCAATAAAGATAAATTGATACCGTTATTTAATTAGGCGGTCAAAATAATAACTACCTGAATCTACCCCGGCCGTGCTTCACCTTTGAACTCTTGAAAATAACCCATTAATTAAGGCTGCCTCTGGTAGCTTTTTTTTGTCTTCTTTTTATCCAATATGTTTAGACCTTGATTTTTTTAAATGATAATATAAAAGGAAATAATACGAAATTGCGATTCATAGTTAAACACTATAAAAATTGATTTACCTTTTCCTGCAAAACGATACTTGCTATGAATAAAAACAAACTGCTGCTTTGGTCGATAGTTGCTGCGCTCGCCGGTTTCATATTCGGATTTGATACAGTTGTAATTTCCGGCGCCAACCAGCCCATTCAACAACTCTGGCATACTACCCCCTTGTTTCATGGCTTCTTTATTATGTCAATGGCGTTGTGGGGAACCGTAATAGGCGCCATTTTCGGAGGTATTCCTACTGAAAAGTTTGGACGCAAAAAAGTATTGCTGTGGATAGGTATTTTGTTCAGTTTATCCGCGATAGGTTCAGCACTTGCCCCCGATCCGTATATATTTTCATTCTTTCGTTTTATTGGAGGAATTGGCATTGGAGTTTCGTCTGTTGCTGCCCCTACTTATATTTCAGAAATATCTACTGCTAAAACAAGAGGAAGATTGGCCGGCTTATACCAGTTTAATATTGTATTCGGAATTTTTGTTGCATACTTTTCCAACTATTTACTTAAAGGAGTTGGCGGCATCAACGACTGGCGTTGGATGCTGGGCGTGATGGCAATTCCTTCAATTATTTACACCGCATTAGTGTTCACAGTACCCGAAAGTCCGCGCTGGCTGATTACGATCAAAAACAATTTAACGAGGGCAAGAGAGATCCTCGTACTCATAGGCATCGATGATCCCGATAAAGAAATTAATGTAATTATTACGGCCAACGCAACCATTAAAGCAAGCCTTACTAACGAGAAATTATTTTTCAACAAGAAATACAATAGGGTTTTATGGCTGGCATTCTTTATAGCATTCTTCAACCAGTGGTCCGGAATTAATTTCATATTATATTATGCTCCACAAATTCTGCAAAGCGCTGGCATTGCCGCAAAAGATTCGCTTGCAAGTTCTATTGCATTGGGAGGCACCAATCTAATTTTCACATTCGTTGGCCTGTATTTTATCGACCGCATCGGGCGAAAACAGTTGCTCATTATAGGTTCTCTCGGGTACATTTTAAGTCTTGTCTCCGTTGCCATTTGTTTTAAATATCAGGCCAGTAATACTATTCTGCTTTCTTCATTAATGATGTTTATAGCTTCTCATGCAGTTGGGCAAGGCGCCGTAATATGGGTTTTCATTTCAGAAATATTCCCGAACAATGTTCGGGCGTTAGGGCAATCTTTTGGAGCCAGCGTTCATTGGATTTTCGCGGCGATTATAACATTAATTACCCCTTATTTTTTAGACAAAGACAGTGGAATTTTCGGTAAAAATCCGTGGCCCATATTTGCATTCTTTGCCTTTATGATGGTATTGCAATTAATTTGGGTTCTTACGAAAGTGCCTGAAACTAAAGGTGTGTCTTTAGAAGAACTTGAAAAGAAACTAATACACTAATAATTCTGTGTATAACTCATTTGTGAGCCTATCAGCTGGCGACATTATGTTTTGCTTTGCGGCAAGTGACAAAGTCGATGTTCACATGTCACCAAAGCCATTCCAATGGTCTATTTAATGAACCCGGCAATTGCTGGTAAAATTCAGCTTTAGAAAATTAACGTGATCTCTTTATATTTCTGGAAACCATTGCCATTACAATAACTCCGGCTAAATCGGTTTTTGTGAAAATGTATATTAATGTTCGAGCCAGGTGGTTTTTTTTAACAGGAACGGAATACACCAAATTTGAATGGATTACTAAAATTCATATATCTGAAAACAGGTTGGGCATCATAGCATATTTTTACTGAAACCCAATACGGTGTGGACTCTTAGTTCAATCGAAGCCACTCTGAGATAATATAACCGAACCTAAGTTGATTAGTTTTAACTTTTATCGGGATGTAATTTTACGTTACAAAAGCGTTAGAGAAGAGTACGGAACTGTGAAGAATAGCCTTAAGCTGTGAATCAGCCTTGCAAATACAATTAAACTTTCTCATATCAAGCAATCGTAAAGGGTCGGCCTGTTTCTACAGGAAGGCCTGTTTTTTTTAGTACTGCAAGGTACGCAACATTCATAAAAGTTTATATTGATCGAAATAAAATTACGGTAGTGTTACACTTCTTGCCATAATATCTTTTTTCTTTTATTATTTATTACTTTTCAAATAAATTCTAAAAGATCATGCACCATTTAGCCTCCGACGTTGTATCATTTTTTTTATCGCCGCTTAATTGGATATTTGTGTTTGTTGTTGCCGCATTCTTTCTTCGCAAAGCTTCTCACAAAAAGATATGCAGGATTGCGGCATTATGCATTTTTATTGTGTTTGGCAATCAGTGGCTGTTAAACTGGTACGCTAATAATTGGCAGCCGATGCCAGTTGCAATTAATAATAACATTAAATATAGTTGTGGAATCGTTCCAGGCGGATTTGCAAGCCCCGATGCAGAAGGAAATGGATATTTTAATTCAACTGCTGACCGGTTTATACAAGCTGAGAAATTATACAAGCTTGGAATAATAAAACACATTTAATAAGTGGCGGCAATGGAAAATTTGACGACAAAAACTTCCGCGAAGGAGCGTGGGCAAAAAATGAACTTGTAGTAATGGGAATTCCGGATTCTGTAATTTTTGTAGAAGACCGGTCCAATGACACTTTCGACAATGCGGTATACTCAAAACAAATTCTCGACTCGCTGCAATTGAGTCCGCCTTACTTGCTGATTACCTCTGCATATCATATGTCGAGAGCCTCACTTATATTTAAAAATGCCGGAGTTGTTACAGCCCCATTTCCCTGTAATTACTTTGAAGGAAGAGGCCGCTTTAGTTTCTCATCTCTTATACCAAATCCACAAGTTTTGCCCGGATGGGATTTTTATATTAAAGAAACAGCGGGATATTTATGGTATTATTTTAAGAAAAAGTAGTAAAGGATAAATAGCTGCCAATGCGGTACTATGGATATGATCTCTTATTGACTCAAACTTCTGTACCCAATTTCTTGATTTTTATTAGCTGAAATACAAGGTAAATAATAGTTCCCCATACCCCTATTACAATAGAATAAGCCACAACCAACAACCATATTGGTGTTCTGAAACGTGTTGACCATAACGTTCTTTGAGCAAAGAAGTCTTTGGGAGGTTGGATAGCTGATCCCCAGTTTACCGTCTTTTCGGCGAACAGGGTGCCATAAGTGTCATTATCATCCACTTTAGCAACAAGGGTAATATTTCCTTTTTCATCTCCGGGAATTGAATCTTTTTTAAATTCGGCGCTTGAAACACCTGTAGAATCTGAGGTATACGTTGCTTCGTCACCTACTGATAAATTACCGAGCATACGTTTAATGGAAAGATTCATATCAATATCTTTAACCGGAACCCAGGCATTTCCATTTTTTTCTTTCAATTCGCCAATAACAGTTCTCGCTCCATCAACAGAAGTCGTATCGACGGTAAGAATAGCTTTTTTAATTGTGATGTCCGCAGTTAGTGGTTCCTGGCCGGCAGTAGAATCGGACTTTGCGATAAATTTAAATTCATCAATGGAATCCCACGTATTTTTAAAAGTGGGTGGTAAACCTATTCTTCCTTTTCCTATAGTATCGGTGGTTACCTTACCAAGCAAATTCTTCTGTTTGCCTTCGTTGAAATAGATATTTACCGAAATATTTTTTACAGGTTCAAATTTTCGTCCTACTTTCTTTTTTGTAGTTACTTCCAAATAAGGGATGTGATTTGCAGGCAGGAAATAATTGATACTTAATAATGTTGGAGATGCTGCTGCAGAGTCCTGTGCATTTATAGTTTCAGCCGAAGTTCCGAAGAGGAACATGAGAAGTATAATAAATTTATGATGTCTGTACATTTTCATATTGTTCAAGTTTTTCAGCTAGTTTAGTAATTTCATTTTTATCCTCCAGTGTTTTATAAATTGATATTATAGGAAACACTCTCACAAAAAAAGTAATGATCAGCAACACTCCCGCCATAGAACCAATTGTAATGGCCCACTCTTCCCAACTCGGAAAGTAGTGACTAAACCTTGCCGGTGCATCATATTTCGGTAAGAAAGGATGCAATAAAGTGGGTGTTACAATAAGGTACCTTTTGAACCATGCACCTACCACTATCATAACTCCTACGATAAACATTGGCCGGGGCGTTCGTCCTTTTTTGAATATCAATACCATTATAGGAATA
>Ga0207695_10002858_pt1 | contig 25110 bp, 23 predicted proteins | sample KBSC54metaG_FD_184354 | JGI IMG/M metagenome (GOLD analysis project Ga0207695, IMG submission 184354) | Corn rhizosphere microbial communities from Kellogg Biological Station, Michigan, USA - KBS C5-4 metaG (SPAdes) (version 2) | ecosystem: Host-associated > Plants > Roots > Rhizosphere > Soil...
GCGTCGAGGGGTGGATCTGCATCGGCGAATGGACGGGGGCCAGGATGGCGGCCGTGATGGCCCTCGCCGGCCTGAAGCCGGCGGCGCGCCACATCGTGCTCCACTGCGCCGACACCCTGGACGGCGCCAAGTACTACGAGACGCTGGACGTGGTGGACGTGTTCCACCCCCAGACCATCCTCGCCTACGCGATGAACGGCGCGCCGCTGACCGTGCCGCACGGAGCGCCGCTGCGGCTGAGGGCCGAGCACTACCTCGGCTACAAGCAGGCCAAGTACATCATGCGCCTGGAGGCGGTCGACCGCTTCGACCACATCGCCGGCGGACAGGGCGGCTACTGGGAAGACAGGGGCTACGATCGCTTCGGAGGCATCTGAGGCGGCGTTCCGCGGGAGCGCGCCACGGTGCTCAGATGACGCGCCTTCAGGAGCCGCGCCTCAGCTGTCCCGCATTAGGGATCGGCGCTCAAACCGTCGCCTCGGAAGCTTGCTCGCAAAAGCCCTCTCCGCCCCCAAGCTCCACCTGGAGGGTGGCGTGGCCGATCGCGAAGCGCGCTTTCAGCCCGGCGCAGGCATCCTGAAGGAAGGTGTTATCGGCCGGGCCATCAGCCTTCACGAGATGGGCGGTCAGGGCGGTCTCGGTCGTGCTCATGCCCCAGATGTGCAGGTCGTGGACCTCTGACACACCCGGTAACTGCTGGAGAAAGACTTGGACCGCGTCGCGCTCGATTCCGGCGGGCACGCCGGCCAGGGCAAGGTTGAGCGATTCGCGCATGAGCGACCAAGTCCCCCACACGATCACAGCGCTGATCAACAGGCTGATCGCCGGGTCGAGCCACAGCCATTTGGTCAGCAGAATGACCCCGCCCGTCGCCACCACTCCCAGAGCGACGAGAGCGTCGGAGGCCATGTGCACGAAGGCGCCGCGCACGTTCAGGTCGGTCTTGCGGCCGGACATGAACATCAGCGCCGTGACGCCGTTGATGACGACGCCGATCGCGGCCACCACCATGATCGTGGCGCCTGCCGCGGGCTCCGGCTGGGATATGCGCAGGATGGCTTCCCAGGCGATGCCGCCCGTCACTACCAGCAGCACGACCGCGTTGCTGAGAGCGGCCAGGATCGACGACCCCCGCAGTCCATATGTGTAGCGCGCACTCGGCGCCTTGCGCCCGAGCCAAGCGGCAAGCCAGGCCACGGCCAGACCGATGACGTCGCCGAAGTTGTGGCCGGCGTCGGCCAGCAGCGCGAGGGAATTGGCGGTGACGCCATAGATCGCCTCGGCCCCGACGTAGAGGGTATTGAGGGTGATGCCGATGGCGAAGGCTCGGCCAAAGGAAGCCGGCGCGTGAGCGTGTCCGCCCGGCCCGTGGCGATGGCCACTGTGATCTTCGCCGTGGTCGTGCTCGCCCGGCGATTCTTCGTGCAAATCGTGATGCTCGTGCGGTTCGTGAGTCATCTGGGCCGGCTTGTTTGGGTTGGCGCGGGCGAGTGTGCGGACTGCGTCCGAGCCTGCATCCTCCAGTCGCTGGAGGATCAAGCTCTAAGTCTGGTGTTTGAGCCGCCGTCGAGACGAGCAGGCGGCGTGGGGACTATGCCGTCGGGCGCCAACCCAGCAGCCGCAGCGCATTGAGCGTTACGATCACTGTCGCCCCGGTATCGGCCAGGATCGCCGGCCACAGGCCCGTGACGCCGGTCAGGGTCGTAACCAGGAAGACCGCCTTGAAGCCCAACGACACGCCGATGTTCTGGTGCACGTTGGCAAGGGTGGAGCGGGAGAGGCTGATCAGCTGGGGCACGTCCAGGACTCGGTTGTGGATCAGGCTGGCATCCGCCGTTTCCAGCGCGACGTCCGTGCCGGCGCCCATGGCGATGCCGACATCGGCGGCGGCCAGAGCGGGCGCGTCGTTGATGCCGTCCCCGACCATCGCGACACGGCCCGTCTTCTTCAGACGCCGGATCACCTCCAGCTTCTCCTCGGGCAGGAGGTCCGCGGTGACCGCGATGCCGAGATCGGCGCCGATGGCTGAAGCGGTCCGCGGATTGTCGCCGCTGAGCATGAGACTGGTGACCCCAAGGCGCTTGAGCGCGGCGATCCCCTGGGCGGCGTCGGTGCGGGGCTCATCGCGCATTGCCACAAACCCGATGGGCTCCCCGTCGCGGACCACGATGACGACTGTCTTTCCGGACAGCTCCAGGGCTTCGATCGCCCCCGCCGCCTCCGGCGGCAAGGCGCCGCCCTCGCCGTACGAACCAGGCGATGCGACCTGAACCAGAACGCCCGCGACGCGGCCGCTTACCGAGCGTCCAGCGTCGGCTCCGGCCTCCGTCACAGGGCGAAGAGGAATGTTCTGCGCTACGGCATGGGCCGTGACCGCGACCGCGAGGGGGTGGCTGGACCTGGCCTCAATCGACGCGGCGAGCGCGATCACGGCGCGCTCGCTCTGGTCAGCCAGCGCCACGACATCGGTGACCTGCGGCCGGCCAAGCGTCAGCGTGCCGGTCTTGTCGAAGGCGACCGTCTTTACCCGCCCTATCAGCTCCAGCGCGCCGCCGCCCTTGACGAGCAGACCGTAGCGCGCGCCCGTGGCCAGCGCCGAGGCGATGGCGGCCGGTGTCGAGAGCACCAGGGCGCAGGGACAGGCGATCAGCAGCAGCGCCAACCCGCGATAAATCCAGGTATGCCAAGAACCCCAGCCGGCGAGCGGGGGGACGGTCATGACCAGGATCGCCAACGCGAACGCCGCCGGCGTGTAGCGAGCGCTGAAGGTGTCGATGAAGCGGGCGGTCGGCGACTTGGCCGACTGCGCGCTCTCGACCAGGTGGAGGACCCGGGCGATCGTGTTGTCGGCGGTGCGGCTGGTCACGCGGACCTGCAGCGCACCGTCCGCATTGATGCTGCCGGCGAACACCTTGTCGCCGACGCTCTTCGCCACTGGGGCCGACTCGCCGGTGATCGCCGACTGGTCGAAACTGGACGAACCCTCGGTGATTTCGCCGTCCGCGGTCGCCCGGTCCCCGGGCCGCAGCAGGACGAGTTGGCCAACCTCCAGCGTGGACGCCGGCCGTTCCTGCACCGATCCGTCCGGCTGGATCACGCGGGCGGTCCTGGGCACGAGGCGGGACAGCGCGGAAATGCCGTCGCGCGCACGCTTTGCGGCCAAGCCTTCCAGGGTCTCCCCGATGGCAAACAGAAACACCACGACACCGGCCTCGGAGGCCGCACCGATGGCAAGGGCGCCGGCGATCGCCACCGACATCAGCATCTCGATGGAGAACGGCGAGCCGGCCAGCGCAGCCGCTATCGCTCTCCGCCCACAGTGGATCAGCCCGACGGCGGCGGCGGGGGCGTAGGACCAGATCCCGGTGGGCAGCCCCGCCTGCGCCGCGACGAATCCGGCCGTCCAAAGCAGTCCGACCAGCCCCGCCAACAGCACCTTGGGCGACCTCAGGAAGGGCGCCGCCTTCCCCGGCTCATCCGCCTCCGCCCCCTGGTCCTGAACCGGGCTCTCGGCCGTCAGCTCCTCCGCGGTCCGCTGGCGCGAGACGCCGTAGCCGAGGCTGGCGACCTGCCGCTCGATCCGTCTCTGTGGAGTCAGCGCCTGGTCGAGCGCCAGATCGAGCACCTGGCGCTGGTAGTCGACCCGAACGTCCGACACGCCCGGCAGACGGACGACGGCCGCTTCGATCTTGGTCGCGCAGGCCGGGCAGTCCATGCCGGTGACCTTGAAGCGAAGGCGAGCGGCAGGTTGCGGCAGGGCTTCCGCGGCGGTCATGGCGATCCATCCAGGGCGGGATCGACGCTACAACCTCCAGCCACTGGAGGAGCAAGGGGAACTTCGTCCTAGCCCGGAAGTCCCGGCGGTGGCCCGTGTTCCGTGGCGCACAGGCTGTGGTCGGCCAAGGCCTCGATCACCCGGCACTCACCGATCGCACCGCCGGCGCACGCCTCGCCAATCCGGCGAAGCTCGTGGCGCAGGGCGTTCAACTGGCCGATCTTGGCTTCCACCGACGACAGTTGCTCGGCAACGATCCGATCCGCACCATCGCAGGGCGCCTCCGGGTACCCTGACAGGTCGAGCAGAGACCTGATGGCGTCGAGCGGGAACCCCAGTTCGCGCGCGTGCCGGATGAAGCTCAGTCGCCTGGCGTCCGCTGCGTCATAGCGCCTCCGATCGGCCTGCGTCCGCAGCGGGGTCGGGAGGAGGCCGACGCCCTCATAGTAGCGGATGGTCGTAACCTTCACGCCGGTGGCCTTGGCCAGAGCGCCGATTGAAAGCGAAGCCGCCATCGTCCGCCGCCTCTACGTCTCTTCGCAGGGGCAATCGGATCGCAGCGCACAGACGTGGACGTGTTCGGCGTTTCCGACCCTCCAGTCCGTAGGTACATCGAAAAACACGCACGATGTTCGATGCGCCCCCAGGGTCGCCAGGGGACGGGATGCCGAGGCCAATATTTGGCCCTCGAAGCCAATCCGGTCGAGCCGGATCAGCGTCGGCGGTGGCATCGAGGACGTCCGGCAGACCGAACCATGAAATCGGGTGCCGCCGTCGGCCTCTTGAATCGCCACGGGGGTATGGACCACGGCCCCGCGGGGCGCTTTGACTTCCATTTCGACGGCGAGCAGCGTCAGCCCCTGGTATGTCGCGCAGCCTGTCGCGCCAACCACAACAAGCATGGCCAGGGACCGCATGAAGAGCGACTTCAACATGGCGACTTTCAGTCGTTACGTGGCGAGCACACAATCGGCTGAGACCTAATTCCAGTTTCTGGTCGCTCATGCAAACCGCGGAGCGCGGGAGGCGAAACCGCATTCCCTCGACCGCCTGGGACAGCACAGGCGCGTACGGATTGGCCCGGGCGACCAACGTCCGCCCCTTTCCAATAGCCAACCGGCCCGCGTATAGACCGCAGAATGGCGCGACGACCGACATGGTGGCGGCGATTGGGGAGCCTGGTGGCTGCCTGCATGCTGGCCGTTCTGATCGCGGCGCCTTCGATCCATGCCGTCGCGCACCAGACCGGAAGCGCCATCGCCTCCGCGGCGCCTGCGAAGGTCGGACTTGCGAACCTGCAACGGGCTCCAGCTGATGCGCCACCGCGCGGTGATATGGGCGACATGTGCGCCCACGGACACTGCCAGGACATCAGCCCCGCGATCGCCGAGTACGCCGACGGGCCCGTTCTGGCGGCGTCTTCCGACCCTCGCCTGAACGATTGGGGCCAGCGCCTGCCGCCATCGCGCCCCGGCTCTCCCCCGGAACGACCTCCCCGCGTCTGACGGCTGAGTGAGCGCACCCGCGCGCTCTCGTCCCCGTCAAAGCGCAGAGGAATACCTTGTCCATCAAGCATCGATGGCCGCTGAGCGCGGCCCTGTTCGGCGCGGGCGCATGTGCGCTTGCGGCCGCTCCGGCGCTGGCCGACCCAGCCCCGCCGTTTTCCGAGTTGTTGCGCCAGGCTCAGTCGGCCCCCCGACCCGCCGAGAGTCGCGCCGAGGTGGATCAGGCCGAGGGCCTGGCGCGTCAGGCCGCGGCGCGGCCCAACCCCACCGTGAGCCTTGGGGTCGAGAACTTCGGGGGCGCCGGTCCCTACACGGCCTTCCGGGGGTCGGAGATCACCCTGAGCGTGGAGCAGCCCCTGGAGCTGGGCGGCAAGCGGGCGGCGCGGATCGCCGCCGGGCGCGCCGGGCTGGAGGCGGCGCGCGCGCGGTCGGCCCAGTCAGCCGCCGACTTCGCCTTCGACCTGGCCTCGGCCTACGCGGAAGCCGAGGCCGCCGAGCGCCGGGTGACCCTGGCGCAGGAGATGTTCGGCCTGGCGCAGGAGGATGCCCGGGTGGCCGCCGCCCTCGTCGCGGCCGGCAAGGAAGCGGACCTTCGCGCCGTCCAGGCCAACAGCGCGGTCCATGCCGCGCAGGCCAGCGTGGAGGCGGCAAGGTCGGCGAAGGAGACGGCGTTCGGGCGACTGACGGCCCTGGCGGGGGCGCCAGCGCCGATCACCTCGATCCCGGCAAGCCTGCTGGCCCACGCCGACCGCCCCGAGCCGCCTCCGAGCCCTGACCCCATGGCGAGTCCAGCCTATCTGTCCGCGAGATCCCTGCGGGCGGCGGCGGCGCGGCGTGTGGAGGTGGAGCGAACCCGAGCGGCCCCCGATGTGACGGTGTCGCTGGGGATGCGGCATCTGACCGGCGACCGGGCGACGGCGCTGGTGGCGGGCGTCTCCGTTCCGTTTCCCCTGTTCGACCGCAATCGGGGCGCCATCCAAGCCTCCACGGCGGAGCTGGCGGCGGCGGAGGCGCGGCTGAATGCGGCGCGATTGGACGCGCAGGCGGAGAGCCGCTCCGGGGTCGCGCGGGCCAAGGCCGCGCTGGCTCGCATCGCCGCCGCTCGCGAGGGAGAGACGACCGCCGAGGAGGCCTACCGCCTCTCCCGCGTCGGATACGAGGGCGGCAAGGCGCCCCTGATCGAATTGCTGGCCGCTCGCAGGGCGCTCGCCGAAGCGCGCGCCCAGACCCTCGACGCCCGCCTGGAGCGCCTCGGCGCCGAGGCCGCGCTCGCACGCCTGCAAGGCGTCGCCCCGTTCGGAGATCAACCGTGAAACAAGACCGCAGACGCCTGTTTGCCGGCGTGGCCCTCGCCGTGGCGCTCGCCGGCGCGGCCGGGTTCGGCCTGGCCAGATGCACGACCAGGTCGCCGCCGCAGGCTGATGGCGGCAAGCCGGCGGCGGTGACGTCCGCGACGCCCGCCCTGGCAATGACCGCCGACACCATCACAGCGGCCCGCATCGTCGTGCAGCCTGTCTCGGCCGGCGGCCTGGCGACCGAGATTCTCAGTCAGGGAAGCGTGGTCGCGGCGCCGGGCGGGGAAGCGGTTCTGACCGCCCGGGCTTCGGGGACCGTCACCCGCGTGCTCAAGCGGCTCGGCGACACCGTGCGGCGGGGTGAGGCGCTCGCTGTCGTCGAGAGCCGCGACGCCGCCCAGATCGCCGCCGACCGAGCCGTCGCCGCGGCGAGAGACACGCTGGCCCGCCGCAATCTGACGCGGGAAAGGTCGCTCTACGAGCAGCGGGTCTCGCCCCGCGTGGACCTCGAGCGGGCGGAGGCCGAAGCGGCGGCCACCGCCGCCGAGACGCGGCGCGCGCAGGTGGCCGCGGGCGCTGCAAACGTCACCACGGATGGCCGTGGCGTCATGGTCACCAGTCCCATTGCCGGCCGCATCACCGCCATGCAGGCCCGGCTCGGCGCCTTCGTGCAGCCGGAGAACGAGCTCTTCCGCGTCGCTGATCCAGGTCTCATCCAGGTCGAGTCCGCGGTCGGGACCCTCGATGCGCCGCGCGTCGCCATTGGCGACAGGGCCGTGATCGACACAGCGGATGGAAAGACGATCGAGGCGCGTGTGCGCGCGGTCACGCCGACGCTCGACGCGGAGACCCGCTCGGCCACGGCGGTCCTGGAGGTGACCTCGACCGCCCTGCAACCCGGCCAGGCGGTGCGGGTGCGGATCTTCCCGCGCAACGCCGCGGTCTCGACGGGCTTCGTCCTGCCCGAGGAGGCGGTGCAGTCCGTCGGCGGCCACGACGTGGTGTTCGTGCGCACGCCGACAGGGTTCGAGGCGCGCCCGGTCACCATCGGCCAGCGCAGCGCGGGCCGCGTCGAGGTGATTGCTGGCCTCACCGCCGGGCAATCCGTGGCGGTGAGCAACGCCTTTCTGCTGAAGGCCGAACTCGGCAAGACCGCTGGCGAGGAGGACTGACCCATGATCGCCAACCTCATGGCGCTCTGCGTGCGCGCCCGCTGGGCGGTCATCGCCCTCGTGCTCATCGTCGCGGGGTTCGGGGCCTGGCAGCTCACGCGGCTGCCCATCGACGCCGTCCCGGACATCACGAACAAGCAGGTGCAGATCAACAGCGTCGATGCCGCCCTGTCGCCGATCGAGATCGAGAAGCGGGTCACCTTCCCGATCGAGACCTCTCTGGCGGGCATTCCCGGGCTGGAGACGACGCGGTCGCTCTCGCGCAACGGGTTTTCCCAGGTCACCGCCATCTTCAGCGAGGGCGCGGACCTCTACTTCGCGCGCCAGCAGGTGAGCGAGCGGCTGGCGCAGGCCCGGGACAGTCTGCCGCCGGGGGTGCAGCCGCAGATCGGTCCGGTCACCACCGGACTGGGCGAGGTCTTCATGTACGCCGTTGACTTCGCCAATCCCGACGGCCGGGGGGCAGTGGTCAACAACGGCCGGCCTGGGTGGCAATCGGACGGCAGCTTCCTGACGCCGGAAGGTGAACGCCTGACCGACGACGTGTCGCGCGCCGCCTACCTCCGTACGGTGCAGGACTGGATTATCGCCCCGCAGCTCAAGACCGTCGCGGGCGTTGCCGGGGTCGATTCCATAGGGGGTTACGAGAAGCAGTTCATCGTGGAACCAGACCCAGTGAAACTGGCGGCTTTCGGCCTGTCGTTCTCCGAACTGGCCAGGGCGCTGGAAGCGGCGAACATCTCCGTCGGGGCGAACTTCCTCGATCGCGGCGGCGAGGCCTTTCTGGTGCGCGCCGACGCCCGCATCCGCAGCCTGGACGAGATTACCGAGGCGGTGATCGCCACGCGCGGCGGCGTCCCTGTCAGGGTCAGCGACGTGGCCACGGTTCGGATCGGCGGCGACCTTCGCACCGGCGCCGCCAGCCTCAACGGCCGTGAGGTGGTCATCGGCACGACGCTGATGCTGATCGGAGAGAACAGCCGCACCGTGGCCAGGGCCGTGGGTGAAAAGCTCGCCGGGATCGAGAGATCGCTTCCGCCCGGGATCAAGGTCACGCCCACGCTGGATCGATCGAAACTGGTGAACGCCACCGTCTCGACGGTGGAACGCAATCTCACCGAGGGCGCGCTGCTGACCGCCCTGGCCTTGTTCCTTCTGCTCGGCAACGTCCGCGCAGCGCTGATCGCCGTGCTGGTGATCCCATTCTCGTTCCTGATGATGGCCATCGGCATGAACGCCCTCAAGGTCTCCGGCAACCTGATGAGCCTGGGCGCCCTCGACTTCGGACTGATCGTCGATGGCGCGGTGATCATCATCGAGAATGGCCTGCGTCGCCTGGCCGAGCGGCAGCACCACGAGGGGCGGCTGCTGACTCTTCGCGAGCGGCTTGGCGAGACGGTCGTGGCCACCCAGGAGATGATCAAGCCGACTGTTTTCGGGCAGGCGATCGTCTTCCTGGTGTTCGCGCCTCTGCTGACCTTCGCGGGGGTCGAAGGCAAGACCTTCTCGCCGATGGCCATCACCATCATGCTGGCGCTGGGCGCGGCCTTCATCCTGTCGCTGACCTTCGTTCCGGCCATGCTGGCGATCCTGATCCGCGGCAAGGTCGCCGAGAAGGAGGTGTGGCTGATCGCCCGGATCAAGCGCGCCTACGCGCCGGTGCTGCACCGCGCGGTGGCCCGGCCCTGGCCGTTCATCGCCGCGGGCGTCGGTGTCTTCGCCCTCGCCGCCTTCACCTTCACCCTGCTCGGCCAGGAGTTCATCCCTCAGCTCGACGAGAAGAACCTGGCGCTGGCTTCCCAGCGGATTCCATCAACTTCGCTGGAACAGTCGCTGGCCATGCAGCGGAACGTGGAACGCGCCGTCTCCCGCCTTCCGGAGGTCGCGGTCATGTTCTCCAAGACCGGCACCGCGGAGGTCGCCACGGACCCGATGCCCCCCAACCTGTCCGATGGCTTCGTGATCCTGCGACCCGAAGCCGAATGGCCCAGGGGCGTGAAGACCAAGGCCGACGTGTTGAAGCGGGTCGAGGATGCGGCCAACGCAGTGATCGGGCAGGCCTACGAACTCAGCCAGCCGATTCAGCTTCGGTTCAACGAGTTGATCGCCGGCGTCCGGGGCGATGTGGCGATCAAGCTCTATGGCGACGATCTCGACCAGATGACCGTGGCCGCAGACAAGATCGTGGCCGCCTTGCAGGCGATACCGGGATCAGCGGACGTGAAGGCCGAGCAGACCAGCGGCTCGCCCACGCTCGATGTGCGTTTCGACCGTGCGGCAATCGCCCGCTTCGGCCTGACGCTTGAGGAGGTCGCCGACACGGTGTCGGCAGCCATGGGCGGCCGGGAAGCGGGCCTCGTGTTCGAGGGCGACCGGCGCTTTGCCGTGGTCGTACGAGCGCCGCAATCCAGCCGGCGCAGTCTGGACGCCCTCGCCGCCTTGCCGGTCATGCTCCCTGAGGAGCCCGGACACCCGCGTCGCTCGGTTCCCCTCAGTGAGGTCGCGCACTTCCGGTTCACCGAGGGGCTCAACCAGATCAGTCGCGAGAACGGCAAGCGGCGGGTGGTCATCCAGGCCAACGTGCGCGGCCGCGACGTGGGTTCCTTCGTCCGTGAGGCGTTGCCGAAGGTGGAGGCGGTCGTCCTGCCGGCCGGGTCCTTCCTGGAGTGGGGAGGGCAGTTTCAGAACCTCAAGGCGGCCTCGGACCGGCTGGCGATCGTGGTGCCGATCTGCTTCGCGGCGATCTTCGCCCTGCTCTATCTGGCGTTGGGCGGGATCGGCCGAGCTGTGGCGGTGTTTACCGCGGTTCCGTTGGCCCTGGCTGGCGGGGTTTTCACGCTGGCGCTCACCGGTATCGCCTTCTCGGTGTCGGCCGCCGTGGGCTTCATCTGCCTGTCGGGGGTCGCCGTGCTGAACGGGCTGGTGGTCATGACCAGCATCCGCCAGCGCCTCGAAGCCGGGGTCGAACTGAGCCGCGCGATCATTGAAGGCACGTTCGAGCGCGTACGTCCCGTGATCATGACCGGGCTCGTCCCCGCCATCGGGTTCGTCCCCATGGCGCTGGCGACTGGCGCCGGCGCCGAGGTGCAGAAGCCTCTCGCCACAGTCGTGATCGGGGGACTGGTGACGGCGACGGTCCTGACTCTGCTGGTGCTGCCGGCGATTTCCCGGGTGGTGTTGGGACTCGGCGAACGGCTCTCCGCCCGCCGAACCGCGATCCCCTCTCCCCTTCCCGCCGAATGAGCCGTCGCCCGGCATTGTGAGCGAGGCCGGCGATCGACCCGAGACAAAGGAAAAGGCTCATGCCTCAGAACCAGAACTGTTGAGGATCTACACCGACGAGGCCGCCTACTTCGGCGATCGCAAGGTATTTGAAGTCGTGGCCACCCGGGCGCGCGATGCGCGCCTGGCCGGAGCGACCGTGTTGCAGGCCCTGATCGGCTTCGGACGCACGGCCCATCGCCACGCCCGCCACATACTTGAAGACGACCAGTCGCTCGTCATCGAGATCGTCGATGACGAGGCCCGGCTTCGCGATTTCGTCACGGGCCTGGCGGATCTCCCCGACATCGGACTGATCACCCTGGAGACGGTCGAGGTGCTTTGGCCCATTTCCTAGTGGCGCCTCCCTCGGACTGTCGACGAGAGCCCCCGGCGTGAAGTCGCCAACGAGGTAGTCGCATCGCGCTGGCTCACCAGCTCCGATCCCCGACTAGCTCCCCCGGTCGTGGGATGGGGACGCCGGCGGGAGCGAACCGGTCGAGGTCGCCGCGATCGTTCCGGACGGAGGGAGAGAATCCAGGCGCGCAACCCCTGCGATGGTACCGCCTCCCCGGATCGAACGGGGGACCTCCAGAGCCACAATCTGCAGGGCTGGAAGCAAATTCAGCCACTTAGCAGGGTCAGATTGCAAAACCCGGCATCTGGCCCAGCTTCAAGACACGTTGGTTTGTCAGCGTTGGGGCGCGCTTGCTAAAGTTTCTCAAGCAGCTTGGCATGGCAGGCGTAGGCTGTCCACGAGAGCAATGACGCGACGCGGATGCCCTCACGTGCGCGCTCCGATTCGTTCGTCGAAGATCCTGGGCTGCCGGGATGAGGCAGCGTTGGCGGATTTCGGGACGGCGATCTCGCTCGCTTAGAACCATCCTGCGAATCCGGACTGGCGGAGGGCGCGACCTTCTCGCCCCTTGAAGCCTACGCGCCCGTGCCGCGCGGGGCCGTCGCCGCAGACGAGACTATCTGCGGCAGGAGGTCTTGTGCGCTGCGGAGATTCTCAAGAACCCACGACGCAAACTCCGTCGCGAAGGCGCTGGGCTCGGGCGAGACTTCGTGGACCGGCTTTGCCCGAAAGGCCCGCCCGTCGCGCCACAACCACCCGCTGGTCTGCGCGGGCTCGGCGACGTCGCCGTCATCATCGCCGATTTCACAGAAAAGGTGTGGTTGCAGCGGCAAATCGCCTGCGGCAGCCCTCAGCGGATCCGAAGAGGCAGGGAAGCGGATGCCCCAACCAAAGTACCACTTCGGGCGATTGCCGGTGATGCGCGGCTGGAAGTAGCAAAAATCCCAAATCATTCCGCGTTCAGCGTCATACGCCGGCGCGTTGTAGGCGGATCTTATAAATATATCCCGCCGGATCGTTTCTAATCCAGCGTAGACACGGCGGAAAGTTTCTTCGAATCGGCTCGCTGATGGCAGAAAGACTTGCGCCGCGGCTAGGTCATTCATGTTTATCACGTCCGCCCCCAGGCCATTATGGACGAGGAATCCGACCAGCTCCGCCGACAGTACGCACCAGGCTTCCGTGCCGCCACCGGCGGCTAGCTTGCGCAGATACGCGCAGACATCGTGCCAGTTGACCACCCGCCGGATAGGGACGCCATAGAGGCCTTCGCGCGGGTCAAGGAAACCGTCGGGCGCGGCCGTTGTGTGCGTAAGGAGCGCGAGGGCGCCTGGCCATTCGGAGGCGCGACTGCCGGCAAGCCATCGACCATAGGTCGCCAACTGGTTGGCAGTGGCCAGCTCTTCGACATCAGTCCGTTCAGCGGCCTCAGACTCCTCGGCCTCCCAATCTGCATGCGCGCGTACGGAGCTTCCGATCTTATTTTCTACCACCAGCACAGGCGTATCGTTCGCGAAGAGCACCATATCCGCGATGCCCCTTGTCCCGGACGTGGTGCTCTGTTGCGTCTCCCATCTCAGCGCCGGGACTTCGAGAGCGCCGTACAACTCCGCCCAACGCTTCGCTGCCGCGGGCGGCAGGAAGAGCGCCGGGATCAAGTCGCGCGACACCTGCGGCGGCAGACGCTGCAGCAAATCCGCGAGGGCCTCGGACAGGAAGTCTTCAAGCGGCGCGCGCCTGCGCCGTTCGCGATACCGAAAGAGCCTGTCGTAGAGTCCATTCAATCCAATGCCCCCGGCAGGCGGCCGTCGACTGTGAGTGCGTCAGGCACGTGAGCACACTCAATCCATTGAATGCGAAAGCCCACCAACCTTACCCGCTTGCGCTTAGTTCCATTTTTTGACAAACAACTGACAAAATACGTATGTATTCCATTAGATATAGTCACGGCGATCCTGATGTATCTTCCGCTATTTGATACGTTTACTACTGTCTGCAGCATTAAATGGCATCACGGACAAAACGTCAATGACGCACGCGCCGCCGCTGTTCACATGTCCAAAGTTAGCATGGACAATGCCTTGAGCCATCACATCCAGACCGAGTTAAAAGGAAGCGCCTCTTATAAGGCATGGCAAAGTGCGATGCCTTCAATTACGTCGTCCGAAATCTCACGCTATCAGAACAACTACTATAAAAGCGATCTCTCGTTGGTGTCTATAAAAATCAATCAGTAGGGTAACCTGCTAAGTCCCAGACAATGCTTGTTTCGCGGCGGCCGATGGCCCGGACGAACGAGTTTCGTCACTTGTCGCCCGCTGTCCACCTCGCTCTGTCCTCAGGTGGCGCTGCGGAACGCTGAGTACAAGACAAACGCCTATGACGCAGGCCGGATCGATCTGCTCGTGCTACGCGCAGCCAATCCGGCGACCAAAGCCTTCGCGTTCAAGCGGAAAGGCACGGCGCTTGGTCATAAATCCGAGGTGTTGTTTGCTTCGGGCGCAAATTTGGCAGTAAAATCAGAGACTTGCATTCGCTCAGAATATCGGGCATTTAAGCATCAATGTCCCCGATATCGAGATGCCGATTTATATTCTAGAAATAGATGTTTCATGGTAATTGAAGGCGAGAGAGAGTGAATTCGGGGGAACTCGGAACACAAGACCTCAAGATTTCGAACGTCGACGCTGGGCCGGCGCCGAAGGCTGTCGGCCACCTTGCCCGAGGCCCATTTGCTTGGCGAGATCCGAGCGGGCCTTGGCGTAGTTCGGCGCTACCATCGGATAGTCCTTCGGCAGGCTCCACTTGGCCCCGTATTCCTCGGGCGACATGTTGTACTTGGTGCGAAGGTGCCGCTTCAGCGACTTGAATCTGCGGCCGTCTTCCAGGCAGACGAGATAATCCGGCGTGATCGAGCGGCGGATCGGCACCGCCGGCACTCTCGGAGGAGCTTCGAGCGGCTTGGCGCCGCCCACCACGTCGGTCAGCGCCTTGAGGATGCTGCGGATCAGATCAGGCAGATCAGCCCCGGCAATCGTGTTGTTGCCGACGTAGGCCGACACGATGTCGGCGGTCATTTCGATGACTTCGACCTTCTCGTCCATCATTCTGTCCGGTGGCTGTAGCTGAAGCGCTGGACAATGAGCGCAACGGCCTGATTCCCGCAAGCTGCCCGAGGCAGCGCTCCTGCTCCTCTGCCTCAACGAGCCTAAGCCACAGCGACGCCCACCTCGGCGACCCTGGCCTCTTCTCTTGCCTCCCCCGCAGTTTGCCTGCGTTCCTCGTTGCGGCATACTGCACGTTTTCAAAGATGCAATCCGGCTAACGGATTAGAGAATGGTCCCGCCTGATGCCACATGTCCTGCTGGAATATGCATTTGTCCCCGAGATGCTGGAGCGCAGAACGCCCTACCGAGAGGCGCACATCGCGCATGTGATGGCGGAACGCGCAAAAGGCACGCTAATCCTGTCCGGTCCCTTCACTGATGAACCGCCCGGTGCGGCTTTCGTCTTTGCTTCTTCTTCAACCGCCGAAGTCGAGGCCTTCGTCGCCGCCGATCCATACGTAGGGGCGGGGCTAGTCACGGGTTGGGGTGTGCGTGAATGGGGAGCCGGCTAAGGGTTAGCTGAACCTCTCCCAAAAAAAACCAATAGGCCGCTAATGCTCGCCGGAAAGACAGTCGGCGACGTATGGACTCAACGCTGGCCACCGCTCGCCGTGCATCTGGTGTGCTAGCTCCAAGTATTCTAGGACGCAGCCACCCTATCGACGCGCATACCGGTCTGCGCCGCCAACGCTCCCATGATGAGCGCGACGATCAAGAATGGCACGTAATGTATCTTACCGTAAAGCCAGACAAAGGCGGGCGCGAGCAGCACGTTCACACCGTTAACGGCCGCAATGGCGCCGCCGACACGCGCCTGATCGGTCTGACGAGCCGCCATTGACGCGCTCGTCGTGTAGCCGGGACGGGCTAGGCCAAATCCGAAGCTAGCGACGCTGTATCCCGCGACTGCCATGGCAAAAGTCGCAGGCCATATCATCATAAGACTGCCAATTGCGCAAAGGACGGCTGCCACGATCAACAATTTATGGGACGTGATCGACTTGAATGAAATCAGTATTCCTTGTGCTACGAGTGCCGCCGCGGCCCCTGCCAGTAATGCCCACGCGACAAACGGTTGTGCCTGGTCAGGGGAAAGGGCTAGCCGATCGATAATTAGGAAGCCGAGCATTTGAAGCTGGCCTGTCTGACATGCGGCTGCAAAGAAGGCATAGACCAGAAACGGTCTCACTCGCGGATCGCGCCAAATTGACGGGAGCTTTCCGGCGTCTGGCCTGGGTGCTACCGGCTCGACAATGGATGTCGGTCCCCCCTCCTCGAGGCCACTCCAAACGGCGATGATGGTCACGAGCCCGAGCGCCGCGAAGCCATACAGGGGTCCGGCCAGACCAACCGGTGGAAGGACCATAAGTGGCGCGATCAACGGGCCGATGAGGGTCCCCAACCCGTATGCTCCCGCGAGACTTGCCATACCGGCCATGCGTGACTGGGGAGCCGTACGCTCCGCAATATAGGCCTGGCTCGCCGGATTGGTCGCCGACCCAAAAAGGCCGAAGATACCGCGGGCAATGAGGAAGAGGATGAAGACCGACATCGGCTCGTAGCCCCCTCGAAGTCCCAGCGCGATGGCCGCGCCAAACGACACGCACGAAACGACAAAGCCGAAAGTACCGATAAGAATCAGTCTCTTGCGGCCATGCCGATCCGACAACCGGCCCCATACGGGCGAGGCAAGAAACCAAAGCACCGCCGAAAGGGCGAACACCGCCGCAATCTGATAGTCCGCAATACGGAGCGAGCGGCCGATCGCGGGCAACACAGAAATCATGCCCGTGTTGCCTATGCCGACGATGACCTGGACGGCGCAGACCAGTATAAGGCTCGCTCGAGTGGGTCCCATCGGTCGCGTGTCAACAGCGTCGGCGTTCGGCTTGATTGTCATTCAACACTATGAGTTGGCTCGAGCAGAGTAGTGGGAAATCGAGCAGCTCCTCCCGCGGGCGCCACCGGCTGATCGACACCCCTCGTCGTCTGGACGGTCGGTTGCAGTCGCTCCCGCCGTGGACGGTTTGGCTGGCCCGTTTGCCTCATAGGATATTGCTTTGCATATGGGCAATCCTAAAAGGAAAGCTGCCGCGAGGGTGTCCCGGTTCACTGTCCGCCGTTCGCGCGCTACCGCCGCCATGGCCTTTGGGCGCTTCGGAACGAGGTGCGTCGGAACAGACGCTGCACCGGATTTTGTCAGCTTGCGGCCGACATCAATTTGTATAATAGGGAACGCATTATAGTTCAGGATCGGGCCCCGCGTGAAGCTCATCACCTACATCCGCGACGGCAACGCCCGCCTGGGGGCGGTTGACGGTAAGCGCGTCGTCGACCTCAACGATGCCGACTCATCAATCCCGAACAATCTCGTCGATGCGCTCGAGAGGTTCGAAGACCTGACCATCGCTGCTCGGGCGGCGATGGAGCGCGGCGGGACCTCGCTACCGCTTGTGGGCTGTCATCTGGCGCCGGCCGCGCCGCGTCCTGGAAAGATATTGTGCCTCGGCCTCAACTTCGTCGACCATGCCAAGGAGGGCGGACTGGCAGCACCAGACCACCCGTCGGTGTTTATGCGCGGTGCAAGTTCGCTGGTCGGTCATGAACAGCCGGTGGTGCGGCCGCACGTGTCGGACAAGTTCGACTTCGAGGCGGAGCTCGCGGTCATCGTCGGGCGGCGCGCCCGTTACGTGTCACGGGCCCGGGCCTTGGAGCACGTGTTCGGCTACGCCTGCTTCAACGACATCAGCGTGCGCGACTATCAGATGCGATCGCCGACGTGGACCGTCGGCAAGAATTTCGACGCGACGGGCGCGTTCGGGCCCTGGATCGTCACGGCCGATGAACTGCCGCCCGGTGCCGCGGGACTGCAGATACAACTGCGCCTGAATGGCGTCGTCGAGCAGAACGCTAACACCTCGGACATGATCGTCGACGTGCCGGCGGCCATTGAATACTTGAGCGAGGCCATGACCCTGGAACCTGGCGACGTTATCGCCATGGGCACGCCATCGGGCATTGGCGGCGCGCGCCGTCCGCCGCTGTGGCTGAAACCCGGCGACCAGGTCGAAGTCGAAATCGACCGAGTGGGCGTGCTTCGCAACCTCATCATCGACGAGGTGCGCACCGGCGCGCCAGCGACGCTCGTCGGCGCGAATTGAAGGAGGCCCGTTTGACAGATCATGCATTCACCGTCAGCGACCGCGAATACCTGCGGCACGGCGACGATGCGTTCCTTGCCCGCATCTATCTCCCAGATGGGGATGGGCCGTTCCCCTGCATCGTCGAGGTGCACGGCGGGGGCTGGTCGCAGTTCGATCGCCTGCGCGGCAAGCACCTCCATGAGGCGCTGGCGCGTAGCGGCTGCACGGTGATGGCGATCGACTTCCGGCAGGGATCCAAGGGCGCCTACCCGCGCTCGGTAGCGGACGTGCATTACGCGGTCCGCTGGGCGAAAGCGCATGCTAGGGAGCTGAAGACTGCGCCGGACATGGTCGGGATGTCTGGCAACTCCAGCGGGGGACACCTCGCGATGCTGATGTCGATGCGGCCGGAAGACCCGCGGTACGCCGCACTTCCCGTCGACGGCCCGACGTACGACTCGCGGGTGCGGTGCGTGGTGATGCTCTGGCCGGTTATCAATCCGTTCGGCCGCTACCGCTACGCCAAATCGATCCTCGCGCAGCCCGATCCGCCGGCCTGGCCGAACAGCTTGATCCCGCTACACGACGCCTACTGGGGCGACGAGGCGGCAATGGCCGAGGGTAGCCCGCTGCTGATTCTAGAGCGTGGTGAACCGGCAGAGCTGGTTCCGGCAATGTGGGTACAGAGCACTCAGGACAGGGTCCACAATTACAAGGACCCCAGCTCCGATTTTCCGGGTCCCGAGTCCGACCGGTTCGCGAAAGCATACCGGGCCGCCGGGGGCGAGATTCAGACATTCTATTTTGACGAGCCCATGACGTTCACCAACGCTCACGCCGAGTTGCCCGAATCTTCCGGCGCGATGGCTTCGATCGTTCAATTCGTTCACCGATGCATTCGGCCTCCCGTTTCGGCCTGAAGGGATCCTTTTGCATGTCGGATGTGATTGAGCGGCTGCGAGCGCAGGTCGAACCTCTTGGGCCCCCCGCGCGCCTTTCTGAGGTGGTTCTACAGACGTCCCGGTATGACGAGATGCGCCTGTGGTATCCGGCGGTCATTGGCTGTCCCTGGAGCTTCGAGAACCGCCCTACCCGCTCTGCCGCAGAGATCTACAAGCCGGGCGAGAAGCAGGTTCGCGCCGCGGACGTCCGGGCCAGCTTCATGCGTCTGGGCGCCCCGGATGGCGTCACCCTGGCTCTGTTCGAACTTCCGTGGCTGCAAGCCCCCCACCACGTCGAGCCCGGCCTGAACCACCTGCAGTTCAGCGAGCAGGACCTGGACGTGCTGGTGCGGCGGGTCGAGCTGATGCGCGACGCCGGCATCCACCCGCATCGGACCTCCAACCACGGGCCGGTGATGAGCTTCTATTTCCGCGACCCCGACGGGAACATCCTGGAGTTCTGCTCCAAGAATTTCGACACCGCCGAGGAGACGCTGGCGTTCGTGCAGTCCGAGCAGTTCCGCAACAACCCTTCCGGCCTGGAGCTCGATCGCGACGAATTTCTCGCGCGCTATCACAGCGGCATTCCCCGCGCCGAACTCCTCAAGATCTGACTCCGGCCCCCACATAGGATCGATCCAATGACCGATGACGACGGCGTCCCGCTCGGGCAGTTTTTTCAGATCGCCTATGTGACCAACAACCTCGAAAAGGGGATGGAGCTGTTCAAGCGCCACTACGGCATCCCCGAATTCAGGATCGTCCGAACCCGCGAATTCGCCAGGCCCGCGCCGCCGTACCTGCGCCTCGCCGTTGCATACCGCGACGACGTCATGGTCGAACTCGTCGAGCCCGAACCCTGCAACCTCGAACTCTACATCGACGCCCTGCGCCCTGATGGCGGCCTGTGCATCCACCACCTCGGCTACTTCGTGAACCCAGACGTGTTCGAGACGCTCGAGGAACGCTTCAAGGCCCGCGGCATCGCCGTCCCCGACATCCGGCGCAACAACACCTTCCCAATCCTATTCGCCGACACCCGACAAGAGACCGGCCTCTATTCCGAATTCATCGGTGTCCCAGAGGAAAATAGGGGAGCTTTCGCAGACGCCGCTCCGAGATATTATACTCAGCGTGCAGAGCTACCCATTCGCCAAGGGTAGCGTCCCAATTCCAATATGCCGCAACCAAGGCGACGCGAAATCTCTTCTACTGCTCCGCGAAGTCGGCTTACCAGCGCGCCTTCCAAACGGTGATCAAAGCCTACCGTCGGCGACAGCAGCGTGATGCTAAACACCATGGCCCCAGCGCGGTCGAGTATGGGCGCGCATAACGCATCGATGCCTGCTCGCCGCTCACCCGACGACCAAGAGATCCCGCTCACTAGTATTTCGGCAATCTTGGCCTCCAATTCCTGCGCTACGGGCTCCGTCTCTGCGCCAACTTCCGGGCGTCCTACTTCGACCTTCTCCAGTCGCCGGGCCTGAGCAGCATTACTGAACGCCAGCCAAGTGCGCCCGGTCGCCGACCCCGCCAGCGGCAGCACAGAACCCTCAGGCAGTCGAACCGCCACGCCGACCCTACCGGGTCGCCATCGAATCACGGTCGGGCCGGCTGTGCCCCAGACGCAAAGATGGCCGTCGAGTTCGACGCTTTGGACAAGGCGGTCCATCACCTCGGCGCCGGCGTCTATCCCGTCAATGCGGGCTAACGCGGCCAATCCCAATTCGATAGCAAGTGGACCGATGTCATACTTCGTCGACCGATCATCCTGACAAACCATGCCAGCTTCCTTGAAGCTGGCAAGGTAGCGGTGGACGTTGCTAGGCTCCATTCCGGTCGCCGCAGCAATCTCCCTCAGCGCCATCGGGTGTCGGCTTTCGATCAGCACTTTGAGGACGGTCATACCGACGCCGGCCGACTGAATGCCTCGGGATCGTCCTCCGCCTGATGCAGACCCCTGCCCCCTCGACATCCTCAATTTCGCTGTCCCCGACCCTATGTCACGAGTCCTCTACCAACAAAGAGCGGCTAGACCCAGGGGCTACTCCGGCGCCTCGAACCCTGGCGCGACCGATCGTTCCGGCCGCCTGTATGCCGACGCAGTGTTCAGGTAACAAGTGACTTGGCCCCCGTTTCTCATCCAGCATAGCTGACATGACCCCCGTTTCCAGCCATAGCGAGAGTCCGGGGTTGATCTGATCCTTCGTTGATTGGGTTCGCAAGAGACCGGCGCGCGGAGCCATCCGGTTGCGCAGCGCGCCGGCCGCTCTCTCCGCGGAGAGCGCGGGCATACTCCGTGGGGGTGAGGTATCCGAGGCTCGAGTGGGGCCGCACCTCGTTGTAGTCGCGCCGCCAGATCGCCAGCTTGGCCCGGGCGTCCGGCAGGGAGCTGGACAGGGTCTCGTTCAAGAGGTCGTCGCGCAGCTTTCCGTTGAACCCCGGATCAAGTCCGGGGCGTTCTGCTGGGGCTTGCCCGGCGCAATGTAATGCCAGCCCACCTGGCGCTGGTCGGCCCATTCCAGGATGGCGTTGGAGGTCAGCTCCGTGCCGTTGTCGCTGACGATGCTCGCCGGCTTGCCGCGCCAGGCGATGATCGCGTCCAGCTCGCGCGCCACGCGCCGCCCGCCGATCGAGGTGTCGGCCACCAGCGCCAGGCACTCGCGGGTGCAGTCGTCGTACACCTCCAGGATCCGGAACCGGCGCCCGTCGGTGAACTGATCGGACACGAAGTCCAGGCTCCAGCGCTGGTTGGCCGCCGTGGCCGTCTCCATTGGCCGGCGTGTTCCCAGGGCCCGCTTGCGACCGCCGCGCCGACGAACCGTCAGCCGCTCCTCGCGATAGAGACGCTGCACGCGCTTCCTGTTCACCGCATGGCCCTCGCGCCGCAGCAGGACGTGCAGCCGGCGGTAGCCGAACCGCCGGCGCTCCTGGGCCAGGGCCTTCAGCCGCTCGCGCAGCGGCGCGTCATCCGCCCGCCTCGCCTGGTAGCGAACGCTGGACCGGTCGCCCGCGATCACCCGGCACGCCCGCCGCTGGCTCATCTCATAGGCCTGCTGCAGATAGGCCGCAGCCTCCCGATGCGCGGCGGGCGTCACCATTTTTTTCCCAGAAGGTCCTTCAGCGCCACGTTGTCCAGCATGGCGTCCGCCAGCATCCGCTTCAGCTTGGCGTTCTCATCCTCCAGCGCCTTCAGCCGCCGCGCCTCCGACACGTCCAGGCCGCCGAACCTGGCCTTCCACTTGTAGAATGTCGGCGAGCTGACCCCGTGCTTGCGGCACAACTCCGTCACCGCAACCCCCGCCTCCTGCTCGCGCAGGATCGCGATGATCTGCTCTTCCGTGAACCTCGATCGCTTCATCCGTCCGTCCCTTCCTCCGGGCCGGACTCTACTTATTCCTGGAGGAGTTTCAGGGGGTCAGGTCACCACAACCAGTACGCTGCGCAATCCCTCGTCGCCCGCCCGGGTGATGACGCCGAGCCTCACTCGGCCGGCAGTCGAATGATCCTTCGGCGTCAGGCCGATCCAGGCCGCGAAGTCGCGTCCTGATCGGAACATCTCGGCGGCGGGCGTCTTCATCACCAGCAACGCCGCGCCGATGGGACCGACACCGGGAATCTGGGCAAGGCGCCGGCTACATCTATCGGCGCGATGCCAAGCCATAAGCTTGGCGTCGACCTCGCCGATTTGCGCCTGCAGCTGTTTGTATTCCTTGGCTTGGCAGGCGAACAGCGCCTTGGCCAGGGCGGGTAGGCTCTCGTCGGCCTGGATGCGAGCCAATAACGGGACCAAGTTCGCCATGCCCCTGGCGGCAGTCAGCCCGAACTCGGCCGCATAGCCGCGGATCGCATTGGCCAGTTGCGTCCGGTTACGGATCAGCCGGTCGCGCACCCCCACCAGCATCAGCGCAGCTTGCTGCTCAGCCGTCTTCATCGGCACGAACCGCATCGTCGGCCGGCTCATCGCCTCGCAGAGGGCTTCGGCGTCGGCCGCGTCGTTCTTGCCACGTTTGACGTAAGGCTTGGCCAGCTGGGGCGCGATCAGCTTTACCTGATGGCCAAACGAGGCCAGCAGCCGCGCCCAGTGATGGGAGCCGCCGCAGGCCTCGATGGCGATCAGCGTCGGCTCAAGCTTCTCAAAGAACGCCACCATCTGCGTGCGACGGAGCTTCTTGCGCATAACCGGCTCTTCCGCCGCGTTCACGCCGTGCAGCTGAAAAACGTGTTTCGACGTGTCCATTCCAATGCGGCTAATCTGTTCCACGGACGGCCTCCTCTGTCTGAGATCTGCAACGACCTCAGTCTGGCACGTTCGATGCCGTCGGGGGCCGTCCACCCCAACATAACTGACCGAGCTTCGTGCGGCCTCGGCCGGGGTCCAGCACCGGCGCCCGGGTCTCGTCGGCGAAGAGCTTTCCTGAGCCCTTCAACCTTTCAAGCAGCCGCGCGTGCAGCGGCTTCAACAACTCGGCCGCCGAGCCGGTCCAGTGCGCCAGGGTCGAGCGGTCGAGCCCGACGCCGCGGCGGGTGTACATCTGGGCCTGGCGATACAGCGGCGAGTGATCGGCGTACTTGGCGACCACGACGTGGGCGACGGTGGCGTCCGTCGGCAGCCCGCCCTCGATCAGGCGCGCCGGGGCCGGGGCTTGCACCACCACCTCTTCGCAGGTTCGGCAGCCATACTTGGGACGGCGGATCACCAAGGCGCGGAAGGTCGCCGGGATCACGTCCAGGCGCTCGGCGACGTCCTCGCCGATCCGATGCAGCGCGCCGGCGCAGCAGGGGCAGGTCTTGTCCTCGATGTCGATCACCTGTTCGACGCGCGGCAGGTGGGCCGGCAGGCATCCGCGGTTGGCCCGCCGCCTCGCAGCCCTCGACGCCTTCTCGTCCGGCGTGGCCAGACGCACCTCGGCGGCGGCCAGCTCCTGCTCAAGGTCCTCCAGCGCCAGCGCGAGCTGATCGGGGTCCAGTCTCTCCGAGCGGGCGCCGAAGGTCGTGCGCTGCAGATCACGGATGATCCGGCTCAGCCGCGCGATCAGCTCGTGATCGGACGCCCGGGCGTCCTCGTGGGCGGCGATCTTCCGGTCACGCTCTTCGAGTTCGGCGGCATGGCGTGTGCGCTCGGACTGGAGCAGCGCCCAGAGGGCCTCGGCGTCCATGTCGCGCGGCAGTTCCACAGGCGCGAAGTAGACCACAGCACGGGCGTTTTGAGGCGCCCCCACGCGCGGCCTGAGTCAACTCGCCGCAGGGGTCACGACACCTCCCGCGGCGCCCGCGTCCGCCGTGGCGACAGCACCCGCGTCCACTCCATTCCGGCGATCAAGGCGGCCAACTGCACCGACGTCATCCGCATCACGCCGTCTGCGATCTTGGGCCAACGGAAGCCGCCTTGCTCCAGGCGCTTGGCGTAAAGCACCAGGCCGGACCCGTCCCAGTACAGAAGCTTGATCCTGTCGGATCTCTTCGCCCGGAACACGTAGACGACCCCCGAGTAGGGGTCCGCATGCAGGTCCTCCTTCACCGCCCGCGCCAGGCCGTCCATGCCGCGGCGGAAGTCCACCGGCCTGGTCGCCACCAGCACCCTCACGCCCGCCGGCGGGCCCGAGCCTGGGATCACCGCCCCGCCTTCAGAGCCTGGATCACCGCCGCCACCGTTCTGGTCTCGGCGCCGCGCTCGATGCGCACGGTCACTCCGTCGATCTCGACCTCGATCCCGCCCTGGGCGCCCCGTCTGCGACGCTTCTTCGGCGTCGCCGCCACCGGCGTCGCCTCCACGGGCTCGATGACCACCGGCACGAACGCCGTCGGCGCCTCCGGCGACCGGCGCGCATCTCGCAGCCAGCCGAACAACTGCTGGGGACGGACATCGTGCCGCCGCGCCACCTCGGACACCACGGCGCCCGGCGCCAGCGCCTCCAGCATGATCTCCGCCTTGGCGTCCGCCGACCAGCTGCGACGCCGACCCAGCTCGGTGATCACCTCCGCCCGCCGAACAAGCGGCTTGGGGTCGAGCGTATGGTCGAAACTATGCACGTGCCGATCCCGCCTGCCGCCAGGATCGCCACTCTCACCGCAGATCCTCAGCTCCGAAAGGTGGGGTCACGGCTCCGCTTACTCAACACCAAGGGCTTCGAAGCCGAGATGGACGCCATTCCGATCGACGGTCTGAGGCTTTCGTCGACGGGGCTACACCCAAGCCGTCTTCGGCAGGTTCTTTCCCACGTCCATTCTCGGGACGCCTTCGCAGGCGACGGACGGCGTGCCCTCCTACGTAGACGCCACCGGCTCGCAGCTCGCCGAGGCGCCCCCTTGGACCTGCAGCCTGGAAGGCAACTACCACACAGCGATCGGACCGGCGAATCGACGGGGTCGACGATGCAGACGGTGTTCGGCAAGGCGCGCTCGGTCGCTCTTCTGAACGCTGACATCGCCTACCACGTGGCTGATTGGGGGACGACGTCCGAGCTGTTCGGAGCCGACGTCCTAAGACAAAAGTGGCCGATCATCGGACCATCTGCCAAGATAAACGGATTGGTCGCCGACACCCGGCAGG
>Ga0207695_10002860_pt1 | contig 25097 bp, 26 predicted proteins | sample KBSC54metaG_FD_184354 | JGI IMG/M metagenome (GOLD analysis project Ga0207695, IMG submission 184354) | Corn rhizosphere microbial communities from Kellogg Biological Station, Michigan, USA - KBS C5-4 metaG (SPAdes) (version 2) | ecosystem: Host-associated > Plants > Roots > Rhizosphere > Soil...
CGGCTGGCCGACCTTCATGTGGGCGAGCTGGTCTTCCTTGAAGTTGGCCTCGATCCACGGCTCGCCCGACAGCAGCCAGAAGCCGGTCTGCGAGGCGTTGAGGTAGGTGCCGACCGGCATCTGGTCGACGCGGGTGACGACGCCGTCGGCGGGGGCGACCACCGTGCCGTAGGCGACGTTCAGGCGGGCCCGGTCGAGCTGGGCCTGGGCCTGCATGACGGCCGGCGCGGCGCTGGGCGAAAGGTTCGGATCGCCGCCGAGGTTGGCCAGCACCTGGGCGGCCTGCTGCTGGGCCGCGGCAAGCTGCTGGCGGGCGGCCAGCACGGCGTGATTGGCCTGGTCGACCTGGGCCTGCGAGGCGACGCCGACATTGGCCAGGTTCTTCTCCCGCGCAGCCTCGGTGGTCGCATAGGCGAGCTGGTCGCGAGCGGCCTGCACCATGGCCTCTTGCTGCTGGTAGCTGGCGCGCAGCGCGCCCACCTGGAGGGCGGCGTTGGCGACCTGCGCGGCGGCGGCCGCGGCCGAGGCCTGGATGTCGCGGGTGTCGAGCCGGAACAGCACCTGGCCGCGCTTCACCACCTGGTTCTCGTGGACGTAGATGTCGGTGACCCGCCCGGCGATCGAGGGCGCCACCGGGGCCTTGGCGATCTGCACATAGGCGTCGTCGGTGGCCTGGGTGCGGCCGCCGGTCAGGATGAAGTAGCCCACCACCAGGGCGATCAGCAGCGGCCCGCCGACGATCAGCGGCCAGCGCATGCGGCGCATGAAGCTGGGCCTGGGCCGGGTGTCGACCTCGGCGTTGCCGCGGAGCGGGATGACTTCAGGTTCGCTCAACGCGAGCCCCTTTCACTGGAAGGCTGCCGACGAATGCCGCAATGGGAATGCGGACGCAGGCCTTGCGAGGCCGCGCCGCCGTTCCCGTCGGGACCTGAGATAGGACTGCCCCAGCGATGATCCAAATGATATGTGGTCACGCAACAAATGCATGTGCTTCATGAAGGCGGCGACGTGAGCCAGGACCTCAATCTTCTCCGCGTCTTCGACGTCCTGCTGGAGGAGCGCAGCGTGACGCGCACCGGCGCGCGCCTCGGCCTCACCCAGTCGGCGGTCAGCCACGCGCTCAACCGCCTGCGCTACAGCCTGGGCGACGAGCTGTTCGTGCGGGGGCCCGCCGGCATGCAGCCGACGCCGCGGGCGGTGGAGATGGGGCCGCAGGTCCATGCCGCCTTGAATCAGCTGCAGGCGGCCCTGGCGCCCTCGGACTTCGACCCGGCCACCAGCGAACGGCGCTTCGCGGTGGTGACCGGCGCCTACGCCAGCGCCATCCTGGCCCCGCCGCTGGCCAGCCGGCTGGCGGAGGCCGCCCCGCAGGCCGAGTTGATGATCGCCGAACTGGCGCTGGACGTGCTGGAGCGCATGGACGCCCGGCGGGTCGACTTCATGGTGGGCAGCGTGCTGGCCGCGCCCGAGCGCTTCGCCCGCGAGACCATCCTGACCGAGGAGCTGGTCTGGGTGGTGCGCACCAACCACCCCGCCTTCCAGGGCGAGCGGATCGACCTGGCGACCCTGGTCTCCGTGCCCCACGTGGTGATCGCCCGCAGCCTGCCCGGCCTGATCGAGGATGGCGGCGAGCGCCGCGCCTTCGTCAGCCGCGCGAGCTGGGAGGACGCCGGCGCCTTCGAGGCCGCGCTGGCCGCCCGCGGCCTGACGCGCCGGGTGGGCGTCTCGGTGCCGGACACCTACACCGCCCTGTCGGTGGCGAGCCGCACGGATATGGCGACCCTGATCCCGCGCCGGCTGGCGCTGCTGTCGGCGCAGAGCGGCCGGGTCAGGCTGATCGATCCGCCCTATGAGAGTCCGTCGGTGGACGTCAGCCTGCTCTACCTGCACGAACGCCTGGCCGAGCCGGCGATCCGGTGGATGCACGAAGCGATCCGCGCCGTCGCCGCCAGCCTATAGGAGCCTGCCCATGCCCGCCCGCCTCAGCCTCGCCGCGCTCGTGGTCCGCGACTATGACGAGGCGATCGCCTTCTATGTGGACAAGCTCGGCTTCACGCTCAGCGCCGACGCCGACCAGGGCGGCGGCAAGCGCTGGGTGGTGGTGACGCCCGGCGGCGGCGGCGCGGGCCTGCTGCTGGCCAAGGCGGCCGATCCGGTCCAGGCCGCCCGGGTCGGCGACCAGACCGGCGGACGGGTGTTCCTGTTCCTGGAGACCACCGACTTCGCAGCCGACCACGCCCGGATGCAGGCCGCCGGCGTCCGCTTCCTGGAGGCGCCGCGCCACGAACCCTACGGGACGGTGGCGGTCTTCGAGGACCTCTACGGCAACCGCTGGGACCTGATCGGACCGAAGGGTTAGGGTCAATCGACAATCAAACGGCGTTTGAGGCGCCCTCCTCCCCTTGTGGGAGGAGGCGGCAGCCGGACGGCTGACGGAGGTGGGGTCACACTCCGTTCGCCGCGCGAGACTGAGGTCCGGGCCGCGCGGATGGGCCGAAAAACCCCACCTCCGACCCGCTTCGCAGGCCACCTCCTCCCACAAGGGGAGGAGGATCAACTAGCCGCCTCAGAATGAATGTCGATACGCCCTGGGGCTCGGCCTCAACCCCGCTCAGGCGGGGACTGAGGCCTGGGACTTGATGTAGGCGACCATGCCGACGACGTCGTCGGCGAGGATCCTCCCGAGCGGGCCGCTCGAATAGACGGCGTTCAGGATCGTGCCGTCCGGCGCCAGCAGGAAGCCTGTGGCCTGGAGGTAGTGCGGCGTCTCGTTGGTGTAGGCGCCGGTGAGGGCCGCCACCTTGTCCGCGTCCGCGCTATGCCCCACCGGAAAGGTCAGCTTGTGCTTTTCCACCGTCGCGGCGGTGGCGGCTTCGTCGTCGACGGACAGGGCGACGACCTTGATGCCGGTCGCTGCGAGCTCTTCGCTGGCGCGCTGGAACCCGGCGAGCTGGGCCTGGCAGAACGGACACCACCCTCCGCGATAGATCAGGACGACGCCGTAGGACCCTTGGAGGGACTGGGGAATCCGGATCGTGGCGCCGCCAACACCGGGAACATCAAGAGCGGGGAAGCTCTGGCCATTATTCAACCGCGTCATCGAAAACTCCCGAAAGTGGACTGATCGGTCCAATACGACACGGGATGATTGGACCGTCAAGTCCAATCGTGTCATGTACCGGCATGCCAGAGACTCCACCGTCCCAGTCCCGTCTGCTGACCGCGCGCGGCGCGGCGACGCGTTCGCGGATCGTGAACGCCGCGGCCGACCTGACCTACGAGCATGGCGTCGACCGGACGAGCCTGGATCAGGTGATGGCCGCCAGCGGGGTGAGCAAGTCGCAGCTCTATCACTACTTTGCGGACAAGGACGCGCTGGTCCTCGAGGTGATCGCGCTGCAGGCCGAGCGGATCCTGGCCGCCCAGGAGCCGCATCTCGGCGCGCTGGATTCCCTGCCCGCCCTCCGGGCGTGGGCACAGGCGATCGTCCGGCTCAACGAGCAGGTCCACATGCGAGGCTGCCCGCTGGGATCGCTGGCCAACGAGCTGGCGAACACCTCCGAAACCGCGCGAACCCGTCTGGCGGGCGACTTCGGAACCTGGATCGACCGCATCGAGCGCGGCCTGGCGAAGATGCACGAGCGCGGCGAGCTTGCGAAATCCGCCGACCCCCATGAGTTGGCGATCGCCCTGCTCAGCGCCGTCCAGGGCGGGCTTCTCCTGGCCAAGACCACCCAGACAAGCCGCCCGCTGGAAATCGCCATGGACATGGCGATCGATCGCGTCGCCAGGCAAATGACCTAGGCGCTCAGTCTTCGAGGTCGGCCGCGCCGTGCCACACGGCCTCGATCTTGTTGCCCTCGGGGTCGCGGGCGAAGGCGCTGTAGTAGCCCGGCCCATAGATCGGCCGAGGTCCCGGGCCGCCGTCCGACCGTCCGCCGTGGGCGAGTGCTGCGGCGTGGAAAGCCTCCACCGCCTCGGTGGAGGCCGCGCGGAAGGCGACGTGGACGCCGTTGCCGGCGGTGGCCGGTTCGCCGTCGACCGGGGTCTCCACGCTGAAGACCGGGCGGCCCGCCTCGCGGCCGAAGTCCACGAACCGTCCCGGCGCCTCGTCGATGATCCTCAGGCCCAGGACCTCGAGGACCGGCCGGTAGAAGCCGCGGGCCCGGGCGACGTCACGGGCGCCGACCGAGACGTGATCCAGCATGGCGATCAGGCCGCGAGCGGCCGCGGGACCCTGCCCGCCGCGCCCGACCGGACGGCGGCGAGGGCTTCGGCGGCCGACCAGAGGGCCGCGCCCAGCAGAGTGAGGTCCTTCAGGATGAAGCCCTGGAAATCCGGCGCCATCTTCGGCGTGGTGACCAGGAAGCTCAAGGTGGTCAGGAGCGCAAACGCGGTCCCCAGGCTGCCGATGGCCGAGAGCCTCGGACTGAACCGCCGCGCAGCGATCAGCACCGCCAGCGAGACCTCGACCACGCCGATCACGTCGGAGGCCTGGCGTGGGCTGAACAGGGCGTAGAGCCAGAACAGCACCGGACTGTGGGCCCCGAGCGGCTGGATGTCGGCCGCCTCCTGGGCGGTGAACTTCAGGAGGCCGAACGCCAGGAAGATCACCACCAGGCTGTAGCGCAGGATCACCCCGCCTGCCCGGGCCAGCCGGGTTTCCCAGACGCTGAGTTCAAGGGTCATGTCCGCCTCCGTCCATATATGTGCGTGCAGCACGCATATATATGGACGGACGGGTTTCCGGGTGTCAAGTTGGGGCGTCGCGGTAAGATGGGTGCATGTCGAAACTGAGAACCGCCAATCTGCTGGGCGCGCTGTCCGGCGAGGTCGTTGGGCGCCTGGAGCGCCGGCTGAAGGGCCATCCGAACGCGACCGACTCCGCCGTCGCCGCGCTCAACGTCCTGGGGTTCTGGGACGGCTGTTCCAACGCGGAGCTGGCGCGGGTGCTGGGCCTGTCGCATCCGGCCACGGTGCGCCTGGTGGACAAGTTGGAGGCCGCGGGTCTGGCGGAGGCCCGCCCCGGCCGCGACCGCCGCGCGGTGGCGCTGCATCTGACGGAAGCCGGGCGAACGCGCATGCGGGCCGTGCTGACCGACCGCTGCGTGGCCTTGGCCGAGGTCACCGAGGCCCTGACCCCCGCCGAGCAGGACCAGCTCGCCGGGCTTCTGGAAAAGCTGCTGCGCGGCGCGGTCACCAGTCCGGAGCGGGCCGGCCACATCTGCCGCCTGTGCGACGAGATCGCCTGCCCCGAAGCGGAGTGCCCTGTTCACCTCGCCGCGATGGAGATGTCGGGCGCGGGGGCGTCGCCCCAGGTTGGTGACTCAATCCCCGGCCATGACGATCATTATTGAATTCGATGCGTAGATCGGAGTCTCACCCTAGGCGCCCGCCGCCGCGGGGCGGCGCAGACGCGTCCGGTTGAGATAGAGCTCGGCGACCATCAGGTTGGGGACCCAGCACAGCCAGGAGATCAGCCGGTAGCCCTCCAGGAAGGGATGGCCGGAGAAGGCGGCGATCGGCAGGTAGAGCCGGAGCGTGACCGCCGCGAAGGTGAGCGCGAAGGACCGCACCATCCAGCGGCGGTGCTCCACGAAGCGGCGGGCCAGCGCCATCCGCCAGGCCTGCGCGGCGCAGGCGATCCAGCCGATCGCCAGGGCTCCGAAGCCCAGCTGGGCCACGGGGCCGGCGTCCGTGCCCCAGGCCAGCATCAGGCCGGCGCCGCCGCCGACGATGCAGGCGAAGACATAGACCCGGCCCATCCAGCGGTGGACCCGCGGAAACCCGGTCCGCAGGCGGGCCACGAACTGGAAGGGTCCGATCGTCAGGGCGGTCGCCGCCAGGCCCGCGTGGACGATGAGCCAGGGGTGGCGCATGAGGTTCCTGGCGACGTCCGGAGGGATGCCGGGCGTTCCGGGCAGCAGATAGCGGTAGGATCCCAGCGCGATCCCGAGGCTGAGGAACGCCAGCAGCGCCCAGAGCCCGGTCGAGACCTTGCCATTCATCCCCTGCGCCCTCCCCCGAGACGGCTTGAGGTTGCCCGGTTTTCCCTCAGACCGCCATGGGGCGACCGCGCAGGCCTATTCCGCGGGGACCGGCTGCTGGGCCGGCAGCAGGGCGTCGTCGATCTCGCGGGCGCGCGCGGCGGCCGGGCGGTTGAAGAGCCGGTTCCAGTAGGCCTCGAACGCCGGGCGCTTGTCGATCCCGCCGAACTGCATGCCCCAGCCGATATGGGAGCCTACATAGACGTCGGCCGCGCTGAACCTGCCGCCGGCGATGAACTCGCGGCCGGCGACGGCGCCTTCCAGCGCGTCCAGCACCTGGGCCAGGGATCCGAAGCCCGCCATCCGCTGCTGCTCGGGCTTAGGCTCGAAGCCCAGGCTCTTGGCCGTCACCGCCGCCTCGACGGGCCCCGCGGCGAAGAACAGCCAGCGATAGTAGTCGCCGCGATCGCCGAGCGGCGGCGCGAGGCCCGCCTGCGGAAAGGCGTCGGCCAGGTAGGCGCAGATCGCGGCGCCTTCGGTCACCACCGTATCGCCGTGCCTGATCGCCGGCACCTTGCCCATCGGGTTGATCGCCAGATAGGCCGGGGCCTTCATCGAATCCGCATAGCCGAGGATCTCGGTGCGGTAGGGCTGCCCGACCTCCTCCAGCATCCAGCGCACGATGCGGCCGCGGGACATGGGGTTGGTGTAGAAGACCAGTTCGTTCGACATCGGTTCGTCCTTTCGTCACCTGCAGGCCTGGAAGGTTTGGGCTCTGCTTGCTGACAGCTTTGTGTCAGCAGTCGCGATGTCAGGCCTGGGTCGCGATCCACTCCGATACGTGACGCTGCAGCACGGTCAGCGGCATGGCGCCGGAGAGCAGCACCGCATCGTGGTAGGCCTTGAGGTCGAATTTCGGGCCGAGCCTGGCCTTGGCCTCGTCACGCACCTTCACCCACACCGTGTGGCCGACCTTGTAGCTGGTGGCCTGGCCCGGGCCCGCGAAGTAGCGCTCCACCTCGCGCTGGGCGCGGGTCTTGGTGTTGCCGATGGTGTCGACCATGTACATCGTCGCCTGCTCGCGGCTCCATCGCTTGGCGTGGATGCCGGTGTCGGTGACCAGCCGTGCGGCGCGGAACAGCAGGGACTGCAGATAGCCGGCCTCGCCCAGCGGATCGAAATCGTTGGCGCCCAGCTCCTGGGCCAGCTGCTCGGCGTAGAGCGCCCAGCCTTCGGTGAAGGCCGAGAACCCGCCGCCGGTCCGCCGGATGATCGGGATCTGGGTGGACTCCTGGGAGAGCGCGATCTGCAGGTGGTGGCCGGGGATCGTCTCGTGGTGGGCGAGTGTCCACAGATTGTATTTCGGCCAGTCCGACGTCTCCTTCAGGTTGATGTTGAAGGCCGCCGGCCGCGAGCCGTCCAAGGCCGCGCTGTTGTAGTAGCCGTTGGCCGCCCCGTCCTGGATGAACACCGGCACGCGGCGCACCTCGACCTTGGCCTTGGGCAAGGTGCGGAAGGCGTTGGGGAGCAGCTTCTCGACCTGCGCGATGTGCTCATTCAGCAGCTTCAGGATCTGGGCGCGCCCCTCGTCGGTGTTGGCGAAGACCTGGTCCGGCTGGGTGTTGAGGACCACCAGCCGCGCCCCCACCGAGCCCTTGGTCAGGCCGCGCTTCTTCAGGATCGCGTCGAGCCGCCCGGAGATCTCCGCCACCTGGTCGCGTCCGAGCTGGTGCACCTGTTCGGGGGTGTAGTCGGTGGTGGTCGAGGCCTTCACCGCATCGGCGTAGTAGTCCGCCCCGTTGGGCAGGGCCCAGGCGCCGGTGTCGCCCTTGGTCTTGGCCTTGAGCGCGGTCATGGCGGCGATCTGCCGGTCCAGGGCGGGAAACACCTCGCCCTCGACGATCTTGCTCGCCCGGCCCTCCCAATCGCCGTCGAGACCGGCGGCCTTGGCCTTCCTGACCAGCGAGGTCACCAGGATCGTCCTGCCCGCCGGCTGGTCGCGCAGCGCCCGCATCTGGCCCACGGAGAGGTCACAGATGAAGGTCGGCGGGATGGCGCCCAGCGCCACGTCATGCCTCTGTCGCTCCAGGTCCTGATCCATCGCCCGGCCAAAGGCGTGCAGACGGGAGACGTAGGCCTCCGCGTCCGCCGCATTGGCCACCTTGTGGGCGCTGTCCAGGAAGTCGGGGACCTGCTGGTAGTCGCCCGACTGCTGGCTGATCACATAGGGCCGGAAGTTGCCGCCGGTGTCGCCGAACTTCCACTTGTCGCCGTTGCGGACCGCCTGCTCCTGACCGTAGAGCACCACGTCCAGATCGACCTTCGAGGCTTTCGACAGCTTGCTGCGGTCGATGGTGCGCAGCTGAGCGGCCCGGCCGCGCGTTCGCTCCAGTCGCTGGGCGTGGGCCTCCACGGAATTGTCGTCGAGCTGGGACTTCAGCGCGGCGCGGGCGCCCTTGTCGAGGCCGAGCGACGTCGCCCGCCCGGGGCTCTCGTCCACCTGGGCCTCGAACATCCGGTCGAGCATCGTGCGCAGCCTGGCGTCCTCGGACCCCGCCTGCGCCAGGGCCGGCGCGGCCGTCAGCAAGGCCGCGCCCGCCGAGGTGGCGAGGAAGCTGCGGCGATCGAATCCACTCATGTTTTCCGTCCCCCGGGAGAAAATCCTCAGGCCGTGCGTCAGGCCTTGTGCGCGGCGATGTAGTTGTCGACGGCGTGCTCCAGCACGGTCAGCGGCATGGAGCCGGCCAGCAGGACGGCGTCGTGGAACTGGCGGATGTCGAAGCGCGGGCCGAGCGCGGCCCTGGCCTTGTCGCGCAGGCGCAGGATCGTGACCTTGCCCACCATGTAGCTGCAGGCCTGGCCCGGCCAGACGCAGTAGCGCTCGATCTCCTGCCCCGCGAGCGGGATGGGGTCGCCGTCGATGCCGGCGAGCGTCTCGGTGGCCTTCTCCCGCGTCCAGCGCAGGCTGTGCAGGCCGGTGTCGGTGACCAGGCGCCCGGAGCGCAGCAGGGCGTCGTGGATGTAGCCCAGCTCCCAGTCGGGATGGTCGGCGTAGAAGCCCATCTCCTGGGCCAGCTGCTCGGAATAGAGCGCCCAGCCCTCGATGTAGGCGCCGAAGCCGCCGGCCTTGCGCAGCATCGGCAGGTCGGCCTGCTTCTGCAGGGTGAGCTGCAGGTGGTGGCCGGGGATGCCCTCGTGGAAGGTCGTGGTGGGCATGTCCCAGAAGGGCGTCTCGGCCGTGTCGCGCAGGTTCAGCCAGTAGATGCCCGGTCGCGTCCCGTCGAGGCTGCCGTCGGTGTAGTGGGTGGACGCGCCGGCCTCGGTGGCGGCGGGGATGCGGCGGATTTCCAGCGGCGTCTTGGGCAGCATGCCGAAATACTGCGGCAGGCGCTGCTGCATCCCTTGAACAAGGGCGTTCAGATCGTTGATCTCCTTCGCCTTTCCGACGTCGGTGTTGGGGTAGATGTACTTCGGGTCCTTGAACAGGGCGCCGTAGCGTTCGGTCACCGTGCCCTGCGTCATGCCGATCTTCCGGAACAGGGTGTCGGCGCGGGCCTGCAGGTCCTTGGTCACGTCGAGGCCGAGCTGGTGCACCTGCGCCGGCGACATGGTGGTGGTGGTCATCGCCTGCAGGGCGTGGGCGTAGTAGGCCTCGCCGTCGGGCAGGCGCCAGACGCCGGCGTCGTGGGCAGCCTTGGGCTTCAGGCTCTCCATCAGCGCCATCTGCCGCTCCAGCGCCGGCAGCACCTGGGCCTGGTAGGCCCGGGTCGCCTGGCCCGCCCAGTCGCCGGCGATCCCCTTGGCCTTGGCCCGTTCGGCCAGGGAGGTGACGAGCGTCGACTGGTCCGGCGGCGCGTGCAGGGTCTTCATGCCGCCCAGTGCGCCGGCGATGCAGAAGTCCGGCGGCACGACCCCCAGGCCCACGTCGTGGCGGACCCGCTCGATCTCCTCGTCCATCACCCGGGCGAATTCACCCAGGCGGGCGACGTAGGCTTCGCAGTCGGCGCGGGTCTCGATGGTGTGCTGGCTGGCCAGGAAGTCCGGCGTGTCCTGCCAGGCCCCGGTGATCTGGCTGACCACATAGGGCGAATTGCCCGTTCCGTACTTGAAGCGATTGCCCCGCTCGCTGGTCTCCAGGTCGTAGAGCACGGAATCGTAGTTCACCGCGGGCATGCCGGTGAGCGGCTTGCGGTCGATGCCGCGAAGGCGCGCGAGCTGGGCGGTGTTCTGCCGGCGATAGCGCTCCACGTCGGCCAGCGAGGCCTTGTGCAGCCTGGACTTGGCCGCCGCGCGCGCGCCCTTGTCGAGGCCCAGCGAGGTGGCGGTTTCGGGACTGTCGTCGAGTTCCTGGTTGAAGAAGTCGTCGAAGGCCTTGTCGAGCTGGGCCTGCAGGCCCTTGGCGCCCTGGGCGTTGGCGGCGCCGGCCAGCGCCAGCGAGGCGCCGGCAGTGAGCAGAACATGACGACGGCTGAGCACGTGTGATCCCCCGGGGAAGGCTGTGTCCGCAAGGCTTATTGGGTCCGCGCCGCAGCGCCAAGCCGCCGGTGGTAATATTCGGGGGCTGCGGGCTGCGGCCGGCTGGGTTATGCCGGGCGCCCAAGTCCCGAGGGCCCGCCGTTCCATGTTCGCCGTTCGTACAGCCACCGCCGTTCTCGCCGCCCTGGCGCTCGGCGCCGCGCCCAAGCCCGACGCGGCCGAGCGCAGCGTCCAGGCGATCGTGCAGAGCCCGGCCTTCCAGGCCGCCGCCGCGACGCTGGACCGCGAGCATGACCGCACGGTCGCCGACATCGTCACCCTGACCGAGATCCCCGCCCCGCCGTTCAAGGAGGCCGCCAAGGGCAAGGCGTTCATGGCGATGCTGAAGGCCGAGGGCCTGAGCGACGTGGAGATGGACCCGGAGGGCAACGTCATGGGCCTGCGCCGCGGGACCGGGCCGGCCGGCGGCCCGGTGGTGGTGCTGGCCGCCCACCAGGACACCGTGTTCCCGGAAGGCACGCCGGTGAAGGTCCGCCGCGAGGGGACCAAGCTCTATGCGCCGGGCGTCGGCGACGACAGCCGCAGCCTGGCCGTCCTGCTGGCCTACGTCCGCGCGCTGGATGCGGCGAAGATCCGGACCAAGAGCGACATCCTGTTCGTCGGCGACGTGGGCGAGGAAGGCCCGGGCGACCTGCGCGGCATGCGCTACCTGTTCGGCAAGGGGAAGTACAAGGACCGCATCAAGGCCTTCTTCTCGATGGACGGCGACGAGGCGGCGCGGGTGACCTATGGCGCGGTGGGCTCGCGCCGCTACCGCGTGGCCTTCCATGGCCCCGGCGGCCACAGCTACGGCGCCTTCGGCATCGTCAACCCGATGGCCGCCATGGGCCGCGCGGTCGACCAGCTCTACGCCGTCAAGGTCCCGACCCACCCGAAGACCACCTATTCGGCGAGCGTGGTCAGCGGCGGGGTCAGCGTCAATTCGATCCCCGCGGACGTGACGCTGGAGGTCGACATGCGTTCGGAGAGCAAGGAAGAGCTGGCCAGGCTCGACGCCCGCTTCCAGGCGATCCTCGAGGAGGCCGCCGCCCACGAGAACGCCGCGCGCGACACCCGCCTCGGCAAGGTGACGGCGACGCCCAAGCTGATCGGCGAGCGGCCCACCGGCGCCACCAGCCCGGACGCCCAGATCGTCCGGACGACGGCCGCCGCCGCCCGGGCCCTGGGCTACGCGCCGATCCTGGGCGCGTCCTCCACCGACTCCAACATCCCGATCAGCCTGGGCGTGCCGGCGGTGACCATCGGCTCGGGCGGGACCGGCGGGCGGGCGCATTCGCTCGACGAGTGGATCGACGTGGCCAAGCCTGAGAGCGTGCGCGGCATGACCGTGGGCCTGGCCGCCCTGCTCGCCATGGCCGGCGTCTAGCGGTTGGCGCGCGCCCGCAAGGCGGGGGTTGCCGTCATCGGGGCCGGGCCCGCCGGCCTGATGGCGGCCGAGATGCTGGCGCAGGCCGGCTGCGCGGTCACCGTCTACGAGCGCATGCCCTCGGTGGGCCGCAAGCTGCTGATGGCCGGCCGCGGAGGCTTGAACCTCACCCACTCCGAGCCGCTGGAGGGGTTCGTCACGCGTTTCGGCCCCGCCGCCCCCAGGCTGGCCCCGCTGATCGAGGCCTATCCGCCGGGCGCGCTCACCGCCTGGGCGCAGGGCCTGGGCCAGGAGACCTTCGTGGGGTCCTCGGGCCGCGTCTTCCCCAAGGCGTTGAAGGCCTCGCCGCTGCTGCGCGCCTGGCTGGCGCGACTGGCCGGGCTGGGCGTCGAGATCCGGCCGCGCCATGACTGGACCGGCTGGGACGCCAAGGGCGCGCTCAAGTTCGCGACGCCGGACGGGCCGGTCGCGGCGAAGCCTGACGCCACGATCCTGGCGCTGGGCGGCGCGAGCTGGCCCAAGCTGGGCTCGACCGGCGACTGGGTCCCGGTGCTGGCCAAGGCGGGCGTCGAGGTCAGCCCGCTCAAACCCGCCAACGCCGGCTTCGAGGCAGCCTGGAGCGATCTCTTCCGCGACCGCTTCGCCGGCCAGCCGCTGAAAGGCGTGGCGGTCACCTTCGGCGGGATCCGGCTGCGCGGCGAGGCCATGGTCACCCGCCACGGCCTGGAGGGCGGCGTGATCTATGCGCTGTCTGCGCCGCTGCGCGAGGCGATCGCCGCCAAGGGTCCAGCCAAGCTGTGGATCGACCTGCGCCCCGACGCCCGTGTCGAGGAGCTGCAGGCCAAGCTCGCCCAGCAGCCGGCCAACCAGTCCGCCGCCAACCGGCTGCGCAAGGCCGTCCACCTGACGCCGCTGGAGACCAACCTGCTGCGCGAGGCGCACGGCAAGGACCTGCCGGCCGATCCCGCGTCGCTGGCCGCCGCCATCAAGGGCGCGCCGCTGACGCTGACCGCCATCCGCCCGATCGGCCGGGCGATCTCGACGGCCGGCGGCGTCGCCTTCGCCGCGCTCGACGCGCGCCTGATGCTGAAAGCCAGGCCCGGCGTCTTTGCGGCCGGCGAGATGCTGGACTGGGAGGCGCCGACCGGCGGCTACCTCTTGCAGGCGAGCTTCGCCACCGGCGCGGCGGCGGCGCGCGGCGCGCTCGACTGGCTCGCGCCTAGCTGACCGCTTCCGCCCGCCGCGCGGCCGGCGCCGCGGCGTCCGCGGGCCAGGGATCGACCGTCACCCGGCGCATGTGGCGGCGCTGGCCCGGATAGTCGTTGAGCGCGAAGTGCCAGACCGAGCGGTTATCCCAGAAGGCCACCGATCCCGGCGCCCAGCTGAACCGGCTGGTGAACCCCTCGTAGCGGCAATGCTCGAACAGGAAATCGAGCAAGGCCTTGGATTCGCGGGTCTTCCAGCCCTCGATGCGGATCGTGAAGGCCGGATTGACGTAGAGCGCCTTGCGGCCGCTCTCCGGGTGGACCAGCACCATGGGGTGGACGTATTCGCCGACCAGCCCGTCGGCCTCGGCGATCGCCATGGACTTCCGCTTCTGGGCGGAATGGCCTTCGGCGGAATATTCGCGGGCCGCCGAATGGACCGCGTTCAGCCCCTCCAGGGTCTTCTGCAGGCCCGGCGACAGGGCCTCGAAGGCGGCGGCCTGGCTGGCGAACAGGGTGTCGCCGCCGAACGCCGGGGTTTCCACCGCATAGAGGATCGAGCCGATGGCCGGGCGTTCCAGGAAGCTCATGTCGGAATGCCAGCCGCCGCCGAAGTTGATGCGGTCCTCCGGCTCCTTGACCACCTCCATCACCGCCGGGTGGTCGGCCATGCCGGCGACGTAGGGGTGGATGTTGAGCGGCCCGAAGCGCGCGCCGAAGGCGGTCTGGCGCTCGGGCGTGAGCGCCTGGTCGCGGAAGAAGATCACCTGGTGGTCGAGCAGCGCCTGGCGGATCGCCGCGATGGTCGCGTCCGGCAGCTCCTGGGCTAGGTCGAGCCCGGCGATCTCCGCGCCCAGCGCGCCGGCGAGACGGCGGATCTTCAGCGGTTCAGCCATGTGCGGCGCTCCAGGACCGGCGATGGGCCATGCTACAATAGGTCTTCGGAGGCCGCGACATGGATGCAACGACCGCCCGCTTCGACGCCGACGCCCACGCGGGCGAGATCCGCCGGCAGGGCTTCACTGTGATCCGGGATTTCATGACGCCGGACAGCCTCGCCGCCTTCCGCGCGGCGCTGGCGCCGTTCCTGGGCGCGCACCGCGGCCGCAACGACTTCGAGGGCTTCGCCACCGAGCGGGTCTACACCCTGGTCGCGCGCGGCAAGGTGTTCGAGGACCTGGCCTGCGACCCCCGGCTGATGGCCCTGCTGAGCCGCTTCCTGGAGGGAAACTTCCTGCTCTCGGCCACCCACGCCATCAACCTGACGCCGGGCGAGACGGCCCAGTCCATCCACACCGACGACGGCTTCTATCGCCAGCCGCGATCGAGCCCGGCGGTCGGCTATTCGGTGATCGGAGCGATCGACGCCTTCACCCAGGCCAACGGCGCGACCGAGGTGATCCCGGGCAGCCACCTCTGGGGCGAGGACGAGATCGCCCGGCGACGCGACGAGCCGGGCGGGCTGGAGAAATACCTGGTTGCGATGGAAGTCCCGGCCGGCGCGGCCTTCGTCTTCCCGGGCAAGCTGCTGCACCGGGGCGGAGCCAATACCACGGACCGGCCGCGCCTGGCGTTCACCAACCAGTACTGCGCCGGCTGGGCGCGGCCGCAGGAGAACTTCTTCCTCTCCGTGCCGAAGGAGGTCGTGCGGGCCATGTCGCCCCGGGCCCAGGCGCTGCTGGGCTACGAGCTCTGGCCGAGCTTCATGGGCATGGTCACCGGCTCGCATCCGGCCAAGTCGCTGGAGCCCGGCTTCGTCCCGCCGATCGTGGCGCAGGCGAAGACGCCGAACTTGCGTTGATCCCGGCAGCGCACCTGCAAGAGCCCTTCCCCTCGATGGGGAAGGGTTGGGATGGGGTGTGGCCGCTGGGATGAAGACGGCCCCGAAGGGCGCCCGCGCCGATCGCGCCTATCGCTGGGAAGCCATGAGAACACCCCAATCCCCGACCCTTTCCCCATCGAGGGGAAAGGGAGGGCGCTTCGATCGCCACACCCAACGTGAATGCAGCCACAGGAAATCCCTCCGCCGCTAGCGACGGAGGGCCCTTCGACGTCGTCGAGGCCGCCTTAGCGGTTGTTGGCGATGAGCGAGGCGATCAGGCCGCTGGCGATGGCCACCATGGCGTAGTTGTTGTCCTCGGTCCGCACCCAGCGGTAGCCGCGCGGCGGGGCGCGCAGGTGATAGGCGCGATAATCGACGTAGTGGCTGCGGTCCTGGTAGTAGGCGCTCGGCAGGCGCTCGCCACGGGCCCAGCGGTGCTCGGCCCGGCGCTCGTCGTTGCGCATATGGACTTCGCGGGAACGGTCGGCGCCGTGGTTGTCGCCGCCGCGGTTGCCGTTGTCACGGTTATCGTTGTCGCGGCGGTCGCGGTGGTCGTCATGACCCTGGGCGTAGCCGTCGTGGTCGTCGTGGCGGTCCGGCTGGGCCATGGCCGCCGTGCCGGTGAGCAGGGTGAGCGCGAGCGCGCCGGTGAGCAGACGTTTCATTTGGGGAGGTTCCTTATTCACGACCCCAAGCTATCGCCCGTGGCCTGAGCCTGCCCTGAACGCCATGGCTCAGCCTAGGTTCACATTATGTCGGGTAGGAAACATAATAGTCAGCCCAGCCGCCGCCTCCAGAGCGCGAACAGCCGCTCCCAGTGCCGCTCGGCCGCGGCCTTGTCATAGACCGCGCCGCGCTGCGGGAAGGCGAACCCGTGGTGGACACCCTCATAGAGCTCGACCTCGGCGTTGAGGTTCTTGGACTTCACGGTCTGATCCAGCGCCTCGACCATCTCCAAGGGCGCGTAGGGGTCGTGTTCGGCGCAGGCGAAGTATAGCTCGGCCTTGGTCTTCTGGGCCGCCAGGTGCGGGCTGTCGGCCTGGTCGGTCACCAACTGCACGCCGTAGATCGAAGCCGCGGCCCCCACCCGGTCCGGATAGCGCGCGGCGAAGTTGATCGCGTACTGGCCGCTCATGCAGTAGCCGAGGGTCGCGACCTTGCCCTTGCTGGCGGCCGGGTCGCGGTCGGCGTAGTTCAGCAGCGCATCGCCGTCGTCCATCACCTTGGGGATGGTCAGCGAGCCCATCAGCTCGAACATCCGCGCGCGGGCCTCGGCGTCGGCAAGCTTCGGCAGGTCGGCCAGCTCCATCACCCCTGAGCGGTAGTAGAGGTTGGGCAGCATGACGTAGTAGCCGGCCGTGGCGATCCGCCGGGCCATGTCGCGCAGCTCCTCGCGGATCGCCGGGGCGTCCATGAAGAACAGCACCACGGGGTGGGCCCCGTCCCGCTCCGGATGGACGATGAAGGTGGTGGTCGCGCCGTCCTTGGTGGGGATGTCGAGGGTCTGTTCGATCATGGGACGCCTTTCTCAGACCAGTTCGGCGGGGGCGACGCCCTGTTCCTTCAGGAAGGGCTCGGCATAGTTTATCGTCCCGGTCAGGGTCTTCGGATCGCCGGACGCCAGGCGGTAGACCGCCTCGGCGATAAACTTGATCGGCTGCACGCGGTCCTTGGTGGCCTCGTTGATCAGGCCGTGGACCGCCACGCCGGGGGTGTCGACCAGGCCCGGCGAGACCACGTTCACCGCGATCCCGTCGTCATAGACCTCGGAGGCCAGGCCCGTGGTGAACCGCTCGAGCGCCGCCTTGCACATGCCGTAGACCGTGCCGCCGCCGCGCCGCGTATAGGGCGCCTTGGGATGGAGGCCGGCGCCGGAGGAGATGTTGACGATCCAGCCCTGCTTGCGTTCGCGCATCGACGGCAGGACCAGCTGGGCCAGGTGGAAGGGCGCGTAGACCTGCACCTCCATCATCAGCTTGAAGCGCTTTTCCGGGAAGTCGGCGACCGGCATGAAGTAGGTGATCGCCGCATTGTTCACCAGGATGTCCACCGGGCCATAGGCCGCCACCGCCTCCTCGACGAGGCGCTCGCGCTCCGCGGCCTGGGCGAGATCGGCCTTGATGAAGGTCGCCTGGCCGCCCGCCCGCCGGATGCGGTCGACGGTCTCCTGGAGCGTGCCCGGCAGGCGGCTCTCGCCTTCCTCGGCGGTGCGCGCCGAGACCACGACATTGGCGCCCTCCATGGCCAGGCGCGCGGCGATGGCCTCGCCGATGCCGCGGCTGGCGCCGGTGACCAGGGCGTTGCGGCCCTTCAGCGGGCCATCGGGATTGATGCGGGGCTCACTCATGACCGGTCCTCCAAATGCATTTTGTTCTAATGGGCCAAGGCTCGCGCGCCCGGGGGCGTGACGCAAGGCCGGTTGCGCGCGGCCGCGCACGGCGGTTCACTGGCGCCATGCGGATCGCCGACGAACAACTGGCCGAGGTCTTCGATCGCGGCTTCACCGTGGTGGAGGGCTTCCTCGACAGCCAGACCCTGGCCGACGCGCAGGACGCGCTGTGGGAGATCTACCCGCGGCCGCAGGACTATTTCGCCAACCCCGAGGCCTATCCGAAGTTCGCCAGGAGCCAGTTCGCGGGCCTGCGGTTCTTCCCCTACCCGTCCTGGGCGCTGAACCGGGTGGCGGTCTATCCGGACCTGATCGACGCGGCCGAGCGCTTCCTGCAGACCAGGGACATCGACTGCTACAAGGTCGAACTCTGGGCGAAGTACTCCGGCGCCATCGACTACGACCAGCCGCACCACCGGGACTACGAGAACCACACCATCGTCGTGCCCCGCGCCGACCAGCTGATGCCGCAGATGACCTGTTTCATCCTGCTCAGCGACGTCACGGACCTGGACGGGCCGACCAAGGCCGTGCCGCTGGAGAAGACCCGCGACATCCCGCTGGGGATCACCCAGACGCAGATGGGCGACTTCTTCGCCGACGAGGTGGCGGTGACCGGCCCGGCCGGCTCGATGCTGATCTACAAGACCGACGTCTTCCACCGCGGCTCGAACTTCGCGGCGCCCGGGCGATCGCGGTTCGTGATGCCGGTGGACTTCAAGCCGCGTGGGTGGCGCTGGCAGGGCAAGCTCGCCTGGCCCGATCGCGCGCCGAACCCAGGCTGGAAGGAGGCGATGGTGAAGATGACGCCGCGCCAGCGCGACCTGTTCGGCTGGCCGCCGCCCGGCGATCCCTACTGGAACGCCCAGACCCTCTCGGACGTCGCCCTGCGCTATCCCGGCATCGACCTTTCGCCCTATGCCGCGACCGCGCCGGCGGCGGCGGGCTAGGTCCAGCCTAGTCCTCGCCCAGCTGCACGATGCGGCGGACGCGCAGTTCGTCGATGTCCAGGCGCTTGATCCGCACCCGCCCGGCGGTAAGCGCGCCGATCGCCAGGGCGCCTATGGAGACCGCCCCCACGGCCAGCGCGCCGACCGCCGCGGCGGCCACCGCCGCCCCGATCAGGGTCGACAGCGGCAGGTGAGGCTTGGCGGCGACAGGTTCGCTCATGATCGCTCCAGTTCAGCGCGGGGCCAGTCGCCCAGGTCGGCCGCGGCCGCGTAGGTCGACTGGAAGAAGTCCAGCAGGGCCGCGTCGGGATCGGCCGCCTGGCGCATCTCGTCATAGGGCAGCACGAACTCGCCCAGCGCCAGCTCCCACCGCGCCGCCGTCGGGCGCACCTGGACGTCGGCGAAGCCCGGGGGCTCGGGATAGGCGTAGGCGTAGAACAGGGGCGCCACGCCCGGCGCGCCCGGCCAGAAGCCGCAGCTCGACACCTCGTGCGAATAGGCCTCGACGCTGACCGAGGCGGGCAGCACGGCGGACCCCGGATGCGGCGGCGCGCGGCGGCCGGAGAATCGGGTCACGGCCAGGTCGAAGCTGCCCCAGAAGAAGTGCACGGGGCTCGCCTTGCCGATGAACCGGGCGCGGAAGTCCTTCATCACCGTGTCCGCGCGCGCCAGCACGCGCCAGAAGCGCTGGGCCGCCTGAGCGTCATAGGCGCGATGCGTCTCGTCGGCCTCGAAGGGGATCGGGTTCTCCACCTCGCAGGGCGTGGTCCAGATGTGCGGCTCGACGCCCAGCGCGGCCAGCGCCGCCATGGCCTCGCGATAGAACTGCGCGACGCTTATCGGCCGCAGCGCCACGGCCTCGCCGCGCCCGTCGCTGCAGGTGACCCGCAGCTGGTGGTCCAGGAAGTCGAAGACCATCTCGAAACTGCGGCCGCCCGCCGGGATCGGCGAGGTGGTGAGGCCCCGGGCGCTCACATAGAGCGGCACGTGCCACCAGTGGTTCACCGGCGGGCTGAGCGCCATGCGCACCTTGCCGACGACTTGCGTCCACATGTGCAGGGTGGCCGCGGTGTCGGCCCAGTCGTCATAGGCGAGCGCGGGCCAGTCGTCGGGCGCGCCGGCGATCGCGCCCACGGCGGTCACGGCGCCGGCGCCCCCAGCGCCTCTCGGACCTCGGCGACGACGCTGGCCCAGTCCCCCGGCGCGGGCTGGCGGAAGATGCGGATCGAGGGATACCAGGGGCTGTCGGTGCGGCCGGTCAGCCAGCGCCAGTCGCCCTTGTAGGGCAGGAGCAGCCAGCAGGGCTTGCCCATGGCGCCCGCCAGGTGGGCGACGGCGGTGTCGACGGTGATCACCCGTTCCAGGCCACGGACGATCTCGGCGGTCTCTTCCATGTCGCGGGCGCCGGTGGCCTCGCGCTCGAGTCGGCGGACGCCGGGCAGGCTCGCGAGCCCGGCCGCCGCCTCGTCGGGCATCGATCGGTTGGCGTCGTCCGGGTGGCCGGGCGCGCCGCGGGTGAGCAGGCCGAGGCCCGTCCCGCCTTCGCGCCCCGGGAGGTAGGGCGCCGGCGGGATGGTCTCCAGCGTGGTTCCCATCCGCCAGGGCAGCGACGCCGCCAGGATCCAGGCGTCGTGCGGAGGGATCTGCACCTCGCCCTCGGCGGCGATGACCGGGCAGCCCAGCGATGCGAAGAGCCGCTTCAAGGCCGGGAGGCACATCAGCGTGACCCTGACGCCGCGGGCCTGCAGCGGCGCGACATAGCGGGCGTACTGGATCTGGTCGCCCAGGCCCTGTTCGTGCCAGATCAGCAGCGAGCCCACCGGCCCGCCCTGCCACTCGGGGAAGCTGAGCGCCGGCTTGCGGTTCTGGCCCGGCTTGACCATGCGCGCTTCGTAGTAGGGCCAGCCCTCGGCATAGCGGCCCAGGCGCAGCAACAGGAAGGCCAGCTGGCGCTGGGCCACAGGATCGCCGGGATCCAGCTTCAGCGCCTCGCGATAGACCGTCTCGGCCTCGGCCCAGCGGCGTCCATCCTCCAGCAGCAGGCCCAGGTTCAGCGCCGTGGGCGAGGACGGGCGCGACGCCTGCAGCGCCCGGTAGAGGCGCTCGGCCTCCGCAGTCCGCCCGGACTGGTGCGCCTCCACGGCCAGGTTCCAGACCTGGACGGCGGTGAGGGTCTTGGGCGACGCGACGGAGGGGGGATCGGCGGGCGGCACGGCAGGCTTTCGGATGGCTTCGGCAGGGTTCGCCGGATGTTTGGCGGCGGCCGCGTCCGAAGGCAAGCGTCAGCGATGCTGAGGCTCGGTGGGTCCTCGATCCTATTCCATGATCGTCATGGCCGGGACAAGTCCGGCCATGACGATCTATAATAAATTCAAATAGTTGACAGGAATTCGACCCTAGGCGGCCTTCTGCAGTTCCTGCTTCACGCGCTCGGCCAGGGTCTTGATGTCGATCGGCTTGGGCAGGAAGGAGACGTTGACCTCGCCCTCCAGCAGGTCGGAGAACTCGCTCTCCGCATAGCCGGAGATGAACATCACCGGGGCCGAGCCCAGGTAGCCGCGGGCCTGTTTCAGGAGGTCGGGCCCCTGCATGCCGGGCATGACCACGTCGGAGATCATCAGGTCGATGGTCCCGGCGTGGGTCTCGGCGAGCGCCAGGGCCTCCTCGCCGCTGGCGGCCTCGATCACCTCGTAGCCGCGGGCGCGCAGGAGCTTGGCGGCCACGCCGCGGACCGCGTCCTCGTCCTCGACGAACAGGATGCGGCCGGCGCCGGAAAGGTCGCGCGCCACCGGGCGCTTGGGCGCGGCGGGGGCCGGCGCGGGCGCGGCGCCCGCGACCGGCACATGCACCGGCAGGAAGATGCGGAAGGCCGCGCCCTCGCCGGGCTTGGATTCGACGCTGATCCAGCCGTCCGACTGCTTGACGATGCCGTAGACGGTGGCCAGGCCCAGGCCCGTCCCCTCGCCCACCGGCTTGGTGGTGAAGAAGGGGTCGAAGATCTTGTCCATCACCGCCGGCGGGATGCCGGGCCCGTCGTCGGAGACCTCGATCATCGCCTGGTCGCCCTGGGCGCTGGGATAGCCCAGCGCATGGGCCTGCTCCTGGCTGAGCCGCGCGGTGCGGATGCGCACCGAGCCGCCGCCATGGGCGCGGACGCTGTCGCGGGCGTTGACCGCCAGGTTCATCACCGCGGTCTCCAGCTGGCCGCGGTCGGCGCGCACCTGCGGCAGGTTGCGGCCGTAGTCGGTGGTGAGCTTGACATCCTCGTAGAGCACCCGGCGCAACAGCACCTCGAACTCGCTGATCAGCTCGCCGAGGTCGAGGATCTCGCGCTGCACGGTCTGCTTGCGCGAGAAGGCCAGCAGCTTGCGCACCAGGTCGGCGGCCCGCGTCGAGGTCTGCTTGATCTCGTTCAGGCCTTCGTAGGACGGGTCGCCCACCGGATGGCGGGTGGCCAGCACGTCGAGCTGCATGAAGATGGCGGTGAGCAGGTTGTTGAAGTCGTGCGCCACGCCGCCGGCCAGCTGGCCGATGGCCTGCATCTTCTGGCTCTGGGCGAGCTGCAGCTCGATCTGCTTCTGCTCGGAGACGTCCACCAGATAGGCCACCCAGCGGCCCCCCTCTTCGGACATGGCGCTCTTGGACAGGTAGAGGTGGGCGATGCGGGCGGGGTCGTAGGCCAGGCGCACCTCGACCGGCGCGCCGGAGCCCTGGCCGGCGGCCAGCTTCTGGGCCGCGTCGAGCCGGCTCGCCGGGTCGATCAGCTCGCCGAAAGCCTGGCCCTTCTCGCCGCCGCCGGCCACGGCCTTCAGCGCCGGATTGGCCTCGACGATCTTGGCCTCGAACGGATCTTCGCCGTCCAGCAGGGCCGCGCCGAACGGCGAGGCAGCGGCGAAGGCGTCCAGCACCTTGGGCGGCGGCGCTACGGCGCCGGAAAAGGCGGTCAGCACCTCCATGGCCGCGGACGGCAGGGCCAGCGCCCCGCCGCCGGGGCCGATCAGGCGCACCAGGAACCGGCGCGGGCCCAGCGGCGAGACGATGACCTCATGCTCGGCGCCGCCGGTCTTGATGGCGGCCCGGCTGGTCTCGCCCCGGCGCGCGGCGGTCAGCGCGGCGAACAGGCTGGAGGCCGAGGCGCCGGACTTGGGCAGCCGCGCGCCCAGCCCGATGGTCGACTTCCAGGCGGCGTTGGCGGCCTGCACCCGCCCGTCGGGGGCGGCGATGGCGGCGGGCTCGCTGAGCGCATCGACCAGCTGCTCCGCGCCGGGCTGGCTCTCGGCCGGCGTCTCGGTCGAGCCCCGCAGGGCGAAGAGGCCCAGGCAGGCCACGCCCGCCAGTCCGATCAGCAGCATCAGGCCGGCCAGGGTCGCCGGGCCCGCGTTGACCACCGGCGCGGCCGCGAAGACGACGGCCATCAGGAAGAAGAAGACCACCGCGGCCATGAGCGCGTTGAACCGGCCCTTGCCCGGCTTGCGGACCTCCGGCTCGGCCATGGCGTGCAACGGCGCCTCCTGCCTGGATCGCCCCTTGCGCAAGGGGACGTCCCGAGCGACTTCGCCCACAGGTTGGCTCGGCGAATCGGTCACGGGCATTCTCTCACAGGCGTCATCGCGTTACAGGCCGCCGTTGCGCAGCGTGCGGGCCGCGGCCTTGCGCCCCGCGCTCAGGATGAAGCCGATGATCTTGGCCACCGCCTCGTAGTGGGCCGGCGGGATGGTTTCGTCCACATCGACGGTGGCGTAGAGCGCGCGCGCCAGGGGCGGGTCCTCGATCACCGGCACGCCGTGAGCCTCGGCGACCTCGCGAATCTTCAGCGCCAGGCTGTCCATCCCCTTGGCGACGCAGAGGGGCGCGGGCGTCTCGCCGGCATCGTACTTCAGCGCCACGGCGTAGTGGGTCGGGTTCATCACCACGACGGTGGCGTCCGGCACCGCCTGGATCATCCGGCGCCGCGCGCGTTCGTTGCGCAGCTGCTTCTGGCGGGCCTTGATGTGCGGGTCGCCTTCGGACTGCTTGAAGTCCTCCTTCATCTCCTCCTTGGTCATCCGCATCCGCTGCATGAACCGCTGGCGCTGCCAGAACCAGTCGGCCCCGGCGACGACCAGCAGGAAGGCGGCGACCGCGAACACCAGGCGGCGCAGGATGTCGGAGGCGAAGACCAGCATGGCGATCGGATCCATGCCGGCGAGGTTCTCCAGTTCGGTCATGTGCGGGTTGAGCACCCACCAGGCCAGGAGGCCGGTCAGCGCCACCTTCAGCAGCGATTTCAGGAACTGCATGAAGCCGTCGATGCCGAAGATCCGCTTGAAGCCGGCGGCCGGCGAGACCTTCTTGAAGTCGAAGGAGATCCGCTCCGGGCTGAACATGAAGCCGGTCTGGATCAGGTTGCCGCCGACGCCCGCGGCGCAGGCGGCCAGCAGGACGGCGCCCAGGAACGGCGCGGTGGCCATCAGGGTGGAGCGCATGATCTGCACCCCGTCGTGGCCCTCGAAGCTCATGCTGTCGGGGGTGGCGAGGAACGGGGTGAGCGCGGCCGCGAGATTGCGGCACAGCCAGCCGCCGCTGAGCGCCACCACGGCGGCCACGCCGGTGAGCGAGGCGAGCGCCGCCAGGTCCGGGGTCTTGACCACCTCGCCACGATCGCGCGCCTGCTGGAGTTTGCGCGGTGTCGGCTCTTCTGTGCGGGACGCCGAGTCGTTGGTGTCGGACATGGGCTAGCCGAACAGCGCGACGAGGTCGCGATAGTGATCGATCCACACCATGCCGATGGTCCCCAGGCTGAGGGCGAAGATCGACAGGCCAAGGATGATCATCAGCGGCGAGGAGACGAAATAGATCTGGAACTGCGGCATCACCCGGCCGACCAGGCCGGTGGCGATGTTGAAGATCAGCGAAAAGGCCACCACCGGCGCGGCCAGCTGGACCCCGAGCGCGAAGGACTTGCCGACCGTCTGGATGGCCAGGGCGCCGGCGTCGGCCACCGGCAGGACCTTGGTGAACGGGAAGATCGTATAGGAGCGCACGATCGCCGACAGGAACAGGTGGTGCAGGTTGGTGCTCATGATCAGCACCAGGCCCATCAACCCCAGGAAGGTGCCCAGCGTCGTCGAGGGCGCGGCTTGGGTCGGGTTGGCGGTCTGGGCGAAGCCTAGGGTCGTCTGGATCGAGACCACCTCGCCGGCCGCCGCCAGGGACGACAGGAAGATCCGCAGGATGGTGCCGATCATCAGGCCGATGGCGGTTTCCTTGATCACCGCGAAGGCCACGCCGCTGACCGCCACCGGGATCGGTGGAACCGCGCCGCCGATCACCGGGACCAGGACGAAGGCCAGGGTGAGGGCCAAGGACAGGCGGATGCGGATCGGCACGAAGGTCTCGCCGAACCCGGGGATCAGCATGACGATCGCCGCCATCCGGGCGAAGACCAGGCCGGCGGCGAAGACCTGCTGGGCGGGGGCGTAGTGCTCCATGGGGCGCGCGGTCCGGCCCCGCGGCTAGAGGCTGGCGATGCGGGCGGCGATGTGGTGCATGAAGCCGTTCATCAGCGCCCCCATCAGCGGCAGGAAGATCAAGAGCGAGACGAAGATCGCGACGATCTTCGGGGCGTAGACGAGGGTCGCTTCCTGGATCTGGGTCAGGGCCTGCAGGAGGCCGATGCCCACGCCCACCACCAGGCCCACGATCAGCACCGGCGCGCACAGCTGGAGCGTCAGCCAGATGGCGTCGCGGCCGACGTCCAGAACCTCGGCGCCGTTCATGAAGACCTCTTGGAAAGCCAGAAGACCTGGGAAAGCTTGACGAATTCGCGCTGACGCGAACCCCGCCACCATCGGCCGTCATGG